>OUNJ010812094.1_pt1 | contig 17863 bp, 22 predicted proteins | sample 1755361 | NCBI WGS metagenome assembly OUNJ01 (sample SAMEA3914825, study PRJEB12502) | metagenome | biome: forest; material: soil | place: USA | collected 2012-03-12 | depth 0.1 m
GCAGATCGAGGAAACCACCTCGGACTACGACAAGGAAAAGCTGCAGGAACGCCTGGCCAAGCTGGCCGGCGGCGTCGCGGTCATCCGCGTCGGCGGCTCGACCGAAGTCGAGGTCAAGGAAAAGAAGGACCGCGTCGACGACGCCCTCAACGCCACCCGCGCTGCGGTGGAAGAAGGCATCGTTCCGGGCGGCGGCACGGCCCTCCTGAAGGCCACCAACGCGCTGAAGGGCGTCGAGGGCGCCAACCCTGACCAGACGGCCGGCATCGCCATCGTGCGCCGCGCCATCCAGTCGCCGCTGCGCCAGATCGCCGAAAACTCCGGCGTCGAAGGCAGCGTGGTCGTCAACGCCGTCCTGGCCAACGCCTCGGCCACCTACGGCTTCAACGCCCAGACCGAACAGTATGTCGACCTGGTCGCTGACGGCGTCATCGACCCGGCCAAGGTCGTGCGCACGGCGCTTCAGGACGCGGCCTCGGTCGCCGGCATCCTGATCACCACCGAAGCGGCGGTCGCCGAAGCGCCCAAGAAGGACGCGCCGGCTCCGATGCCGGGCGGCGGCGGCATGGGCGGCATGGGCGGGATGGACTTCTAGCATTTCGCTCGAAAGTCCTTCGGCCTACGGCCTCAGTGTACTTTCTCGCGGGGCTGTTTCGAGCGCTTGTCGCTCGGGGCGGCCCTTCGCTCAAGCGCACATTTTACATGGAAAGAGCGGGTCTCACGACCCGCTCTTTTTTGTTTGATATGTTGCTTGTGGCTCTTAGGCGACATTGGCGCTGGTTAGGAAAGCCGCAATAGCAGACATAGCTAGCGAAGCCGGATTCAGCGGGAGTAGGCATTCTCAATATTCAGCCGGGCACCCTCATCACCGCGACGCGACTGGACCAGAACGAAGCTGATTATTTGGAAGAGCGAGCGTCAAGATTCATGGCTATCGCGAAGGACATTTAGGCCTGTATCTAGCGGTTCATGCGGTTGTAGCGAGCCATAACTGGTCACACAAATTTAATTCGCCGGATCGACTAAGTAGCGACCAATTCGGCGATTTTAGCTGCCACTTCCGCCATTGACTCTTCGGCGGTATTCAGCCCTGCTCGCGAGGCCAACAAAAGGCTGACCTTCTCAAGCTCTTCGTAGGTCGTTCCGTGAACAACTGGGATGAGCCGTTCGCGCCGAAGGAGCGCTGAAAGCTCTTTGTCTGCGATTCCTTCTGCCGGGAGGCGTCGCAACATAGCCGGGGTTACCAAAACGATACCGACGCGGGAATTCACCAAGCCCTTGTCGATCGCTCGCATCATCGGCACCCCAAGGCCAAGGTCCTTCTCGCTGAACCACACGCGGACACCGCGTTTTTCGAGCAGATCATGCAGTTCTTTGGCTGAGCCCTGCCTGTCATCCCACGCGTGACAGAGAAACACGTCTCGAAGGTCGGGCTGCGAGGCTGCTAAGTGCTCAACGTTTTCCCGAACCGGCGTGAGCGCCTGCACTTGTTCAGGCGTGTACCAAACCGCTGAACCGACTCCCGACCAGCGTGGTTTTGTGCTGCGGCTAGATCCGCTACCGCTACTTTGACCACCACCTCTCCCCGATGTAGGGGAGGAAGGAGAAGAAAAGGATTGATAAGGGTAAGACTGATATGACCCGTAACTAAAACGACGATAGCGGCCACCACATGCAGGACAGTCAGCTCCACCGCCTCTTGTGTGACCCCTTACTGGTGCCGTGCATCTTGCCATACAACCTAAGGCACATGATTCGACTTCGTCTCTCAAGCCTTGTGGAATTTAATTAGCTCGTTTGTTCCGTTCAGCGTTGCATCTTCAATTACATATTGCCCACGGTGTGCTGGCATTGTCTACATTGGACGCTAAGGAGCTTGGATGCGAGCCGTTCAAGCACTTTGACTTCTTTGTCCTTACAACCCGAAAAAAACGAAGGGCTACCCGAACGGTTGGCCCTTTGTTTTTCGGTGTTGCAGGCGGAACGCTCAGATGAGCCGGCCCCCAGAACGACGGATAGGCTCACCATATGACAATGAGACATCGGACCACCGCCTTAGGCTTGGAAGCACGCCCGCCCGGCTCATCGTTGATCGTTCCTGCGCGCCTGAATAAACCGCTCCAGTTCCGCGTAGTTGCCGTCGAACAGGCGCTCCACCAGGTCGTCGAGGTGATCGGCGACCAGGGCGTTACGCTCGATCAGGGACCGGTAGACGAGACGCCCCTCGACGCGCTCGGAGCGCACGATCTTCTTGCGCATCAATCGCGCCAGCAGGGTCTTGATGGTCGAATCGCTCCACGCGCGCAGGCGCTTCACCTCGGCAAAGAAGCTTGGCGGTGCCAGTGGGCCGTGCCGCCACAGCACTTCCATCAGCGCGCGCTCGGCTTCGGTGACTTCGATACGCAGTGTCACGCGGGCGCCTACTCGGCAAGAACCTGGCGGTCAATTCGCGCTTCGATCGCCCAGGTCAAGGCGATGGCGACAAGGCCCGACACAGCGCCGATCACGACCAGGAAAGCGATCTCGGCAAAGCCCGGGCCGAGGACCTTCAGGTTCGGCGCGCCGATCGTGGCAATCCCTATCGACATTTTCCAGCCGGCGTAGGCGGCCGCCAGAAGGCCCGTGACCGGACCGGCGAACCGCAGGCTGGACACGAAGGCCGACCCGCCCGAGAGGCGTCCGGGCAGAAGCTTCAAGGCCGCAATGATGATCGCCGCCAAGGTGGCGACGGCTATGCAGAGCATAAAGAGTTGCAGAACCGGCGCCGCATTGACGGCCATATCGATAAGGCTGGGCGACTCCGCCCGGGCGGCGGCAGGACTTACAAGCAGGACGGCCGCAAGGCCGAGGCGGGTCAAACGGAGGGGCATGGGCGTCCTTTCAAGGTTATGGCCGAGACTACATCTGTAAACTAATATGCGAGCGGACGAAATGGCTGTCAACCCCGTGGCCTGATTTTTAGACTACAAATGTAAACTTTTGTTGGCCATGCCCGGCCTGGCGCCAAAAACAAAGGGCCACCCGAACGGGTGGCCCTTCCATTGTCTGGCGTTGCAGGCGGAAAGCTCAGATGAGCCGGCCCCCAGGAACGACGGCCACGCTCACCAGACCTGCCGCTTGCGGCATATGACAATGAGACATCGGACCACCTCCTTTCGCATGTTGAACCTGCCTTATCAGATAGGTGCGTCGCGCGTCTTGTCAACCGCCCTGGCCCGGTTCCGCCGTCTTGAGCGGCCAGACCTCGACGACACCATGGGCCACGGCGCACGGTGCACGGGAGGCAATTAAGATGGCCTCATCGAGATTTGCCGCCTCGATGATCGAGAAGCCCGCCACCGGCAGGGGTGAGGTCATGAACGGTCCGGATGTGACTTCGACACCTTTTGCTTCAGGATTGCGCACCTGGGTCGGCGTCCCTGCCATGCCCATGATGACTCCCTGTTTCACCTGCTCGGCATCATAGGTGTGGGCGGCGTTGCGCACATCTGCCGGCGTGCGCTGATAACCGTCTTCGTCGCCATAGCCAATCGTCACGAATTTGGGCATTTCCGTTCCTTCTTTCCGAAAAGCCCTCCGATTATGATTTGGGAACGCAATACAGCCATTCAACGCCGTTTCTCATCTGTTGACGCCCTCAGCCGAAAGTACACATGCCGCCCTTATCAAGCAGGCGGAGTTGCGGCTGAGAGCGTGACAGGCCTTTCTATCCCAACTCCGCCACCATCGCCTCCAGCTGGTCGAACTGCTCGCCGAAGCCGCTGGTGGCCCCCGACACCATGGCCTCGTCGAGGGCTTCCTTCGACGGATAGAGGTCGTGCCACACGACCAGGGTTTCATCGCCGCGTTCCTCGAAGGTCACCGTGGTCACCGCCCCCTCGCCCTCGCCGCCTTCCTCGTTGGTCCACACGATGCGGGCGTCGGGCACCACGTCGAGATACTTGCCGAAGAAGGCCATCGGCTCGCCCATCGACGGGTGGCTGATCACCAGCCGGTACGCGCCGCCGGTGCGCACATCCATCTCGCACGACAGGATGGTCATGCCGAACGACTTCGGCGTCCACCACTTCCGGAACAGCTCGGGCTCGCTCCACGCCTTGAACACGATGCGCGCCGGCCCGTTGACCGTCCGCCTGACCACGAACTCGCGGTCGGAGGTCCGTTCCATCGTCGTGCGGCTGTCTGTTGTTGCATTCATCGACTTTTCTCCTTCTGTTTCAAGTCTTCGACAATCTGATCCAGCGCGTCGAACCGTTCGTCCCACATCCGGCGATGACGCTCGATCCACTCAGCCTCTTCGTCCAGCGCCCGCCGGCCGAGCTTGCACGTCCTGACCCGCCCGATCTTCTGCGTGACGACCAGCCCTGCCTGCTCCAGCACGCCGACGTGCTTCTTCATGCCGGTCAGGGTCATGTGGAACCGGTCGGCCAGGTCCGTGATCGAAGCCTCCGAACGCCCAAGCTGCTCCAGAACGCCGCGCCGGGTGGCGTCCGACAGGGCGGCGAAGGAAGCATCGAGGCGAGGTCTTACATACTGAACCATTTAGTTCAGTATTAGCGCATCGACCAACGCAATGCAAGCCGCATCTTTCATATGTGCGGTGGAGGGCAACTTGCCTTCTTCTCCTCGTCCTCTCCCCTCACGAGGGGAGAGGACGAGAGGCGAGCCAAGCGAAGCCGATCGGGTGAGGGGCAACTTCGTCTCCTCACCCCACAACCCCCAATTATCCCCCTGCCCTTCCCACCGCGCTATCCTGTCCCGATGGATACTGCGGACGAAACCGATGACGACCTGGCGGAGTTGAAGGAACTCCGCGCAGGTCTGCGCGCCTTCGGCAGGAAGCTGGCCCTGCATGTCCAGGAAATGGACATGCCCCTCACCCCGCTCGACGCCGAGCGCACGGCGCGCATGGTCCGCTCCACCGATCTCATGCTGATCCAGATCTACGCCCCGCCACCCCCGCCGCCCCGGCCGCGCGAAGCCGCGCGCTCCGGCGAGTCGACGCGTGGCGGGTACAACCGGGGCGGCCGTACCTATGACGAGTTCGAAGGCCTGACCGAAGACTCGGTCGCCGGCGATGTCGCGGTCTGGAAGGACATGCTCCAACGAAAACTTACCGAACTTGTCCGCCGGGAACGTGAGAACGCTGCCCGCGAGGCCGGCCCGGCGCCCGAACCCGCGCAGCCGCAGGACTTCATCGCCACCTTCGCGGCGGACGAGCCGGATGAAGACGACATCGGGCCGGATATCGATGCCCCGGACACCGGCCGCGACCCGGGCCGGCCGCCTCCCGCCACGGGCCCTTCGATCCGCGATCCCTTCGCGCCACGCTTTCCGCCCTGACGACAGGCCTTCGCATCGACGGCGGTTGCAGGCAGGTTTAGCCGCGGATGAACGCAGATCAACGCAGATAATTCAAAGCCTTGTCTCAAGACAGCTTCGCCGGCTGAGGTAAAGGATCGCTTCGCGATCGCCATTGGCTGCGGTCTCTCAGCTCGACGGAAAGACGCTTAAAAATCTGCGTTGATCTGCGGATGATCTTCTTCCTTCCTGCCTGGCGGTCAGCGGCAGGCACGATCTTTCCATACTCCCTTGACTCATCCATAGCTCATCGACTATATGTCAATCCATAGCCAACCGGGTATGGATTTCGCATGTCGACCGCTCAGGATCATCTGTTCAGGACGCTGGCCGATCCGACCCGGCGGGCGCTGTTCGAGCGGCTGTGCCGTGAAGGCGAGAAGACGGTCGGCGACCTGACCGCCGGCGCCGGCGTCTCGCAGCCGGTGGTCTCCAAGCACCTCGCCGCCCTGAAACAGGCCGGCCTGGTGCGCGACCGCCACCAGGGCCGCCACACGCACTATACCGCCCAGCCTGCCGCCCTGTCGCCGTTGATCGACTGGACGGGCCGGATGACCGGCTTCTGGGAAAGCCGCCTCGATGATCTCGAAGACCTGCTGAAAAGGATGGACCAATGATCGAAACACGCTCCGTCGTCATCGAACGCGACATCGCCTTCCCGCCGGACAGGATCTGGCGCGCCCTGACCCAGCCGCACCTGCTTCAGGACTGGCTGATGAAGAACGACTTCGCGCCGGTCGTCGACCACGCCTTTCAGTTCAGCGGCGACTGGGGCTCGGTCGACTGCCGCGTCGTGACGGTCGAGCCGACCACCACCCTGGCCTACAGCTGGGGCGCCATGGGACTGGAGACCCTCGTCACCTGGACCCTGACCCCGACCGGGGACGGCACCCGCCTGCGCCTTGAGCAGTCGGGCTTCCGGCCTGAGCAGGACCAGGCCTATAACGGCGCGCGGTTCGGCTGGCAAAGGTTCCTCGCCAACCTCGACCAGGTCGTGGCGCGGCTGGACTGACGCCGGCCGGCGCTCATCGCATGACAACGGACAAGGCTGAACCCTGATGAAGACCGCAGACACGCCCAAAGATACCGCCAAAGATACGGAAAACGCTTCCGCCTCCAGCAACATCGATGCCCGGATCCGGGAGTTGGGCGACTGGCGCGGCGACATGCTCGCCCGCATAAGAGCCCTCATCCACCGCGTCGATCCCGAGGTCGTCGAGACGTGGAAGTGGCGCGGCGTTCCCATCTGGGAGCACGACGGCATCCTCTGCACCGGCGAGACCTACAAGGCGGTGGTGAAACTGACCTTCGCCAAGGGCGCGGCCCTGGACGATCCGGCGGGCCTGTTCAATTCCAGCCTCGAAGGCAATGTCCGGCGCGCCATCGACATTCGCGAAGGCGAGGCCATCGACGAAGCGGCGCTGGCCGCCCTCATCCGCGGCGCCGTCGCGCTCAATAGGTCGAAACAGAAGACGCCGAAAAAGACCTGAGGCTCACGTCCCGGCTCGCCGGGCGCGGTTGGCCGCGATGGTCCCCATCAGAAGCGCCAGCAGCACGGCATAACCGGCCAGCGCCTCGGCCAGCAGGAAGGTCCAGGTGGTGAAGCCGATATGTAGCAGGGTCATGGTCTCCAGCCCGACGCTGACCACCTGCGCCGCCACCGCCCACCACGGCCAGCGCGCCCGCGACTTCCACGCCAGCACCAGGAACCCCTGCAGGCACACCATGTCCGACACCAGCAGGTACAGGGTCGAATGCTCGGCCGCGACCATGCCGAAGGCGACGCTGAGGCCGTAGGCGGCCAGGTACAGTACCCCGCCCAGCCGTTCGCGCCACGAACCCGCGACGATCGCATACAGGCAGATGAGCACGACGACGACCGCGCCCATCTGGCTCATCCAGGACTGCAACATGCCGGTCCTCCGCCTCCCGCCGGACAGGGACGATAGACCGATCGCCGTTTGCGCGAAAGGTTTAATTCGCGGGCAAGGCCGTCGGCGTGAACCGGTTGCTGATGCCGCCGTTGCCGGGATCGTTCGGGTCCTTCGGCTTGTCGAACGGCGGCACGATCTCGCTGGCGGCGATGCCGATCTTCGGCTGAAGCGCCGACAGGGCGGCATGGGCCGTCGTCATGTGCGTCTGGGCGGCATGCAGCGCCATCATCGCCTTGAGCGTGCTTTCGTGGACCTCGCCGACCGCCGTCGCCGACAACCGCACGGCGCGGCGCGAGGTGACATAGGCCTCGATCAGCTGCGCCGCCTCGCTGAGCGCCGTATCGATGGCCTCCTCGGCGACGTGCAGCTGCACCGTCAAGGCCCTGGCGACATTGAGATTCTTATCCCTGGACATGGACATTCCTTCCATCACGCGACGTCCGGACACAGCCGGACCGGGACGCCCAGTCTAGGGCCGCAAGAAGTGCAAACCGTGAAAAGACAGGCTTAAGTTGCTGTTAAGGCTTTTTTATCCCGGGCCTTGCCCGAAGCCGAGGCCTGCGCCTAGATGGTTTATCCTGCAACCAAGGGGACCTGACAATGTTTTCGAGACGGATGATGATGGCGGGCCTGCTGGCCGGCGCGGCGACCCCGGTGCTGGCCAGGGCCCGGCCGAAAGCGAAGACCCCGGCCCTGCCGAATATGGCCGCCGGCGCCCAGCCCATCGGCGTCGACGAACTGAAGGCGCGCATCGCCAAGCTTCAGGGCCTGATGCAGGCGCAGGGCATCGGCGGCTTCATCGCCGAGGCCGGCACGTCGCTGCGCTATTTCACCGGCATCCAGTGGTGGACCTCCGAGCGCGTCACCGCCGCCCTGATCCCGGCCGAGGGCGACATCGTCGTCGTCACCCCGGCGTTCGAGGAACCGTCGGTGCGCGAAACCCTGGCCCTGCCGGCCGAGGTCCGGCCATGGAACGAGGATGAGAACCCCGAGGCCAGACTGCTCCAGGCCCTGTCCGACCGCGGCATCGCCTCGGGCAGGATCGCCGTCGAACCCGAAACGCGTTTCTTCATCGTCGACGGCCTGCAACAGCTCGGCGGGAGCTATGAGGTCGTCTCGGGCCAGGCCCTGATCGCCGCCTGCCGCCAGATCAAATCGCCGGCCGAATTGGCTTTGATGCAGACGGCCAACGACATCACGCTGGCCGCCCTGCGCCGCGTCCATGCCGGAGTGAAGGCCGGCATGACCAGCCACGACATCGCCGACCTGATGGACTCCGTCACCACCTCGCTGGGCGGCGCGCCGGAATTTTCGCTGGTCCTGCTCAACGAAGCCAGCGCCTATCCGCACGGCTCGCACCAGAAACAGCAGGTGCGCGAAGGCTCGACCATACTGATGGACTGCGGCTGCAATGTCTTCGGCTACCAGTCGGACATGTCGCGCAGCTGGGTCCACGGCGAGGCCTCGGCCAAACAGCGCAAAGTGTGGGAAACCGTGCGCAAGGGCCAGGACATCGCCCTGGCCACGGCGAAGATCGGCGTGCCGGTGGGCACCATCGACGACGCCGTGCGCGCCTTCTACGAATCGGAAGGCTGGGGTCCGGGCTACAAGCTGCCCGGCCTGTCGCATCGCACCGGCCACGGCATCGGTCTGGACGGCCATGAATCGCCCTACCTGGTCCATGGCGACGCCACGCCGCTCCAGGCCGGAATGTGTTTTTCGGACGAACCCGGCATCTACATTCCGGGCGAGTTTGGCATCCGGCTCGAAGACTGCTGGCACATGACGGAGGACGGACCGAAGACCTTCAGCCCGCTGGCGGTGTCGTTCGATAATCCTGTCTGATCACTGGCCGGTCTGGTCGGCGCCAGCGCCGGCGGTGGCGTCGTAACCGGCGGGAATCTCCGGCTCGCCGGCGTCGTCGCCCTTGGTCGCCGGGATGATGTCGACCTGTTCGTGCACGCCGATCGTATCGCAGGCGATGCAGGCCGGCGCCGGATTGTCGTTGTCGGCGACGTTGTTTTCCGGATCGATGGCGTCGATGACCCCCGCGGCCTCGTCGCCCTTCAGTTCGGCGCTCATCTGCCGCGCCTTCTCGGTCAGGGTGGCCAGTTGCAGCGGCGGCGCGGACGACCATGTCGGCGCGTCCAGCACCGCCAGCCGGCCCTGGGTCGCCGCCTGCGCGATCGGCTGGACATCCGCGACCGGATCGCTGGCGGCGTAATAGTGCAGGATCGGCGGATCGCTGAAGGTGCCAAGCCGCACGGCCACGCCGACGGCGCAGGCATTGACGGCGGCTATGGCGGCGATCAGGCTGACGGTCAGGGGCCGGACCGGCCAGGTGCGCGGTGGAAACGGCGCAGCATAGATATCGTCGCGCCCGAAGGCCAGGGTCTGGGTCATGGGAAACTCGCAAGCAAGGCGTTCCCCCGAACTCCGTCACCATGGCAAGGTTAGGCTTCGGCCGATAAGAAGTCAGTGACGGCGCGAATCCGGAATTCTCTTTTCGCCGTAAGCGCCACCCCTTACGGGTTCCAGTCGTCCGTGGCGGTCGTGCCGCTGTCGCTGTCGGTCAGGGTGACCTTGTCGGCGGTCATGCCGACCACCACGACCGGATCGAGCTTGCCGTCGCTGCCGTCACTGTCGACGATTTTGAACGAGACGACACGCGCATTGATCAGTTGCAGCGAATGGGTCTGCTTGGTGACGCCCTCGGCGTTGGGCGCGTAGCCGGCATAGGTCACCTGCAGCACTTCGCCGGTGGTCGCCGCGTTGAACAACATCGGCGCGGTGCGGTCCCAGTGCAGGGTGAAGGTCACCGGCTGGAGGCTGCGCCGGCCGGTCGCCACGCCCAGATTCTGGGGCACCGTGATACCGAAATCGACGTTCAGCACCTCGGGCCGGTTTTCGCTGCGCCCGGCGCCGCCCGCCGTGATGGCGCCCTGCTTGACGCCGTGGATATCGAGATAGCCGGTCTCGGCCCAAACCGGCCCGGCGGCAAGGACCGCCGCGGCGGCCAGACATCCCAGGATTATGCGCATTATGTCCTCCCCGACTATAATCTAAAGTTCTAAACCTTGACCCGCCGCGCCGAGATGATCCGGATCGGCGGCGACAGCATCTGGCCCTTCATGGCCCCGGCACCGCGCGTTTTCGACACCGGCGCATTAAAGATAGCGTGGACGACGTCCATGCCCGCGCCGACGTGGCCGAAGGCGGCGAAGCCCAGTTTGTCGTCGGTGCCGTCCTTGCCGGCGTCGAAGTCGCTCATGTCGCCGATGCAGATGAAGAAATCGCCCTGGGCCGTGCCCGGCTTGCCGCGCGCCAGCGACACGACGCCGTCGGTGTGGCTCAGCCCCGTGACCGAGGTCGGCTCATGCCTGCACCCCGGCAGGGCGCGCGAATTGTCGCCGCCCTGGACGATGCCGAGGTCGGGCGTCACCTGCATGGCGCGGTAGAAATTGGCGCCGTCCAGCCGGCCCTGGTCGACATATTTGAGGAAATTCTTCGTGGTGATCGGCGCTCGCTCGATCTCCAGCATCAGGACGATCTCGCCCTTGGCCGTTTTCAGGCTGACCGGCAGGGTTTTGGGCACGGGCGCGGTCGATGAAGAAGAAGACGATGATGACGAGGAGGCGTCCTGCGCCCTTGCCGTCACGGCTCCGAACAGGGCCGTCACCGCGCCGACCAGTTGCAGCAGGAATCCGCGTCGCAGCATCGAAGCCTCCCGTTTTGCCACAGCCTAGCGCACTTCCGTGACAATGCAAATTGTTCTTGATTTGTTCTCAACGGTGCCTATAGTCGCGGCATGGCCCTGCCGACGCTCCGCACCACGCCCATCGACGACGAAACCGCCCTGCCCGACCGGGTGCGCAAGGGTCGCGGTTCGGTGTCCAACCGGTTGAGCGGCCGTTTCGACGCGCCGGACCGCTACGAAACCGACGATGGCTGGACGCAGCAGGAGAAGGATGAGTTCAGCCACCGCCAGACGATCCTGGGCGTCGACACGGTGCGCAACATCATCAGCTACAACAAGTCTCCCGATGTCGGCTTCGACCGTTCGATCAATCCGTACAAGGGCTGCGAGCACGGCTGTATCTACTGCTTCGCCCGTCCGACCCATGCCTATCTCGACCTGTCGCCCGGCCTCGATTTCGAGACGCGCATCTTCCGCAAGCCCGATGCCCCGGCGCGTCTGCACGAGGAGCTGTCCGACCCGCGCTACAAGCCCGGCCGGCTGGCGCTCGGCATCAATACCGACGCCTACCAGCCGACCGAACGCGCCGAACGGCTGACGCGCGGCATACTGGAGGTGCTGTACGAATTTCGCCACCCGGTCTCGATCGTCACCAAATCGGCCCTGATCCAGCGTGACCTCGACATCCTCGGGCCGATGGCGCGGATGGGCCTGTTCGGCGCCGCCGTCTCGATCACCACGCTCGACCGCAGGCTGGCCCGGGCCATGGAGCCGCGCGCCGCCACCCCGTCGAAGCGCCTGGACACGGTCCGCGCGCTCAGCGCCGCCGGCATTCCGGTCACCGTGATGGTGGCGCCTATCATTCCCGGTCTGACCTGCCATGAGATCGAGGCTATCCTGAAGGCCTCGGCCGAGGCCGGCGCCGGACGGGCCGGTTACGTAATGGTGCGCCTGCCGCACGAGATTCGCCTGCTGTTCGAGGAATGGCTGCGCATGACCCATCCCGACCGGGCCGAAAAGGTGCTCAACCACATCCGCATGGTGCGCGGCGGCAAGCTCAACGACCCCAGCTTCGGCAGCCGCATGTCGGGCCAGGGCGTCTATGCCGACCTGATCCGCCAGCGCTTCCAGCTGGCGGTCAAGCGCTACGGCCTCGACAAGCCGCGCCGCCCGACCGATTTCAGCCTGTTCCGCGGCGGCGATCCACAGATGGATCTGTTTTAGGTCACCGCCCCCAGCGTTGCCTGGACCTTTTTCGGCAGAGCGGCGCGGATCAGGCCATAGGAGGTGGCGATACGCTGGCGCAGTTCATCCTCGGGCAGGTCCCACGACACCTTGACCCACGACCGGTGCAGGTATTTGTCGCGCTCGGCCACGCCGGCCTCGACCAGGACATCGGCCATCTCGACGCTTTCGGTCTTGACCGCTACGCCTTCGGATATCGCGCCCATGATGGCGAAGCTCTTGCCGCCGACCTTCCAGCAGTCATGGCCGCCGCCCCACGGATCGGAGACTTCGGCGCCCGGCAGGGCGGCGCAGATGGCGTTGGCAGCGGCGCGGCTCATGGTTCGATCCTAACACGGGCCTGCGCGCGAAAAAACCTCGCCTCAAAAACTTCGCCCAAAAAACTTCGCCCAAAAAAACTTCGCCATGACGGCGCCGGATGATAGGATAGCGCTAACAAACATAAAGGCGGGAGAAGATGCCATGAAGATCGCGGCCGGTTGCGCAAGTCTGTGTCTGGTCCTGGCGGGCGCCGCGGCGGCCCAGCCCGTGCGTCCGCCGATCACCGGCGTGTCGCACATCGCCGTCTATGCCGCCGACGCCGGCAAGACCGAAGCCTTCTATACCCATGACCTGGGCGCGACCAGCGGCGCGGATCCCGAAAATCCGGCCGGAACGCGCTATTATTTTTCGCCGGCGCAGTTCGTCGAGGTCCTGCCCCTGCCCGCCGGTGGTGATCCGAAGAACCGCCTCGACCATGTCGCCTTCGCCACCACCGACGCCGGCGGCCTGCGCGCCTACATGGCGGCGAAGGGGATCGCCGTTCCCGACCGCGTCACGACCGGCGGCGACGGCTCGGCATGGTTCGACGTCACCGATCCCGAAGGCAACAAGGTCGAGTTCTACCAGGCGCCGGCTGTCCTGCCCGCCGTCCCGTCCGATCCCCTGTCGGCGCACATCATCCATGTCGGCTACATCATCCACGACCGCGCGCTGGAGGACGGTTTCTACCGCGATGTACTGGGTTTCCGCCCCTACTGGTACGGCGGCTTCAAGGACGATGTGCCGACCTGGGTGTCGCAACAGGTGCCCGACGGCAGCGACTGGCTGGAATACATGCTGGTCCCCGGCCCCGAAAAGACCGGCATCCCGGCGGACATGAGCCAGCAGACGGCCGGCGTGCTCGACCACTTCTCGCTGGGCGTGGTCAATATCGAGGCTGCCTACACAACCCTGTGGAACGGTAACCGGCTGGAGGGCCAGGACCCGAACAGCCTGCCCAAGATCGGCCGCGACGCCAAGTGGCAGCTCAATCTCTACGATCCCGACGGCACCCGGGCCGAGGTGATGGAGCTGCACGCCGTGGGCCAGCCGTGCTGTTCGCCGTTCACCGCCGCCGATCCGGCGCAATGAGGACGAGAAGCAAGTTTCAGGGCCGAAACACAAAGACCACATTGGCCGGATAGCGCTTTGCGACGCCAAGCTTGCGTCCCTCCCCAAGTCCGTCTAGCTTTATCGTCCAGTTCCCTGCTTCCAAAGAGCCTGTCATGACCCGTCTTCGCCTTCCGCTGACCCTCCTCGCCGCCGGACTGGCCCTGGCCGCCGGTGCGGCGTCCGCCCAGGACGGCGATCAAAGCCCGCCGCCGGACAACGGCATGCAGAACTACGTGCCGTCGACCCTGGGCCAGCTCATCTTCGTCTCGCCGTCGGGCCAGCCCTTCCGCGCCCTGGTCGGCCAGCCCTACCCGCTGGCCACCTGGTTCGCCCAGGCCGACGCCGACCACGACGGCAAGATCAGCGCCGACGAATTCGACAAGGACGCCTCCAATTTCTTCGATGCGATCGACACCAATCACGACGGCTATATTTCCAGCCCGGAAAATACCTTCTACGAGACCAATGTCGCGCCGGAGATCACCCACATGGACCCGCGCATCGCCCAGCCGGAGGACAATACCAACGCGCCCGACCCGGACATGGACCCCGATCCGAATGGCGACAAGACGCACTACGTCAAGCAGATCCTGGGCGCCTCGCAATACGGCCTGATCGACGAGCCGCAGCCGATCCGCGCCGCCGACCAGAATTTCGACTTCCGCATCTCGGCCAGCGAGTGGAGCGCCGCCACCGCCCAGCGCTTTGCCATTCTCGACACCAACGGCGACGGCTTCATCACCATGGATGAACTGCCCAAGACACCGTTGCAGCTGTATCTCGAGGCGCCCAAGGACGCGAAGCACAAGGGCCATGGTGACGGTGGCCGGGGCGGCGGCCATCACCATGGCGGTGGCGGCGGTGGCGGTGGCGGTGGCGGCCAATAATCGCCTGGCGGCCACAATCGGTTGGCGCGGGCTTCCTTTTGTGATACGGGCGCGCTTCGTTTTGACAGGAAGCGCACGTGGGCAAGAAGGTACGCACGCTGGGTCTGTTCGGCATGGGGGCGTTCGGCCGCCTGATCGTCCGGCACCTGGCGCCCTATTTCGATATCTTCGCCTGCGATCCGGCGCCGGAAGCGCGCGCCTTTGCCCGCCGTCACAACGTCACCCTGTGCAACCTTGAAACCGCCGCCCGCTGCGACATCGTCGTGCTGGCGACGCCCGTACGCACGCTGAAGGCCATGGCCGAGGCGGTGGCGCCGTTCGTCAAGCCGCACGGGCTGGTGGTCGATGTCGGCTCGGTCAAGATGAAGCCCGCCAAATGGCTGACCGACGCCCTGCCGCCGACGGTCAGTATCCTGTGCACCCATCCCCTGTTCGGGCCGCAGTCGGCGCGCAAGGGCGTCCACGGGCTGGAGATCGTGCTGTGCCCGGTGCGGGTGCGCCATCTCGCGACACTGGTGAAATTCTTCCGCGACACGCTCGATCTCAAGGTGACCGTCGCCACGCCGGAACAGCATGACAAGGCGCTGGCCGCCGTCCAGGGCCTGACCCACCTGATCGCCAAGGTGATGACCGGGCTGGAGCCGCTGCCGCGCGTCCACACCACCCGCTCCTACGACCTGATGATGCAGGGCATCGGCCTGGTCCAGGGCGACTCGGACGAGCTGTTCCTGTCGATCGAGCGCGACAATCCGTTCGCCGCCGATATCCGCCGAAGCTTCTTCAACGAGATCGACGTCTTGCGCGCCCGCCTCGAAAGCCACGACGGCAACGGCAAGTAGCTCGTGGCCGTCAAGCCTCGGCGACGAACGCCCCTATCCGTGCGACCACGTCGTCCCAGACCTCCGGCGCGAGTTTCATGCTGTGCTCGGCGTCGAGAAGCTCGACACGGACCGCCGGCGACAGGACATAATCCCGGGTCACGGTTTCGCCGCCGTAGACGTCGCGACGGCCCTGGAAGATCAGGGTCGGTGTCGCCAGGCCGGCCAGGTGGCCGACGCGGCCGTCCTCGACCGGCTGGCCCGGCGCGCGGAACGGGTAGCCGAGGCAGATCACCGCCCGGACCGCCGCGCCTTCCGGCGCCAGGGTCGCCAGGGTCGCCACCCGCGATCCCGACGACCGGCCAACCAGCACCACCGGCCCGGGTGCCAGATCGGCCAGGGCACGGCGCAGAAGATCGAGCCGGACCGCTATGTCGGTTGAGTAAAGACCGTCGCCGTAACGGTCGAGCAGGTCCTGCTGGCCCAGCACACGGCCGGCCAGACGCTCACGCAGGTTCATCTCGACATGCAGGTCGCCGGGAAAGCGGTCCCCGAGCTGGATCAGGAATGTGGTGTCGGCCACGGCCGTCAGCGCCCCCGCGCCGGTTTTCAGGAAAGAGCGGATAGCCGGATTCGCGCCGGCGGCGAACCACGCGAAACATTAACAAAGATTCATGTTTCGCTGTGGATATTTGTGCTTAGTGTGATGGTTTCAATTACAACCGCCACCGCGACCGGAGAGCGCGGAGACGGCTGATGGGGAATCTTACACATGCGCCTGCTTAAAAACCTGACCTTCACCACCGCTCTGTCCGTCTCACTGGCCGGCCTCGCGCTTGCCGCGACGGCCCATGCTGGCACCTGTCTCGACGACAAGTGCACCATGGTCTCGCTCAACAGCATCGACGCCTGGATGGCGATGAGCGCGGCCGATACCGGCGACGACCAGGCGACATCGACCGTCGCGCCGCATTTCGGCACCTGGGGCATCGACCTTTCCGGCATGGACACCTCGGTCAAGCCGGGTGACGACTTCTTCGAGTACGTCAACGGCACGGCGGTGAAGAACATCGTCATTCCGGACGACAAGACGTCCTACGGCAGCTTCGTCGCCCTGCGCGACCTGTCGGAAGCCCGCTCGAAGGCCATCGTTCTGGCCCTGGCCGGCCAGACCAACCTGAGCGGCGACGACGCCAAGATTTCCGCTGCCTACAACAGCATGATGGACGAGGCCACCGCCGACAAGCTCGACATGGACCCGATCACGCCCGCGCTCAACGCCATCGCGGCCATCAAGACCAAGACCCAGATGGCCGCCTACATGGGCCGGACCTCGTCGGGCTTCGGCTCCGCTTTCTTCGGCATGGGTGTCGGCTCCGACGCCAAGAACCCCGGCTTCAACGTGCTGAGCATCGGCCAGTCGGGCCTGGGCCTGCCGGACCGCGACTACTACCTGCAGGACAAGTACGCCGACAAGAAGACCCTGTACCAGGCCTATGTCGCCGACATGCTGAGCAAGGTGGGCTATCCCGATGCCGTGAAGACGGCCGCCGACATCGTGGCCATGGAAACCGCCATCGCCGACGCCTCGTGGACGCGCATCGACCGCCGCGACGACACCAAGACCTATAACCCGATGAAGCTGTCCGACCTGCCGGCCTATGCGCCGGGCTTCGACTGGCCGGCCTATTTCAGCGCCGCCCGCGTTTCGAAGGCGAAGAAGATCATCGTCGGCGAAAACACCGCCTTCCCGAAGATCGCCAAGATCTTCGCCGACACGCCGCTGGAGACCCTCAAGGCGTGGGAAACCTTCCGCACCATCGACGAGGCTTCGCCCTACCTGTCGCAGCGTTTCGTCGACGCCAGCTGGGGCTTCCATTCGCGCGACATGGCGGGCGCCCAGGCCCAGCAGCCGCGCTGGAAGCGCGCCATCGGCCTGGTCAACGGGGAACTCGGCGAAGCGCTGGGCCGCGACTATGTCGCCCAGTATTTCCCGCCCGAATCCAAGGCCAAGATGGTGCAGCTGGTCGCCGACCTGAGAACCGCCCTGAAGGCGCGCATCGAGAACCTGACCTGGATGTCGGACGCCACCAAGCAGAAGGCCTTGCTGAAGCTGTCGCAATATACCGTCAAGATCGGCTATCCCGACAAGTGGCGCGATTATTCCAAGCTGACGATCAAGGCCGGCGACCTGGTCGGCAACGTCGAGCGCTCATCGGTCTTCGAATGGAACCGTGATCTGGCCAAGATCGACAAGCCGGTCGACAAGACCGAATGGGGCATGACGCCGCAGACGGTCAACGCCTACTACAATCCGACCTTCAACGAGATCGTCTTCCCGGCCGCCATCCTGCAGCCGCCCTTCTTCGATCCCAATGCCGACATGGCCGTCAACTACGGCGGCATCGGCGGCGTGATCGGCCACGAAATCACCCACGGCTTCGACGACCAGGGCCGCCACTACGACGGCACCGGCCTGCTGACCGACTGGTGGACGGCCGACGACGC
>OUNJ010000058.1_pt2 | contig 17828 bp, 18 predicted proteins | sample 1755361 | NCBI WGS metagenome assembly OUNJ01 (sample SAMEA3914825, study PRJEB12502) | metagenome | biome: forest; material: soil | place: USA | collected 2012-03-12 | depth 0.1 m
CAGATGTCCTATTACGGCGCCGTCGTCATCACCAACCTGATCGGCGCCATCCCGGTCGTTGGCCCGTCGATCCTGACCTGGCTGCAGGGCGGCTTCGCCGTCGACCAGCCGACGCTCAACCGCTTCTTCTCGCTGCACTACCTGCTGCCGTTCGTCATCGCCGGTGTCGTGGTGCTGCACATCTGGGCGCTGCACGTCGTCGGTCAGAACAACCCGACCGGCGTCGAGATCAAGTCCAAGGAAGACACGCTGCCGTTCACGCCCTATGCGACGGTCAAGGACGGCTTCGCCATGGTGCTGTTCCTGATCATGTTCGCGGTGTTCGTCTACTTCTTCCCGGATGCGCTGGGCCATACCGACAACTACATCAAGGCCAATCCGCTGCAGACGCCGAACCATATCGTGCCCGAATGGTACATGCTGCCGTACTACGCCATCCTGCGCTCGATCACCTTCGACATCGGGCCGATCCCGGCCAAGCTGATCGGCGTCATGATGATGTTTGCGGCCATCGGCCTGATCTTCGCCCTGCCGTGGTTGGATACGTCCAAGGTCAAGTCGATGCGTTATCGTCCCGTCATGCGCTGGTTCTTCGTCCTGTTCGTCATCACCTGCCTCGGTCTCGGCTGGTGTGGTGGCCAGGAACCCCAGGACATGGTGTTCACCCTGGGCAGCGATACGGCGGGCCATCCCATCGGCCTGGGCGTGACGACCCTGGCGCAGCTTCTTGACGTCTATTACTTCGCCTTCTTCCTGGTCATCCTGCCGTGGATCGGCCTGAAGGAAGACCCCCTGCCGGTTCCGGCCTCGATCACCGAGGCCGTCCTGGCCGACCACGCCAAAAAGAAGGGCTAAAGCCACATGTCTTCGCATCTGACGAAAAGCCTGAAGCTTTTGGCCGGCCTTGCGGCGGTCCTGACGCTGGGGTTCGGCGTGCCGGCCTTCGCCGAAAGCAACGCCACGCCCCTGAGCGAACCGCCCGGCGGCTTCTCGTTCGAGGGCCCGTTCGGCACCTTCGACCAGGCCCAGCTGCAACGCGGTTACAAGGTCTATCGCGAGGTCTGCTCGACCTGCCACTCGATGAAGCAGATGTCGTTCCGCAACCTCGGCCAGAAGGGCGGCCCCTTCTACGACCCGAAGTACAAGAACCCGAACGACAACCCGATCGTCAAGCAGATCGCCTCGGAATACGATATCCCGGATATCGATCCGGACACGGGTGACGACACCACGCGCAAAGGCACGCCGTCCGACCGTTTCCCGTCGCCGTTCCGCAACGACGCGGCGGCCAAGGCTTCCAACAGCGGCGCCATCCCGCCCGACCTGTCGGTGATCACCAAGGCTCGCGAAGGCGGCGCCCGCTATGTCTACTCGATCCTGACCGGCTTCCGTCCGGCGCCGGTCGGTCTCCAGATCGAGGCGACCCAGCACTACAATCTCTATGTCAACGGCAGCCTCGGTTCGCAGTGGCACGGCACCGGCCCGGTACCCAAGGGCGGCGTCCTAGCCATGCCGCCCCCGCTGGCCGACGACAAGGTCAGCTTCGACGACGGCACGCCGTCGACCCTCAGCAACGAAGCCCGCGACGTGGCGGCCTTCCTGGAATGGGCATCCGATCCACACGCCCAGGAGCGCAAGCAGGACGGTGTGGCCGTGATCCTGTACCTGATCATCCTGGCCGGAGTAGTTTATCTGGCTTACCGTCAGGTTTGGCGCGGCAAGCACTAAATCTGGCGGTCTGACGGGCTGCAAATGCCCGTCTTGCTACGATACGATGCTCACGTACTCAAGTACGCTGCGCTTCGTGTCTCGCAAGCCAGACATTTTCGCCGCGTCATACCGCCAAATTTCCGGCGGAACAGAACACGAGACCCGCTGGCGATGCCGGCGGGTTTTTGTTGCGTGTCATACCCCTGAACAGGGGGTAACAAGGCGGCTTTCCTGTCGTAAGGTCAGCACGACGGAAGAGGGACGGGGATGATCCTGAGGACGGCAGTCGTGGCGTTGCTGGTTGGCTTGAGCGGCGGGGTGGCGCACGCTCAGGTCGGCGACGACGAGTACGCCCGCGATTACGATTTCATCATGTCCAATGTCTGGGTATGCAGTTCCGAGCAGCCGTCCGACATGATCGAGGGGGGAACGCTGGCGATGAACTGGGAGTTGCACTTCCAGAGGTCGGGCGCCGATGATTATAACTTCACCGGCACGGGCACGGAAAGCACCACGGTCGAGGGCACGACCTATAACGGCAATTTCAATTTCGAAGGCTTCGGCATCAACGATTCCGACTTTGGCACCGGCGTTTCGATCAAGACCCTCACCATGACCGGTGGTGATCCGGGCTGGTCATGGCACGACACGGAAAACCTGCAACTGCATCTTGAACAGCAGCAGGACAGTGGCAAATGGAAGCTGGTCGGCTATCAGGTCAATTATGACGACAGCCCACCAACGCAGATCAATTTCGAATGCGGCGGACCCGATCCGAATGGCTAACTGAACTGCCAGTGGAATTTTGCGGTTACATGCCGGCCGACGCAGCTGAGACCGGCATCGTCTGTCGCTGTGGACCGGGCATTTTTCTTGAAGTATTTGATCGTGGCGCTACCGAAATCGTAGCCGGTTGGGCTTTCGAACGTGACTTTGCACTTGGTCAATTGCAGGTCCTTGCCGGCAACGCAGTCTATGGCCGTATCGCCAGGCAAGCGTTCAGGAAACGCTGCCATGGGATAATAATCGGCGACTTCCGCGCCGGTCGGCGTGTGGATGAACTCAACGTGGCACGGCTGCGATGCCTCGTCGGAATTAGAGCTTGATGATGCAGAGTCCTGAGAAAGTCCCGTTACCGCTGTTACCAGAATCCAGATCATCTCAGGCTCCTCTTAGACGTTGAAGCGGAAGTTCATCACGTCGCCGTCCTTGACAAGGTACTCCTTGCCTTCCTGGCGCAGCTTGCCGGCTTCGCGGGCGCCGGCTTCGCCGTTATATTTCACGTAGTCGTCGAAGGCGATGGTTTCGGCGCGGATGAAACCCTTTTCGAAATCCGAGTGGATGACGCCGGCGGCCTGCGGCGCGGTGTCGCCGATGTGGATCGTCCAGGCGCGCGCTTCCTTCGGACCGGCGGTGAAGTAGGATTGCAGGCCCAGCAGGCTGTAGGCCTGGCGGATCAGACGGTTGAGGCCTGGTTCCGTAAGGCCCAGGGTTTCCAGGAAGTCCTGGCGCTCCTCGGGATCGAGCAGGGCGATCTCCGACTCGATCTGGGCCGAGATGACGACGCTGTTGGCATGGTCGGCACAGGCGCGCGCGGCGACCTTTTCCGACAGGTCGTTGCCCTTGTCGGCGGCGGCTTCCTCGACGTTGCAGACGTAAAGCGCGGGCTTGCTGGTCAGCAATTGCAGCATGTGCCAGGCCTTGGTGTCTTCCTTGCTGACCTTGCCCTTCTCATAGGCGATGCGCGCCGGACGGCCTTCGCGCAGTTCGGCCAGAGCGGCATTGATCAGGCCGACCGTGATGGCGGCTTCCTTGTCGCCGCCGGTCTTGGCGCGCTTTTCCAGCTGCGGCAGGCGTTTTTCCAGGCTTTCGAGATCGGCCAGCATCAGCTCGGTCTCGATGATCTCCAGATCGCTGATCGGGTCGATGCGGCCTTCGACGTGGGTGATATCGGTGTCAACAAAGCAGCGAGCGACGTAGGCGATGGCGTCGCAGTCGCGGATATTGGCCAAAAACTGATTGCCCAGGCCTTCGCCCTTGGAGGCGCCGCGAACCAGGCCAGCGATATCGACGAAGTTCATCCGCGCCGGAATGATCTCCTTCGAGCCGGCAATCCCGGCCAGGGCGTTCAGGCGCGGCTCGGGCACAGCCACGTCGCCGCTGTTGGGCTCGATGGTGCAGAAGGGATAGTTGGCGGCCTGGGCAGCGGCGGTCTGGGTCAGGGCATTGAACAGGGTCGACTTGCCGACATTGGGCAGGCCGACGATAGCGACTTTGAGGGCCATGGAACTTCGGGTTTCCGGGAAAGAGATGGCGCTTCCCTAACACCTGTCACCGGCGAAGGGAAGGCGGTTCAGTCGGCGTCGCGCGCGTTGAGCTGCCGCGCATCGAATTTAGGCGCCGGCGCCAGTCGCATGACCTCGGCCTGATAGCGATCGGCGGCGTCACGGGCGCCGGTGAACAGCATGGGCAGGGCTTTGACGCAGGCGGCATTGAGCGCGTCGAGCCAAGGTCCGTCGGCCTTGGCGAAATCGGCCAGCACCCAGTTGAGCACCAGCGCCTTGTCTCCGGGGTGACCGATGCCCATCCGGCCGCGCATGAAGTTCGGCCCGATGTGGGCCATGATTGAACGCAGGCCGTTGTGGCCGGCGTGACCGCCGCCCATTTTCATGCGCAGCCGGCCGGGCGCCAGGTCGAGCTCGTCATGGAAGACGATGACGTGTTCTGGCTTGATCTTGTAGAAGTTGACGGCTTCGACCACGCTCTGGCCGGAATTGTTCATGTAGGTCTGCGGCTTGAGCAGCAGGATCTTCTCCTGGCCGTTGGGCGTGTCGATGACGCCGTCGTGCGACAGGGCCTGGAAGCGCTTGCGTTCGGGACCGAAGGCGGGCAAGCGCGCCAGTTCGTCGGCCAGCATGAAACCGATATTGTGACGGTTCCTGGCGTATAGCGGACCGGGATTGCCGAGGCCGACGATAAGATACATGCTTGCTCTCGTTTTGGGGTTTGGGGCCACGGCCCCAAGCCTTTCCTTTATCCAATAAAAAGCCGCCCCCAAGAGGGCGGGCTTTTTTATTGGAAAGAAGAAGATGTGGGGCCGCGAGCCCCACACCCCGATACAGGTATCAAGCCTGAACTTCCGCCGCCGCATCCTCGCTCTTGGAAGCACCCGACGCCGTCACCGACGCCACGACTTCCGAAGCCGCGACATGCGCCGTCACGTCCGAAGGCAGCTTCAGGTCGCTGACGTGAACGCTCTGACCGATTTCCAGGCCGGTCAGGTCGACAATGATGTCTTCCGGAATGTGGTCGGCCGGAACCAGGATTTCCAGTTCGTGGATCGAGACGTTGAGCGCGGCACCCTTCTTCAGGCCCGGCGACAGTTCGTGGTTCTTGAAGTGGACCGGCACGCTGATCTTGATCTTGGCGTGTTCGTCGACACGATAGAGGTCGAAGTGGACCGGCACGTCGGTGACCGGATGGAAATCGATCGCCTTGGCGATGACCTTCTGGGTTTCCTCGCCGTACTTCAGCGTCACCAGGTGGCCGTTGAGCTTGCCAGTGTACAGGGCTTTGCGGAAGGCGTTCAGGTTGACCGCGATCGGTACCGGCGCCAGGTTGCCGCCGTAGAGGATGCCCGGCACCTTGCCTTCGTTACGCACCGCGCGCGCGCCGCCCGTACCGGTGCTTTTACGCACTTCGACGTCGAGAATAATGTCGGCCATGAGCCCGGATCCTTACGAAAACAGGCCGCGGCCATGGTGCGGCTGCGGCTTGGGAGTATTTAAAGAGCGCGCGTGATACACGACTCTTTTGCCGGACGCAACCGCCAAACCTGAGGAAATTGCGCCCCTGACGGCAAATTCGGCTCAGTGGCGGCGCTTGTGTTTGCCGCCGGAGCTTTTCTTGTGCGACCCGCCATCGCCCTTGGTGGTCGTGGTCGATGTGGCCGGCGTGGCGCGGCACTTGTGTCCCTTGCGGCACTTCACCGCCGGCGCCGGTTTCAGGTATGGTTCGGCGTCGGCATGCGCCATTGATCCGTCGGGATTGAAAGCGATGTTGACGACGGGCTCGAAGCTGAGCGCGTTGCTCGACATCTTGCCGAGGCACTGGCCGGTATCCATCAGGATATGCTGGCCCAGGCAGAACACATCCTCATAATAGGGTTTGGCCACGGCCAGACACTGGTAGAGGTTAAGCTTGCTCATGTTCAGGCATTTTTCGCCGTCATTGTTGTCAAGCAGGCGGGTTACGTCGTCAGCATGGTTGTCGCCGCCTTCGCCGAGGATGGCGATCGCGGCAATGGCCAGCGACCGGTTGACGGTGTCGGTGTAGGGGGCATTGAACAGGTCGGGCCGGTCGAAGGCGACATCGGCCTCGCCGGCGGCCGGAACGGCCTGGTCGGCGGCCGTGGCGACCTGGGGCGCCGTCGCATCGGCCGGCGTCGGATCGGGAGCCGCGCTGTTGAGGCTGCTCTGGCCGCCCGCCGGCGTGACGCTGTCGCCCTGGATGGTGTAGCCGCCGGTCGACTGGCCGGTCGTCGCCGGCGTAACCAGGCCGCTTCCGGTCAGGGCGGCGGTCAGAAGGCGCGCGCTTTCATCCGATTGCACGCTTTTCAGCGTGACCGAGTTCTGCTTGGCCATGGCCAGGCGCTCGTCCGGATCGGTGACCAGTTGCTTCGACCAATTCTGGTGCTGGATGTCATAGGCGGCCTGCTTGACGCTGGAGCCGGACTGATAGACGGCCTGGCCGTCGCTGGACAGCGCAAGGATGACGCGACGCGCGGCAATGTCGGCCGACGGCATGACCGCGGCGTAGGACGGATCGGCCAGTATGCGCGACACCAGGTCGGCGCGCGACGTATCACTGGAGGCATAGGCGCGGAGCGCGCTGCGGAAACTCGGCTCCTGCATGGCGACGATGGCGCCGTAGGCGACTGCGCCACGCGCAAGCTGGTTCGGCTCATACGACGCGCCGCTCTGCAGCTGCGTTTGCACGCTGCCGCCATCATGGAAATTGCCGTCCATGCCTCGCACGCTCTGGATGTAGTCGATATAGACCGACGCAGCATCGGAAATTGCAGGTGCCAGGGCGACCGGCGGGCCGGCCGGCGCGGCGGGGGGCGGGGGAGGCGGAAGCGGCGCCGGCGCATCGGTGGCGCAGCCGCTCAGCAATATGGCGATCGTCAGGGCCGGAAGGCTGATATGCAAGCCCTTAGATACAGCCATTTTCATGTACGCTACTCCCTCTTGACCCGAAGTTCCGGAGCGCGGTTTTACCGGCTCCGGGAAGACATATGTGATGATTTTGTGAAACGAAAACGCCCCCGCACAGGCATAGGCCGCCGTTATAAATGGTCAATAAAAAAAGCCCAAATTATGGCGCGGCGGGTGGCGATTGTGGCTGCCGGTCTGCAGAAAATCTTTTGATAAAATGTTCAAAAACAAGGAATTATGGCGCGGCATCGGTTTTCACGCAACCTGGACCTGTTTCAATCAAAAAGTTTTGATACGGACTCTTCATTGGCGATGCGGCGGATGGCTTCACCCATCAGCGGTGCGACGCCGACGATGCGGACCTTGGCGTGGTCGCGAATGGCGTCCGTGGCTTCGATGGAATCCGTGATGACCAGTTCCTTGAGCACCGAATTGGCGACGCGATTAAGCGCCTCTCCCGACAGGACGCCATGGCTGACATAGGCCGAGACCGAAGTCGCGCCGCGCTCCAGCAGCGCCTTGGCGGCGTTGCACAAGGTGCCGGCGGAATCGACGATGTCGTCGAACAGGATGCAGCGGCGGCCGGACACGTCACCGATGATGTTCATGACTTCGGATTCGCCGGCACGCGGGCGGCGCTTGTCGACGATGGCCAGGTCGGCGCCCAACCGGTCGGCCAGGGCCCGGGCGCGCACGACACCGCCGACGTCCGGCGAGACGATCATCAGGTCGCCGGCGTCGCGGTAATTGGCCAGGATGTCCTTGGCCATGAACGGGATGGCGACGAGATTATCGGTCGGTATGTCGAAGAAGCCCTGGATCTGGCCGGCATGCAGGTCCATGGTCAGGACGCGATGAGCGCCAGCGCGGGTGATCAGGTTGGCGACCAGCTTGGCCGAGATCGGGGTGCGGCCGCCGGTCTTGCGGTCCTGGCGGGCATAGCCGAAATAGGGGATGACGGCGGTGATCCGCTTGGCCGAAGCGCGCGTCAGGGCGTCGATGCAGATCAGCAGTTCCATCAGGTTGTCGTTGGCCGGGAACGAGGTCGACTGGATGACGAAGATGTCTTCGCCGCGCACGTTTTCGTCGATGGTGACGAAGATTTCGTTGTCGGCGAAACGCTGCACGCGCGCCTTGGTCAGCGGCATGTCGAGATAATCGCCGATGGCCTGGGCCAGGGTCCGGTTGGAATTGGCGGAAAGGAGCTTCATGCGCGGGTCCCTGGCGGAATTTCCCGCGCTTTTAGCAGGGGCGGGCGGGGGTTCAAGCGGCAAATGTCGCAAATGTGTTAATTTTCCCGGATCATGGCCTGATCATCATCGCCGAAACCAGTCGGCCATAGTCGCTTTCACCGGTCCTGAACGCCCGGCGATTGGAGAAGAACAGGCGGGCCTCGGCGCAAGTATCGTGACCGGTCGCCGCGCACAGCCGGATACCGGCGCGCCTCAGGCGCATCAGGCAATAGCCCGGCAGGTCGAACATGCGTTTATCCGGGCTTGGACCAGGGATGAAAAAGGCCGGGCTGTCCGGATCTTCGCGCGCGAAGGTCTCGGCGTAATCGGCGCCGACTTCGTAGGAGGCCTGGGCGATGCAGGGGCCAATGACGCAACGGATGTCGGAAAGCACGGCGCCTTTGGCCTGCATGGCAGCAAGCGTTGCCTCGATGATGCCATAAAGCGCGCCTTTCCAGCCGGCGTGGCAGGCGGCGACAATCCTGGCTTCGGGGGCGGCAAAAAGCAGGGGGGCGCAGTCGGCCGACAGGGCCGATACGATCAGGCCAGGCGTCGTGGTGACGAGCCCATCAGCTTCGGGCCGAGCGGCTGGATCGGGCCATGGGCCATCGACCATGAGGGCACGATTGGAATGGATTTGATACAGGCTAAGGAAATGATCCAGAGGTCGGTCGAAAGCGCCGGCGACACGGCGGCGGTTTTCCTGAACGGCGCCGGCATCATCTTTCGAACCAAGCCCGATGTTCAGGCTGTCGTACGGCGGTTGCGAAACACCGCCGTGACGCGTGAAGAAGCCATGCTGAATGTAGGGCAGGTCGAGCAGGGGATGCAGGATGCGCGGCGGGATCATATAGCGTGTCTAGTCCTTCGCGGATGCGTCTTCAAGACTGGGAAGGGCGATGTCGTGGGGAAAAGCCATGGCGACAACCTTGAAGAGATCGCCCATCTGATCGGGGGCCGTCAAGCGTTCATACTGATGTTTAATTATATTGGATTTTCCAGGATTTTTTCGAATTAATACTTCACATCTGGCCCTGATGCCCATGGCTGTCAGAAACTCGGCCTGTGTGAAAACCGGACTATGTTTTACGCCTGTTTTAATGGCGATGTCGATCGCCACGGGGAAATCAGCCCACATAGTCAGGTCATGCTCGCCCGGCGCGGCGAGGGGATCGCTTTTTCGATGGCGATGCAGGGCCTGAAGGGTATCGCCGGAACCGGCGGCGTCGCGGCCATAGTCAATGAGCAGGGCGGCGCCGGTCGTCTTTTTCAGCATTTCAGCCAATTGCCGGGCAAAACGCGCCTGTTCGTAGGAGATTTCCACGGTCTCTCCCGGCAGGACCTCGAAGGGCGGCGCAAAATCCGGTGTTTCGACAAGGCCGAAGACCAGTTCGCCGTCACGGACGCCGACACGGCGTTCGCACCAGCCCTTGTCCGACAGGACGAACTGCCGCGCCGGAAGGCAATCCAGCACCTCGTTGGCGATCAGGATCATGGGCGTGTCCGTGGGCAGGTCCTCAAGCCGAGCGCAGGCGTGCACGCCGTCAAAGCGATCCGCCTGCGCCGCCGCCAGGACAGGCGAAGGTTCCACGAAGGCGACCTCGGTCGCGGCGCGCATCCCTGGCACCTTGTCGATCACACGCAGGACATCGCTCATCAGTTCGCCGCGGCCGGCGCCGACCTCGACCAGGCGGAATTTTTCCGGTGCTCCCATGTTCCGCCACACCTGGGCCACCCAGACACCGATCATTTCGCCGAACATCTGCGATACCATCGGCGCGGTGATGAAGTCGCCGTCCTCGCCGAACGCTACGTGCCGGGTGTAATAGCCGTCATGCGGATCGAGCAGGCACAGATGCATGTAGTCAGCGACCGACATCGGGCCGTCGAGCGTGATCCGTTCGATGAGTCTCTCTTTCAGCGACACGTCAGGCGGCGGCGTCCGGGGCATCGGCGGCTGGCGCGGCAAGCGGCGGATTGCGCAGGGCATACCAGATAAAGAAGGTGCCGATCACCAGCATGAGCAGCGACAGGGACTGGCCCATGGTGATGACGTTCTTGAAGAACGGCAGCATCTGGGCGTCGGGTTCGCGCACGTTTTCGAGCAGGACACGGATGATGGCATAACCAGTGACGAAAGTGCCCATGACAAGGCCGGGCCGGCGCAATCTGCCGAAGCGCCAGACCAGCAGACCCAGGATGATGAACAGGATCAGGCCTTCGCCGAAGGCCTCGTAAAGCTGGCTGGGATGGCGGGCGATGTCGTGGAACTGGCCGGTGACCGGGTCCTGGTTGGCCGGGCACTCGCCGTCGTACTGCTGTTCGATGTACTTGTTACAGAACACCATGCCCCACGGCACATGGGTCGGCCGGCCCCACAACTCGCCATTGACGAAATTGGCCAGGCGGCCGAAGAACAGGCCGATCGGCGCCGCCGCCGCCAGCAGGTCGCCCAGATTGAGCATCCGGTCGACCGGGAACCGTTTCGTCAGGCTGTAGCCGATGGCGGCGACGGTGACGCCGATCAGGCCGCCGTGGAACGACATGCCGCCATGCTGAATCATGAAGACTTCAAGCGGTTGCTTCCAGATGATCGAGGCGTCGTAAAACAGGATGTAGCCGATCCGGCCGCCGAGGATGACACCCAGGGTGATCCACAGTATCAGGTCGTCGAGCTGCGCCGCTTCCAGCGGCGGCGTGCGCGGTGCCCATAACCGCTCCGTCTTCAGCATGCGGCTGATGTAGTACCAGCCGGCGACGATCCCCAGGACATAGGCCAGGGCGTACCAGCGGATCGCCATCGGGCCGAGGTGGATGAGAACGGGATCTATGTCGGGCAGGTGAAGGGGCATGGGCGGCTCTTGGGCGAATGTCCTGACCGCTGTTTACCAAGCCGAAATGACATCGTCGCCACAAAAGAGAGGAGACAGGCGCAGAATCATGAAAAACTTTGTTGCGCCGCCCATATGCGCCTATAGTGGATACTGAAAGTCCGCGTGCAGTTACAGGAGTGTCGCCATGCAGAGCCAAAATCCTTTCCTCGACGAACTGGCCAAGATGACGACCAACGCCATGAGCCTGGCGCAGGCGGCGGGTGACGAAGCCAAAACCGCCTTCCGGGCCCAGGCCGACCGGTTTGTGGCGGACATGGATTTGGTGCGTCGAGACGAACTGCTGACGCTGAAAGCCGAAATTGCCGAGTTGCGCGCCGAACTGGCAGCGCTGAAAGCCAAGCCGGAGTAATATCCTTGCCTATGAATACGCCGCAGGAATACGACAGCGACGCCGCCTTCGATCCGCTCGATACGGTGGAATCGATCCTGGCCGAGGAGGGGCTGGAGTTCGAGCGCACGCCGGAGGGCGATCTCGGCTTTGCCCTGACCGGCGACTGGCGGACCTATGAAATGTGGTTTTCGTGGCGGGCGGAAGGCGAATGCCTGCAGCTGTGCTGTTCGCTCGACGTCGAAACAGGCGCGGGCCGGGCATTGGAAGCCGATCGCCTGCCGGGACTCTACGAGCTGTTGTGCCTGGTCAACCAGCACGTCTGGTTCGGCCACTTCGAGGCCTTTCGCGATCCCGAGGCCGAAAAGGCCGGTGCCGACTTTGGCGCCTACGATGTCGTCTTCCGCCACAGCGTCGCCCTCAATCCGCTCGAGCGCAGCTCGGTGGTGGCCAGCGCCCACATGATCAACAGCGCGGCCGAAGCGGTCGATCGTTTTTACCCGGCCTTCGATTTCTGGTTCAAGGGCGCGGACACGGCGCAGGATGCCTTCGCTGCCTGCCTGTTCGAGACAGCGGGTGAAGCCTGATGCCTAACATGCTCAAACCCGTTCTGCTGGTCGGCGCCGGTGCACTCGGGTCCTCGGTGCTGAAAGGGTTCCGCATCAAGGGGCATGCCTCGCCGTCCGACGTGATGATCGTCGACCTGCAGCCGGGCGACGAGCCGAAAACATGGGCCGCCGACGGTGCGCGACTCAATCCCTTGCCGGAAACCTGGGCCGAGGCCAGGATCGTCCTGCTGGCCGTCAAGCCACAAGGCTGGCATGCCGTGGCCGCCATACTAAGCGGTAACTTGGCGCATGACGCCGTGCTGGTTTCGGTCATGGCGGGCGTCCAGACCTCGCGGCTCAAGCAGGCCTTTCCCGGCCACGCCGTCGCGCGCGTCATGCCGACGACCGGGGTCGCCACCGGCAAGGGCGTGGCGTCGATCTTCGCCGACAGCCCGGCGGCGCTGGAGGCGGCCGAAGGTTTGTTCGGGCCGATGGCGGCGACCGTGATCCTGAGCGATGAAGCCCAGATGGATTCGGCGACCGCCGTCTCCGGTTCCGGTCCGGCCTATGTCTATGCCTTCGTGCGTGCGCTCGAAAAGGCCGGCCGCGCTACGGGGCTGTCGTCCAGCCATGCCCGCGACCTGGCGCGCGGCACGCTGGTTTCGGCGGCCCGCCTGCTGGACGAAAGCGGCGAGGAGCCCGATGCCCTGATCAGGAAGGTGGCGTCGCCCGGCGGCACCACGGAGGCCGCGCTTAAGGTACTGTGCAAGCCGGATGAAGGCCTGGACGAACTGGTCCTGGCGGCGGTCCTGGCGGCGCACCAGCGATCCAGGGAACTGGGTTAACTCAGCGGTAGGCTGACGGCCGCTCGCAACCCGCCCATTGGACTGGTGTCCAGTGTCAGATCGCCGCCATGGCCGCGGACGATGTCGCGGGCGATAGCCAGCCCCAGACCGACGCCCTTGATATTCTGGTTGCGGGCTTCGTCGAGCCGGGAAAACGGCGTGAAGGCGTCCTCGCGCTTTTCCGGCGGGATGCCGGGACCGTCGTCGTCGATGTAGAGCAGGACGTGCTGGGCGTCGCGACCGCTGCTGAAGCGGACATGCCTGCCATAGTGGAAACCATTGATGATCAGGTTGGACACGGCGCGCTGGACCGCCATCGCGCGCACCGTCAGGGTGACGTCGTCCGCCGGCAGGTCGGTCTCCAGCGCATGGCCGGCACGCCGGATATTGTCGGCCACCGTCTCTATCAGGGCCTTGAGCGACACGCTTTCGGCGTCCTCGGCCATCTCGCCGCGGGCGAAGGCCAGATATTCGTCGATCATGTAGGCCATTTCCGATACATCCTGCTGCATGCGGTCGGTGGCGGCGTCCTGGGCGGCCATGGCCAGCTCAAGCTTCAGCCGGGTCAGGGGGGTGCGCAGGTCGTGGCTGACCGAAGCCAGGAGAGTGGTACGCTGTTCGATCTGGCGCTGGATGCGCGCCTTCATGTTGAGGAAGGCCTCGGCGGCGGCGCGGACCTCGGTGGCGCCGTAGGGCTTGAAGTTCGGGTCGTCCTCGCCGCGTCCGAAGCGTTCCGCCGCCTGGGACAGGCGTTCGATGGCGCGCACCTGGTTGCGGATGAACAGCATGGCGACCGTGGTCAAGAGCGCGGTGGCGGCGACGATCCAGAAGAAGAAGATGTAGCCGGTCGAAGCGAAAGCGCGGTATTTCGGAGCGTAGATGCGCAGGATGCCGCCCGCCACCTGCACGCGGATGTCGACGACACCGGGATAGCGCGTGGTATCGAACCAGTAGTCGTCGTCCAGCTGCTGGTCGAGCGCCGTGTCGAGCGTATGGTCCAGCGTGACGAAGATTGAATGGCGCGGATTGACCGGCAGGCCCCGGCCTGGCAGGAAAACGATCGACAGCCCCATGGGTTTCTGCGCCTGGCGTTCGATGCGGTCAAGATTGGCCGGGCTGGGGTCCTGCTTGTAGGCATTGACCGCCCAGGCGACGTCACCGGCCAGGCCTTCGGTCAGGCGGGCGTTCACCGTTTCGTAGTGCATGGTGAAAAATACCCACAACACCAGGATCTGCATCAGCACGATGGGCAGGACGACGATCCACAGCACGCGCGCCATCAGGGTGCGCGGGAAGTTGCGTTTCAGCATCTTCGGCCAGGTGAACAGGCGTGTCTTGGCTTTGGAGGTCGGCATGACGGGTAGTTTGTAAGCTGTACCGGCTTGATTAACAAAGCAAGAATGTGATGCCCGCGCCGGGTTGGTTGCAGATGTCCGTAAAAGCCTTTAGCACTTGCCGACACCATCCTGAGGACAGTCCATGCCCGATCGCCGCCAGCTTCTGACCTCCGCCACCGCCCTTGCTGCCATGACGGCGCTGGGCGTGACCAAGGCCAGGGCGAATATCAACATCACGCTGATTTCGCATTACCAGGTGATGCGCTTCATCGATGCCGATAGCGTGGAGCTGTTGAACGGCAAGGTGCGGCAAGTGGTCCGGCGCGGCGAGACCTTCCTGGGCTGCACCTTGATGGAGATTGTCGACGGCGATTTCGTCGTTGTGGAGGATTTGACGGCGATTGACGGCGATATGCTGATCGTCGATCTCACGGGCGTGCGCTGGCGGCTTGGCAAGACCGCGGAAAGCGCGGCCGGCGCGGCCGACCTTCATGGCCATACGGCAGACGAGATCGGGGCCGGTTCCAGGGATGTCCTGGCGCAGGATTTTCTCGGACAGCCTGGTGATCCCGCCTATGACGGCGTAGCCGCCGTCCTGCCGCCGATTTCGCAAACGGCCGACGGCGTGTGGAATTTCATCGGCGCGCCAGGTGGTTCGACGGTTCCGTTCGCTGCCGATGGCACCTGCGCCGGCTTTGACGCTGCCGGTCTTCAGCCCTCGATCGCCGATGTGCGTGCCGCCGGTCGGGTGATGACCGGCTTGCTGGGCGGGTATCTGCCTTGCCTGCGCTTCGTCTATCCCGAAGGCGAGGGAGCATGGACGGAAACCCTGGCCTATGTGCCTTTTGACGGTGGCGCGTCGCGTGTGCGCGTGACGCGGATCGAAAGCGGCAGGCTGGTCTGGACCCGTGGCATGGTCATGGGTAGCGATGCCGCCGCTGCTGGCGATGGCGGTTTTCATGCCGGTCTGGCGGCCCTGAAAACCGCGTGCGACGGTTTCCTGTCGCCAGGCATGAAGATCGACGCGCCCGATATGCGCATGGCCGATATGGCGCGCCACGGCCTGGTGCGGGCCAGGATCAGCGGAGCGGACGATACATCCGTTTCGGCGGCCATGGCGGCATGGGGGCTGGCCACGGACAGCGACGAGGTTGGCCTGGTTGACGACCTCACGCTGCTTGGATTGCCGCTGGATGCATCGGGCAACATCGCCGGGGCGGTTGCCGCCGGTCAGGGACTGGGAGCCCTGGCCGGCGACCATGTCCGGCAGGCACTTCTGACGACCTGTGGCGTCATGGCTCATCTTCATACGCGCGGTGGCTGGATGGCTGTGGCGAGCCGTCCTCCGTTCAGCGGCGGTGCGGGGGTTTACAGCCCCGCGACGCAGGCGGCCTTGCCCTTGTTGCTGCGCGGGTTGCTGGCGTTCGAGTCCGTGTCTCCCGATATCCTGAACCTGGGACGCGGCCTGCCGCAATCCTGGCTGGCCGATGGCAAGCTGGTTTTCATCGATGACATCGCCACCCGATGGGGGCGGGTCAGCTTCGCCACCGACTCGCGGATCGACAAGGAGCACCGCATCGCCGCCAAGGTCGTTTTCCCCGACGCGGGCATCGCGGCGGTGACAAAGTTCCGCTTCCGCGCCGGCCGGCCGATACGATCGGTCAGGGTCAGCGACAAATCGTGGAAGGATGTCGATGTGGCTTCGGGCGATGTCAACTTGCCGGCGGGCATGGGCGGGACTGTTATCCTCGAGATCCGGTATTAGGCATGGACGCCTAATCCGGCGCCAGCATGTAGCCCTTGCCGCGCACGGTTTGCAGGTAGCGCGGATTCTTCGGGTCCTGTTCGATCTTGCGGCGCAGGCGCGTGACCTGCACGTCCACCGCGCGTCCAGTGGTGTCGACGCTGTCCTTGGCAAGGTCCATGCGGTCGACCGGGACATTGGCGCGCTCGGCCAGGTATTTCAGCAACTGCGATTCCGCTTCGGTCAACCGCACCAGTGTACCGCCCTTGGTCAGTTCCGATCTTTCCAGGTCGAAGCTGAAGGCGCCCATGGCCACCGATTTCGGCAGGGCAGGCTTCACGCCCGTACGACGCAGGATGGCTTCGATGCGCAGCAGAAGTTCCTGCGGCTCGAACGGTTTGGACAGGTAGTCATCGGCGCCCAGGGACAGCCCCATGATGCGGTCGTCGGGCAGGCCGCGCGCCGTCAGGATGAGGATCGGCACGCTGGAATGACTGCGCACCCACTTCGACAGCGAAAAGCCGTCCTCGCCGGGCATCATCACATCGACGATGAGCAGGTCGAAGTCGAGCAGCTGCAACATGCGCTTGGCGGCGTCCGCGTGGGCGGCGGCCGTGACGCGGAAACCCTGGCGGCTGAGAAATTCCTTGAGCAGGGTGCGGATGCGGTCGTCGTCGTCGACGACCAGCAGGTGGCGCGTGGTGGCGTCGTTGGCGGACGGTATCGGGCCGGGCGTCAGGCTCACGTCGGATATCGCTTTCTGTGAACGGTCAAGGCGCACCTTAGACGTTTACGCTCAAGGAAAGTGATCACTATTCGTTGAAAAATGTAAAGCAGCATTTCCGAGCCGGGTGATGTTCAGCGTCGACGGCGTCCGGGCAAATAAATCTTGCCAAGCCTCGTGACGGCGAGGGATAGTGGCGTCTTCCAGACCTGGGGCGCGTTCATGTATTACGGCACTGAAAACCTGCAGAGCCTGCTTGGCATCGCAGTCATCCTGGGTGTCTGCTGGCTGTTGTCGGAGAACAAGAAGCGCTTTCCGCTCTGGCTGTGCATCGGCGCCGTCGCCGTGCAGGTGGCGCTGATCCTGATCCTGTTCAAACTGCCGGTGTCGCACGCCATTCTCGACGGTATCGGCAACGGCATGCAGGCCCTGTCGGACGCCACCAACCACGGCATGCAGTTCGTGTTCGGCTATATCGGCGGCGGCGACCAGCCCTATGCCGTCGTTAATTCCAGTGCTCTGTTCGTCTTCGGCTTCCGCGTCCTGCCGCTGATCCTGGTCATCGCGGCCCTGTCGGCGCTGTTGTGGCATATCGGCGTACTGAAGCTCATCATCCGCTTCTTCGGCGTCCTTTTCGAGAAGACCATCGGCCTGGGGGGCGCTTCGGCTCTGGGCGTGGCGTCGAACATCTTCGTCGGCAATGTCGAAAGCCTGATCATCATCCGGGCTTATCTCGACAAGCTGACGCGGTCGGAGCTGTTCATCATGATGGTGGTCGGCATGGCCAATGTCGCCGGCTCGACCATGGTGGCCTATGTACTGATCCTGCACGACGTGCTGCCCAATGCCGCCGGCCATATCCTGGCCGCGGCCATCGTTTCGGCGCCGGCGGGCGTGCTGCTGGCGCGCATCCTGGTGCCCGAGACGGCGGACCGCCAGCACGAGAAGGTCGACTACAGTTCGACCCTGAAATACGATTCCGCCATCGACGCCGTTTCCAAGGGTACGCAGGACGGCATGATGGTGGTGATGAACATCGCGGCCATCCTGATCGTCATGGTGTCGCTGGTGGCGCTCATCAACATGATCCTGAGCATCCTGCCGGCCTGGGGCGGCCAGCCAGTGACCATCGAGCGCATCCTGGGAATCCTCTTCATGCCGCTGGCCTGGTTGATCGGCATTCCGTGGAAGGAATGCGGCACGGGCGGCTGGATCCTGGGCGTCAAGATGGTGCTGACCGAGTTCGTCGC
>OUNJ010000059.1_pt1 | contig 17816 bp, 20 predicted proteins | sample 1755361 | NCBI WGS metagenome assembly OUNJ01 (sample SAMEA3914825, study PRJEB12502) | metagenome | biome: forest; material: soil | place: USA | collected 2012-03-12 | depth 0.1 m
CAGCACCGACAGCGGCGTCTTCAGCGCGTGCGCCAGGTTGCCGACGTGCATGCGCTGGCGCTCGACCACGTCCTGGGCGTAGTCGAGGAAGCCGTTCAACTGCCGCGCCACCGGCGTGATCTCGGCGGGATATGTCTTTTCCAGCCGCTGCTGGTCGCCGCGCTGGATACGCGCGATCTCGCCGGTCAGGTCGAACAGCGGGCTCAGGCCCACGCGCACCTGAAAATAGATCGCCGCCAGCGACCCCAGCGCCAGCACGGCCAGCGCCGCCGCGGTGATAAGGGCGAAGGTCTGCACGTCCTTGTCCATGCCGCTGCGGTCCTCGCCGGCCAGAAACACGAAGGCGCGGCCCTGGATCATCGAAAACACGGCGGCGATGCGCAGCGGTTCGTGCACCGGCCCGAAACCGTCGAAATAGACCGGCACCCCCGGCTGGCTCCGCGCCCTGACCAGCATCCCGGCCGGCATGTCCATGTGGCCGTTCCACAACGAAGCCGACTTGGCCTGGTCGTCCAGCGCGCCCTTGGCGCCGACCTCGCTGACCTGCCAGTACAGCCCCGAATAGACACGATTGGTGCGCGGATCATAGACCGTCGGCGTGGTGATGGCGCCGTTGTCGCCGACCTCGGTATCGGAATAGAGATTGACCGCGATCTGGTTGACGCCCTGCTGGAAACGGTTGAGCGCCGCCTGGTGGAACACCGCCGTCAGCGCGATGCCGGTGATGACCAGGGCGAAGATGAACCACAGGCTAGCCAGGCGGATCAGCCGGTCGACCAGCGAGTTGCGCCGCGTTGTCATCCGCCGCCACAAGGCGGCTACTCCCTCTTCCCGCGTGCGGGGAGAGGGCTGGGGTGAGGGGCCTTCCGGTGCAATCTCTTCAGCCACCGCCTACCCCCCTCCTTATACCTCCCCATCCTTGATGGGGAGGGGGACCGCGCCGCCCTGGCGGCGTAGTGGTGGGGGTACTTGCCTCTCCTCCCCATGTCTCACATGGGGAGGTGGCATCGCGCAGCGATGACGGAGGGGTCCATCCCCGCGCGCTCGCACCCGCAAACGTCATCCCTGCAAATCGCCGATCTCGTCGTGCAGCGGCTTCAGCCGGTAACCCAGCCCGCGCACGGTCTCGATGCGGTCATTGCCGATCTTCTTGCGCAGCCGCCCCATGAACACCTCGATAGTGTTCGAATCGCGGTCGAAATCCTGATCGTAAAGATGCTCGACCAACTCGGTGCGCGAAATGACCCGCGTCTGGTGCATCATCAGGTAATGCAGCAGCCTGTATTCCAGCGAGGTCAGCCGCAGCGGCTCGCCGTTGACCGACGCCCGCGCCGCGCGCGGATCCAGTCGCAGGCCCCCGCAGACCAGCATCGGCTGGGCGTGGCCAGCCGCGCGCCGCACCAGGGCCCGCAACCGCGCCAGCAGTTCCTCGGTATGGAACGGCTTGGTCAGGTAATCGTCGGCCCCGGCGTCGAAGCCCGACACCTTGTCGTTCCACGCCCCGCGCGCCGTCAGGATCAGCACCGGCGTCGTCTTGCCGGCGCGGCGCCATTTTTCCAGGACCGACACGCCGTCGATCTTGGGCAGGCCCAGGTCGAGGATGACGCAGTCATAGGGCTCGGTATCGCCCAGGAAATGCGCCTCCTCGCCGTCGGGTGCGTGGTCGACGACATAGCCGGCATCGGCCAGCGAGGCCTTCAGCTGGCGCGACAGGTCGGGATCGTCTTCGGCAAGCAGGATTCGCAAGGTGGTGGCTCCGGGTCGAAAGCCGCGTGCCCGGAAAGGTTGGAAAAATTTCCTGCATCCCCGGATGACATGCGGCGTCAAAAATGGCGTCAGCGCTGATCGACGATACGACCCGAGTCGGCATCGATCAAGAGGTCGACGCGCCCCTGGCCTGTCTGGACGCGAACCCAGAACAGCGAGCCGCCGGCCGGCCATGCCTTGATGTATTCACCCCGGCTGCGGCCGATATCGATGGCGCGGTTGATTCGGTCGTCGCGTTCACCACCGCCACCGCCGCCGTTATCCCAGCGCTGGCCGCCACCGCGGCCGTCGCCATTGTTGTTGTCGCGATCGCCGCCACCCCAGCGCCCGTTGCCGTTGTTGTCGCCGCGGTTGCCGTTATTTTCGCCGTTGTTGTCGTTATCGCCGCGATGCTTCCAGCGCTGCCCGCCCCAATCGGCTGAAACCTTGACGAGGCCGGCGTCCAAACGCAGCAGAGGCCCGGCTTCGGCCGCCGCCGGGCCAAGCACAAGCGTCGCGCACAGCGCGAAAGCCAGGGTCTTGAGGGGCAGGATCTTCGTCATGACACCGGTTATAAAACCACCGGCATGAACCTTAGCTGAACGAAGTCGCCGGCAAAACACTTTTTCGCACTGGCGAGAACCTATACCTCCCGTCCCCGACGGGGAGGGGGACCGCCGCGCCGAAGCCCTGGCGAAGGCGGGGTGGTGGTGGGGCGACTTCGTTTTCGCCCTTCCTACTTCCGTCGCGCCGGCAGGCTCGGCGTATAGGGCGCCTTGTCGCGCCACCGCTCCACCAAACTCGTCAACTCCGTGCGCAACCCCTCCGGCATGTCCTCCAGCCGGTCCGGCAAGGCGATGACGACATGCGCGAACAGGTCCCCTCGCCCGCCTGTCTTGCCATCGAAGGCGCCGCGCCCCTTCAGCCGCAGCACCGCGCCCGAATTGGACCCCTTGGCCAGGTTGACGCTGACGGGCCCGTCGGGTGTCGGCGCCTGCACCTTGCCGCCCAGCAAAGCGTCCGGCAGCGCCACGAACAGGTCCATGTGCAGGTCGTTGCCATCCGTCCGGAACACCGGATGCGCCTTCAGGTGCAGTTCGACCAGCGCGTCGCCGTGCGGCCCGCGCCCCGACGGCGACGCGGAACCCTGGCCCTTCAGCCGCAGCACCTGCCCGTCCTTCGAGCCCTTGGGGATGTTGACATCGACCGTGCGCCCGTCCGACAGCAGCACGCGCCGCGTATTGCCGGCGATGGTGTCGATCAGGTCGATGTCGAGCCGGATCTTGAGATCGGAGCCCTTCTGCTGCGCCGCCTGGCGCTCGAATCCGCCACGACGGCCCATGCTGCCGCCGAACATGTCACCCAGGATGTCGTCGAGGTCGATGCCCTCGAACTGCGCGCCGGCGCCCTGGCCGAACGGCGACCCGCCGCGAAACCCGCCGGCGCCCGCACCACCGCCACCACCGAAGCCGCGATAGATTTCGCGCCCGTCGGCATCGATCTGGCCCTGGTCGAACTTCTTGCGCTTGTCGGCGTCCTTCAGGAAGTCATAGGCCGCCGTGACGCGCTTGAAGCGCTCCTCCGATGCAGCATTGCCCTTGTTCTGGTCGGGGTGCAGTTCCTTGGCCAGCTTGCGGAAGGCCTTCTGGATGTCGGCGTCCGAAGCCCCCTTCGCCACACCCAGTTCCTGATAGGGATCGCCTGCCACTGTGAATACATCCTCCGAGGAAGAGGTGTGTCCTACAGCCAATGTTTTCAATAGGCAAGCACGCTACCTGTCCCGCCGCAGCCGACATAAGCCCGGCCGGCGAAAATTCAGGTTGCGGATTTTCCGCTTGCATCGCTCTTTAATTTTGTTAAACTCACATCAATATTATTAAGTGGATCGCATGGAGGACAAACCGTTTCCGGCCTGGGTTGGTAACCTCGCTCGCGAGGACCTGCACTTCATCCGCAGCTTTCTGCTCGCCTCGGGCTCCCTGAAGGCGATGGCGGCGGAGTACGGCGTGTCCTACCCCACCATCCGCGCGCGGCTCGATCAGTTGATCGAGCGTCTACGCCTGGCCGAGGCCGAGCGGGTCGACCCGTTCCATGCGCGTCTGAGGGGGCTGGTGGCGGATGGCGAACTGGAGCCGCGGCTGGCCCGGGAACTGCTCGACCTGCACCGCCGGCAGGTCGCTGAAGAACAAGGGCACGACCATGACTGAACCCTGGTTTCCGGCCGGCGACGCCGTCTGGTTTGCGGCCGTAGGCGCGCTCGGCCTGACCGCCCTGGCCGCGCCCGTTATCCTGAAGGGATGGCATCGCGCCACCATCACAGGATTATGGAGCACGATCATCGCCCTAGGCGGCATAATGTTCGCGGCCGGCCTGGTCGCCTGGCAGTCGGGCCAACCCATACACGTCACCCTGCCGCTCTTGGTCACCGGTGGCACCGTCGCCATCGCCTACGCCATTTCGCTGGTCTTCGTCCTTCGCATCTATCGCCAGGCGGAACAGCGCAAGGTCGCCGCCCGCGAACTCTAGTTCCCGCTCATCCCATCAAGGAAATCACCATGACTCCGCATCCGGAGAGCGCCGGCGCGCGCCTTGCCGCCGGCCTCCACATCCTGGCCGCCATCGCCGGTCTGTTCATCGTCTCGGCCATAATCGGCAGTCTTATTGCCCCCCATCTGCCCGAAGTTCTGCGCATGCCCATCCTTGGCCTGGCCCTGTGGGGCGGAGTGCTGACCGGCGGCCTGATGCTGCGCCTGGCCAAGACCTCCTATGGCGACATCGGCTTCACACCGCCGAAAAGCCTGGCGGCCTGCGTCGGCTGGGTCATCGCCGCCATCCTCCTCAGCGAAGCCGGCGTGGTGGCGATCGGCGAGGCGGCGCATCGATTCACCACTTGGCCGCCGCTCAATGTCGACTATATCCAAACCTCGATCAGCGGCAACCTGACCGCCTACCTGATCTGGATGACGCTGGTCGTATGGGGCAGTGCGGCGTTCGGCGAGGAACTGCTGGCGCGCGGTTTCCTCCTGCATCGTCTACAGGTGGTCTTTGGCCGTGGCCTTGTTGGCGTGACGATCGCCGTGATCGGACAGGCGGCGATCTTCGGCCTGCTGCACGCTATCCAAGGTCCGACCGGCATCGTCATCACCGCTTATGTCGGCCTGGTCCTCGCCGTCGTCTATTTCGCGTCGGGCCGCAACCTGTGGGCGCCGATCCTGGCCCACGGCCTGATGGACTCGGCGTCTCTGACCCTGATGTACCTCGGCCATCTCCCGCTCGGCTTCATCCGGTAAAATGCGACGAACGCCCGGAGCCACGCGAAGGGCTCGCGCGCCTGGAGCATCATGCCAAAAAGTGGACGCCACTTTTTGGAAAAACATGATGCGTAAACAAAAGCTTAGAGCGGGATGACGATTCCATCTAAAGTCATTCCGCTCTAGATGTGGTGGGATTTCTTGCTTCCTTGCAGGACCAACCTACCCCAATCCCACCCTCGCCGCAGGCCCCCAGCCATAGACCTGCGACGCCTGCGCGACCTCGACACGCCCATCCCCGCCGAATCCCGACGGAAAATCCGCCGCCTGGTCCGCCGCCGCATAGACCCACGGGCTGGCCGTTACCTCGACCGACCGCTTCAGCACAGCACCGTCATAGATCTCGACCCGGTAAAGCTCATAATCCTCGCACAGCGGCGGCTCGGCATCCCAGCTGTCCCCGCCATACCGCGGCGACCTCAGCCAGCTCACTAACAGATCGCTAATTCCGGAAATCCCGACATGAACCGGCGCGCGCGGCCTTAAACCCAGCCCCGTCCATGTCGCGTGGCTGTCCAGCGACCCGTCCGCCAACCCGCCGAACCCCACGCGCCCGGACCGCCACAACCGGTCAAGCCCCAGTTCGTCACTGCCGATGTCCGCCCGCACGAACCCGGCCGGCAGCACGATCACGCCCGCTCCCTCGGCAATCCCCGCCGCCAGGGCCTGCTCGCTGCCCCATTGCCCACGGATCAGCCCCGACAGCCGATACGTCCCGCCGCCCAGCGCCTCGGCCCCGAGAAACTGGATCAATTCCCACTCGCCGTTCCGCGCCCTGACGCAGACCAGGTTCTCCCCCGCCAGCACCTCTTCCTCGCTGCGGCCGACCGGCGCCTCGCCTTCCAGATAGATATCCAGGACCGCCTGCCGCAGCAGATAATGCTGCCGCTGCGCCGGCAAGGCGCTGACCGTCCGCCCGATCCCGGCCGCCTGCTCGACCCGCCCGCGCAGCCGCAACGCCGCCGCCGACGGTCCGGCATAGACATCGACCCCGGCCCACGGATCGGACGACGCCACCAGCACCGGCTTGACATTGCTCTCGTCCGTCCCGAAACACGGCAGTTCCAGTAGCGTGAACCCGGTCATCACCGGCGCCATGACCACCGCCGGCACGCTGCCCGACAGCGACGGATCGCCATAGACCGTCGTCCTCGCCATGATCGGCTCCAGCGTCATGGCCGGCTGCTCGTCCCGCTCCACCGCTGTCAGCCGGTAATCGGCGCCATCGAACCGCACGCCATCGCCGACTTCCAGCCCGAGCAGCATCAGCGGATCGGCTTCCACCGTCACCGCCTCGCGCACGCCCTGCGCCTGCACCAGCAAATCTTGCGCGTAAGTCCTCGCCTGCGCCGCCGTCAGCACCAGCGGCGCGTCCACACCGACCTGGCTCGCCCCGCCGACATCGTCCCGCCGCACCTCGACCGCCAGCAATTGATAATCCCGGTCGGCGTCGTAACAGCGCAAACTCAAACTCGCCGGCACGCTTACCAGGTCGCGCCCCGCCATCACCGGGTCCTGCTCACCATAGGCCAGGTCGTCGCGCGAAAGCTCGGCATCGATCCCGTGCCCAGTCCCGACAAACGCGATCTTCCCCCCACGCTCGGCCAGCTCAAGTCCGAGATAATCCAGCACCGGCGACAGGGCATCGCCCGCCGCCATCGGCTCGCCGATGACATAGCCGTCGATGCTTCCCGTGACCTCGCCCAGATCCAGGTCATCCTCCGCCACCCCCGCCTGGCCCGCGATCGCCGCGATCAGGTTGCCGGCCTCGCCCACGCCGACGCGTCCGTTCAGCCAATGCCCGGTGCGCCAGTTCAACGTATCGCCCCACACATCGTCGCGTTGCGGAAACCACGGATAAGGCCTGGCATCCCAGCACCACACCGACATGTCGCTGATCATGCCGGGATTGTTGGCCGGGTCGCCATAGACCTCATAAAAGGCCGACAGGTAAGCCCGCTGCACGCGGTCGTCGCGCTCGCCGCTGGAATAATAGGGCACGCCGCTTTCGCGGCTTTTCGGATCGAGAAAGCGATTGGGCGCATTCGGCCCCTTGTCGATGGCGGCGCAGCCGATCTCGATCAGCCGCACCGGCTTCATCCCCGGCGTCCAGCCCGTCGCCGTCGCCTGGCGCACGCCGCCCGGCCGGTCATGGTGCGCCGACGCCCACCAGCCGTGAATATCCTTCGGCCGGAACACCCAATCCTCGCCATAGGCCGTATCGGCAATCGGTGTCCGCACCTGGGCGTCGCGGTCACCGTCCGACGCATAGTACCAGTCGAAGCCCTCACCGCCCCGCACCCGGCTTTTCAGATAGGCGGGATCGTAGATCGACGGACTGTCGGCATGATCCAAATGCCCGGTCCCGTCGCGCCAGTCGCTGAGCGGCGCATACCAGTCGATGCCGACGAAATCGATATTCGCATCGCTCCACAGCGGATCGAGATGAAACCACACCCCGTCCTCGGCATGGTGGCCGAAATATTCGCTCCAGTCGGCGCCGTAACCGATCTGCGCCTCAGGCAGGATGGCACGCACCTCCGCCGCCAATCCCTTCAGCGCCGCCACCATCGGATAGACGCCCGGCGCCGATCTCAGCGTCGTCAGCCCACGCAGTTCCGATCCCAGCACGATCGCATCGACCCCGCCGGCCGCCGTGCCCAGGCTGGCAACATGGCGCGCGAAGCGCCGGAAACCCCATTCGCCATCCATGAAAACGGATACATCATCTCCGGATTCCACCGTTCCGTCCGCCGCCGAGGTAATCCGCCCGCGCCACGGATAACCCTCCGCATCCATCAGCACGAACGGCACAAGGGTGATATTGTATCCGCGCAATCTTAATTCCCGCACCGCCGCGATAACAATATCATCGCTGGGTGTGCCGCCATAGGCCGCCCGGCCATCGACTTGGCTGATCACATGGGCGTCCGCCCGCATCACGCCGTCGACCGACCACGGAGACGTTGTCACCTTGTCCGCGCTCTCCACCCCGGGCCGGATCTGACACGTCCCGACCTCCAGCGACGTACCGAACCACGCGACGACCAGATTGACCGTCCGCACATTCGGCAACTGCGCTTCCAGTTGATCCAGCGCCACCATGAAGTCGGTCCGCCCGTCACCGGTGTGCTGTGTCTCGGGCGACGCATGGGTCAGCCCGCTCAGGGCGGCGACCGGCGCCGTCGCATAGACGAACTCGCCGGCGCCCGGAATCAGGCACACGCCGGTAACCTGGCTTTCCAGGTCGGGCAGGTCGCCGCGCGGCCGGCGAAACACCTCGACCGACAGGCTGGGCGGCCGGTTGCCGAACTGGGTAATGTCCAGGTCCTCGAACACCAGGTAGGCCAGACCGCGATAGGCCGGCGCCGTGCCCTCGATGGCCGCGATCAGCGCATCCGGACCTTGCGTTTCGTCGCCGCGATAAAGCCGGTACGCCGCCTGCGACTGATCCAGCAATTGCCCGTCCGCCCAGATGCGTCCGATACCATCGATCGGGCCCTCGCACAGCCCAATAGCCAAAGACAGGCTGTAGCTGAAGCTTTCCGTCTTCGGCGACGTCTTGCTGGCCCGGGTGGTCGCGCGATTTTCCTTGAGCCGCGCCGCCCAGATCACCGTCCCCGCCACCCGCGCCTTGCCGAACACCTGCTTGACCGGATCGCCCTGGGCGCTGCCCGACAGCTGCAGGCCCGTCAGCCTCGGCCCGACCTGCCGCGCCGGCAGCAAGCCGTTGACCAGGGTCCGGTCAGCCGCCGCGCCCACCATCTGCCCGATCAGCCGCCCCGCCGCTCCGCCCAGCGCCTGCCCCGCCGCGCTCAGGATCACCTGCGCCATGGCATCTCCCTTCCTCTATATCTTTCACCTTACCGCGGCCTGCGTTGGAGACTCTTGCTCCTTACTACCTCTCCCTGCGCTTGCGCGGGGAGGGGAACCGCCCGGCGAGTGCAGCGAAGCATAACGAAGACGGGTGGTGGCCGGGCTACTTCCTTCCCTTCCACCTCTCCCCATTGACGGGGAGAGGACGAAAGCCGAGGCTTCAGCCGATGGCGATCGGGTGAGGGGCAACATACTACCTTGTTCAGATGAGCTGGGCGCGATTTTCCTCCCCCCTTTCGGGCGGGATGACAGCAGTCTGCGCTACTTCGCGCCCAATAAGAGACAGGAACCTTCTTCCACCTCTCCCCTTTCAAGGGGAGAGGACGAGAGGCGAGCCTGCGAAGCCGATCGGGTGAGGGGTCAAGTCTCCCCGTTCACTCCAAAGGAAACCGGAACACCCCCGCCACATGCCGCCGCCACAACGGCGCCATCCAGCTTTCAACCACCGCATGACCCCAATAGGCATGAATGATCCGTGCCCCGGAGCCATTCAGTCCGTCCACGGACAATATCGCCGCATGCTTGGCCAAGGTGCCACTCCGCATACGGAACACCACCACATCGCCGGGCCCGGCCTCAGCCTCCGCCACCGGCAGAAAATGCGCCGCCATCCCCTCCATCAGCAGGTCACGCCCCGCCACTTCGGCCCAGTCCGGACTGTAGGGCGGCATCTCGCACGGCTCCTTGCCGACCACCTCACGCCACACTCCGCGCACCAACCCGATGCAGTCGCATCCCTCGCCGCGCAAACTCGCCTGATGCCGGTACGGCGTCCCGATCCACGCCCGCGCGGCCACCACAACCTTTTCATACTCCCCCACTTGTGGGGGAGGGGGCGTCGCGCTTGCGCGATGACGGAGGGAGGCCTTCGCCGGCATCACCGCCCCGCTCCCTGCCTGCGGACAGAGAGGCAATCCTTTCCTCTTCACCGCCAGGGCATCGTCATCTTTCCCCCTCTCCCCACTTGGGGGGAGAGGGTTGGGGTGAGGGGGGCTATCCCTTTGCTCCAGAGAAAAAGGCTGCATCACCGCCCCGCTCCCTGCCCGCGCGACGTCCCATCCATCACATCACCCGTGCGCGGATAGACGGTCAGAAAATCCTCACCCGGCAAATCCGGAAAACCGCGGAAATTGATCACATTATCGAACGTCCCCAGACACGTCCGATAACGCTTGTCGCACGTCGTCGCCGCCAGATGCGCCGGATCCAGCCCGCACCGCGCATCGCCCAGAACCGCGTCGCACAGAAACCCGTATCGCCGCCCGATGATCCGCTTCAGCCGCCCGCTGAGCCCCTCGACATGGGCGACGAACGACGCGCCCTCGACCACGCCGCCGCGCGCCTCGATCCGCGCCAGATAGCCGGCGCCGGTTTCCACATATTGCGCCGGATCGCTCCAGTCGACGGTATGGAACGAGATCCGCGCCTCGTCATAAAGCCCGGCCGCGATATCCGCCGCCGAAACCGCCTCGCTGGCGATCACACCCGTCACCGCCGCCGCCGAAACCTCGTCCAGCCCCGGCACATCCCGCCCTGCCCCCGCCGCCCACGCGCTTTCCGGTGCACAGGTCACCCCCAGAAACGCCAGCGGCCGGTCATGATCGCTGAACCCCATCCGCACGCCGTCCACGCGCTCGACGATCCACACCTGGCACAGCTTCGCCGCGCCCTGGCCCAGCGCCGAGGCGATCGCCTCCGATACATGCCGCATGAACACCTCCCTGCCGCATCAAACGCTCAGAGCATTGATAAAGAACATTTTTTCACTCCCCTCATCGAGGGGAGAGGACGAGAGCCGAGCGCAGCGAAGGCGATCGGGTGAGGGGCCGCCTTCCCTTAACCATAGAAGAAAAATGTGCCCCCCTCAGACCGGACTCCCCTACCCCTGACCTCGACTAGGCTCACCGCCGCCACCCGACCGGCATCGAACCCCTCCAGGGTCACATCGATCCGGTCGCCGTCGAACCGCACCGGCGTATCGAACGCGAACCCCGCCGTCACATCCCCCTCAGGCGCCACTTCGAACGTCACCACACCGGTCGTCACATCCACCGTCCATCCCGACAGCACCTCGACCCCGCCGACCGCCACTCGCACTCTGCCGGCGACCGGCTTGACCACCGGCCGCGCCACTGCGCCGTACATCTTCTGCAGTTGAAACGTCGTCGCCGACACCTCCACAGCCGGCTGATCCAGCGGCCCCGGCTCGGCGCTCAGCGCACAGCTCCTGAAATCGGCGAAATCCCTGAAGCGGAACCCGTACAGCCGCCCCTCGCGCGCCTCGAAGAAGCCCAGCAGTTCCACCGCGTCGGTCAGCGACTTGATGCCGGCCCCGATCAGATACCGCCGCCGCCCCAGCGCCCAAGGACTGATCCGGCGCTCGAATCCGCTGCCCAAAGTCACGATGTCGGTCCGCCGCTCGATCCCCGACCCCGACCCGAACGCCAGCCGCGCCGGAAAACTCACTTCATGAAATCCAGACATATCGATCCTTCGGGCGCCAATACGCTTTCCTGCACCTCCCCGCTTGTCGGGAAGTGGTGATGAGGTATCTTGCTTTCCTTCCACCTCTCCCCTTTCAAGGGGAGAGGACGAGAGGCGAGCCTTGCGAAGCCGATCGGGTGAGGGGTCACTCATCCACCGCCCGCAAGATCTGACAGAAGACCTCTTCTCCCCTGCCACGAGAACGACGTAAGGCGGAAAACCCCTACCTCACCCCCATCCGCGCCGCCCGTTGCAGCGCCGACGCCACCTGGGCCTCCGACCGCGCCAAAGCCTGCGTACCGCCCGGCACCACCAGGGTCACATTGACCACCGGCCCGGCGCCCGCCGCCTCGACCGTCCCCGCCGAAGCCGGCCGGAACACTTCCGGCCCGCGCTCCCCGACCAGGTAGCTGCTGCCGGCCGTCACCGGCCCGCCATCCGCCCGCGCCCCGGCGAACGCGCCTTTCAGCACCGCGTCCAGCACGCCCCCCAGGCCGCCGGAAGACGGCGTCCCCGCCGCCTGGTCGACCACCGCGATCACCGCCGCCGCCAGTTCTTTCAGGCTGACCTTGCCGTCCGAAGCCGCCCTGGCCAGCGACCGCGCCAGGCTCTCGCCCGCCCTGGCGAACGCATCGTCGATGGCGCCGGCCGCCTCGCCGCCCGCGCTCTCGATGTCCTTGAACGCCGCGGCCGCATCCGCCGCCGGATCGCCCAAACCCGTGCCAAAACCAGCCATGCTCACGCTCCGTCCGGAAACTGTTCCATCAACGCATCAAGCGCTGCCCGTCCCATCGCCGGCGCCGCCTCACCCTGCAACATCCGCCACTCGCGCCAGCTCAACCGCCAGAACGCCGCCGGCTGGATCCCCATCGCCACCCCCCGCCGCAACCAATCCGCCCAATAACTACGCGTTCCCGTTTCACCATTCCTTCCCCCTCTCCCCACTTGGGGGGAGAGGGAGGGGTGAGGGGGGCTATACTGCACCGCCGTTTCAGATTGAATCCATGCCCTATCCATTCATCGCCTCGAACGCCCGCACCACCGCGCGCAGCGCTTCGCCAAACCCGACATCCAGCACCCGCATATCGACCTCGTCGACGCACAAGGCCTCCAGCACGACCAGCAGATCCCCCGCCCCCAGCGCCTTCATCCGCGCCCCCAGGGCTTCAAACCCCGCCACGCCGAAATACGTCTCCAGCGCCGCCAGCCCGCCCAGCGTCACGCACAACCGGACCTCGCGCCCGCCCAGGACCGCCGCTACCTCGCCCCGCGCTCCGTTAGGCGGCGTCAAAGCTCACCTCCCCCGCCGACGCCAGGCTCAGCGAAAAGGTCGCCTCGCCGTCGTGCTGGCCGGCATATTCCAGCGCCGCGATCAGGAACGGTCCCGAAAACGTGCCGAAATCCGGCACGATGACCTGCCACGCCGTCTGCGCCTGGCTGAAGAACGCCTCGCGCATCAACGCATCGGACGCCTCGTCGCGAAAGACTCCCGATCCGGCGATCGCCAGCGACCTGACCCCCGCGCCCTCCAGCAGTTCGCGCCACCCGCCGCTGCCGGAGTCGGTCACATCGACGGTCTTCGCGTTCAGCGACACCGTCCGCGCCCGCAACCCCGCCACGGTAACGAAACCGTCACCACCTGCAATCTTCAGCAGGACATCCCTGCCCTTCTGCACAGCCATGAAACTTCCCTTCCTAATGCCTCCCCGTCCCCGACAAGGATTACCGCCTGCTCTTTCCTCCCCCTCTCCCCTCCTGAGGGGAGAGGACGAGAGTGGAACGCAGTGAACACGATCGGGTGAGGGGCCTTCTTCGGAGGCTCAAGGACCCGGCCCCGCCACCGTGGCAGGCTCGTTCCAGCCGGCCGCCTCGCTCACCGCCCGGAACACATCGACGAACATCACCCGCAACGACACCAGATGCTGCCCGGAATCCTGCCCCTCGATCATTTCCTTCCCCGTTTACGGGGAAGGTGGCATCGCGAAGCGATGACGGAAGGGGGATCTATGCCGCCGACCTGCCCACCAAAGCCTTGGTGAAGGCCGGCAGTGTTCTCTTTCCACCTCTCCCCTTTCAAGGGGAGAGGACGAGAGCCGAGCACAGCGAAGGCGATCGGGTGAGGGATCACATCCCTCCTCGCCAGCCGAAAACAGCGATGTCTTTCTTTCCTGCGTTCATAAAGGAAAAGCCGCTCCCGCCCGAACGACAGCTCTTGCCGCCACTCAGGCCGCCTCGCTCACCGCCCGCAACCTCACCAGCCCATAGATCGTCCGGTTATCCGCCGCCCGGAACACATCGACGAACACCACCCTCAACGACACCAGGTGCTGCCCGGCGACCGTCACCTCCGCCCCGTCCAGCAGGTCCCGCACGGCCCCGGCCATGGCCTTGACCTCCTCGGTCCCGGCATGCCGCGACACGCACAGCAGGTTCAGCGTCTGCTCGATGACCTCGCCCCCCAGCCCACCGATCGCCTGCGCCGTCACGCGCCCGAACGTCACATACGGATAAGCCACCGCCTGCGGCAACTGGTCATAGACCCGCACCGGATCGCCCAGCCAGGTCTCGAGAACCCCCTGCCCGCGCAGATATCCGATCAGCGCCGCCTGCAATTCCAGAACCGGATCGCTCATACGTGCACCCGCTCGATGCGCAGCCGCACAGTCCCGTCCGCGCCCTCGTCGAGACTGACGATGCGCCAGTCGTACCCCTTGAGATTCAACAGCCCGCCCGGCGCCGCCGCCTCTGCCGACCGGCACAGGAACTCCGCTTCCTGGACGACATAGCTGTCGCCCTCGGCATTGGCCTTCACGCCCGGCAGGTCCGGGCGAAAATCGCCCCACAGCGTTCCTGACAGCGTTGTTGTAAACGTCCGCCCGCCATAGCTGCTTTCGGTTTCGCCCACGGCATAAAGCCTGGCCGGCGTCTGCAATTCCATGATCCTCACAGCCGCACCTCGCGATAGGGCGACAGCCACCCCTCGACGGCATCAAGATCACCAGCCGTTTCGCCGCGGTTCTGGTAGGCCTGCGCCACCAGGTACATCACACCCAGCCGCAGCGGCGCCGGCGACGTCTCATCCAGCGTCAAGCCGGTCACGCCTTCCAGCCGCACCTTCGCGGCTTCCAGAAAGGTTGAAATAAGGCCGTCCTCGTCGTCGTGCGTGACGCGCAGAAACAGCTTGGCCTCGTCCAGCGAAACCGGATCGGACATCGGAAACTCCCAGGTTTTTCAATCTGGTCGATCCTAACGCCACCACCGGATGCGGGGATTATTTCCTCTTTCTCCACCCGCTCTAACGAGGAAAAAGACTTGCCTTCATACCTCCCGTCCCCGACGGGAAGGGTGGCGGTGAGCGACTTATTCCCCTCTCCCCTTTCAAGGGGAGAGGACGAGAGGCGAGCCCAGCGGGCGAAGCCGATCGGGTGAGGGGCCTGCTTTCCTAATCTGCTTTAGCGAGGAGAAGTGACAAGCTCCGACGCCCCTCTCCTCCCCATTTCCCAAATGGGGAGGTGCCGGCGAAGCCGGCGGAGGGGTCCTCTTTCTTACCATCGGCATGAAAGGCCTTTCCACCTCTCCCCTTTCAAGGGGAGAGGACGAGCGCCGAGCCCAAAGGGCGAAGGCAATCGGGTGAGGGGTCTGCCTCCGTCCTGCCACTACCTGCCTCCGCCCCGTCTCCCCCTCAACTTCCCCGCACACCTTAAGAAACCGCCATCTTCATCACCTTGATGGCGTCGAAATTCTGCACCCCGCCACCGACACGCTTGGTCGTATAGAACAGCACATAGGGCTTGGCCGAATACGGATCACGCAGCACATTCAGCCCCGCCCGGTCGACGATCAGATACCCCCTGGCGAAATCGCCAAACGCGATCGACGCCGACCCCGACGCCACATCCGGCATGTCCTCGATCTCCTGCACCGGATAGCCCATCAGCAACGGCAACTGCCCCGCCGCCACCGCCGGCTGCCAGACATAGTTGCCGTCACCGTCCTTCAGCTTCCTCACCCTGGCCGCCGTCCTCCGGTTCATCACGAAGTGCGCGTTCGGCCGGTACTGGCTCTTCGGCGCATAGATCAGGTCGACCAGCGCATCGGCGCCGTTGTCGTCGGTGAACGCCCCGTCCGCTCCGGACGCGACATAACCGATCTGGCCCCAGCTCGCCGAAGCATTGGCCGCCAGGGTGTAATCCAAAAACCCCTTCGGCTTGTTCGACCCGTCGCCGTTGACAAAGGCCGCCGTCTCCTGGGCGGCGAAACTGTCCTCGATCTCCGATGCCAGCCAGTCGTCCAGGTTGAGATAGGCGTCATCCAGGATGTCCTGCGTCGCCGACGGCGAGGCATAAAGATCGCCGGCCGCGAAGCTGATCAGGGTCAGGGTCGCCGGATCGGTCTCGGGGCGAGAGGCGGTCTCCGCCACCCAGCCCGAACTGACCGACGCCGTCGTCACCGGCTTCCTGAACGTCGCCGCCCCGATCGCCCGCACGGTGGCCAGCGACCGCATCGGCGAGATCTGCGCCAGGCGCCGCTCGACAAAGGTCTCGGTTTCCACCGGCGCCAATACACCCGACCCGGCCGACGACGAAATCCCGGACTTCAGCTCGATGCCGACCCGCCCGGACCGGAGATAACCATCCCACGCCGCCTTGCCTTCGCTCACCGGCTCGCCGCCCGCCTCCAGGCCGGGCCGCGACTTGACGCTCAGCAAGCGGTTCAGCCGCCCTTCCGCCGCCTGCAGCGCCTGTTCGACGCGCTCCAGCTTGTCCTCCAGCAGTCCGTCGGCCTGCTTGCGTTCCACCGCATCCATGCGTGCGTCATTGGCCGCCTTGAAGGCCTCGAAATTGGCCAGCACCTCATGCAGCGCCGCCCGCACCTCGGCCGACGCCACCGCCTGTTTCGTCTCTTTCATCCATCTCTCCAACAAAAACGCCTCCCGACGGGAGGCGACGTACAACTTCACTTTTCCTTCCCCGTTCACGGGGAAGGTGGCATCGCGAAGCGATGACGGAAGGGGGAAAGCCACATACCCTTCGTCCATGGCTTCCTTCCCCTCTCCCCTCCCCGAGGGGAGAGGACGAGAGGTGAGGAGCGCCTTCGCTTCACCGCCGCCCGCGCCGGAAAGCGACAATCCGCACTGCATCAAGGAAGAACATCCTTCCCATACCTCCCCGTCCCCGACGGGGAGGGGGACCGCCGCGCCCCTTCGGCGCGGTGGTGGTGGGGCGACTTGCTTCCCTCCCCTCTCCCCGCCCGCGGGGAGAGGGGGGAGCGGAACGCAGTGAAAGCGTAAGGGCTGAGGGGTATCTGCCTCCCTCTCAACCATTTTTCATGCTAAGCTGGCCGCATGCACGGCTTCACGCCCCTCGAAACAGCCGTCCTGTCTGCCATCGCGGACGACTACGGTGACTACGGAAAGCGTTTGAGCGATCTGGTGGCAACGGCCGTCGTCATCGGACGTAACAACACAGGCCATGGCTTCTACACGTTCATCCAGGCTGACCGCGCCCTGCCGCCGGTCCACGCCGCAACCTTCCTCATGGATGGTCCCGTCGTCCATATGCAGGACATGGGCGAAGGCAACATCATGGGCTTCATCCTCGAACTCAAGGATGGCTACCCCGACTGCCTCGAAGGCTTCCAGTACGGCGACAGCCAAGGCGACACCGTCGACCTGAAAACCTACGACCTCTTCGCCCTCCGCTTCACGCGGCTTGAACCTCTTCCCCAATCCTGACGATCCTGGCCGTCGTCAGCATGGGAAACGTCACCACCGACACCTCCCACAGATCGACCTCGGTCAGCACGCGCAACCGCCCCTCCTTGCGGCTCTTCACCGTCCGAAATCCGATGCTCAACCCGTCGATCGCCCCCGCCCGCACCAGGCCCGACACTATCCGCGCCTCGGGTCCCGCATCCAGGATCCGCCCGCGCACGAACAGCCCGACACCATCCTCGATCACCTCGTCCCACACGCCGATCACCGACTTCGCCTGGTGCTGGTACAGCATCCGCACCCCTTGGGCCCCGCTGCGCGCCAGGCTGCGTGCGAACGCGCCCTTCGCCACCATGTCGTCGTTCAGGTCGGCCCGCGCGAACCGCGACGCATAGCCCTCGATCACCATTGCAATCGCCCTTTCCTATACCTCCCCACCTGTGGGGAGGGGGACCGCACGATGCGCGCCCTTGCGCGCTAGATGCGGTGGCGAGGTCCCCCCCTTTCACTTCTCCCCTTTCAAGGGGAGAAGGTGGCCCAAAGGGCCGGATGAGGGGTCCTTGCCGCCTCCCCACCGAACGCCAAAGTCGCCGTGAGCCCCTCACAGCAAACTCAACCTGCTCTCGATCCGCTCCAGCGCCGCCCTCTGCGCCACCGCCTGTTCCTCCAGCCGCGCCAGCCGCTCG
>OUNJ010000580.1_pt1 | contig 17605 bp, 17 predicted proteins | sample 1755361 | NCBI WGS metagenome assembly OUNJ01 (sample SAMEA3914825, study PRJEB12502) | metagenome | biome: forest; material: soil | place: USA | collected 2012-03-12 | depth 0.1 m
AGAGCGGCTCGTTTACACCGAGTAGGTCGGCGGTTCGATCCCGTCATCGCCCACCACCCTTCGCCAAGGCTTCGGGTGGCAAGCCACCACTGAATATAATCAAAGACTCGGTTGGCTTGCCGAACGAAGCCTTTCTTCGGCGAAGGCGTGCCCCCCGAAGCCTTGGCGAAGGGGACGTTGCAAGTCTCCAAATTGCATGGCACAACTTATTGATGCATTATGTCTACCTTCTCCGTAGTTTGACGTTTCCGGAGCAGACCTATGTTGGTTATACAGCGGACCTGAAAGCGCGCTTTGTCAGGCATAATGAAGGGAGCTCGCTTCACACCGCCAAGTTTCGGCCATGGAAGCTTGTCACCTATTTGGCCTTTGAAGATAAAAACCAGGCCTTGGCGTTCGAAGCTTATCTGAAATCGGGGTCCGGTCAGGCGTTTGCCAGGAAACGGCTGTGGTAATGACTCGCATAGACGACCAGTTCGCAGCCCACCTTACATATTTGTAATCTCCGACGCGTGCCGCCCGTGCTACGCCTGAGGCAAACGGATGGAGGTCGTCATGAAGCGGTATTGGCTCGGATTCGTATGCGCAGCGGCAATGCTGACGGTGGGAAATATTCACGCTCAGGGCCTGACGCCCGACCAGACGGGGCGCATCGACGCCGCCATTCAGGACGTGCTGGCTGCTTCGCAGACGCCGTCGGCTTCGGTGGCGGTCGTCAAAGATGGTACGGTCGTCTATACCGGCGCCTATGGCCAGGCGGCCCTGTCGCCCGGCGTTGCGGCGACGCCCTCGACGCGCTACCAGATCGCATCGGTCTCCAAGGAATTCGTTGCCGCCGGCATCCTGCTGCTGCAGGAAGACGGCAAGCTGTCGCTGGATGACAAGGTGTCGAAATGGTATCCCGACCTGACCTCGGCCGATACCATCACCCTGCGCCAGATCCTGACCCACACCTCCGGCTATTCCGATTTCTGGCCGCAGGATTATGTCATGAACGCGATCGCCGTCGACACGACGCCCGACGCCATCCTGAAGACCTATGCCGGCGCGCCGCTGGATTATGCGCCGGGCACCGACTGGCAATATTCCAACACCGGCTACGTCCTGGCCGGGCGCATCATCGAGAAGGTGTCGGGCCAGTCCCTGTTCGATTTCATAAGGACGCGCATCCTCAAGCCCGTCGGCATCAGCGATGCCGAGGACATGGGTTCGGGCGCGCTGGCGGCGCCGGATGCGCTGGGTTACCAGCGCGTGGCGCTGGGCGGCAACCGCCCGGTGCCGACGGCCGGCACGGGCTGGCTCTACGGCGACGCCTTCCTGGCCCTGACCGCCGAGGATGTCGCGAAGTGGGATATCAGCTACCTGCGCAAATCGCTGCTCAGGCCCGACAGCTATACCCAGGAGATCCAGACCCAGAAGCTCGCCAACGGCAACGATACCGGCTATGCCATGGGCCTGTTCGTCAGCAAGCCGGGCGGGCGGACCCTGATCGAGCATACGGGCGAGGGCGCGGGCTATCTCAGCGAGAACCGCATCTATCCCGATGACGGCGTCGCGGTGGTGGTTTTGACCAACACCATGTCGGGACGGGCCTTCCTCGATATTGCCGACCGCGTCACCTATGTCATGCTGCCGCCGTCAGGCGCCGACAAGACAATGCTGGACGTGTTCGAGAGCCTCCAGGCCGGCAAGCCCGACATGTCGCAGTTCACGCCGGACATGCAGGGGTATCTGACACCGGAAAACGTCGCTGACTTCGCCGCCACGCTCGGGCCGCTGGGCGCGCCGTCGACCTTTCGCCCGACAGGCTCGTTCGACCGCGGCGGCATGACCTATCGCGGCTATCGCATCACCGCCGGCGGCAGGACGCTCAGCCTGTCGACCTACATGACCAAGGACGGCAGGATCGAGCAGTACCTGGTGTCGCCGGTCAACTGAAACCGGCAGCGACGCACAAAAAAGCCGCCATTCCAGAGGGATGGCGGCTTTTTTTAATTCACAACCTGAGCCTAGAACTGGAAGCGCGTGCGCAGCGACAGCGAGTAGTTGGTGTAGGTATCCTGCTTCTCGTAGTCGCCTTCCAGCGCGAAATAACTCCACTGGTTGTCGGCCGAAAGGCGGAAGCCGGCGACCGGGCCGCCACCCTTGAGGCCGCCGCCGTTCAGGGTGAACGGCGTGCCGTCCTTGAACATGGCGACGGTGTCCGGGATGCTGCCGGTAATGTTCTGCTTGTAGCCGACCCACAGTTCCGGCTTCACGAACAGCTTGTTGTAGCTGAAATTGATCAGGGCGCTGGACGACAGCAGGTGACCGTCGCGCTTGCCGACGCTGAGGTCGAATGAGTCCTCGGCGATAGTGTCGCCCGGGCTGGTTTCGTTGTGCGCCTTTTCGTCCAGGCCGTAGAGGTCGGCGAAGACCTGCGGCGTCACGCCCAGCCGGCCGAGGTTGTAGTTGACGCTGGCGCCGGCGCCGGCGCTGTACGAAAGGCCGTTCCACTTGGCGTAGGCGACGTGGTTGACCGAGGCGCTGAGCACCTGGCGGACCGTCTTGAAGTAGGTATAGCCGGCGCCGGCATGCGCCCACGCCTTGAAGGCGCCGTCGCGAACGCGCCAGTAGCCGCCGATCGTCATGTCGGAATTGACGTTATCTTCCTTGGCGATGGCGAAGGTGTCGAGCGGCGAGCCCGAGGTATAGGACATATAGACGCCCAGCATGTTGTGGTCGTCCATCTTCGTCTCGCGGCCACCGGCGAAGCTGAAGCCGGTCGAGCTGAAGCCCGCCGTCGAGCCGTAGTTGCGCTTGGTGTGGTAGCCGTATTCCTGCAGCCAGTACTGGCCGCCGTCATTGTCCGGAACGAGGGTCAGGTCGCCCAGCGAACGGTTGAGCGACTCCGCCCCCAGGGACAGGTTGATCAGGTCTTCGCCCGAATAGTCGGGCAGGTATTGTTCGTAGACCTTGTCGAAACCGGCCTTGTCGATGGGCGTGATCAGCGCCGCTTCACCGCCGGGGTCTTTCGCCGCCGCCGTCAGGACCGGAACGAGCGCCGCGTATTCGTTGTCGGAATAGCCGGCCTCCGCCTGGGTCTTCAGGCGGAAATTGGCGTCCAGTTCGGTATGGGCCGCGTTGAGCGCCAGGTCGGTGTGATAGATGAACGGTACGCGGCCGCTGATATCGCTGGTGGCCATGTTGCCGAGGTCGATGCCGCCGCCGGCTTTCAGCACGGCGAACGACGTTGCGTCGGTGACGATGTTGTCCAGCGTCAGCAGCAGGTTGCCGCCGTCATCGAAGGTTGCGGCACCGCTGGCGTTGAGGGGCGCCACGGTCGGGTGCTCGGTATCGAGCGACAGGGCCAGCGAGCTGGTCGCGCCGACGTGCAGGTTGGTCAGGTTCAGGGAGGTTCCCGACAGCAGACCGGCCGTGCCGCCGGCGAGGTCGAAATTGACCGTGCCCGTGCCCGTCAGCCTGCCGTTGTAGACGGCGCCGTCCTTGAGGACGAACGTGTTGGCGCCGTTACCGAAATCGATATTGCCGGTAATCGTGCCGCCCGAGGAGGTGATCGAATCGTCACCCGAACCCAGGAGGATGTCGCCGAGGATGTAGGGGGCCGGGATCGCCGTGTCGGCATCGCTGTCGGTCGGGGCGGTGTCGGTCTGGGTCAGGGTCAGGCCGACGTCGTTGGTATGGGTGTCGATGGCGACGCTTCGGTTGGCCACCGTGTCGGCGACGCCGTCGCCGTTTTCGTCGTCGGCGGAAATCGTGGCGCTGATGACGTTGTTGTTGTTGATGGTGGTCAGGCTGTCCGACTGGTCGCGGATCGCCGTGGCGGTGGCGTTCTTGCCGCCCGAGACGGCATAGATGCCACCGGTCGAGGCCGCGATATTGATGGTCGGCAGGTGGGCGTTGGCGGCGATGTCGAGCGCGCGCGTGCCGGCGTCGACCGTGCTGTAGGTCGTGGTCGTGCCGGACGTGGTCGAGGTAATGGCCGAGTTGCCGGTGGCGTTGATGGTGCCGGAGATGTCCAGTTGCGGCGTCCAGGTGCCCGAGCCGACGGACATGGCCGTCGCAAGGCCGCCATAGGCGACCGCCTGGACCGTGCCCTTGACGCGGATGCCGTTGGCGATCGTGACCTCATGCCCCATCCCGCCCAGCTGGAGGCCGACGGGGTTGACGTTCTGGTAGATGCCCGAGCCCGTGACCGCGCCGCGGATATCGAGGCCGTAGGCGATGGCGGGCGGCGAAACGGCGGTCGAGGCATAGACTTCGGGGCCGATGGTGATGTCGTTCGCCGACGAGCCGATCTGCAGGGCCGGGGCCGCGCCGTAACTGGTCAGGGCGGCGGTGCCCTGCGCCGAATCGATGATGCCGTCGCCGTCCTGGTCGACGCTGGTATTGGTGGTGTCGGTCACCGGTACGGCGTCGACCAGGATGCCGTGGGCGACATTGCCGGAAATGCTGACCAGCGGCCCGGACTGCTGAATGTCGGCCGGCGTGCCCAGGTAGGTGACGAGGGCGGTGCCCGAGGGGCTGGTGGTGCTGGCGTAGCCCGTGCCCGAGTAGCTGCCGGAAAGAATGATGTTGCCGCCGTAGTCGCCGTCCAGGCGGACGGCCGAGCTGCCCTGGCCGAGCACGGTCTGCGAGCCGGCGAGATAGACGTTGCCGGTCGCGCCCTTGTCGAGCGCGATGCCGACGCTGTTGTCGCCGGTGATGGTCGCAACGCCGCCGAAGGTCAGGGCGCCGTTGAGGTTGTTCTCGAAGCGGATGCCGTAGGAGTTGTCGCCGTCGACGGCGATCGTCGAGCCGCTCACCACCGTGACGTTGCCGTCGAAGGCCGTGGTGCCGACGCTGTGGATGCCGTAACGCGTCTTGCCATCGGAATAGGGGGCTTCCAGGATGCCGTCGGCCGGGCTGGTGGTGTCGGTGGCGGTAAAGTTGTCGGTGACGGTGATGTTGGCGGAAACGACCACGTCGGAATGGGTGCGGCCGGAAATGTCGGCGATCAGAATACCGGTCGAGCCGTCATCCGACGACGACATGGTGATGGGACCGTTGAGCGTGACGGTGTTGTCCGAATCGACCGTGACGGCCGTGCCGGAGGTCAGGGTGATCGAACCCGCCGTATCCACCGTCAGGTCACCCGTGGTGGAGGTCTTGACCGGCGTCGTGGTCGCGGTGGAAATCGTGGTGGCGGCGACGGCCTGACCGGCCATGGCGACAGCGGCGCCGAGAATCAGGCTCAAGGCCGTGGCGGTCAGGAGTTGGGTCTTGCGCATCATGTGTCCCTGGGTGCTCTTGGTAACGTGCGTGTTGGGGCGGTTTTCGCCGGTCTTCGGCGCCGGCCTGGAAGGATCGGTTCTCTCTTAACCTTATTTCTCAGCCTGGAAAAGGTGGCATGCGCACTTTCGCACGCGCGGCCGGGCCTTAAAATCATCGCGGAAGCAAGGTTGAAAACAAAGAGGGCTTAATTAAGGCCCGGAAGCCACAAAACCATCGCGATTCAAGCCCGTGCGCCCGATTCGACGCGCCGGAACGAAGGGGCTTTCCGGACATGCGGCTCCATTGCATGAAAACATGCGGATAAGATTCTGATTTGGTTTGATTTCTGAAGCCTTCCCGGCGGAAGGAATGTGGGGCCACCTTCGTGAAGGTGGCGCGAGTGACGGGGCTCGAACCCGCGACCTCCGGCGTGACAGGCCGGCACTCTAACCAACTGAGCTACACCCGCATTCCTTTCCTGCCGAGGCCTCGGGGGCCCTGCGTCAGGAGGTGCGCTTGATAGTGCGCGGCTTGCCCCGGTGTCAAGCGGCAATCGCGCCGGAAATACGACAAAATGTCATAATGCCGTTCGTTATGATAATGATTTGCAAAAGCAAAATATTGAATGGGTCTTTTCGTCGCAGGCCGGGCCGAAAAGTGCAATAAAGTGGGCAAAACTCCGGTTTTTTGCACCGCAAAGGTTTGAAGCGCGGGCCGGACTGGTCTAATAGCACTGTAAATTCGAGTCAGGCGGCGTGGTTAATGCCGGCCGTCACGGTCGTGTACGAGGTGATCTGGATGAATGACTTTCTGCTGCACTACCTGCCGATCATCATCTTTCTCGCCATCGCCACGGTCCTCGGCCTGGCGTTCATGATCGGCGCGCTGCTGCTGGCGCCCAAGGCGCCCGACACCGAGAAGCTGTCGGCCTACGAGTGCGGCTTCAACGCCTTCGACAGCGCCCGGCAGAAGTTCGACGTCCGTTTCTACCTGGTGTCGATCCTGTTCATCGTCTTCGACATCGAGGCCTCGTTCCTGTTTCCGTGGGCGGTGTCGCTGTTCAAGATGGAGAAGGCGGACATGCACCAGGCCTTCTGGACGATGATCGTGTTCCTGGGCGAACTGGCGCTCGGCTATATCTATGTGTGGAAGAAGGGAGCCCTCGAATGGGAGTGATCTTGCCGAACGGTCAGGCCGGGCGGTCTTCCGTCGAGGGATATGATCCCGCTGTCCATGACAAGTTCTTCGAGGCGGTGTCGACCGAGCTCAACGAGAAGGGCTTCTTGCTGGCCTCGGCCGACGACGTCATCAACTGGGCGCGCACGGGTTCGCTGATGTGGATGACTTTCGGCCTGGCGTGCTGCGCCGTCGAGATGATGCAGGCGTCGATGCCCCGCTACGACATGGAGCGCTTCGGCATGGCGCCGCGCGCCAGCCCGCGCCAGTCGGACCTGATGATCGTCGCCGGCACCCTGACCAACAAGATGGCGCCGGCCCTGCGCAAGGTCTACGACCAGATGCCGGACCCGCGCTACGTGCTGTCGATGGGATCGTGCGCCAACGGCGGCGGCTATTATCATTACAGCTATTCCGTCGTGCGCGGCTGCGACCGCGTCGTGCCGGTCGATGTCTATGTGCCGGGCTGCCCGCCGTCGGCCGAGGCGCTGTTGTACGGGCTTCTTCAGTTGCAGAAGAAGATCCGCCGCACCGGCACGATCCGGCGCTAGGGAAGGGGAAGCCATGTCACTGGAAAAGCTCCGTTCCCTGGCCGAGGATGTTCAGGCCGATCTCAAGGACGCGGTCCTCGAGTCGAAGCTTGAGTTCAATGAACTGACGCTGACGGTCGATCGCGATCGCATCGTCGCGATCATGACGAAGCTGAAGGGCGACTACCGCTTTCATCAGCTGATCGACATCTGCGGCGCCGATTATCCGCAGCGGCCGCAGCGTTTCGACGTCGTCTATCACCTGCTGTCGCTGACGAAGAATATCCGCGTGCGCGTGAAGGTCATGGCCGACGAAACCGTGCCCGTGCCGTCGATCCGCACGGTCTATCCCAATGCCGACTGGTACGAGCGTGAGGCGTTCGATATGTACGGCATGCTGTTTTCGGGCCAGCCGGACCTGCGCCGGCTGCTGACCGACTACGGCTTCTCGGGTCATCCGCTGCGCAAGGATTTCCCGATGACCGGCCACGTCGAGGTTCGCTACGACGAAGAGCAGAAGCGGGTGGTCTACGAGCCGGTCAAGCTGGTTCAGGAATACCGTAAATTCGACTTCCTGTCGCCGTGGGAGGGTGCGCAGTACGTGCTTCCCGGCGACGAGAAGGCCAAGACATAACAGAAGGGGTGGGGCCAATGAAAAAGGATATCAGGGCGGTCCGTTCCGCCATCGCTTTCTTCCTGATGACTTTTTCGACCGCCTATCTCTTCACCATCGGGGTCAGGCTGACCGGCGGCTTTACGCGCGCGCCGGAAATCCCGCCCTCGGGGCTGCAATCCACCGGCCTGTCGATCATCATCGGCGTGGCCGTGCTGATCGTCGGGGCCGGCATCCGCCGGCTGACGGCGGCGGAGATGCAGTCGGCCCTGCTGGGCGCCTCGGCCGTGCTGCTGGCGACGCCGGTGGCGTCGGCGGTGCTGAATAACGACTGGAGCCTGGCCACGGCGGTGGTGTCGGGCTTCGGCATCATGACGCTGGTCTTCGGCCTACTGATTGCGTGGTTACGCAAGAGCGAGTCGAATGCCGATGAAAATTGAACGAGATCAAGAGTTTGACCAAAGAGTCTATCATGGCGGATGAAGTCGGACCCAAGGGCGAGGACGATCGCAAGTTCACGATCAACTTCGGGCCCCAGCACCCGGCGGCCCACGGCGTTCTGCGCCTGGTCCTTGACCTCGACGGCGAGATCGTCGAGCGCGTCGACCCGCATATCGGCCTGCTCCATCGCGGCACCGAAAAGCTGATGGAGAGCCGCACCTATCTGCAGAACGTGCCCTATTTCGACCGCCTCGACTATGTGGCGCCGATGAACCAGGAGCACGCCTTCGTCCTGGCCATCGAGAAGCTGCTGGGCCTCGATGTGCCCAAGCGCGCGCAATATATCCGCGTCATCTTCTCCGAAATCGGCCGCATCCTGTCGCACCTGCTGAACGTCACCACCCAGGCGATGGACGTCGGCGCCCTGACCCCGCCGCTGTGGGGCTTCGAGGAGCGCGAGAAGCTGATGGTGTTCTATGAGCGCGCCTGCGGGGCGCGCCTGCACGCCAACTATTTCCGCCCGGGCGGCGTCCACCAGGACCTGACGCCGGAACTGATCGAGGACATGATCGTGTGGTGCCGCGAGTTCCCGCGCGCGCTCAAGGACATCGAAAGCCTGGTCACCGAGAACCGCATCTTCAAGCAGCGCAATGTCGATATCGGCGTGGTCAGCAAGGAGCAGGCCTTCGACTGGGGCTTCACCGGCGTGATGATCCGCGGTTCGGGCGTGGCGTGGGACCTCCGCAAGTCGCAGCCGTACGAATGTTATGCCGAACTCGACTTCGACATCGTGCTGGGCAAGAACGGCGACTGCTGGGACCGCTACCTGTGCCGCATCGAGGAAATGAAGCAGTCAGTGAAGATTATGCAGCAGTGCCTTGATCTGCTGAAGAAAACGCCGGGCGAGGTCCTGTCGAAGGATCACAAGGTGACGCCGCCGCGCCGTGCCGAGATGAAGAATTCGATGGAGGCCCTTATCCATCACTTCAAGCTGTACACCGAAGGCTTCAAGACGCCGGAAGGCGAGGTCTATGCCTGCGTCGAGGCGCCGAAAGGCGAATTCGGCGTCTACCTGGTGTCGGACGGCACCAACAAGCCCTATCGCTGCAAGATCCGCGCGCCGGGCTTCCCGCACCTGCAGGCCATGGACTGGATGAACCGCGGGCACCTTCTGGCCGACGTCTCGGCCATATTGGGCTCTCTCGATATCGTGTTTGGGGAAATCGACCGATGATGCAAGACGCACCCGTGGGCTCGCGCGCCTATGAGCAACTGCAATGGGAGCACGCCCATCCCGTGCTGATGGTCCTGTTCTCGACCATCGGTACGCTGGTGGTCGTTTCGATCATCGTGCTGATCCGCTGGCTGATGAGCCGGTCGGCATGGCCTTACCATCCGCGCGGGGCCGGCGGTTTCCTGGTCGACGAGATCGTCCGCTGGGGCGCCATCCTCATTCCTTACCTGGCGCTCGGCATGGCGTTCAAGTTCTACATCTACGACTTGCACCCCGAGCTGAACACGCCGCAGACCTGGGGCATCTTCGCCGTCTGCGCCATCGCCTTCCGCTACCTGTTGCGTAACCTGCCCTTCGTGAAGAATATGGCGCGCCATATCGACGCCGCCAAGGCGCAGGCCCGTGCCGTCAAGCAAGGGACGTCCGTATGAGTCTTCGCCGTCTTGCCGCCGAACAACCCGCCAGCTTCGCCTTCTCGCCGGAAACGATGGAGAAGGCCAACTGGTGGATCGCCAAATATCCGCCGTCGCGCCGCCAGAGCGCGGTGATCCCGCTGTTGTGGCTGGTGCAGAAGCAGGAAGGCTGGGTGTCGGAACCCGCCATTTCGGCGATCGCTAAACTGCTCGGCATGGCGCAGATCCGGGTCTACGAGTGCGCCACCTTCTACACCATGTTCCAGCTGGAACCCGTTGGTTCTGCTGCTCTTATTCAGGTTTGCGGCACCACGCCGTGCATGCTGCGCGGCTCCGACGCCCTGATGGCGGTATGCAAGGCCAAGATCGGCCCCAAGGACAAGCTGTCGGCCGATGGCAAGTTCACCTGGCAGGAGGTCGAATGCCTGGGCGCCTGCTGCAACGCTCCGATGGCCCAGATCAACGACTATTATTACGAGGACCTGACGCCGGAAAACCTGTCGCAGATCATCGACGACTTCGCGGCGGGCAAGTCACCCAAGGCTGGGCCCTATAACGGCCGCCACACCTCCGAACCGCTGGGCGGCGCCACGACGCTGGGCGATCCCGCGCTTTACGACGGTTCGGCGGCGAAGAAGATCAGGATTCCCAACATGCCGGGCACCGAGGAGGTCAAAGCATAATGGCCCAGAGTACCGGAAAAAAACTCGGCATCCTTGAGGACAAGGATCGCATCTTCACCAACCTCTACGGTTTCCACGACTGGGGGCTGGAGGGCGCGAAGCAGCGCGGCTGCTGGAACGCGACGAAGGACATCCTGTCGTGCGGGCGCGACTGGATCATCACCAACGTCAAGAATTCCGGCCTGCGCGGCCGCGGCGGCGCAGGCTTCTCGACCGGCCTGAAGTGGTCCTTCATGCCCAAGGAGGTCAAGGACCGGCCGCACTACCTGGTCGTCAATGCCGACGAATCCGAGCCCGGCACCTGCAAGGACCGCGAGATCATGCGCCACGATCCGCACCTGCTGATCGAAGGCTGCCTGATCGCCTCGTTCTCGATGCAGGCCCACGCCTGCTATATCTACCTGCGCGGCGAATATGTGCTGGAGCGCGAGCGCATGGAGGCGGCGGTCAAGCAGGCCTACGAGGCGAAGCTGATCGGCAGGAACAACGTCCATGGCTGGGACTTCGACGTCTACATCCATCACGGCGCCGGCGCCTATATCTGCGGCGAGGAAACGGCCCTGCTGGAGAGCCTGGAAGGCAAGAAGGGCCAGCCGCGCCTGAAGCCGCCGTTCCCGGCCGGTTCGGGCCTCTACGGCTGTCCGACCACGGTCAACAATGTCGAAAGCATCGCCGTCGTCGGCACCATCCTGCGCCGGGGCGCGGCATGGTTCACCCAGTTCGGCGCGCCGAACAACGCCGGTACCAAGCTGTTCTGCATTTCCGGCCACGTCGAGCGGCCGTGCAATGTCGAGGAGGCCATGTCGATCCCGTTCCGCCAGCTGATCGAGGATCACTGCGGCGGCATTCGCGGCGGCTGGGGTAACCTGAAGGCGGTCATTCCCGGCGGCGCGTCGGTGCCGCTGATCCCGGCGGAGCAATGCGAAAACCTGCCCATGGATTTCGATACCCTGCGCAACCTCAAGTCGGGCCTGGGCACGGCGGCGGTCATCGTCATGGACAAGTCGACCGACCTGATCCGCGCCATCGCCCGCCTGTCGTACTTCTACAAGCACGAATCCTGCGGCCAGTGCACGCCGTGCCGCGAAGGCACCGGCTGGATGTGGCGCGTTATGGAGCGCATGGTCAAGGGCGACGCCGAGCCGTCGGAAATCGATACGCTGCTGGAGGTCACCACCCAGATCGAAGGCCACACCATTTGCGCCCTGGGCGACGCGGCGGCCTGGCCGATCCAGGGGCTGATCCGCCATTTCCGTCCGGAGATCGAGGCGCGCATCGCCGCCTATCGCACGCGCCGCGCCATCCACACCGGCCACGTCATAGCGGCGGAATAGGGACGGCATGCGCGGAAAGGTCCTCAGCTTCAACGGTGCCACAGGCCTCATCAGCGGTGATGACGGCCGGCGGTATACGTTCCAGGCGGGCGACCTGATGAATGGCGGCTATGTGCCGTCCGGTTCGACGGTGGATTTCGAACCGGACGGGGACACGGCCGCCAGCATCTATGTGATATCGGCGGCGATCGGCGACAAGAATCGCTATATCGCCGCCATACTGGCCTGCCCGTTCCTGCTGGGCATGCTGGGGCTGCACAAGTTCTACCTGGGCCGCACCAATGCCGGCGTCGTCATGCTGGTCGGCTCCTGCCTGGTGATCACCTTGCCGATCGTCGGGCTGATCGCCTTCCTGGAGATGATCATCTACCTGGTGAAAAGCGACCAGAGTTTCTATGAAGACTATGTCGCGGGGACCAAGTCGTGGTTTTAGCGATGGCTGAAATGAAGTTTGAAAATGCAAGTACTGTCCGTGACTTGCGTGAAGAAGTTGAGGTTGTGGATGCCCAAGGCTAAAGTCAATGGTGTGGAGGTCGAGTTCGACCCCGGCATGACCGTGCTGCAGGTCGCCGAACTGGCGGGCGAGGAGATTCCGCGCTTCTGCTATCACGAACGGCTGTCGATCGCCGGCAACTGCCGCATGTGTCTGGTCGAGGTGAAGCCCGGGCCGCCGAAGCCGCAGGCGTCGTGCGCCCTGCCGGCCGCCGAGGGCCAGGAGATCTTCACCAACACGCCGATGGTCAAGAAGGCGCGCGAAGGGGTTATGGAGTTCCTGCTCATCAACCACCCGCTCGACTGCCCGATCTGCGACCAGGGCGGCGAATGCGACCTGCAGGACCAGAGCGTCGCCTACGGCAAGGGCTCGTCGCGCTACGAGGAGAACAAGCGCGCGGTCGAGGAAAAGTACCTCGGACCGACGATCAAGACCTTCATGACGCGCTGCATCCAGTGCACGCGCTGCGTCCGGTTCACCACCGAAGTCGCCGGCGTCACCGAGATGGGCATGGCGTCGCGCGGCGAAAACGCCGAGATCACCTCGTACCTGGAGCAGGCGGTGACGTCCGAATTGTCGGGCAATGTCAACGACCTGTGCCCGGTCGGCGCCCTGACGCACAAGCCGTGGTCATTCAACTACCGGCCGTGGGAACTGACCAAGACCGAGACCATCGACGTGCATGACGCGCTGGGGGCGCACATCCGCATCGACAACCGCGGACCGGCGGTGCTGCGCGCCCTGCCGCGCACCAAGGAAGACATCAACGAGGAATGGCTGACCGACAAGTCGCGCTACGCCGTCGACGGGCTGGCGCGGCAAAGGCTCGACAAGCCGTATGTCCGCAAGGGCGGCAAGCTGCAGCCGGTGTCGTGGGACGAGGCCCTGTCGGCCGTGGCCGCCAAGGTCAAGACGACGGACGCCAAGAAGATGGGCGTGATCGCCGGTGATCTCAGCGACGCCGAGACGATGAAGGCGGCGCGCGATCTGTTCTACAGCATGGGTGTCACCAACCTCGACTGCCGCGGCGACGGCGCGAAGATCGGCCCGGTGGCGCAGAATACGCCACGCGAGGCCTGGCTGTTCAATACCGGCATCGCCGGCATCGAGGACGCCGACGCCATCCTGCTGGTCGGGACCGACCTGCGCCATGAGGCCAGCCTGATCAATGCCCGCATCCGCAAGTCGTGGCTCAAGGGCGCGGTGCAGGTGGGCGTGATCGGCGAGGCGGGCGAGCTGACCTATGACTACACCCACTTAGGTGTCGGCCCGAAAGCCTTGAAGGATTTCAAGAAAAATGCCTTCCGCGACGTGCTGCGCAACGCGAAAAAGCCGGCGATCCTGGTCGGCACGGGCGCGCTGTCGGGTGATGACGGCGCCGCCGTTCTCAAGGAAATTGCCGACATTGCTGACCAGTGCGGCGTGATCAAGGCCGACTGGAACGGCTTCAACATCGTCCATACGGCGGCCGGACGCGTCGCCGGCCTCGACCTCGGCTTCGTGCCGGTAGGCGAGGCGCTGGATGCGACCCAGATGTTGTCGGGCGCGCTCGACCTGCTGGTCCTGCTGGGCGCCGACGAGATCGACACCTGCAACCTGGGCAAGACCTTCGTCGTCTATGTCGGCAGCCACGGCGACGCCGGCGCGGCGGCGGCGGATGTCATCCTGCCGGGCGCCGCCTATACCGAAAAGTCGGGCATCTATACCAATCTCGAAGGCCGGGTGCAGATCGCCGAACGCTGCGTCTTCCCGAAGGGCGACGCCAGAGAAGACTGGGCCATCCTGCGCGCCCTGTCCGAGCGCGTCGGCCACACCCTGCCGTACGACAGCCTGGCGCAACTGCGCGAGAAGCTGATCACCGACCATCCGGTGTTCGGCCGCATCGACGTCAAGCCAGCCATGAAAGCTTTCGATATCAAGATGATCGGCGCAAAAGGTGATGTAAAGGACAAGGTCTTTACCTCGCCGGTGCGCGACTTCTACCTGACCAACCCCATCGCCCGGGCGTCCCTCGCCATGGCGGAATGCTCGGCCGCGCGCCGCGCCTCCCTCAGTGCGGCCGCCGAGTAAGGAAACGAGACGATGCAGACTTCATTCTGGGCAGGACCGGTCGGCTGGACGATCATCACGGTGGGCGAAGCCCTGGCCGTGATCGTCGGCGTCATGGTCTCGCTGGCCTTCCTGCTGTGGGGCGACCGAAAGGTGTGGGCCGGCGTGCAGATGCGCAAGGGCCCCAACGTCGTGGGTCCGTTCGGCCTGATGCAGTCCTTCGCCGACTTCTTCAAGTTCGTGCTCAAGGAAGTCATCATCCCGGCCGGCGCCGACAAGGCGGTCTTCCTGCTGGCGCCGCTGATCTCGTTCGTGCTGGCCTTCGCTGCCTGGGCGGTGATCCCGTTCGCGCCCGGCTGGGTGGTGTCGAACATCAATGTCGGCATCCTGTACCTGCTCGGCATTTCGTCGCTCGGCGTCTACGGCATCATCATGGGTGGATGGGCGTCGAACTCGAAATATCCCTTCCTCGGCGCGCTGCGTTCGGCGGCCCAGATGGTCAGCTACGAAGTCTCGATCGGCTTCGTGCTGGTGACGGTGATCCTGCTGACCGGTTCGATGAACCTCAGCGCCATCGTCGAGCACCAGAAGTTCGGCATTCTGACCTGGAACTTCCTGGGCGGCAACCTGACCGGCATCCGGGGCCTGATCCCGCTGGTCGTCATGTTCCCGATGATGGTGGTATTCTATATCTCGGCCCTGGCTGAAACCAACCGCCCGCCGTTCGACCTGCCGGACGCGGAATCGGAACTGGTCGCCGGCTATCAGGTCGAATACTCGTCGACGCCCTATCTGCTGTTCATGATCGGCGAATACGCCAACATCGTCCTGATGTGCGCCATGATCACCATCCTGTTCTTCGGCGGCTGGTACTTCGTCGTGCCGATCGACGGGCTGGGGCTGCCGGGCTGGCTTTTGACCCTGACCTATCTCGTCATCTTCATCCTTAAGGTCGTGTTCTGGTTCGTCATGTTCGCCATCGCCAAGGCGATCGTGCCGCGCTACCGCTACGACCAGTTGATGCGTCTCGGCTGGAAGGTGTTCCTGCCGGTGTCCCTGGCGGCCGTCGTGCTGATCAGCGCCTGGCGCGTATTCGGAGGCCTGATATGATTTCGCGCATTGTCAACGGCATCAAGGGCGCGCTGCTGCTCGACTTCGTCGGCGCCACCGGCCTGGCTGTCAAGTACATGTTCAAGCACAAGGCGACCATCAACTACCCGTTCGAGAAGGGGCCGATCTCGCCGCGCTTCCGGGGCGAGCACGCCCTGCGCCGCTACGCCAACGGCGAGGAGCGCTGCATCGCCTGCAAGCTGTGCGAGGCCATCTGTCCGGCCCAGGCCATCACCATCGAGGCCGAGCCGCGCGACGACGGTTCGCGGCGCACGACGCGCTACGACATCGACATGGTCAAGTGCATCTATTGCGGCCTGTGCCAGGAAGCCTGTCCGGTCGACGCCATCGTCGAGGGGCCGAACTTCGAATTCGCCACCGACACGCGCGAGGAACTGCTGTACGACAAGCAGCGCCTGCTGCAGAACGGCGACCGCTGGGAACGCGAAATCGCCAAGGCCCTCGAACTCGACGCGCCGTACAGATAAGGTGAGGATCTGAAGATATGGATTTGATCGCAATCACCTTTTACCTGATGGCCGCCGTGACGTGCGGTGCCGGGTTCCTGGTCATCACCGCGCGCAACCCGGTGCACAGCGTGCTGTTCCTCATCCTGTCGTTCTTCAGCGCGGCCGGCCTGTTTGTGCTGCTGGGCGCCGAGTTCCTGGCCATGCTGCTGATCGTCGTCTATGTCGGCGCGGTGGCGGTGCTGTTCCTGTTCGTCGTCATGATGCTGGATGTCGATTTCTCCAAGCTGCGCCAGGGCTTCACCAACTACCTGGCGCTGGGGATGGTCGTCGCCGGCGTCATCCTGGCCGAACTGATTTTCGTCAGCATCGCGGTCGCCAGCGGCGGCGCGGCGGCGCACGGCACGCTGGTCGCGGCACCGAAGGACCAGCCCAATATCGAGGCCATCGGCCACGTGCTCTACACCACCTATCTCTACCTGTTCGAGGCGGCCGGCTTCGTGCTGCTGGTGGCGATGATTGGCGCCATCGTGCTGACCCACCGCACCCGTCCGAACGTCAAGCGCCAGGACATCTTCAAGCAGGTCACGCGCGCCCGCCGCGATGCCGTCGCCGTCGTTCCCGCCAAGACCGGGGAAGGAATTCAGGAATGACCATCTCGCTCACCCATTTCCTGGTCGTCTCGGCGATCCTGTTCACCACCGGTGTCTTCGGCATCCTGGTCAACCGGCGCAACGTCATCATCATCCTGATGTCGATCGAACTGATCCTTCTGGCCGTCAACATCAATTTCGTGGCCTTCTCCAGCTACCTGCACAATGTCCAGGGCCAGATCATGGCCATGTTCGTGCTGACCGTCGCCGCGGCCGAAGCCGCCGTCGGCCTGGCCATCCTCGTGACCTTCTTCCGTAATCGCGGCGATATCGCCGTCGATGACGCCAGCATGATGAAAGGATAGGACGTGCTGTCTTCCATGTCCTCCGTTGTAACCGTCTGCGTGCTGGCGCCCATCGTCGGGGCCGCCATAGCCGGCTTCTTCGGCCGCCGCATCGGCAACATTCCGTCGCAGGCCGTCACCACGGGCCTCCTGTTCCTGTCGTGCGCGCTCGGCTGGTGGACCTTCATCCAGCACACCTGGGGCGGGATGCAGGATTTCACTGTCCAGCTTTTGCCGTTCATCGACATCGGCACCTTCAAGTCGGCCTGGTCGGTGCGCATCGACGGCCTGTCGTCGACGATGCTGGTGGTGGTCACGACCGTGTCGTCGCTGGTCCACCTCTACAGCTGGGGCTACATGGCCGAGGACGACTCGCGCCCGCGCTTCTTCGCCTACCTGTCGCTGTTCACCTTCGCCATGCTGGCGCTCGTCACCGCCGCCGACTTCATGCAGCTTTTCTTCGGCTGGGAAGGGGTAGGGCTGGCTTCCTACCTTTTGATCGGCTTCTGGTACCAGAAGGACAGCGCGTCCTCGGCCGCCATCAAGGCCTTCGTCGTCAACCGCGTCGGCGACTTCGGCTTCGCGCTCGGCATCATGACCGTCTACTGGCAGTTCGGCACCATCAATTTCCGCGAGCTGTTCCCGATGATCGCCGCCCACTCGGGCCAGGGCTGGGCATTCCTCGGCCAGACCTTCTCTGCGCTGGATCTGGCCGCCTTCCTGCTGTTCATCGGCGCCATGGGCAAGTCGGCGCAATTCTTCCTGCACACCTGGCTGCCGGACGCCATGGAAGGCCCGACGCCGGTCTCGGCCCTGATCCACGCCGCCACGATGGTCACCGCCGGCGTCTACATGGTCTGCCTGCTGTCGCC
>OUNJ010000080.1_pt1 | contig 17515 bp, 17 predicted proteins | sample 1755361 | NCBI WGS metagenome assembly OUNJ01 (sample SAMEA3914825, study PRJEB12502) | metagenome | biome: forest; material: soil | place: USA | collected 2012-03-12 | depth 0.1 m
CCCTTCTATCCCGACAAGCTGTCGCAGAAGAAGGAACTGGACTACGCCAGCCGTCACGTGACCTCGATCGAGATCAACGGCACCTATTACGGTTCGCAAAAGCCGGAAAGCTTCGCTAAATGGCGCGACGAGACGCCGGACGGCTTCGTCTTCTCCGTCAAGGGCACGCGGTTTGCCACCAACCGCAAGGATCTGGCGCAGTCGAAGGAGTCGGTCGAGCGTTTCGTCACCAGCGGCATCACCGAACTGAAGGAGAAGCTGGGGCCGATCAACTGGCAGTTCATGGCGACCAAGAAGTTCGACGGCGAGGATTTCGAGAACTTTTTCAACCTGTTGCCGGCGGAAGTCGACGGCATCCGGCTGAAACACGCCGTCGAGGTGCGTCACGAAAGCTTCCAGGACCCCGCCTTCATTGCCCTGGCGCGCAAGCACAATGTGGCGGTGATCACGGCGGCCGACTGCGAATTCCCACAGATCGCCGACCAGACCGGCGACTATGCCTATCTGCGCCTGCAGGGCTCGTCCGAGGCGCACGACAAAGGCTATTCCGACGCCAACCTCGACGCCTGGGCGGCGCGGCTGAAAAAGCTGGCGGCCGGTGAGGTGCCGGACGACCTGGCGCAGGTCGGGCCGTCGAAGGCCGGGCCACGTGACGTCTATGCCTATGTCATCAGCGGCCACAAGGTTCACAATCCGGCTGCGGCGATGGCGCTGATTGCGCGGCTGAAGGATTGATCTATGCTGGCCATGGAAGGATGGGTTTCCATGGCGTTACGGCGTGTGCTCGGATGTCTGGTGGTTGCGCTGGGCCTGTGGTGCGCTCATGCGGAGGTCGCGCGCGCCGATCTGCCCGTGGCCGTGGCGCAACCCGGCTTTCCGCAGGATCGCAGCGATCTTCCCGTCGACGGCAACGCCCGCTTTGGCATCCTGCCCAACGGCATGCGCTACGTCATCTATCGCAATACGGCCAAGGCGCGCGCCACCGCCATCCGCTTCCAGATCGTCGCCGGTTCGATGCAGGAAAGCGACAGCCAGCGCGGTCTGGCGCACTTCGTCGAACACATGGCATTCAACGGTTCGACCAATATCGCCGAAGGCGACCTGCAGAAGATACTGGCGCGCGAAGGCTTCCAGTTCGGCAGCGACGTCAACGCCTTCACCGATTACGAAAAGACCGACTACGTCCTCAACCTGCCCAGCAACCAGGACGAACCGATCAACACCGCCCTGTTCATCCTGCGCGAAATCGCCGGCAACCTGACTTTCGCGCCTGAGGCCATCGAACGCGAGCGCGGCGTCATCCTCAGTGAGGAGCGCATGCGCGCGTCGCCCCAGACACGCAGCCAGCAGGCCTTCATTGCCGCCGCCCATCCGGGCGAGCTTTATGCAGCACGCAATCCCATCGGGCTGATCGACACCATCAAGACGGCGCCGCGCCAGGCCCTGGTCGACTATTACGACGACTTCTACCGGCCGGAATTCGCCATGTTGGTGGTGGTCGGCGACTTCGATGCCGACGCCATGCAGAGCCGCATCGAAAAGACCTTCGGCGACTGGAAACCGGCTCGGCCGGGTCCGCTCAGGATCGCCGACTACGGCAAAAGCACCCTTCACGGCCTGACGGCCGCGACCGATGCCGATCCCGGCACGATCGACACCGAAAGCGTGACCTGGCTTCGCCCTTTCATCACCACGCCCGACAATGCCAAAGCGCGCGTCGGCGGCATGGCCAAGTACATGGCCACCCAGATCATGAACGATCGTTTCCGCCGCCTGGCCGAGGACACGGCCACGCCCTATCTCAGCGCGACCCTGACCTATGACAACCAGCACTTGGATGCCAACACGACCACGCTTAGCGTCATCCCGAAGCCGGGCCAGCAAAGGGCGGCCTTCACCGCCGCGCTGAAAAGCCTGTTCCAGTTCCGCGATCTGGGCGCGCGGCCGGATGAGGTCAGCGATTTCATCGCCGAGAGTGACGCCCAGACCGCCAACCTGCTGCGCGCCGCGAAAACGCGTTTTTCCGACGACATCGCTGACGAGATCATGACCGATCTCGACGAGGATGGCGTGTTCCAGTCCGCCGACCAGTATGCCGATCTGTGGACGGCGATGAAACCTGCCCTGACGCCAGCCCTAATCGATGACGAGACGAAGCTGATCCTGACGGGCGAGGGGCCGGTCCTGTTCCGCCAGGCATCCGACACCGCCGATTTCGACGCCGACGCCATGAAGGCGGCCTTTGCCGATGCCGCCGGCGGCACAGCCGAAGCCTGGACCGCGGCCGGAGCGGTGCCGTGGCCCTATACCGACTTCGGGCCGGAGCAGAAGCCGGTACAGACCGTCCATGTCGATACGCTCGACTATCGCCACTACGTCTTTGCCAACGGCGTGACGGCCAATATCAAGTCGTCGCCCCTGGTCCGCAACCAGATCATCGTCAGCGTGCGTTTCGGCGGTGGTTACCGGCTGTTTTCACCGTCGGAAAATATATCATTGCAACAGGCGCGGCTGTACGATCCGACCGACGGTGGCCTGGGGCGGATTTCGCCGTCGGACATGGCCCGCGCCCTGGCCGACAAGACGATCAGCGTCCAGTACGACCTCGACGAAGGCGGCGCGACCCTGAGCGGTTACACCACGTCCGACAGCTATGCCACCCAATTGCAGGTGCTGATGGCCTATGCCACCGACGCGGCCTACCGGCCGGACGCCTATGCCAATTTTCAGAGCTCGCTTGGCTACCTCTACAGCAGCATGAACGCGACGCCGGACACGGTCATGGCGATGAACGAAGGCGCCTATCTGACCAACGGAGATGCGCGCTTTCGCTTTCCGCTCCAGTCGGCCATGGCGGCGATGAGCAATGATACGCTGGCGGGGCTTTACCGGCGGACCCTGGACCATGTTCCGGTCGAGGTCGATGTGACCGGCGACATCAGCTACGATGCCGCGCTGAAAGACATAGAGAAGACCTTCGCCACCTTGCCGCAGGTTCCGGACGAGGTGATGCCGGCCCCGGGCGCCGACACGCTGTCCCTGCCGGCCGACCATACGCCGCAGGTGTTTTACCACCAGGGACGCGACGACCAGGAAGTGGCGGTGGCGGTCTTCCCGACGACGGACGCGCTTTCCGACATACCGACGACGCGGGGCCTGAGCCTGCTGGCGGCAGTGCTTGACAACCGCCTTGACGAAGATTTCCGTGAGCAGCAGGGCGCGACCTACGATATCGACGTCCAGGCCTATGGCTCGGAAACCTTCAAGGGTTACGGCTATCTGTCGGCGCGCTGCACGCTGAAGCCCGACATGGACCAGGCCTTTGCCGACGCCGTTCTCAAGGCGGCGAAGGATATCGCCGACAAGGGCATCAGCGCCGACGAACTGAACCGCGCCCGCATGCCCCTGCTCGACGGGCTGAATGACGACGCCAAGAACAACGAGGACTGGCAGACAACCATTGCCGGGCTTTACGGCCATCCGGAACGCTGGACCTATGAGGTCGGCGTGGCGCGGCAATATATGGACGTCACGGTCGATGACATCCAGCGCCTGGCGAAAGCTTATCTCAGGCCGGATACCATGCTGCGCCTTAAGTCGGTGCCCGCACCGAAATCCTAACCCTCGCTGACGGCCTTCGGCGGCACAATGACGACATGAACCATGGGGGCCAGGGTGACCTTGATCGTCTTCATCGGCGCGACACGTGTTTCCGTATAGATTTTACTTGTGATGCGATAATCGGCGGCAACGGCGGCTTTGACATAAGCTTCGCTACGGACGCGGTAATCGGCGGCGATGCGTGCGACGGGAGCCGGTGCCGGTATTGCCAGGACCGGGTGTGGCGCGGCAGGCGGGGCGGCGACGGCCGGGGCTTGAACAGGAGAAAGAGCCGGCGCGGGGTCAGGAGCCGGTGCGTCCGGAACGGCTGTGTCAGCGGGGGCTTCCGGAGCCTCCGGGACGGTGGGCGGCGCGGGAACTCGCAGACGACTCATTACGCGCCGGGCTTCCTCCAAGTCGGTCTGGTTGTCGCGCAATTGCACATCGGCCTCGTCACGGGCCTTCCGCGTTTCAAGTTCGATCTGGCGGCGGTCGTCGTCGGACAGATAACCGGCCTTGCGGACTTCGTCGGCGACCTGTTGTGCCAGTTCAGGCGTCCACGCGGCGGCGGCGTCCTTCCAGTCGTCTGCCTGTCCCTGCCAAGCTTTGGCTTCCTGCTTCCATGCCTGTTTTTCGTGCTTCCATGACGCTTTGTCGTCGCCGCTCCAGACGGTTCCTGTATCCGTCATGGCCATCGCAACATCGTGGCGTGTCCTTGCGGCCACGACGCGCATGTCCGGCGTATTGGCACGGCTCGACACGGAACTGGCGGTCTCGTCGTCCATCAGACCGGCTGCGGTTTCGTCGCTGGCGGCTTCCGCAACCGCCATTTTTGTATCCTGTGGCTTGTCCTGCGCGGCAACGCGGGCGCCGGGCGCGGCGAAGGCAGCGACCACCAGAAGGATAATGGGCAAGGCATAGGCGGCGGTCGGGCGCCCTTTGGACGTCTTCTGTCCGTCGCCTAATACACGGGCAACGCGCGACACCAGCGTCCGGCCGGCGCCGTGACCGTTGAGCGCCATGGCCAGGCGCGGTTCGCGGCGCTGCTCCTCAAGGCTCAGCAGGGCGGTGGCATAGGTCAGCGGATCGCGGCACAGGGAGACAGCGGCGTCATCGCAGCACAGTTCGCGTTGTTCGCGCAATTGCGCACCCAGCCACCACACCGCCGGATGGAAGAAGAACAGCGTCTCGATCAGGCTCTGGACCAGATTCCACAGATAGTCGGCACGCCGGACGTGTTCCAGTTCGTGGGCCAGCACGGCGTCGAGCTGGTCGGGCGACAGGGAGGTCAGGGCGGACATCGGCAGATAGACGACCGAACGCAACGCGCCGATGACAAACGGGCCGTCGATGTGACGATGCAGGCGGATACGCACGTTGCTGAGGCCGGCCCGCTGCATCAGGACATCGAAGCGGCGCGCCACGGCGTCCGGTACGGCTTCGGCCGCCGCCGACAGGCGCTGGATGAACCACAGCCCACCGGCCATGCGCACCGAAAGAGCCGCGACCCCTAGCAGCCACGCGCCGTCAAGCCACGGCAGCAGGCCCTCAAGCGTCATGTTCCGGACCTGCTGCGCCGTTCCTTCGGCTGTGACAGTGCCGAGGGCGGCAAGCGCCGGCGCACCGGCCAGGCGGATATCCTCATAGATAAAGGTGCCGATGGCGCATACCAATATAAGGAGCAGCGCCGCCAGGCCCAGCACGTAGCGTCCCGGACTGCGCAGGCGCGGCAGGCTGATGTCGATGAGCTTATACAGCCCGGCGATGACGGCCGCCTGCCAGCAGACGTGGATCAGGGTGAAGCCCAGGGCGGAGAGATGCGGGGTCATGGGCGGCGTCATGGCGTGCCTCGCTGGTTCAGGGTTTGGCTTTGCGGCGCTCGATCAGCGCCCGGATCTGCTGCAGGTCTTCATCGCTGGCGGCATCGAGCGACAGGGCGTGCATGGCCAGCGCCGCCGTCGACCCGGCGAACAGTTTCGCACTGAGGTCTTTCAGCAGCGCGCCCTGCATGTCGGCTTCGCGCATGGACGGATGATAGATGTGGGCCTTGCCGGCTTCCTCGCGCGTGACCAGGCCTTTTTCGGTCATGATCTGCATGGTCTTGAGCACGCTGGTGTAACCCAGCGCCCGATCGTGAGCGCGTTCGCCGACCAATGCCTCATGGACGTCGCGCACAGTGGCGGAACCGCGCGCCCACAGCACGCGCAGGATGTCGAGTTCGGCTTCGGTGGGTTTTTTCAGGGGCAATTCGGTCATGGCGCGATATTACGAAAGCCTTCGTATACGGTCAACGAATTTCTTCGTAGAAAAAGATTAATAAGTTTTCATGCATTTGACAAGCAAAATGTTCATGATATGTTCTTGAACATGAGCGAGATGGCCGATCCTTGCGAACGAACAGACCCGTGGGCCGATGGTGGCGGCCTGCGCTGGCTTTATCTCGATATGAATTCTTATTTCGCCAGTTGCGAGCAGCAGGCCGATCCGCGCCTGCGCAACCGCCCAGTCATCGTGGTGCCGGTGATGTCGGATCACACGTCCGCCATTGCCGCCAGCCAGGAAGCCAAGCTTCTTGGCATCAAGACCGGCACGGGCGTCCGCGAAGCCAAGGCGATCTGCCCCGATCTGGCGATCGTCGAGGCGCGACCCGACTATTATGTCGACGTCCACAACCGTATCCTGAAAGAGATCGACCGCGTTCTGCCGGTCGACAAGGTCTGTTCCATCGACGAGGTGGCATGCCGGCTCATGGGGCCGCAACGGCTTGAGGCGCCGGCCCGTGCCCTGGGGCATCGCATCCAGCGCCTGATTCTCGAAAATGTCGGGGAACGATTGACAGCCTCGATCGGTATCGCGCCGTCGCGCCTGCTGGCCAAGACGGCGGCCGACATGCAGAAGCCGCTGGGCCTGACCGTGTTGCGTCAGGACCGGTTGCCGGGACAACTGCTCGACATAAAGATCGATGATTTTGCCGGCATCGGGGCGTCGATGATGAAGCGGCTGGATCTGGTCGGTGTTCGCGACGTGCGCCAGTTGTGGGCGCTGTCGCCGTCGCGCATGCGCCAGATCTGGGGCGGAATCATGGGGGAGCACTTCTGGTACGCCCTGCACGGCACCGACCCACCGGAAACCGAAACCGAGCGTTCGAGCATCAGCCATTCGCATGTTCTGCCGAAGGAGCTTCGCCCGGTTGAGGCGGCGCGTGGGGTGGCGCGACGGCTGACGGCCAAATGCGGGTCGCGGCTGAGGCGCTTAGGATATAAATGCGGCGGATTATATCTGTCCCTGAGCGGTACAGTACGTGGCAGGGCTCAGGGCGAGGCGCGTTTCGCGCTGACGGCGGACAGCTTTCGCCTGCTGGAGGCCATCGATAACCTGTGGCCGGCGTGCGTCGGCCGCCTGGGGGAAGGATTTGTCAAGAAGGTGTCGGTCACCTGCCTGCGCCTGACCGAAAGCGACGCGGCGCCAGACCTGTTCGGCTGGACGCCGGAAGTCGGCGAAGACCCGCGCAGCATGCGGCTGCTGCATGCCCTCGACGGTCTTAACCAGCGCTTCGGCAAGGATGCGGTTACCATCGGGCCGCGTACAAAGCTGCACGGCTTCGTCGGCGCCAAGATCGCCTTCAACCGTATCCCGGAGCGGCAGGAATTCTGGGAGTAGTGCGCAAAACCGCCAACCGCCGCCAAGCTGGCGCCAAAAAGGCGACTGATGACAAGAATCGGAGAGACGAACGCCCATATCGGCCGCTAAACGCAGGTTGCTTCTGAAACGGATTCTGTCATGTCGCCGTCCAATCTTCTCAAACTGATCGCGCTGGGCGCCATCTGGGGATCGTCCTTCCTGTTCGTGCGCATCGCCGCTCATGAACTGGCGCCGCCGTTCTTGATCGCCTTTCGTGTCGGCCTGGGGGCGCTGTTCCTGGCGGGCGTGGCGATCGTGCAGCGGCGTGGCCTGGATCTGAAAGCGCACTGGAAGCACTTTCTCATCCTGGGCGTGCTCAACACAGCCGTTCCGTTCACCCTGTTCGCCTTCGCGGCCAGGACCATGCCGGCATCCCTGATGTCGATCCTCAACGCCACGGCGCCGATCTTCGGTGCGGTTATTTCAGCGGTGTGGCTGCGCACCGCCATGACGTGGAAATCAGGGCTAGGGTTGCTGCTGGGCATCGCCGGCGTCGCCATCCTGGTCGGATTTGACAGCGGTAATCTGACGGCGGCAACGGGACTTGGCGTAGCCGCGGGACTGGCCGCCGGCTTCTGCTATGGCCTGGCCTCGGCCTATGCCAAAAAGGCGCCCAGCGTCGACGGTTTTTCCAATGCTCACGGCAGCATGTGGGGCGCCTGCGTCCTCATGTTTCCGGCCGCACCCTTCTTCGCACCCGTGCATGCGCCGCACCTGACCGTCATGTTGGCGGTGGTGGCCGTCGGCGTGATGTGCTCGGGGATCGCCTATGTTCTCTATTATAACCTGATCAATGCCATAGGCGTAGCGCCTGCCCTGTCGGTCGGTTTCCTGATCCCGGTGTTCGGCGTGCTGTGGGGTGCGCTATTCCTGCACGAGCCTGTCGGTTCGCAGACCCTCATCGGTGGCGCGGTCGTGCTTGCCGGCACGGCCTTGATCACCGGCTTCAATCCGGCAAGCTTGTTGCGTCGCAAGCTGCCGGCATGATCACGACGAAGGTCTTCAGCACGGGCTCAACCACCTGCCACTGGCCGGTATAACCCGGCTGGAAAATGAAGTGGTCTCCGGGGCGCAGGCTGACCGGTTCTGCGCCGTCCTCGGTGACGATGGCGTGGCCTTCGACCAGCGTGCAATATTCCCATTCGTCGTACGCCACCCGCCATGTACCGGGTGTCGAGGCCCAATAGCCGGCAAAACGCATATCGTCATCCGACGCATCAAGTGTCCACAGCGTGAAACGCGGATCGCCGGCGATGACCTTGTCCGGCGCGGGGGCGGTGTGCTCCGGTTCGGGCAGGGCGTTGCGGTCGAAACGAACGAAATGGGTCATGGGAAGGTCCATAAAAGAAAAAGCCCCGCCGGGACGGGGCCTTCTGGATGATCCGGTTGCCTATTTCGGCGCCAGGATCATGATCATCTGCTTGCCTTCCATCCTCGGCTCGTATTCGACCTTGGTGGTTGGCTCGAAGTCGGCCTTGACCTTGTTGAGCAGCTTCATGCCCAGTTCCGGGTGGGCCATTTCACGGCCGCGGAAGCGCAGCGTCACCTTGACCTTGTCGCCTTCCTCGAAGAAGCGGTGCATGGCCTTGGCCTTGACCTCGTAATCGTGGATGTCGATGTTCGGGCGAAGCTTGATTTCCTTGATTTCGACGACCTTCTGCTTCTTGCGCGCCTCGGCCTTCTTCTTCTGCTCCTGGAAGCGGAACTTGCCGTAGTCGAGGATCTTGCAGACGGGCGGATCGGCGGTAGGAGAGACCTCGACGAGATCGAGACCGGCTTCTTCGGCGGCTTCCAGGGCGGCGGAGGTCGGCATGATGCCCTGTTTCTCGCCGTTGTGGTCAATCAACAGTACGCGCGGAACCTTGATTTCCTGGTTGATGCGGGGGCCATCCTTGGGAGGCGGTGCTTGGATCGGGCGACGAATAGGTCGTTCTCCTTGAGTCTGTTGCAGGGATGCGAAACGCGGGCGCAATTATGACCAAGGCGGCGCTTCGGATCAATCCCCAATACGCCGGAAAGGTTAAATTTAACGGCGCGGGGCTTGTCAGGGCCGACCGGTGCGCTTTCGCTCCATCAAGATAAGCAGCGCGCGGTAAACATCAAGGGTCTGGGCGCACATTGCATCAAGGCTGAACCGTGCATGGACGCGTTCGCGTCCGGCGGCGCCCATGGCGAAGCGCGCCGCTTCGGGCAGTTCCACGGCGGCCTTCATCGCCGCCGCCCAGGCGGTGGCGTCGCCCGGTCGCACCAGCCAGCCGGTGACGCCGTCCTCGACCGTCTCGACCGTGGCGCCGTGGGCGGCGGCCAATGGCGGGCGCAGCATCGCCTGGGGCTCGACGGCGGTCCGCCCGAAGGCCTCGGGCTCAAGCGACGGTGCCAGGGCGTAATGGCAAAGCGTATAGGCGGTCGGCATGTCGTCGACGTGGCCGACCAGACGGACCTGATCTGCCAACCCATATTTCTCAATCATAGATTCAAGTTCGGCGCGATATCCGGTTCGGCCTTGATCGTCGCCGGCCATGAAGACTTGAAATCCAGAAATGCCTTCATCTTTCAAGAGTTTGGAAGCCCCAAGGATCAGCGTCTGACCTTTCCATCGTGTCAGCCGGGCCGCCAGAAGAAACCGAACGGTATGTTCCTTTGCGCCCCACTTGCCTTCCAGTTTCATGACCTTGCGAACATCAAAGGCTTCCGGATCGAAGCGCTCCAGATCGATACCACGCGGTATGGAAATTACTCGTTCAGGCAGGACATCGCGATAGGTGGCGAGAATGTGGGCGCGGGTGAAATCGGAATTGGCGATGGTCATATCGCCGCGTGTCATCTGGCTGTTGTACCAGCGCTTGAGGCCTGACCGGGCATTATAGATGCCGGCATAGGTGGCGACGCAGCGCACCTTTTCGGCCCTGGCGGCGCCGATGGCGGCCATGGCCGGCGCGCGCGAACGGACATGGACGATATCGACGCCGTGCCGGCGGATCAGCCGGCGCAGGGCATAATGATTGCCGACCTGGACGAACGGGTTCTTGCTGTGCACCGGCAGCAGGATCACCTCGCTGCCGCTGGCCTTCAGTCGTTCAACCAGTCGTCCGCCCTTCGACACAACGATCGAGCGCCCGCCCGCCGCGATAACGGCCTCGGCTATATCGACCGCGGTCTGCTCGACGCCGCCGGTGTCCAGTTCGGGGACGACCTGCATGACGCAGCCGGTAAAGGAAGACAGAGGCATGAAGGGCTTGTTCGGATTGCAAAAGCTGATTAGGCAATGACCATGACCTTACCGCTAAATCAAGAGCCGCAATGGCTCGATACACCGGACGGGGACCGCATCGCCTATCGCTGCTTGCCGGGCAAAGGCCCTCTGGTATTGTGGCTGGGCGGCTTCCTGTCCGATATGCAGGGTGCCAAGATCGCCTGCCTGGCTGAACATTGCCGGCGCGAAGGCTGGTCGTTTCTGTGTTTCGACTATTTCGCGCATGGCGAAACCGGCGGGGACATTGCCCAGGCCAGTGTCAGCCGCTGGCGTGACAACGTTCTGGCGGTTGCCGACACATTGACCACGGGACCGGTTATCGCCGTCGGGTCCAGCATGGGCGCGCACATGCTGGCCATGCTGATCAAGGCGCGGCCAGGCAAGGTGATGGCGGCAGGTTTCCTGGCGCCGGCCGCCGATTTCGTCACGGCCCTGCTGCAACCGTCGCTGTCACCGGAAGATCGGCGGCAGCTTGAGGTTTCGGACGTCTATATGATGCCGGGCTACGATCGGCCGGCACCCTTGTCGAAAGCCTTCTTCGAGGATGCCGCCCGGCACGAAGTCCTGAACACGCCGCTCGCTTTCGACGGCCCGGTGCGCATCCTCCACGGCATGGCAGACGATGTCGTGCCGTGGCGGCACGGGGTGCGGCTGATGGAGACCCTGACCAGTCGCGACGCGCGCCTCGAGTTGATCAAGGACGGCGACCACCGCCTGTCACGGCCGCAGGATCTGGCACGATTGTTAGGTATGGCATCGGAACTTCACGGTATAGTTTGAAGTTGACATTTTACAACTAAAGCCATATGATGCCAATGCTTTCTAGACCCTGGAGAATTAGCGATGGTATTTGCACAAAATGTCTTGCGTCCTAAAAGCGGCGTTACGCGACGGATATGGGAAATCGCCGACGACATTACAAAAAGCCACAACCGCAAGGCTGAACGCGGGGAAGTGCTCGCCCGCGCTCGCCGAGAGGGTATTCATGAAGGCACAACCAGCAAACAATATAACGACTGGCGCAAAGACTATGAAAATCAAAGGCAGCCGTCTGGAGGTTTTGAGGAGGCGCCAGCCGTGGCGTTCGACCTCTCCCTGCAAATTGGCGCCGACGGTCGTGTACTGATCCCAGTCGAACTTCGACGACAAATGAAGATTGATAACAGTGGTCGCCTGACAGCGCGCATTGTAGATGGTGAGTTGCGCCTGATTAGCCCGTCCGTGGCGTTGGAACAACTACAGCGTCTGTTTGCGCCATTACGTGACGGGCCTTCACTGGTCGATGAACTGCTATTGGAACGCCGGGCCGAGGCGGCGCGCGAATGAGCGTGGTGCTTGATGCCTCAGCGATCCTGGCCATCATCCTGAATGAAACGGGAAATGACAAGGTTCGTGCTGCATTGAACGATGCTACCATCAGCACGGTCAATCTGTCCGAAATCTACGCGACGGCGACCGAAAAGGGACTGGACATTGCTGCTACACGTCAAGGCCTTGCTGGTTTGGGCCTTGCGATCGTTGCCTTCGGAGAAGCCCACGCTTTTCTCGCTGGCGAATTGCGACGGCAAACGCGCGGGTACGGCCTGTCGCTGGGCGACCGCGCCTGTCTGGCGACAGCGATGATCGAAAAACGGCCGGTGATGACGGCGGACAGGGCGTGGCTGCAACTTGCCCTGCCCGTCGAGGTCATCTCTATCCGTTGAGGCGCCCGACCATATGCTCTCCGACCCGAAGCGCATTGGCGACCGTGGTCAGGGTTGGATTGACCGCTGACGACGACACGAAGAACGAGGTATCGACAACATAGAGGTTGTCGAGTTCATGCGCCTTGCAGTTGACATCGAGCACGCTGGTCGCCGGATCGCGGCCGAAGCGCGTCGTGCCGCACTGGTGCGCCGTGCCGTACAGCGGCAACAGTTGATCGATGGCGAAATGCGGCTCGAACAGGGTGTGCTGGCGCAGGCTGAAACCCTTCAGGCCGTTTTCCAGCCGCCGTGTCAGGCGCAGATGGCTCGACAGGTTGTTGGGGGTATAGGTCAGCTTGATCTGGCCGGTTTCGTTGAGCGTGACCCGGTTGTCCCACATCGGCAGGTCCTCGCTCATGGTCAGGAAAGCGACCATGTGCTTGGCGATATCGTCGGTCAGGAAGTTGGGGATCAGGGCCGGCGGGATGAGGTCGGCGATCTGGCCCTCCAGGGTCTGGCCCGACATGTATTCCAGCAACTGGATCTGACCCATGGGGTAGGTGTATGACCCGTCAGGCTCGCCGAAATAGAAATCGTTGACGGCGAAGGTCTTGGGGAAGGTCGAGTGGAACGGCTCGGCCAGGATCGAGATCACCGCCGAGGTGGTGTGGAACATGTAGTTGCGGCCGACAAGGCCCGAACCGTTGGCCAGCCCGTTCTGATGCTGGGCCGACTTCGACCTCAGCAGGACGGCAGCTGAATTGGCGGCGCCGGCCGAAACGGAAAAGATGTCGGCGGTAAGGGTCAGCAGCGTGCCGTTCGGTCCTTCGGTCACGACCGAGGTCACCGTCTTGCCGCTGCCGTCGGTGACCAGGTGCGACACCTTGTGGCCGGGCAATATGGTGACGTTGGGCAGGCTGCGGATGGGGTCGAGCACGATCGACCGCGCGTCGGACTTGGCCTTCAACATGCACGGATAGCCGCCGCAGGTGGTGCAGCGGACGCAGTGCGAGGTCTCCGGGTGTTCCTCGTCGCGGTTGATGCCAAGCGGCAGAGGCGACGGATGCCAGCCCAGGCCTTCGAAATGGGTCTTCAGCTTGGCGACGCCGGGATCGTCGCGCACGGCAGGGTAGGGGAAGGGCGGATCGTCTGGCCGGTCATTGGGATCGATGCCGCGCGTGCCGTGGACGCGCCACAGTTTTTCGGCCTTCTCATACCACGGTGCGAAATCGGTATAGCTGAGCGGCCACGCCGGCGACAGGCCGTCGGCGTGCTCGACGGCTTCGAAGTCGCGCGTCTTCATGCGCATCAGGGCGGCGCCGTAGAAAGTGGTGTTGCCGCCAACCCAGTAGTTGGTGTTGGGAATGAAGGGGCGATCGTCCTTGTCGACCCACTCTTCCTTAGTGCGATAGCGATGCTCGACGAAGACGGCGGTCGGGTCCCAGTTCTGCGGCTCGACGGGCAGTTCCTGGCCGCGCTCCAGGATCAGGATCTTCTTGCCGGCATTGGCCAGGACATAGGCCAGCGTGCCGCCGCCCGCGCCCGAGCCGATGATGATGACGTCGTAATGGGTGGATTCGGCGGCGGGGGTCTCGGGCATCTTGGTCTCCGGTTATCGTCTCAAGGCCGCAACGGCCGTGCGGCGTCTGAGCTAAATCTGGTATTTCTTGGCGCCCCAGCGGATCAGCGGGGTGATGACGAAGTCGGGCAGCAGTGTCATGGCGGCGACGGCGGCCTGGTTGGCGAAACCGGTGATGACTACCTCGCGTCCGGCCTCGTTGGCGCGCACGGCAGCCGCGACCACCGGTCCAGCCTTCATCGTAAAGCGGCCGGGATTCTTCTTCAGCACGGCGTCCATGCCGTTGGCCGCGGAAAATTCCGACTCGGTCGCGCCGGGGCACAGGGCGGTGACGTGGACGCCCTTGTCCGCCACCTCGGCGTTCAGCGATCGTGAGAACTTGAGCATATAGGCCTTGGCTGCCGGATAAAGCGTGTGGCCGGCGGCGCCCGGCGAAAAGGCGACCATGGACGAGACGTTGATGATGCGGCCGAAGCCCTGCGCGATCATGTGCGGCAGAAGCGCGTGCGCCAGCAGGGTCGGCGCGGTGACGCAGACCTCGATGAAGTCGGCCTGGGCGTGGGCGGGCGTGGCGGCAAAGGTGTGCGGCAGGGAATAGCCGGCATTGTTGACCAGGCCATCGGGCCGGAGACCGAGGCCATGCATCTGGTGCAGCAGGTGCTCGGTATCCTGTCGTTTCGACAGATCGGCGGCCAGGCAGGTGGCCTTGATGGCGTGGCGGTCCATCAGTTCGTTGGCCAGGTCCTCCAGCCGGTTGATGCGCCGCGCCACCAGCACCAGGTCGCGGCCCTGCGCGGCATAGGCACGCGCGAATTCGGCGCCGATGCCCGACGACGCGCCGGTGATCAGGAAAGTGCGGGAAGCGGTCATGGGGGTTCCGTGAATCGTCACGTAACCTAGCTCTTTTTACCGTTCGGGCAAGCCGCCAAATACGGACCGCTACTGGAACAGCTTCAGCAGGTAGGAGCTCGACTGGTTGGCGATCGACAGAGCCTGGATGGCTAGTTGCTGCTTGACCTGGAGCGCCTGCAGATTAGCGCTTTCGCGGGCCATGTCGGCGTCGACCAGATCTCCGATGGCGCCGTTCAGGCTGTCCTGCAGCTTGCCGACAAAGGTCTGCTGGCTGTCGAGCGCCTTCGACGAGGTTCCGAAGCTGGCCAGGGCCGACGACACGTTGTTGATCGACGCGGTCAGGCTGCTCAGCAGAGCTGATGCCGAGGTCGCCGTGGCAAAGCCCGCATTGGCCGACAGGGTGATGATTGTGCCGCCCAGCGACAGGTTGTGCGCGGCGACGGTCATGCGGTTCGAGGCGTCGACGCCGGCCAGCGCCGAGATCGACGACCGCGATCCGTCGAGCAGGTTGATACCATTGAAGTCGGCGTTGGCAAGCGTCTGGGTGATCTGCTTGCGGATGGCGATGAAGTCGGTGTTCAGCGCCTGGCGGCTGGTGGTGTCGAGCGAGGTGTCGCTGGCCTCCAGCGCCTTTTCCTTCAACTGGCTCAACAGGTCGGAAATCGATTCGCCGGCCGTCATGGCGACGTCGATGGCCGATGAACTGCGCGAGAGGGAATCCTTCACGGCGTCGAGCGAGGACACCTGGGAGCGTTCGCTTTGTGCGATCGCCCAGGCGGACGGATCGTCCTTGGCGCTGGCGACCTTCAGCCCCGTTGAGACACGGTTCTGCGTCGTCATCAAGTCGGCATTGATGGAATTCAGGTTCTGCAGCGCGATCATCGCGCCGATGTTGGTATTGATGGAGTTCATCTTTCTGATCACCATACGGGCCGCAGACTTTCTGTCGCGCGGCGGTAGTCCCCGTAATTCCGACCTTGCCACAACGAGGCTAACGATTCCTGAACGAAGCGTTAAATAGTTGCGCGAGGCCCTCGCGATAGGTCGGATAGGCCGGCCGCCAGCCCAATTCGGCCTTGGCCCGGGCATTGGAGACGCGCTTGTTGTCCTGGTAGAAACGGCGCGTCGCCGGGCTCAGGTCTGGATCGTCCCAGGCGATCTGCGGCGGCAGGTCGAAGCCGAATTGGCGCGCGGCCCATGCCGTCACCTCATCGGCCGGGGCCGGTTCGTCATCGCACAGATTATAAACGCCGCCGGGACGTGGCCGAGCTAAACTCGCCATCAGGGCCGAGGCGCAGTCGTCGTGGTGCAGACGGGAAAAGACATGGCCCGCCTTGACAATGCGCCGCGCCGTGCCGTCGCGCAGCCGTTCGATCACATTGCGGCCCGGACCATACAAACCAGGCAGGCGGAAGATATGCGCATCTTGGCTTAACCATTGATTTTCGGCGATCACGCGTCGCCGGCCTTCGGCGGAAGAGGGCAGGCACGCGCTGTCCTCGAACACCCAGCCGCCATCGCGGTCGCCATAGACGCCGGTCGTCGACAGGTATCCGATCCACTTGCCGGCAAGGTCGAAATCCGACAGTGCAGCGAAAGCGGGGCAGCCTCCATCGCCGGGCGCCGGCGTGATCAGGATGACGGACGCCGCGCGAACGGCCCGGGCCATGGCGCGTGTATTGCCGGCGGGGACAGCCGTAATATCCAAAGCCTCAAGGAGAGGGTGTTTGTCCGGCGTCCGGAAGGTGGCGGCTATGTCATGATCGACGGCACGGGCGGCATCGGCAAAGGCCGCGCCGATGAAGCCGTAGCCGAAAACGAGGACGCTCAAGGCGCGGTCGCGGGCTCGGCGGAAGCAAACTCATCCGAGACGGCGCTGTCGGCGGCGCTGCTGGCGGTGGCCGCGGTCTGGCGCGCGGCCTTGTCAGCGGCGTCACGTGCCCTGCGCGCATCGCGTTCACTGATCATGCGGAAATAGTCGGGCAGCACCTGAGCATGGCCGAACGGCACCGGTGACGGCTTGCCCTCGCCCTGCGGCCACACGACGCTGAATGCGATCAGCAAACCGGCAACGATCACGGCCAGCGGGTAGAAGATTCTGTCGTCGAGAAGGCGAAACTGCATGCGGCGGTTATAAGCGGATTGATGGCGACGCGCCAGACCGTTTCGGCAGGAATGTTTTTTGCGGCACAATTTGCCATGCAGGACCTTGTGTGGTTGAAATGCCACACTATATGGCAGGCATGTCCGGTTGCTTTGTACGAGGGCCGGCCAAATCCATCCGCCGTCATGGGGAATCTTATGAATATCGAAAAATATTCTGAAAAAACTCAAAAGCTTATTCAAAGTGCGCAGTCGATTGCGCAGGCCGCTAATCATCAGTATTTCATGCCGCAGCACGTGCTGAAAGCGCTGGTTGAAGACCGCGACGGTCTCAGTCCGCGCCTGATCTCGCTGGCCGGCGGCAACGCGGACGCCTTCACCGGCGCGGTCGATGCCGGCCTGTCCAGGCTGCCGTCGGTAACGGGCGAAGGTTCCCAGCTTTACCTGCACAACGACACCGCCCGCCTGTTCAATGAGGCCGAGGCCGAGGCGCAGAAAGCCGGCGACAGCTTCGTCACCGCCGACCGCCTGCTGCTGGCCGCCCTGTCGGGCAAGGAAAGCGAGCCGCTGCTCAAGGCCGCCGGCCTGACGCTGAAGCAACTCAGGGACGCCGTCGCCAATTTCCGCAAGGGCAAGGTCGCCGACAGCGCCACCGCCGAGAACGGCTTTGACGCGCTCAAGAAATATGCCCGCGACCTCACCCAGGCCGCGCTTGACGGCAAGATCGACCCGGTCATCGGCCGCGACGAGGAAATCCGCCGC
>OUNJ010000081.1_pt1 | contig 17432 bp, 20 predicted proteins | sample 1755361 | NCBI WGS metagenome assembly OUNJ01 (sample SAMEA3914825, study PRJEB12502) | metagenome | biome: forest; material: soil | place: USA | collected 2012-03-12 | depth 0.1 m
CCTTCGGCGGCGTCGGCGTGCCGTTCATGAATTCATCGAGCGACGGTTTATCCGGGTTGCTGTCCGTGCCAAGCACGATGCCGGTCGGCGTTGTCGCGGCGGTGTTCGCCCCGGCCGCCGTCGTCGCATCCGGCGCGTTCGATTTACCGATCAGCGCATCATGCGCCTGCTGCTCGGTGGTTTTCACATGCGGCGGCTCGGCGCCGGGGCGCGGCGGCTGCAGGTCGAAATCCGGCGGCAGGGCCAGCGGCGGGCGTGATACCACCACGAACTCGTCGGGCCCTTCCTTGTTCAGCCCCAGCGACTCTTTCACATCGCCGCCGCTGCAGGCAGCGAGCGCGCAAAGCATGAGGGCCGGAATGCAGCGGAGGAATTTCATGCGGCCGAGCTTAGCCCAACCCGGCGCAAATTCAAGGCTTCGATGGATGACGCAGCAGCATTATCAACAGGGTAAACACGCCCAGGCAAATGGCGGCATCCGCCACGTTGAACGCCGGCCAGCCGAGATCGCCGCGATGGAAATAGAAAAAATCGGCCACCGCACCATAGCGCAGCCGGTCGAGCGCGTTGGCCAGCGCCCCGCCGATCACCAGCGCATAACCGATGCGTTCCCACTTCAGCGCCGTCTTCACCGCCAGCCGCACCAGCACCGCCGACACTGCCACCGCCATCAGCACCAGCAGCCAGGGCGGCGTCGGGTCGCCATGGTTCAGCATACCGAAGCTGATGCCGTGGTTCCACACCATCACGATGGCGCACCAGGGGGTGAGCACGATGGGCGCGTGGCCGGCCATGCCGACCTGCGTCAGCAGCCACCATTTGCTCAGCTGGTCGAACGCCAGGGTCAGCAGCGCCAGCCCGGCGACAGTCACATATTTCCGTTGCATCATAACGTTCCTTCCAGCGCTGCACGCGCCTGTTCGCAATCCTTCTGCATCGCCGTCTTGAGATCATCAAGCGATGCGAATTTCTCCTCGCCGCGCAACCATTGCACGAACTTCACTTCCAGCTTCTGCCCATAGAGATCGCCGTTGAAATCGAGCAGATGCACCTCCAGCGTCGGCCTCTCCTGGGCCCCGACGGTTGGCCGCACACCCAAGCTAGCCGCGCCTTTCACATATGCCTCGCCCAGCTTCACCCACACCGCATAAATCCCCAGCTTCGGCAGTTTGATGCCCGGCGCCAGCGCGATATTCACTGTCGGCATGCCCAACGCCCGCCCGCGCTTGTCGCCATGCAGCACGCGCCCGCCGAGGCTATAAGCACGCCCCAGCAGATGCTGCGCCCGCGCCATATCGCCTGCCTCCAGCGCCCGCCGCACCGCGCTCGACGAGCACACCGCGCCATCGATCATCAGCGGCGGCACCGTATGCACCGTCACGCCATGTGCGGCGCCCCAATCCTTCAGCATTGTCACATCGCCGCCGCGGCCTTTGCCGAAGGCGAAATTCTCGCCCGTGATCACCGCGTGCGCGTTGAGTTGCTTGCCCAGCACCCCATCCAGAAACTGCCGGGCACTGAGCGCCGCGAAAGCCGTATCGAAGCGCGGCATGAAACAATATTGCACGCCGAGATCGCGTAGCCGCGCCAGCTTCACCGCCAGCGGCTCCAACCGGAAAGCCGGCGCATCCGGCGTGAACAGCCGGCGCGGATGCGGCTCGAACGTCAGCACTGCCGGCGCCAAACCCTCCAGCCGCGCTGCATCCAGCACGGCCCGGTGCCCCTGATGCAGCCCATCGAAATTGCCGATCGCCACCGCCGTCGGCGGTGCGGAGAATTTCTCAGGATAACGGATGAGCTGCATGTTGCTTTGGGATCGAGGCATTGTATGGTGCGCGCAACTTACAAAGGTATTGCCCGCATGTCATTGGTGAAATCCACTTCCACCGTCGCCTTCTTCACGCTGCTTTCGCGCATCAGCGGCTTTTTGCGCGACATCATGATGGCCAACCTCATCGGCGCCAGCTGGTATTCCGATGCGTTTTTCGTCGCCTTCAAGCTGCCCAATTTCTTTCGCCGCCTGTTCGCCGAAGGTGCCTTCAACGTCGCCTTCATCCCCAGCTTCTCCGGCCGCCTGGCCACCGATGGCAAGAACGAAGCCCTTCGCTTTGCCGGCGAGGTGATGAGCGTGCTGCTGCTCGTCCTCCTCATCCTCAACGCCATCTTCATCCTCTTCATGCCGCAGATCACGCCGCTTTTCGCCCCCGGCTTCGCCACCACGCCCGAGAAATTCGACCTCACCGTGCTGCTCTCCAAAATCACCTTCCCGTATATTCTCTTCATCTCGCTGGTCTCGCTGCTCGGCGGCGTGCTCAATAGTTTCGGCAAATTCGCCGCCCCCGCCGCATCCCCTATCCTATTGAATCTCTGCATGATCGCCGGCATGCTCTACACCACCCACACCCACCATGGCGACCTGGCGCTGGCTTCGGCCCACTCCCTCTCCTGGGCGGTGTTGGCCGCCGGCTATGTGCAGCTGGCCTGGCTGGCCGCCATCTGCCTGCGCAACGACATGCTGCCCGGCCTGTTCCTGCCCAAATTCACCCCGGCGGTGAAACGCATGCTGCTGCTGATGGCCCCCGCCGCCCTCGGCTCCGGCGTGCAGCAGCTGAACCTGCTGGTCGATGTCATCATCGCCAGCCACATCCCCAACGCCGTTTCCTACCTCTACTACGCCGATCGCATCACCGAGCTACCCATCGGCATGATCGGCGTCGCCGTCGCCACGGTGCTGCTGCCCACCCTCAGCCGCCAGTTGAAAAGCGACGATCACGCTGCCGCCCGCGCCAGCATGAACCGGGCGCTGGAGCTGGTGCTGCTCTTCGGCCTGCCCGCCACCGCCGGCTGCATGCTGATCGCCGAGCCCATCATCCGCGTCCTCTACCTGCACGGCCATTTCACCGACCTCGACATGGTCGCCACCCGCGCCACGTTGGTCGCCTTCGGCGCCGGCCTGCCCGCCTTCCTGGCGGTGAAAGTTTTCGCCCCCGGCTTCTATGCCAACCAGGACACCAAAACCCCCTTCAAAATCGCTATTCTCTGCGTGGTGGTGAACCTGTTCTTCAACCTCACCCTCAGCGGGCCGATGCGGCAGGTCGGCATGGCCACCGCCACCACCATCGCCAGCTGGGTGAACTTGGGGCTGATGGCCGGCATCCTCTATAAGCGTGGCGTGTTCATCCCCGATGCGCTGCTGAAAAAACGCCTCAGCCGGCTGCTGGCGGCCACGGGTGTCATGTCCATCGCCCTGCTGATGGTCACGCCTATCGCCATGCCGATGCTGCTGGGCCATATGGCGGAAAAAACCGCCGGCCTCATCGCCATCATCGGCGTCGCCGGCATCGTCTTCTTCATCACCGCGATGGCCCTGGGCGCCTATGACAGCGCCTTCCTCCACCGCATCCTGAAACGCAAACCCTATTCGGAAAAAGCGCGCTAAGCGCCTTTCATTTTCGTCATCCCCAACCCGTTTCGGGATGACATTTCTGTAAAGCTACGCGAACAGCTCAAATAATAGCGCGCCGCCGGCCACGATCCGATACCAGGCGAACGGCGTGAAACCGTGGCGGGTGACAAAACCCAGCATCCACCGTACCACCACCAGCGCCACGATAAACGACACCACAAAGCCAATCGCAATCAGCGTCGCCCCATCGGTGGAAAGATCATGTCGGCTTTTATAAAGATCGTAGATCGTCGCCGCCAGCATGGTCGGCACGGCGAGGAAGAACGAAAATTCCGCCGCAGCCTTGCGCTCCACCTTCAGCAGCAGCGCACCCATGATGGATGCCCCCGAGCGCGATACCCCCGGCACCATCGCCAGGCATTGGATAAACCCGATCGCCAGCGCCGTGCGCCAGCCCATCTGCTCAGTCGAGAAAACAATCGGCGCAGGCTTCATTTTCTCAATCACGAGAATCGCCACGCCCCCCACCACCAGCGCAATCGCCACCACGGTCGGGTTGAACAGCACCGCTTTGATATAATCATGCGCCAGCGCGCCGATGAACACGCAGGGCAAAAACGCCAGCAGCACATTGCGCGTAAAATGCTGCGCGTCCTTATCGCGCGGTAACCCTATCAACACCTGCGTGAATTTCTTCCAATACAGCACCACGATGGCCAGAATGGCGCCCAGCTGAATCACCACCTCGAACAGTTTCCCAAGGTCAGGGTCGAACCGCAGCAGCTCCGCCGCCAGAATCAAGTGCCCGGTGGAGGATACCGGAATAAACTCCGTCAGCCCCTCAACCACCCCCAGAATGACCGCATTCACATAATCCATGATTTCCCTCCTTCTTGCCGATAGGCAGGGCGCTCAGTGTGGGGCAGATGCTAGGAGTGACCACCCGCAGGAAGGGAGTGTAGCAGCGCTACATGACCGACTGAGGACGGGGCACGACGACGCAGATGCTCCGCAATGGGCGCACTCTAGTGTTCGATGTTTTTCCAGATGCGCTTTTTGGAGACGTAGAAGAAACCCGTCATCACCGCGAGGAAAATGATCACCTTCACGCCCATATGCTTGCGCGCTTCCATCTCGGGTTCGGCCGCCCATTGCAGGAAGTTCACCACGTCACGCGCTTCCTGTTCCAGCGTCGCGGGCGTATTGTCCTGGTAGCTGACGCGGTTGGCGGCCAGCGGCGGCGGCATTTTGATCACGCCCCCGGGGAAGTAGGGGTTGTAGTGGCCGCCTTCCGGAATGGTCACATCCGCCGGCGCGTCCTGGAAACCGGTGAGGATCGAGAACACATAGTTAGGCCCGTCCTCACGCGCTTTCACGATGAGCGACAGATCGGGCGGCAGGGCGCCGTTCTGCATGGCGCGCGCCGCTTTGTCATTCGCATAAGGGCTCGGGAAATGGTCGCTCGGGCGGCCGGGGCGATTGAACATTTCGCCGGCATCGTTCGGGCCGTCCTGCACGTCATAGCTGGCGGCGAGTGACTTCACTTCCGCTTCCGAAAAGCCGATTTCCTGCAGCTTGCGGAAGGGCACGCGCTTCAGGCTGTGGCAGGCCGAGCAGACTTCTTTATACACCTGCATGCCGCGCTGTATGCTCGGCTTATCGAAATTGCCGAACACGCCATCGAACGACCAGCTTTCCTGCTTCGGCTCGAGCGCGTTGCTGTTGGCGAATGCCGGTACTGCGGCGGCAATCACCAGCGCTGCAACCAGGGGACGGATCATAGCTTTATACGACATGAATGTCTCCTAGTGGTGGGCAGCATGGTGTTTAGCCAGCACGGATTCGGCGATCGAAACCGGCACGGGGCGGGGCTTCTCCATCCGTCCCGCCAGCGGCAGGATGACGATGAAGTAGGCGAAATAATAGGCCGCACCAATCAGCGACAGCAGCGGGAAGATGCCTTCCGGCGGCTTCGAACCGCAATAGCCCAGCATGATGGCATTGAGCACAAAAATGACGAAGAACACGCGCGTTACCGGCTTATAGTTCATGCTTCGCACCGTCGACGTATCCAGCCACGGAATCACGAACAGGATCAGGATAGCGCCGAACATCGTCAGCACACCGGCCAGTTTCGAGGCGATGAAACCGCCCAGAATCCCCGCAGCGATCACGAAGAGGCCAAGCGCCAGTGCACTCCAGAACCAGCAGCTTTTCAGCGGCTTCTCGGGCACGAACGTCGCGGCCGCTCTGCCGAACACCGGCATCGAGCCGATGAACTTACGGCTGCAATCCACCGCACGCAGGGCCAAAGCGCCGAGCACAATCAACGCGCCCGGAATCCATAGCGGGATGTCGAACGTGATGGCGCGCAGCATGGCGTAGAAGGGCAGGAAATACCATTCCGGCACGATATGCGGCGGCGTCACCATCGGGTCGGCAGGGATGTAGTTGTCCGGATGGCCGAGATAGTTCGGCGCGAAGAACACGAAGAACGCGAACAGCAGGAAGAACACCGAGAAACCGAAGAAATCCTTGATCGTGTAGTAAGGATGGAACGGAATCTGGTCCTGCGGGCCTTTCACATCGATACCGGTCGGGTTGTTGCTGCCATGCTGGTGCAGCGCCACCAGGTGCAGCACCACCACGCCCACCAGCACGAACGGCAGCAGGAAATGCAGCGCGAAAAAGCGGTTCAGCGTCGGGTCATCCACCGAGAAACCGCCCCACAGCCAGCTCACAATCGGGTCGCCCACCAGCGGGAAAGCCGAGAACAGGTTGGTGATCACCGTCGCACCCCAGAAGCTCATCTGGCCCCAGGGCAGCACATAACCCATGAAGGCGGTCGCCATCATCAGCAGCAGAATCACCACGCCCAGCCACCACAGAATTTCGCGCGGCGCGCGGTAGGAACCATAATACAGCCCGCGCGCGATATGCACATAGGTAACCATGAAGAACATCGACGCGCCCACCGCGTGCATATAGCGCATCAGCCAGCCATAGTTCACATCGCGCATGATATGCTCGACCGAGTCGAACGCGATGCCGGTATTCGCCGCATAATGCATGGCGAGGAAAATGCCGGTGAGAATCTGCGATACCAGCATGATGCCGGCGATGGAACCGAAGTTCCAAAAATAATTGAGGTTGCGCGGCGTGGGGTAATCCACCAGCGAATGCTGCATCATCGAGAATACCGGCAGACGGTATTCAATCCAGCCCTTGATGCCCGGCTGCTGTTCTTTCGGTGCGTTGGCCATGTTCTTACCCAATCTTCACTTTGGTATCGGAGGTGAATGCATACGGCGGAATGACGAGGTTCTTCGGCGCCGGACCTTTGCGGATACGGCCCGCCGTGTCATATTCCGAACCATGGCACGGGCAGAACCAGCCGCCGAAGCTGCCGCTCTGGTTGCCCAGCGGAATGCAGCCCAGGTGCGTGCACACGCCCACCATGATCAGCCATTGCTCATGCCCTTGCTTTACCCGCGCCGCGTCTGATTCCGGGTCGCGCAGGGTGGAAACATCCACCGCCTTGGCATCGTCGATATTTTTCTGCGTGCGGTGGCGGATGAATACCGGCTTGCCGCGCCACACTACTTTGATCTCCTGGCCTTCCTGAATGGCGCCAAGGTCTACTTCGGTGCTGGCCATCGCCAGCACGTCGGCGCTTGGATTCATGCTGTCGATGAACGGCCAGAGCAGCGCCCCCGCCCCCACCACGCCCATGGCGCCGGCGGTCAGAATTAAGAAATCGCGACGCGATTCGGCAACGGCATGGCCGTGGCCCGGCGGCGTGTCAGCATGGGGGTGTTCGATGCTCATAGTGCTCTCTTCCCGTGACGGGGTATTTTTAGATGTTGCTTGGGTGCTAGCGGGCGGGCAAGGCAGTGTCAAGTGAAGGGGTGATTCGATGTTCGTGATTCGTGATTCGTAATAGGTTTGTTGTATTTACTCCAAAACCTTCCCATGCTGCACCAGCCACTAGCCACCAACCACCAATCACCCAATGATTCACCTCGTTCTCTTCGAGCCCGATATCCCGCAGAACTTCGGTGCATGCCTGCGTCTCAGCGCCTGTATGGGCTGCGTGGTGCATGTCATCGAGCCCTGCGGCTTTCCGCTCGACGACAAAAAACTCAAACGCGCCGCGATGGATTATTACGACCATGCGCGCTGGATGCGCCATCGCAGCTGGGAAACCTTCCTCGCCCACCGCGCTGCCCATCCCGGCCGCCTGCTCCTCCTCGAAACCGACGGCGCCACACCCTATACCGGCTTCGCCTTCGCCGCCGGCGACTATATCATGCTCGGCCGCGAATCCGCCGGCACCCCGCGCGAACTCTATGCGATGATGGACGCCACCCTCCTCATCCCCATGCGCGAAGGCGTGCGTTCCCTCAACGTTGCCATGGCTGCCGGCATGCTGGTTGCCGAGGCCTGCCGCCAGCAGGGCTGGAAGTTTAGCGATTAACTCAGGCTTGATTGCTTGTATTCTGCACCGGAAAGTGCTGAATGGCGCTATGAACTTAGATGAAAAAAAAGCCGCCGCCCGCGCCTGGTTCCGCGAACTGCGCCACAGCATCTGTGCTGAATTCGCGATGATCGAGCAGGCCGCCGGCAGCAGCGCCCGCTTCACCTTCACCCCGTGGGAGCGCGAGCAGGGCGGCAGCGGCGAAATCGGCCTGATGAAGGGCAAGATATTCGAGAAGGTCGGCGTCAATATTTCCACCGTCCACGGCGAATTCTCGCCCGAATTCCGCAAAGAAATCCCCGGTGCAGCGGAAGACCCGCGCTTCTGGGCATCGGGCATTTCACTCGTCGCCCACATGGCCTCGCCCTTGGTGCCCGCCGCCCATTTCAACACCCGCATGATTGTCGTCGGCGATGGCACCCGCCTCTGGTTCGGTGGCGGTGGTGACTTGAATCCGATGTTTGAAGTGGCGCAGGACACTGCCGATTTCCACGCCGCTTTCAAAAAAGTTTGTGATGAGGCGGATGCGGTGAGCCGGGCGAACACAGCCATGAGCCCGCAAAGCGGCGCGCAGCGATCGCCAGTAGGCGATCTCGCGGAGCAACCCAATCAAGGCTTCTACCCTGCCTTCAAGGCATGGTGCGACGAATATTTTTTCATCCCCCATCGCAATGAAGCGCGCGGTGTCGGCGGCATTTTCTATGATTATCTGGGTCTCAACACGCTCGGCGCCACCCCCATGCAATTCGCCGCCAACCAGTTTGGCAAAGGCGGCCTCAACAAGGAAGCCACCGCCCGCGGCATGGAGCTCGCCGCCGCCGCGCCGCTCGACTGGCAGGGCGCCTTCCACTTCACGCGCAGCGTCGGCGTCGCCTTCCGCGACATCTACTGCAACCTTATCCGCCGCCATATGTTCGAGACCTGGAGCGAAGACCAGCGCGAACACCAGCTGCGCAAACGCGGCCGCTACGCCGAATATAATTTATTATACGATCGCGGCACCCGCTTCGGCCTGATGACCGGCGGCAACCCCGAAGCGATCCTCATGTCGCTGCCACCCATCGCAAAATGGGATTAGTTTATGGTGCCTGCCGGCACGCTGGGGGCCGAAGGCGCCCCCATCGCTACCGCTCCCCCCACGTTCGCTGCGCTCCGGCTCGCCGCTATATCGCGGCTACGCGGCGTACCCACTCACCGCTCTATTGCGCTGAGTGTGTGGCCGGCGTGTCGAGCGCAAGCGAGCCGCTCGCGGCGGGGGTCAGCCGAAGGGGGCGCAAGGCCCCCTTCAACTAATACTAACCGCTACTGCGCCGGAGGCGTGCTGGGGTTATGCTTATAGGCCGAAGTCGAAATATCGTTGCCCAGTTTCGTGGTGTCTTGACCGAGGCCTTCGGTGGTTTCGCAGGCAGCCAGCATCGCCAGTGCGGCAAGCAGGATAACAGTCGAATAGTGACGTTTCATGGTGGTGGTCTCCTTGGTGGTGGTTAAATAAGAGTAGGGTTGTCATTGATGCCGCGATGCACGGCCAGACGCGGACCGCGCGCCATCTCTACAGCGGCGTTGCGCTCGCGCTGAGCGCGGATCTGCGGGTTGGTCCAGGTCACGCATTCGCCGGTGGCTTCGACAAACGTCACCCAGCGCAGGCTGTGTTCGGTGCCTTCGTCGATGACGAAATGCGCCATCGCCTTCCCTTGCGGCGTGTCGATCGGAATAGGTGGGTTCAGCTGCGTGATCATGGCCCCAGCCTATCACCCGCCGCCTTCAAGAAACGATATCGCAATGCAGCAAACCTATAAAGGACTGCTAAATGATGCTACGGCGTCGCGCGCGCCGCCACGCCCTGGATGTCGTTGCCGGCCTTCTGCAGGTCGCGGCCGAAACCTTGCGTCGTCTCGCAGGCCGACAGCAGGGCGATGAGGGAAAGCAGAACAAGGGTGGTCTTCATAAAGCGCTCCATGGATTGGCCGATCCATAGCACGCGCTGTCACCCACGCAACGGTCAGGCCGTTTTTATCCCCCGCCGCCGCTGCAGCCAGCAGAGCAGCAGCACGCCCGGCATCGCCATCAGGCTGGAAATAGTAAAAAACACCGGCCACCCCACCGCCTGCGCCAGCACGCCCGAGGGCGTCGAAAGCCAGGTGCGCCCGAACGCCGCCAGCGAGGAAAGCAACGCATATTGCGTCGCCGTGTAATGCCGTTCGCACAGCGCGCTGAGGTAAGCGATAAAGGCCACCCCCGTCACTCCCGCCGTCAGGTTTTCCAGCACGATACTAGCCGCCAGGAACGGCACATTCGCTCCACGCGTCGCCAGCGCCACCAGCATGAAATTGGTCAGCATATGCAGCAGCCCGCCCAGCACCAGCGTGCGGAACACCCCCAGCCGCGCCACAATCGCCCCGCCGACAAAACCGCCCGCCAGCGTCGCCGCCAGCCCATAGATCTTTACCACCTCGGCGATCTGCGTTTTGGCGAAGCCGAGATCGAGCAGGAACGGGTTGAACATCGCCCCCATGAACGCATCGCCCAGCTTATAGACAATCACGAACAGCAGCACCATCAGCCAGTGCGGCCGCGTCATGAAATCGGCAAACGGCGCAATGACCGAATCGCGGATAAACGCCTGCACCCGCGCCAGCGCCGGCGCTTTGCTGGGTTTTGCATAGGCATCCGGCACTTGCGGTTCTTTGATGCAGAGGGTGAACATCACTCCCGTCGCCATCAGCCCTGCCATCAGCAGATAGGTGCCGTGCCACCCCACGATATCCGCCAGCGCCAGCGAACCCGCGCCGGTCACCAACATGCCGATGCGATAGCCGAAAATCGCCATCGCCGCGCCGGTGCCCTGCTCATCCGCCGCCAGCCGTTCGACGCGGTAGGCATCCACCGCGATATCTTCTGTCGCGCTCAGCGTCGCCACCCCCACGGCCAGCAGCGCCGTCAGCCCGGCGTCGACATCCGGCCGCGTCAGCGCCATCACCGCCACGGCAGCCGTCAGCAACGCCTGCGTCAGCAGCAACCAGCTGCGCCGCCGGCCGAGCCTGCCCAGCAACGGCAGCCGCGCCCCATCGACCAGCGGCGACCATACAAACTTAAACGCATAGGGCGTCCCCACTGCCGCGAACAGCCCGATGGTCGCCTTCTCCACCCCCGCATCATGCAGCCACGCCGTCAGCGTCGCCGCCGTCAACGCCAGCGGCAGCCCCGAATAAAAATTCTGCGCCGCAATGATCAGCGCCGCGCGTGTAAAGTATTTCTTCATCACACCTTCCTAATTTCCTTTCTTCCTAAGCGCAACGCACGCGGAAAAGATTTCTTCCTCACCTCATCGCATAGCGAATGGCGTCAAAATGGGTCGGATGCCAGGAGTCGGCGCGCGCAGAAGAGGCGCGTCGCAGCGCTACGTAACGAAGGCGAGCACGCCGAGGACGATGCAGATCGTTCGTTTTACGCCACCAACAGACGCTTCAGCGGCTTCTGGGCGCGGGCGCCGAGATGGGTGATGATATCACTGGCGCAGGCCGACCCCAGCCGCCCGCATTCCGCCAGCGGCAGCCCCTGCGTGTAGCCATAGAGGAACCCGGCAGCATAGAGATCGCCCGCCCCGGTCGTATCCACCACTTCCGTCACCCAGATCGCGCCGACCTGGATGCGTTCATCCTTCGTCAGGATGATCGAGCCCTTCGACCCGCAGGTCACGGCCACTACTTCGCACTGCCCCTGCAGGATGGCGAACACCTCCTCCAGCGTCTTGCCGGGGTAAAGCGCCTGTGCCTCCTCGTGGTTGCAGAACAGGATATCGAAATCCTCCTTGATCATCTGCAGGTAATCCTCGCGCGAACGTTCGACACAGAACACGTCCGACAGCGTGAAGGCCACCTTCGCGCCATGCTTCTTCGCCTCGGCAAATGCCGCACGCAGCGCCTGTTTGGTCACCTCGAGGTCCCACATATAGCCCTCGCCATACAGCACCTGCGCGCTGGCGATGAGGTTGGTGTCGACATCCTTCGCATGAATCTCCCCCGCCGCGCCGAGATAGGTATTCATCGTGCGCTGGCCGTCAGGCGTCACCACGATCAGGCAGCGTGCCGTGGGCTGGCCGTTTTCGGTCGCCGGGGTTTTGAATTCCACCCCCACCGCATTCAGGTCATGCCGGAAAATACGCCCCAGCTCGTCGTTATTCACCTTGCCGATGAACGCGGTCTTTGCGCCCAGCATCGCCATGCCCGCCAGCGTGTTCGCCGCCGAGCCGCCGGAAACTTCCGTCGCCTGTCCCATCGCATTGTAAAGCGATTCGGCGCGCGCATCGTCGATCAGGCACATGGTGCCCTTGCGCATTTCCTGGCTCTGCACGAACGCATCTTCGGCGAATGCCAGCACATCGACAATCGCATTGCCGATGGCCACTACGTGATACGTTTTATTCCCGCTCATACTCACCCCAAAATTCCTCGCGCCCGTTCTAAATCTTCAAAAGTATCGACGCCGAGGGGTACAGTATCGACTACTACCGCGTCAATCCTCATTCCGGCCTCTAAGGCGCGCAGTTGCTCGAGCTTTTCGCGCTGCTCGAGCGGCGAAGGCGGCAGCGTCACAAATTTTTCCAGCGCTTTGAAGCGGTAAGCATACACCCCGATATGGTGATAACGCGGGCCCGCATGCGCCGGAATGCTCGCCCGGCTGAAATAAAGCGCCCGGCCGTTCGCCGCCAGCGCGATCTTCACCACGGCCGGGTTCGTATGCTCCGCCTCCTCGCGGATTTCCGCCGCCAGCGTGGCAATATCCACCTCGGGGTTTTCCAGCGGCTTCAATATGTCTTTCAGCAACCGCGGCTCTAAAGTAGGCACGTCGCCCTGCAGGTTAATGACCACGTCAAAATCCTGCACGCGGGCCCCTGCGGCCCCAGGCGCGCCAGCGCCCACCAAAGACTGCAGTGCCGCCCATATCCTATCCGAGCCCGAAGGTAGGTCGGGGTCCGTCAGCACCGTCTTTCCCCCGGCCGCCCGCACCGCCTCGGCAATCGCCTCGCCGTCACAGGCCACCAGCACCTCGCCGACGCCCGATTCCATCGCCCGTCGCCACACCTGCACAATCATCGGTGCGTCCCCGATCATCGCCAGCGGCTTGTTGGGCAGGCGGGTGCTGGCCATGCGGGCGGGAATCACGATCAGGCTTTTCATGTGTTAAATCCCTTCCGGAGTTAGAAAAACTTGCGGGGCGATATCCGGTATGCTACCCGCCAGTGAGATACTTGCGAATAGACGCAGAATACAAAAAAGACAACGCATAGGATTACGCATGTCGTCGAATTTGAACATGAACAAAATCGCAGCCTCCATCCTGCTGGCCGGCCTGATCGGCATGGTTGCCGGCAAAGCCACCGACTTCATGTACGGCGGCGGCGAGGAAGAAGCCGCGAAAACCGACGTGAAGCGCGGCTACAGCATCGAAGTCACCGAGGCCCCCGAAGGCGGCGCCGAAGCCGCCCCCCAGGGCGCGCCCGACATCGCCCCCCTGTTTGCCAGCGCCGATGTGAAAGCCGGCGGCGATTTCGTGAACAGCAAATGCACGGTCTGCCACAATGTGGGCAAAGGCGAAGGCAATAAAATCGGCCCGCACCTCTATGGCGTCATGGGCCGCCCCGTCGCCAGCATCAGCGACTTCAGCTACTCCAAAGGCATGCAGACCCATGCCGGCGAAGTGAAGAAGTGGGATTTCGACGCGCTGAATAAATTCCTCTGGAACCCGAAGAAAACCGTGCCCGGCACGCTGATGGCCTTCGCCGGTATTCCGAAAGACCAGGAACGCGCCAACGTTATCGCCTACCTCAACACGATGACCGACACGCCGCAGACGCCGCCGAAGCCCGGCGCCGCCGCTCCCGCTGCGAAGGACGCTAAAGCCGCCGCACCCGCCGGCGCCGCCAAGGCTCCCGCCAAGCCGGCCGACACCAACCCGGCCTCGGCCAAAGCCAATACGGCGAACACGACGGATAAAAAATAATGCGTAGCGACGCCCAGTCGCGTCCCCGCATGTTTTTCTCATCCTGCCTGCCCGCCTTCGCGGCACTATTGTTCTGCGCCGCCACCGCCCACGCCGCCCCCGGCATTGCCCTCTACGGCACACCGAAATACCCGGCGGGCTTCACCCATTTCAACTACACCAACCCCGATGCGCCGAAGGGCGGCACGCTCAAGCTCGCCATCACCAGTAACTTTGATTCGCTGAATCCCTACATCCTCAAGGGCCTCGCCGCCCCCGGCCTCACCAACTACGTCTTCCAGACGCTGATGGTGCCCTCCTACGACGAGCCCGAATCCTTCTACCCCCTCATCGCCACCGGCATCGAGGTCGCGCCCGACCATGCCGACTTCACCCTCAACCCCGCCGCCCGCTGGCAGGACGGCCAGCCCCTCACCGCCGATGACGTGGTCTGGAGTTTCAATACCCTGAAAAAAGACGGCCACCCGCTTTACCGCGTCAACTACAAATCCATCGACAGCGTCGAAGCGCTCGATGCGCACAAGGTGCGTTTCCACTTCACCGAAACCCGCCGCGAGTTGCCGCTTATCGCCGCCGCCATGCCCGTGCTGCCGAAGCATTATTACGCCACGCACGACTTCACTAAAACCACCCTCGACGCCCCTGTCGGCAGCGGCCCCTACCGCGTCGAAAAAATCGAGCCCGGCCACCGCATCAGCTATGCACGCGTGAAAAACTACTGGGCGCAAAACCTGCCCAGCCAGCGCGGCATGTTCAATTTCGATCGCATCAGCGTCGATGTCTACCGCGACGATGTCGTCGCCACTGAGGGCATCAAATCCGGCCAGTTCGATTTCTACGAGGAGTTCATCGCCCGCAACTGGGCCACCGCCTACAACATCCCGGCGGTGAAGGATGGCCGCCTCATTCAGGCCAACATCCCGCATAAAATCCCGCGCGGCATGCAGGGCTTCATCTTCAACACCCGCCTGCCGAAATTCGCCGACGAGCGCGTGCGCGAGGCCATCGACCTCACCCTCGATTTCGAATGGATGAACCGCACCCTCTTCTACAACGCCTATGAACGCAACCGCAGCTTCTTCGAAAAAACCGACTTCGCGGCGCAAGGCCTGCCAGGCGAAAGTGAATTAAAATTGCTGCAGCCCTTCCGCAGCATGTTACCCCCCGAAATTTTCACCCAGCCCTACACCGTGCCCACCACCGACGGCTCCGGCTTCCCACGCGCCAACCTCATCCGCGCGCAACAACTTCTGGAGGATGCCGGCTGGGTGATGCGTGACGGCATACGCGTCAATGCCAGAACCGGCGAGCCCCTCACCATCGAATTCCTGATGACCCAGCGCACCTTCGAGCGCGTCATCGGCATCATGCGCTATAACCTCAAGAAGCTCGGCATCGCCTCCGATTTCCGCTATGTCGATGCCTCGCAATACCAGCGCCGTCTCGACAAATTCAATTTCGACATCGTCAGCATCTGGTGGAATCAGGGCCTGTTCTACCCCGGCCAGGAGCAATATCTCTACTGGCACTCATCCCAAGCCGACATCGAAGGCGCGCAAAACCTGGCCGGCGTCAAAAACCCCGCCGTCGATGCCCTCACCGAAGCCATCCAGCACGCGAAGAACCTCGACGAACTCACCCCCGCCGCCCGCGCTCTCGACCGCGTGCTGCTCGCCGAACATTACGTCATCCCACATTGGACCATCCACAAATGGCGCATCCTCTACTGGAACAAATTCGGCCGCCCCGCCATCACGCCCGACTACAACCCCTGCAGCGAATGCTGGTGGAGCGCCCCAATGGCGAATGGAACGGTGCGTAGCGCCGAAGCTGCGCGAGCCGGAGCCGAAGGCGAACGAGGGGGGAGCGGTAGCGATGGGGGGCTCGCCCCCAGCGCAACCGGAGGGAGCAACTAATATGACCGCCTACATCCTCCGCCGTCTCGCCTTAATGGTGCCCACCCTCTTCGGCATCCTGCTGATCAACTTTCTCATCATCCAGGCCGCGCCCGGCGGCCCGGTCGAGCAGCTCGTCGCCCAGATCAAAAACCCGCAAGGTGCCACCGCCAGCCGCACGGGCCCGGCGGGCGACATGGCCACCGCCGCCAGTATGCAATCCTCCACCAGCGCCTATCGCGGCGCGCAGGGCATCGACCCCGATCTGCTGGCCGACATCCGCAGGCAATATGGCTTCGACAAGCCCGCCCCCGAACGCTTCTGGCTGATGCTGAAAAGCTATGCCCGCCTCGATTTCGGCACCAGCTTCTTCCGCGACCGCCCGGTGCTCTCCCTCATTCTCGACAAACTCCCCGTCAGCATCTCGCTGGGCCTGTGGACGACGCTGATCGTCTATGCCATCTCCATCCCCCTCGGCATCCGCAAAGCGGTGCGCGACGGCACGCCGTTCGATGTCTGGACATCGGCCGTCATCGTCGTCGGCCAGGCCATCCCCGGCTTCCTCTTCGCCGTGCTGCTGCTCATTCTCTTCGCCGGCGGCAGCTATGTCCAATGGTTCCCTTTGCGCGGCCTCACCTCCGATAATTTCAGCACACTGAGCATCCCCGGCAAAATCGCCGATTATTTCTGGCACATCGCCCTGCCGGTGCTCAGCATGGTCATTGGCGGCTTCGCCTCGCTCACCCTGCTCACCAAGAATTCCTTCCTCGATGAAATCGGCAAAAACTATGTGATGACGGCCCGCGCCAAGGGGCTGCCCGAGCGGCGCATTCTCTACCGCCATGTTTTCCGCAACGCCATGCTCATCGTTATCGCCGGCCTGCCGGCCGCTATCCTCAGCATCCTCTTCACCAGCGCCTTACTCATCGAAGTCATCTTCTCGCTCGATGGCCTCGGCCTGCTCGGCTTCGAGGCCGCCCTGGGGCGCGACTATCCCGTCATGTTCGGCACGCTGTTCATCTACACGCTCATCGGCCTCATCCTCAAACTCCTCGGCGATATTACCTATATGCTCGTCGACCCCCGCATCGATTTCGAGGGGAGAGCCGTATGAGTGAAAAATTACCCGCGGGTAGCGCCGAAGCTGCGCGAGCCGCTTGCGGCGGGGGTCAGCGAAGCGAAGGGGGGGAAAGCCCCCCTTCAAAAATAATCTCCCCCATCACCCAGCGCCGCCTGCACGTCTTCCGCCATAACCGCCGCGGCTTCTATTCTGCTGTCCTCTTACTCATCCTCTTCTCCCTCAGTCTCCTCTCCGAATGCATCGCCAACGATAAACCCATCCTCATCCGCTACGAGGGCCGCCTGCTTGCCCCCATTCTCCAGCGCTACAGCGAGCGCGCCACCTTCCACGGCCAGCTGGAAAGCGAGGCCGATTACCGCGACCCGTGGGTGCAGCATGAAATCACCGCCCATGGCTGGATGCTCTGGCCCCCCATCCGCTTCGATTATGCCAGCATCAACTTCGACATCCAGCGCGCACCCTCGCCACCCAGCCGCACCAACCTCCTCGGCACCGACGATCAGGCGCGCGATGTGCTGGCCCGCGTGCTTTACGGCTTCCGCCTCTCCACCCTCTTCGCGCTGGCGCTGGTGG
>OUNJ011009760.1_pt1 | contig 17322 bp, 23 predicted proteins | sample 1755361 | NCBI WGS metagenome assembly OUNJ01 (sample SAMEA3914825, study PRJEB12502) | metagenome | biome: forest; material: soil | place: USA | collected 2012-03-12 | depth 0.1 m
CCCTTGGTGATGCGGCCGTCCTTGCCGGTGCCGTCGACCTTGTTGGGGTCGAGGCCGGTTTCGGAGACGATGCGCTGAACCGACGGCGACAGCGGCTTGTCGCTGGCCGCCGGCGCCGGCGTAGCGGCAGGCGCGACCATGGGCGCCGGAGCAGCGACCGGAGCCGGAGCAGGTGCCGCCGTGGCAGGTGCGGACGGAGCCGCCGCAGCCCCGGCACCGCCGACTTCGCCCAGCTTGGTGCCAGGCGTGACGGTTTCGCCTTCGCCGACCAGGATGGTCAGCACGCCATCGGCGGGTGCCGCGACTTCGAGGGCGACCTTGTCGGTTTCGAGCTCAACCAGGACCTCGTCCTTCCTGACGGTGTCGCCGGACTTTTTGGTCCACTTGCCAACAGTGGCTTCGGTTACGGATTCCCCCAGAACGGGAGTGAGGATGTCAGCCATGTTCAGGCTCCAGGTGTCTTCTAGGTTCGAGGGGAATTATGCGAATGCTTCGTTGAGGCCGACGGCTTTCGTCATGCGAAGGCCTCATTCAAGAAAGTCTCGAGTTCCTTGAGGTGGCGGCTCATCTGGCCGGCGGCGGTCGAGGCCGAAGCCGGGCGGCCAACATAGCGGGCGCGCTTGGCCTTGACGCTCAGCCGCTCCAGGGTCAGCTCCAGCCACGGCTCGACGAAGGTCCAGCCGCCCATGTTCTTCGGCTCTTCCTGGCACCAGACCAGTTCGGCGTTCCGGAAACGGCCCAGCTCGGTCATCAGCGACTTCATCGGCCACGGATAGAACTGTTCCAGGCGCATCAGGTAAATGTCCTTGATCTGCTTCTTCTCGCGGTCCTCGAGCAGATCGTAATAGACCTTGCCCGAACACAGGATGACGCGGCGGATCTTGTCGTCGGACACCAGCTTCAGGCCGGCGACGTCGGGACGGCGCTCGCTGTCGTCGTGCAGGACGCGGTGGAAGGACGAGCCTTCGCTGATTTCGGACAGCGACGACACCGCCTTCTTGTGGCGCAGCAGCGACTTCGGCGTCATCAGGATCAGCGGCTTGCGGAACGGACGGTGGATCTGGCGGCGCAGGATGTGGAAATAGTTGGCCGGCGTCGAGCAGTTGGCGACCTGCATGTTGTCCTCTGCGCACATCTGCAGGAAGCGTTCGAGGCGGGCGGACGAGTGTTCCGGGCCCTGGCCTTCGTAGCCGTGCGGCAGCAGCATGACCAGGCCAGACATGCGCAGCCACTTGCGTTCGCCGGAACTGATGAACTGATCGATGATGACCTGGGCGCCGTTGACGAAGTCGCCGAACTGGCCTTCCCACAGGGTCAGAGTATTCGGATCGGCCAGGGAATAGCCGTATTCGAAGCCGAGAACGGCCTCCTCGGACAGGGCCGAATCGATGCCTTCGTACAGCGCCTGGCCTTCGCGCAGGTGGTTGAACGGGAAGTAGCGCTCCTCGGTCGTCTGGTCGACGAAGGCCGAATGGCGCTGCGAGAAGGTGCCGCGGACCGAATCCTGGCCCGACAGGCGGACCGGGAAGCCTTCATCGAGCAGCGAGCAGAAGGCCAGGCTCTCGGCAGTGGCCCAGTCGAGGTTTTCGCCCGACTCGATCGACTGCGCGCGCGCCTCGATGACCCGCTTCAGCGTCTTGTGGGCGTCAAGGTCGTTGGGAATGGTGGTGATCGTCTTGCCGATCTCGACCAGTCTGGCGCGTGGCACGCTTGTGGTGCCGCGGCGCTCGTCTTCTTCCGGCAGGCCCAGGCCCGACCACTTGCCGTCCAGCCAGTCGGCCTTGGTAGCCTTGTAGGTCTTGCCGGCCTCGAACTCGCCGTCGAGGAAGGTGTCGAACTCCTTCATCCAGCCTTCGAACTCGGCCTGGCTGCACACGCCCTCGGCGATCAGGCGCTGGGCATAGAGATCGCGCGTCGACGGATGGTCCTTGATTTTGGCGTACATGATCGGCTGAGTGAAGGTCGGGTCGTCGCCTTCGTTGTGGCCGAAGCGCCGGTAGCAGAACATGTCGATGACCACGTCCTTGGCGAACTTCTGGCGGAACTCGGTCGCCATCTTGGCCGAGAAGACGACGGCTTCGGGGTCGTCGCCGTTGCAGTGCAGGATCGGCGCCGCCGCCATCAGGGCGACGTCGGACGGATAGGGCGACGAGCGCGAGAAGCGCGGCGCCGTCGTGAAACCGATCTGGTTGTTGATGATGAAGTGGATGGTGCCGCCGGTACGGTAGCCTTTCAGGCCCATCAGGGCGAAACATTCCATGCCGACACCCTGGCCGGCGAAGGCGGCGTCGCCATGGATCAGCAGTCCGACAGCCTGGCTGCGGTCGGGGTTGCCATCGCCTTTCAGCCTGTTCTGCTGGTATTGCTTGGCGCGTGTCTTGCCCAGCACGACCGGGTTGACGATTTCGAGGTGCGACGGATTGGCGGTCAGCGACAGGTGGACGTTGTTGCCGTCGAAGGAGCGGTCAGACGAGGCGCCCATGTGGTACTTCACATCCGACGAGCCCTCGATGTCGGCCGGCAGGGACGAGCCGCCCTGGAACTCATGGAACAGGGCGCGATAGGGCTTGCCCATCACCCCGACCAGGGTATTGAGGCGGCCGCGGTGGGCCATGCCGAAGACGATTTCCTTGACGCCCAGGTGGCCGCCGCGCTTGATGATCTGCTCCAGGGCCGGGATCATGGCTTCGCCGCCGTCGAGGCCGAAGCGCTTGGTGCCGGGGAAGCGGCGGTGGCAGAAGCGCTCGAAACCCTCGGTCTCGATCAGCTTCTTGAGGATGGCGATCTTGCCCTCCCTGGTGAAGGAGATTTCCTTGTCGCGGCCTTCGATGCGTTCCTGCACCCAGGCCTTCTCGGCCGGATCGGAGATGTGCATGTACTGCACGCCGATATTGCCGCAGTAGGTGCGGCGCACGATCTGCAGGATCTCGCGCAGGGTTGAGGTTTCCAGACCCAGGACGCCGTCGATGAAGATCGGGCGATCCATGTCGGCGTCGGAGAAGCCCCAGTAGCTGGGATGCAGTTCCGGGTTGTCGCCCTTGGGCTCAAGACCCAGCGGGTCGAGGTTCGACTGCAGGTGGCCGCGGATGCGGAAGGCGCGGATCAGCATCAGAGCGCGGATGGAATCGCGCGCCGCCGATTGGGTGTCGGCGGCCGAAGCTGCGGGATTGGCGATCGCCAGGGTCTTTTCGACCTTGGCCGCGACCGCCGGCCAGAAACCGTCCATGGCGCTGATCAGGTCGTCGCGCAGGGCGGGCAGGTTGGTCGCCCAAGCGCCGGCGTCAGCATTGGCCTTGACCACGTCGGGGCGGTCCATCAGGCTGTCGAAGAAGGCGCGCCATTCGGGCGGAACGGAGTTGGGATCGGCGGCCCATTTCTCCTGCATCATCTCTATGAACACGGCATTGGCGCCATAGAGGAACGAGGTCTCCGCGAAGACCTGATTTAACCGGCCGGAATCATCCGCCATCCTGGTACCATCCGGACAGCCAATTACGACACCGTCCGCCTTTCCATGTCTGAGACGGGGGCCCACAACGACACCACCCGCTACTCACCAGTCTTACTCTACACCATACTTAAGAAGTCCTAAAGGCGTGTGACACCGCCTCCAGGACTTTAATTTCCGGTTACAGCCCCTTCAGCACGCCGAGCAGGGTCTCGCCCAGCGCCGCCGGCGACGGCGACACGCGGATGCCCGCCGCCTCCATGGCCGCGATCTTGTCTTCCGCTCCGCCCTTGCCGCCGGAGATGATGGCACCGGCGTGGCCCATGCGGCGACCTGGAGGCGCCGTGCGCCCGGCGATGAAGCCGGCCATCGGCTTTTTGCGGCCGCGCTTGGCCTCGTCCTTCAGGAACTGGGCGGCGTCTTCCTCGGCCGAGCCGCCGATCTCGCCGATCATGATGATCGACTTGGTCGCCTCGTCGGCCAGGAACATCTCCAGCACGTCGATGAACTCGGTGCCTTTGACCGGGTCGCCGCCGATGCCGACGGCGGTCGTCTGCCCAAGGCCGGCATTGGTGGTCTGGAACACGGCTTCATAGGTCAGGGTGCCGGAACGCGACACGACGCCGACCGAACCGGGCGAGAAGATGTTGCCCGGCATGATGCCGATCTTGCACTGGTTGGGCGTCAGGACGCCCGGGCAGTTCGGTCCGATCAGGCGTGACTTCGAGCCGACCAGGGCCTTCTTGACGCGGACCATGTCCAGCACCGGAATGCCTTCGGTGATGCAGACGATCAGCTCCATGCCGGCCTCGATGGCCTCAAGGATCGAATCGGCGGCGAAGGGCGGCGGGACGTAGATCGCGCTGGCGGTGGCGCCGGTACGCTCGCGCGCCTCGGCCACGGTATCGAAGACCGGCAGGCCGATATGGGTCGTGCCGCCTTTGCCCGGGGTGACGCCGCCGACCATCTTGGTGCCGTAGGCGATCGCCTGTTCGGAGTGGAAGGTGCCTTGCGAACCGGTCAGGCCCTGGCAGATGACTTTGGTTTCGGAGGTGACGAGAACGGACATTACTTACCCTTTACAGCCTTGACGATCTTGGCGGCCGCATCGGCCAGGTCGTTGGCGGCGATGACGTTGAGGCCCGACTCGTTGAGGATCTTCTTGCCGAGTTCGACATTGGTGCCTTCCAGGCGCACGACCAGCGGCACCTTCAGCCCGACGTCCTTGACCGCGGTGATCACGCCCTGAGCGATGATGTCGCACTTCATGATACCGCCGAAGATGTTGACCAGGATGCCCTTCACCTTTGGATCCGAGGTGATGATCTTGAAGGCGGCCGTCACCTTTTCGGTCGTGGCGCCGCCGCCGACGTCGAGGAAGTTGGCGGGTTCGGAACCATAGAGCTTGATGATGTCGAGCGTGGCCATGGCCAAACCTGCACCATTCACCATGCAGCCAATTTCGCCGTCGAGCGCGATATAGCTGAGATCGAACTTGGAAGCTTCGATTTCCTTTTCATCTTCCTCGGTCTCGTCGCGCAGGGCCACGATGTCGGGGTGGCGGAAGAGGGCATTCGAATCGAAGGAGCACTTGGCGTCCAGCACCAGCAGGCGGTCGTCGCCGGTGATGATCAGCGGATTGATCTCCAGCATGTCCATGTCCTTGGCGTTGAAGGCGGCATAGAGCTGCGACAGCAGCTTTGCCCCCTGCTTGGCCAGGTCGCCCTTCAGGTTCAGCGCCTGGGCCAGGGCGCGGCCGTGGGTCGGCCACACGCCGGTGGCGGCGTCGATGGTGAAGGAGCGAATCTTTTCAGGGGTGTCGTGGGCGACGTCCTCGATGCTCATGCCGCCTTCGGTCGAGGCGACGACCGAGACCTTGGAGGTTTCGCGGTCGACCAGCAGCGACAGGTAGAGTTCCTTGCGGATGTCGGCGCCTTCTTCGATGTAGAGGCGGTTGACCTGCTTGCCCTTCGGCCCGGTCTGGACAGTGACCAGCACGCGACCCAGCATTTCGTCGGCGTTCTTCCTGACATCCTCGGGCGTTTTGACGACACGGACGCCGCCCTTGGCGTCGGGGCCCAGGCCCACGAAGGTGCCCTTGCCACGCCCGCCGGCGTGAATCTGTGACTTGACGACGAAGACCTTGGAGCCGTCCTTGGCCAGGTCCCTGGCGGCCTTTTCGGCTTCCTGCGGCGAAAAGGCGGGATAGCCGCGCGGAACGGCGACGCCGAACTCTTTAAGGACGGCCTTGGCTTGGTGCTCGTGAATGTTCATGAAAACCGGTCTTGAAACGGCCCCGGCGACGGGGCGTGGAACTGTCAGGCGCGGGCCGGCGGCCCATCCTTCGGACGCTGCGCCTTATAAAGAGACGGTCCCCGTTGTGCAACCGCTCAGTCACAGAAATTTGACCCTTCAGCGGTTTTTTATACCCTCGTCATGCCTGACGCGGTAAGCGATGTTAGCGCTAACGTAACGCACTTAACAGAGACAGCGTTGTCAGGTGCGTCGTCCCGCCGAAATCCTCCTAACCGAAAAACATCTGCCAGATCAGACGGCCGGGAAAGAAGGTGAAGATGCCGGCGATGACCAGGGCGCCGACATAGGTGCGGGTCATGATGCGGCTGTGGACGTCGATCCGGTGACGACGTGCGGCATAGACGCCCAGCGGCAGGACGATCACGGTCAGGACCGACAGGAGGTGGATCAGGCTGAAGCCCGCCGGATTGATGACGTGGATGAAAAAGCTCGACACCGCCACGGTCATCATCATCACCACCCAGGTCCAGCCCAGGATGCGGTGCGTCATCGTGCCTTTTGGTCCGATGATCTGGATGGCGCCGATGACGAAGGCCAGCACCGCGAAGGCCAAGTGTATCAGGATGACCGGCGGGACATGGCCCAGCAGGGCCAGGTTCGGGGCGTGCGGATGGGCGAAATGGGCCAGGAAGGTGGTCGGGTTCATCGTCGGGCTTTCCTATTCGGATCGGATACCGCATAAGACAGAGGTTTCGTTACGCCGTTTGGTCCCGATGCGTGAATCGCCCGAGCTTGTTCGTCAAAAACCGCCGCCGGCCGCTGGCGCTTCGCCAATGACAGGCCTGTTGCGCCTGCTGGGGCCGCAGTGGCTGCGCACCCACCTGGTCGCCCTGGGCATGGCGGTGTTCCTGACTCTGATCGGGGCGCTCGGTACGGACGTCTTTTCCCTGCCGGCGAGGCTTGGCTTCTGGCTGATCCTGATGACCGGCGGCACCGTGATCGCCCAGGTCGTGGGGACACAGATCGACCGTCTGACCAATCTCAATGTCTGGCAGGATGTGCTGCTGATGATGGCCCTGATCGTGCCGCCGATCACCCTGCTTGTCTGGCTTGTGACGGCCCTGTTCACTGGCACGCGACCGGAACCGGCCGCCCTGCCGCACTACATCCTGCCCGTCACCATCGTGTCCCTGGCCATGGCGCTGCTGCATGTCACCGTCAACCAGCAGCCGGCCCAGAGCCACGCTTTCGCCTCGCCGCAGACGGCGGCCGAGCCGGGCTCGGGCCTGCGTGCGCGCCTGCCGTTCAAGTTCAAGGCCGCCGATATCCACGCTATTTCGGGCGAGGACCACTACCTGCGCGTCCATACCTCGGCCGGCGAGACTCTGATCCTGATGCGGCTTTACGATGCGATCTCCGAGCTGGACGGCATCGAGGGCTCGCAGGTGCACCGGTCGTGGTGGGTGGCGAAAGACGCGGTCACGGATGTGCGCCGCCACGACGGACGGATGACCCTGACGGTCAAGGGCGGCCTGGTCGCGCCAGTCAGCCGCAGCTTCCAGAAGGCGCTGAAGGAAGGCGGCTGGTTCTGAACTTTACTTTGTGGGCCGGAAGAAAGTTACCAAAAGGTGAAAATGTGGCCCGGGCCTTGCTTCTGTTTCTCCATCCACGGGACTGAGGGAGACGGAACGTGCCAAATCGAAACCGCCAAAACCGCAACAAGGCGCCATACTGGAGACAGGAAACCCTGGCGCGCATGTGCGCCATGCTGGCCCTGACCGACGCGCTTTACCTGCTGCGCATGCGGCCCATGGCCAGCAGCCTGGATGATATCACCGGATTGAACCTGACCTGGGATTCGGTGCTGGCCCTGGCCCTGATCGGGCTGATGATGATGGCCCTGCCGAAGCGGGGTTAAGCCTCTACCGAAATAAGATTGAGCATGTCCGGGCTGTTGGCGGCCGCGGCCATCAGCAGCCGGTGCATGTCGCGCCGGGCGGTGGTGTCGTCGATGTCGCCGCTGCCATGCTGGCGGATCAGCCGCCCGAGATAGCCGCGCAGGGCGGCGCGTTCGGCATCGGCCAGGCGCAACGAGGTCACCGCCTCAATAACCGCCTGAACGCGGCGGCGAACGCCTTCGGTGTCAGGTTGTGGCGCCTTCAGCCGGTCGAGCTGCTCGGTGACGAACGCGCAGCGGGCGGTTTCATTGAGGACATTGATGGTCATGGTACGTCTCCCTCATGCCGGACAAGTCTTCCATGAGCGGGCACACCTGACAAATAAAGCCGGTTCACATCGCGGGACGGACGCGTGAAACGGTCGTGAGCGACCGTTACCCGTGAGCTGCCAGTACCGCATCGAGCTTGTCGAAGCTTTGGCTCCAGCCGCCCGTCGCGCCCATCTTGATGAAGGCGTCACGTTCCGCCGCCGTGCGATAGGTTTGCGTCACGACCTGGCGCGTGCGGTTTTCGGGGTACGGCTCGAACACCACACGGGTCACCAGATCGAGCGACGGCTGCGTGCCTTCCGCCCCGCCCGACGCATGGTAGAAGTCCACCATCTTCTGATGCCAGGCCGGGTCGTGGCCTTCGACGGTCGAGATAAATTCGAGGACGAGGTTTTCCTGAACTTCGGTGAAATGCCCGGTCATCGGATAGTCTTCGCCATTGGAATTGTGCATGACCCAGCGGTAGGCCCCGCCTGCCTGGACATCCTGGGTAATGGTCGAAGGCGTGGGCAGCGGCCCCCACCAGGCCGCCAGCATCTCAGGGTCGGCCCAGGCGCGATAGACGAGCTCCGGCGGAGCGTCGAAGATGCGCGTCAGGCTGAAGCTCAGGTCGCGCGTTTCTACGTGGGTGTCGGCCATGGCAGGCTCCTAATGATTGGCCTTGAGCCAGGCGTCGAGCATGTCGAAGATCGCCGCCGTGCCGTGGATACGGTTTTCCAGGTGGTCGGCGCCGTCCAGGAAGACGATCTGTTCGGTGAGGCTGACGTCAGTGCCGCCATCCTTGGCCCGGAACTCGGTCGTCGCCAGCGAGCAGGTGATCAGCCGGTCGTCGATGTACATGCTGAACGCGTTGATGATGCGCTCATTGGGCACGATGTCGAGATAGCGGCTGTCGTATGTCGATACCCATTCGCCCTTGGGGCCACCGCTTGAGACCTCGCGGCCACCGACGCGGAAATCCATTTCGCCCCATTTGTTGTCCCAGTCAGGCGGACCGGTGAACCAGGCACGCTTGGCATCGGGGTTGGCGTAGGCGAGGAAGACCAGGTCCGGCGAATAGTCGAAATGGCGCTTCAGCTCTATGACGTGGTGGTGGGCCTGGCGTTCGGCCGAAACGGGAAACATGGGTCTGTCCTTTGACGTACGGTAGACGAATCAAACTTGAAGGTTATTGCGGCTTGGCCAGAAGAACGGCCTGGACCTCGGCCGAGTTGAGAAATTTGATGAGCGTGGCAGCTTGGGCCTCATGATCCGCCCAAAAGCCATTCGTCAGCCTGTTCTCGTCGGCGAGGCGCCGTCCATTCAGGGCGTGAAAGGCTCGTAATTGGTCAGGGCAGCCGAGCAGCCGCTGTAAATAATGAGCGACGTCTAGTCCAGTGCGCGCAATGCCGCAAATCAGGCTGTCCAATTCGTAGGGCATATCCCATTCGTCTTCGATAGGTTGGTGGCAGGTGATGTCGAACCAGGCATCGATGAAGTCGATCACAGGCCGACGATCCGCTTCCGGCCAGGATCGCCAGCCCGCGAGCCACAACTTGCCAAGAATGACCTCGACATTGATATAGCCGCTATCGTTCGCCGTGATCTCGAGGATACGGGGCAGGAAGTAGCGAAAATCGCTCTCGCTGCCGACAGTTGTAAAGACGGAAAAGCTGTAGCGATTGAGATCGTCCGCTGTCAGGTCCCTCAGCGGCACATCGTGCATGCGATCGACGCGTTTGCCATCCACACAGCAAGGACAGCCGTCTATGCGGCGCGGCACCGGCGACTTGAAGGCAGCGTATAGATTTTCAAGGGCTGTCGCGAAATCCATCTCATCCTCATGCCGCCGGCTATTGTCACATCAGCTCGCCGGTATTGACCATCCAGTGCTGGCCGAAGCGGTCGACGCACATGCCGAAGCCCTTGGACCAGAAGGTCTCGCCCCATGGCATGACATCGCTTCCGCCTTCGCGCAGGGCCTTGAACACGCGCTCGCCCTCGGCGACATCGTTGGGGAACTGCAGGTTGGTGCAGTAACCGACCGGCGCCTTGTACATCTGCGGCGGAGCATCGCCGCCCATGATGTAGTGGCTGCCGATCCTGATCGTGGCGTGGATGACCCGGTCGTGAAGTTCGGGCGGGAACTGGTCCTTCATCGGACTTTCACCGTGGGTCATCATGAAGGTGATTTCGCCGCCCAGAACCTCGGCGTAGAAACGGAAGGCCTCGGCGCAGGTGCCGTTGAAACCAAGATGGGGAATGATGGCTGCGGGTTGCATGTGCGTTTCCTTTTTTAGTCAAGATCTTACGGTCTGATTTTCGGCCCAGGCGATGGCCTTGCCGACGAGGTAGGCGGTACCCGTTTCGCGGTCTTCCGGTGTCGGATAGCCGTCGAAATGGACGATCTGTTCGGTCAGCGTCAGGTGCGTGCCGGCGCCTTTCGGTGTGAACTCGATGGTCGCCAGCGACACCGAGATGCGCTTGTCGTCGACGAACATGTCGTAGGTATAGGTGATGCGACGATCAGGGACTATGTCATGGTAGCGGCACTGGAAGTCGCTGGTCGAGCCGGAATTCCAGGCCCCCTTCAGCCGCTCCGAGCCGCCTTCGCGGAAATCGAAGCCGCGCTCGATGCAGCGCCATTGGTCGTTCGGGGCGGCGAACCAGGCGGCCTTGGCGTCCTCGTCCGCCCAGGCCGTGAAGACCAGGGCCGGCGGCGCGTCAACGTCACGATCGATGACGAAGGTGTGGTGGCGGGTCGAATAGCTCATGGCCTAACCCTTCTTGACCAGCTTGGGGCCCAGCATTTCGGTCTCGATCTGGAAGTCGACCGCATCGCCGACTCCCAGGTTGGAACCGGGCGCCGGAATGCCGAAGCTGATGCCGAAATCCGAGCGTTTCAATTGGCCGCGGGCCGAAAAGCCGATGCGCGCCTGCGGATCCATGTCCATGCCGGGATAGCCGCCGTTGAAGGTGGCGTCGAGCGTCACCGGCCTGGTGACGCCATGGAGCGTCAGATTGCCGGTAATCTTAGCTGTATTGGCGCCGGTCATCTCAACCCGGGTCGACGTAAAGGTGATTGCCGGAAAGGCAGCGGCGTCGAAGAAGCTCTTGCCCATCAGCTCGTCGTGAAAGCCCTTGGGTGGCGTGTTCAGCGCCAGGGACTGCGGGTCGATGGTGGCGGTGACGCTGGCCTGATCCGGATGGGCCGGGTCCAGCTTCAGGTCGGCCGCGAAGGTGGCGAAGCGCGCGGTGTAGTGCGAATAGCCCATGTGGCTGAGTTCGAAGGTCAGGCTGGAGTGAGGCGGATCGGTCCGGTACTCGCCGGCGGGGATGCCGGCGATGGACGGCGCCGCCGATGATGTTGAAGCCGAAGACTGGGCGGTGGCGTCCGCTTGCGTGGCGGGTCTGGCGCAGGCGGACAGGATCAGCGCCGTGGCGCCGAGGAGAAGAAGGCGTTTCATTGCATTTTCCTTTTCAGGTCAGGGCGGTCGGGCCCGGGTTTTCGCTCAAGGCCTTTAGGTTGCTGAGGCCGGTTTCGAAGTCCTTGCCGACCATCTTGTCCATGTCGAACAGGCTGTGCATGATCTTGCCGATGAATGGCGTCCTGCCCGACATCGTCCAGGTGACCAGGGTGCCATCGGCCTGGGGCGCATAGCTGAACTCGACTTCGTTCTTCGCCGGAAAGGGACGGACGAACTCCAGAACGATGCCGGTCGCGGCGGGTGTTACGGCGGTGATGGTCATGCGGCCTTCGCCGGCCTTGCCGGTGCCCGTCCAGGCGTAGCCAGCGCCAATGCCCGCCGCGGCACCCGAAAAGCTGCGCTGCATGGTCGGATCGATCGTCTCCCATGGCGACCAGGCCTGCCACTTGTGGAAGTCGTTGACGTGGGCGGCGATGGTTTCGGGCGTGGCGGCGATTGTCCGCTGGCGCCGGAGCGTGAAGGTATCCGGCCGGCGCGCCGCCAGACCCAGGACCAGCAGGACGGCGAGGGTGATGATGGCCAGGATGATAATGGCGATGCTCATGCGATGCTCCTTATTTGAGCTTGGCGAGGTAGGCTTCGAGCGCCATGAAGGTGCCGGAGAAGCCCATGGTCATCGAGGCATGGCCGGCCGTGAAGACGGCGCGTTCTTCCGCCGTGGCGTTGATCGGGAAGGAGCGGCTTTCGTACAGTGTCTTGCCAGCCTGAGGCGTCAAGGTCTGGATCGCCAGCACTTCCAGCGGCCACAGGGGCGCCATAGGGTGGCGAACCGGCACGCCCTGCTCGGTGCAGAAGGAGACGACGTAGGCGATCCGGCGCGGCTTATCGATTTCGCGGAAGACCCACTTGCCCCACATGGTGACGCCGCCCGGCATCTCCATGCCATAGAGGAAGACGCCGCCGGGCCTGAGGTCGAGCGAAGCGACCTTGACGGTCGTGCCCGGAGGCCCGAACCATTGCGACAGGTGTTCAGCCTTGGTCCACACGTCCCACAGCAATTCGGGCGAAGCGTCAAAAACCCGGCTCATGCTGAAGACTTCGGCCTCTGAGGCAGGTTGTTCGAGCGTGGTCATCATGTCTCTCACAGATAGGTGGTGATTTCGGGCACGCGGTCGAAACGGTCGGCGGCACCGTCGATGTAGCGGATGGCAATTTCGGCACGGTCGTCGGGACCGAGATCATCGAGGGTGGCGAGATTGACGACGGCGCCCTTGCCGGGGACGTCGGCGAAGGTCTGGACGCCGCAGGTGGTGCAGAAGCGGTGCTGGATGCGTTCGAGACCAAAGGTGTAGGTGGTCAGTGCGTCTTCGCCGGTTTCGATACGAAGGCTGTCGGGCTCGGTCATGGCCAACCATGTGCGTTTCTTGGCGCAAATCGAGCAATTGCAGCGCACGCTGCCCTTGGCGAGATCGAGGCCGGCGGTGAAACGCACCTTGCCGCAATGGCAACTGCCCTTGTGTGTGGTCACGGTCATGAATTGCTTGCAGGATTCAGGGTTTTCAGATAGGCGGCCAGGCGATCGAACCGTTCCTCCCAAAGCTTACGATACCAGGCGATCCATTGCATCAATGTATCTCCCCGTCGGGCTTCAGGGTTTTGAGATAAGCGTCGAGGCGGTCGAAGCGGGCTTCCCACATCCTGCGGTATTCGCCAATCCAGGCATCGACCTCCTTCAGAGGTTCAGGTTCCAGTTTGCAAGGCCGCCACTGCGCTTCGCGACCGCGCGAGATCAGGCCGGCCCGTTCCAGCACCTTGAGGTGCTTGGAGACGGCGGGCAGGCTCATCTTGAACGGTTCTGCCAGTTCGGTCACCGAAGTCTCGCCCAGCGCCAGCCGCGCCAGAATGGCGCGACGGGTCGGGTCGGCCAGGGCGGTCAGGGTGGTGGAGAGACGGTCCTCGGTCATGATGGGTCACTTGTACTAAACTGATCAGTTAATTAACTTTCTGGTTAAATAAATTGCAAATATCAACGTGTCAAGCAAGTTCCGCAAAAAATCCATGGCTCAAACCTTGAATTTCAGCCGGTTCTCACGCCACTCGGCACGGGTCTGGCCCCAGAGGTCGACCTTTTCGGCAGCGTAGGGATCCGGCAACCGGCCAGGCCCTTGGTTATATGAGCCAATCGCGCGGGCTATGGCGGCGGAGGCCCTGTTGTCTGGTGCAATGCTGTGGATGACGCTGTCCCAACCCAGACGGTCGAACACGTAATCCATGGACGCCACGGCGGCTTCGGTGGCGTAACCCTTGCCCCAGTAGGCCGAGATCAGCCCCCAGCCGACCTCGCGCGCCGGCCATTGCCAGGGATGGAGGGCGCCTATGCGACCGATCCAGGCGCCCGACGCCTTTTCGATAACGCTGAACATGTGGAAGCCATCGAGGTGCCAGGCGCCGGCGATGGATGTGAACATGCGCCAGGTCATGGCCGGCGACTGGACGCCACCCAGGTACTTCATGGTTTCGGCATCGCCGGTGAAAGCGCAGAAGCCATCGAAATCCTCCCGCACCGGCGGGCGCAGGATGAGGCGGCCGGTCTCAAGGGTCGGACCGAGAGGCGAGGTCAGGGGGAGCCTGGTCATGCTTCCGGTTAGGACGCCGCCGGTGCCTAGTCAACCGGGTCGGTGGCGCGCCGGCCGTTGCGCACCGGCCGGTCGACATAGACATAGCGCGTCACGGTCGCACCACCTCCACCCCACGCTGACAGGCCTAGCAGGAAGCCGAAATCGTACCAGCGGCCGATATTGGGGAACTGGTACATGCGGATGGTGCTGGAGAACAGCGACAGCACGAACGAAATCGGCGCCAGCAGGCCGTCGATCAGGCCGCGGATAAAGGCTGGATCACTGTGTGAGCCCATCGGCCGCGTAGCGCAGGCGGCAAGAACAAGGGCAATACCGCCAAGGGCAGCGAAAGCGGCGATACGGGACGGTTTCATGGTTTGCGCTCCGGAAAAAACCTTCCATCAGTCTACACCCTGTCAAATAAAAAAGCCGCCCGTTTTCACGGACGGCTCTTGATAGCAAGTAAGAAGGCTTAAGCCAGTGAGGGATCGATGGTCTTGCACGCGGCGATCAGCCCCTGGACCGAATCGACCGACTTCTGGAACATCGCCTTTTCGGCGTCGTTGACCGAGAACTGGACGATGCGCTCGGCGCCGTCCTTGCCGATGACCACCGGCACGCCGACATAGAGCCCGCGCAGGCCGTATTCGCCCGACAGGTAGGCGGCGCACGGCAGGACGCGCTTCTTGTCCTTCAGGTACGAGGTCGCCATGGCGATGGCCGATTCCGCCGGCGCGTAGAAGGCCGAGCCGGTCTTGAGCAGGGCGACGATCTCGCCGCCGCCGCCACGGGTACGTTGCACAATGGCATCAAGCTCGGCCTGCGTGAACCAGCCCTGGGCCACGCATTCCGGCAGGGGCAGGCCGCCGATGGTCGAATGGCGCACCATCGGCACCATGTCGTCGCCGTGACCACCCAGGGTCCAGGCATGGATATCCTCGACCGAAACACCGGTCTTTTCCGACAGGAAATAGGCGAAGCGCGCCGAATCGAGCACGCCGGCCATGCCGACGACTTTCTTGTGCGGCAGGCCCGAAAATTCACGCAGCGCCCACACCATGGCATCGAGCGGATTGGTGATGCAGATGACGAAGGCGTTGGGGGCATATTTCTTGATGCCCTCGCCGACGGCCTTCATGACCTTCAGGTTGATGCCCAGCAGGTCGTCGCGGCTCATGCCCGGCTTGCGCGGCACGCCGGCGGTGACGATGCAGACATCGGCGTCGGCGATGCCGGCATAGTCGTTGGCGCCCTTCAGGCTGACGTCCGAGCCGATGACGGCGGTCGCTTCGGCGATGTCGAGCGCCTTGCCCTGCGGCGTGCCTTCCATGATGTCGAACAGGACGATGTCGCCCAGTTCCTCGCGCGCGGCGATATGGGCCAGCGTGCCCCCGATCATACCCGCACCAATCAAAGCAATCTTCGCACGCGCCATGGGAACTCCCCTCATAAAAGCGGCCGGATGGAAACTGGCGCCATCTAATCCTTGTGGCGGCGAAGGGCAAGTGTTTGCTGCGATGCGGTCGCAAATCCCGGCGTATCCGGGACTTGCTTTTGCGCCGTCTTCTGGCATGTCTCGGCCATGACCGTCTTCATGCCCGACCTCAGCTTCAATCCGGACGCCGCCGTCACCGTCCGCCGCGTCGGCCACGAGGGCCAGCCGGTGCTGATCCTCGACAGCGCCATGCTGAGCCCGGACAGCATGGTCGAGATCGCGCGGCGCATCCCGTTTCGCCCGCCCGAACGCAGCCTTTATCCCGGCCTCAACGCGCCCCTGCCGCCGATCTATTTCCGCGAGCTGATGAAGGCGGTCCGGCCACACCTGGACGGCGTGTTCGGCATCGAGCCGGACAGCGAACTGTCGGCGCACGGCTTCTTCGCCCTGGCCACCCAACCGGCCGAGGCCCTGCATCCTATCCAGAAGATCCCGCACCAGGATTCGGCCGATCCGAAGCGTCTGGGCATGGTGCATTATCTTTGTCACGGCCAACAGGGTGGCACGGCCTTCTTCCGCCACGACGCCACGGGGTTCGAGACCGTCGACGCCGCCCGGCGCGAAGTGTTCGCGCCCGTCGCCCTGGACGAGCTGAAGGCGTTGAATGGCCAGCCGATGCGCCATGTCAGCGGTGAAACGCCCAATTACAAGATGACGGGTTTTGTCGCGGCGGCGTTCAACCGCCTGATCGTCTATCGCGCCAACCTGCTGCACGCCGGCCTGCTGGAAGATTCGACCTTGAGCGCCGATCCGATGATCGGGCGGCTGACCGCCAACAGCTTTGCCGGGATCGGCGGACCCGAGTGATCAGCCGCCGCTGGCCATACGGCTCATCACCACCGGTGTCTTGCCACCCGCGACATCCATCAGGCTGCCGCGCCACTGGCCGCTGTTATCGCGGTGCAGCCTGATAATGGTCGGCGAACGCTGGCCATCGGCGAAATAGTTGACTTCCATGTCGCGGCCGATCAGCTCGATGTCGGAAACGAAGCCCGACCCGTTGAGTCCGGCACTGGCTGACAATGAGCGCCACGCCCCGTCGAGGCCGCCGTTGTCGCTGCGCAGCTCAAATCCCACCAGTTGGTGCCCCGTGTCGTCGGCCACCACCCATGAGCCTTCCATGGGACCGGCGGCGTTTTCGCGGGCATTGTAGGCCGACCAGATGCCGGAATCGAAGCGCGCCTCGGAATCGGTCTCGGCGCCTTCGTAATTACGCTTGTAGTCGTCGACATTGACCGCCTGGGTCGGTGCGGAAGAGGCCGGGGTGGATGCGGGTGCATCCTGGGTGGCCAGGGCGGAAGCGAGAATCAGGGCGTGCAGCACGGCAGCGGTACTCTTGACTTGGGTTGACGCGAAAGAGGCGCGAAAGGCTTGATTCGCGCTCCAGACTTCAGATTTAAGTCTGATCCCGCGCGTCTTAAGATTTCTTTCACCAGAAAAGGGAACTAAAGGATTTTGTCAGGGATTTGTCCTAAACGGGCGTCGTCACGCCAACGTGATCGTCCGGACGCGACGGCAAAAACCGGCGCGGGCGGGGCAAAGCTTCATTGACACGCCGCATTGTGGGTCTAAAAGACCGGCCAGTATAGTATATCGTGAGGACAGAGGATCGCATGTCGCCCCCCAAACGTCCGCTTTCGCCGCACCTGCAGATATGGCGCTGGCACATCACCATGTTCTCGTCGATCCTGCACCGGGTAACCGGCGCGGCCTCCGTAGCCGGAGCGGTCGCGGTCGCCGCCTGGCTGGTCTGCCTGGCGCTGGGGCGCGAAACCTATACCATCTTCGTCACCTATGCCGCTTCGCCGCTGGGTCTTCTCGTCTGGTTCGGTCTCAGCCTGGCCGGTTTTGTCCACCTGACGGGCGGCCTG
>OUNJ010000044.1_pt1 | contig 16904 bp, 18 predicted proteins | sample 1755361 | NCBI WGS metagenome assembly OUNJ01 (sample SAMEA3914825, study PRJEB12502) | metagenome | biome: forest; material: soil | place: USA | collected 2012-03-12 | depth 0.1 m
TTGAAAAAGTTCTCGAAATCCTCGCCGTCGAACTTCTTGGTCGCCATGAACTGCCAGTTGATCGGCCCCAGCTTCTCCTTCAGTTCGGTGATGCCGCTGGTGACGAAACGCTCGACCGACTCCTTCGACTGCGCCAGATCCTTGCGGTTGGTGGCAAACCGCGTGCCCTTGACGGAGAAGACGAAGCCGTCCGGCGTCTCGTCGCGCCATTTAGCGAAGCTTTCCGGCTTTTGCGAACCGTAATAGGTGCCGTTGATCTCGATCGAGGTCACGTGACGGCTGGCGTAGTCCAGTTCCTTCTTCTGCGACAGCTTGTCGGGATAGAAGGGGCCGCGCCAGGGCTCATAGGTCCACCCGCCGATGCCGACATAAATCCTGCCCACCTTAGCCTCCGTTTTTTGGAACGTTACAAGAACAAGTTTTGGCTGTCAACGCCGCTCTGAACCCGGACCACGCCGACGGGGATCAAGACCTAACCGAGATTTTACCCGGCGTACATCGGCTTCACGTAGCCATGGCCGGGGTTTTTTGGTTTAACGCCAAGGCCGGGGAACGATCTTGATATGCAGGAGGCCGCCATGCGCGCCCTGACCACCCTTGTCCTTGCCGCCCTCGTTGTCGCCGGCCAGGCCGCCTGCGCGCCAAAACCGGCCGCCTTTACCGTCGCCGTCACCGACGACAGCGACGGTCATTTCACGGCCGCGCAATATTACAGTTCGCAGGGCTGTACTGGCAACAATATCTCGCCGCGCCTGATCTGGACCGAGCCGCCGGCCGGCACCCGAAGCCTGGCCGTCACCATTTTCGATCCGGATGCGAAAACCGACCATGGCGGCTGGTGGCACTGGCTGGTCGCCGACCTGCCGCCGGACAGCCGGGAACTGAAGGCCGGCGCGGGCGCCGGACTGGACCTGCCGTCGGGCGCCGTGCAGTACAACAACGATTTCAGCCAGCCGGGCTATGGCGGTCCGTGCCCGCCCGTCGGTGAAACCCACACCTATGTCGTCACGCTTTATGCCCTGAAGACCGCGCATCTGACGGTGCCGGCCGGCGCCAGCGACAACGATATCCGCACCGTCCTGGACGCGGCCGCCTTGTCCAAGGCCACCACAACACTCAGCGCCGGCCGGTGATGCACCGCAGCAAAGAAACGTTCGCATTCGAGGGCAAATCGGCTATAAACTGGCCATGCCGTTGTCCAGTCCCGTGCCCGAGCCTCTCGAAAACCTGACCGCGCCAGAGGTGGAAAGCGTTACGGATCAACAGGTTGACATACCTGCCGACGAACGCACCTTCTTCCGTGCCCGGCTGTTGCATCGCATACGCACTTTCACCTCGGAAAACGGCTCGCTGGCGACCATGTTCGCCGTCGTCTTCGTCAACCTGGTCGGCTTCGGCATTGTCGTACCGCTGCTGCCTTTCTTCGCCGAATCGCTCAACGCCGCGCCGTTCCACACCACCCAGGTGTGGATGGTGACCTGCATGTTCAGCGCCTACAGCCTGGGCCAGTTCTTCGCTGAGCCCTATTGCGGACGCCTGTCCGACCGGATCGGACGCAAGCCGATCCTGATCGCCACCACGGCGCTGTCGACCCTGTTCTATGTCCTGCTGGCCGTGACGCAGAACATCTGGCTGGCCATCTTCCTGCGTTTCCTGTCGGGACTGGCGTCGGGCAGCCTGTCGACCATCCAGGCCTATGTCGCCGACGTCTCGCGGCCGGAACAGCGCGCCACGCGCCTCGGCGTCATCGGCGCCGCCTTTTCGCTCGGCTTCGTCATCGGTCCGTTCATCGGCGGCAGCCTGACCAATGTCCACGCAGGCCCGCGTGGCTTCGAGCTTCCGCTGATCATCGCCGCCGTCATGTCCGCCCTGGCCTGCGCCGGCGTCATGCTGTTCATCCGCGAAAGCCGCGAACGCCAGCCGTCCCTGGGCCAGCCGAATCTGATCCAGACCGCGGCCGAGGGGTTGAAAAGCCCGATCATCACCCGCGCCCTGCTGTCCATGCTCTGTTATATGATTGCCTTCGCCGGGCTGGAATCGATCTTCGGCCTGTGGGCCAGACAGCTGTACCACTGGGGCCCGGCCCAGATCGGCGGCATCTTCCTGTTCATCGGCGCCGCGGTCGCCGTGGCCCAGATGGTGCTGATGCGGCCACTGGTGCGACGCTACGGCGAGTACCGCGTCCTGGCGGGCGGCCTGTTCCTGTTCGGCCTCAGCTTTATCTTGCAATGCCTCAACGGCTGGTCGGCGATGATCGTGCCGATCGTCATGCTGGGGGCGCTGGGCCAGGCCGTGATCTTCTCCTCGATCTGCGCCATCATCTCCATGGCCACCCCGCCCGATCGCCAGGGCGCCATGCTGGGACTCAACATGTCGACCGGTGCCATCGCGCGGATCATCGGCCCGCTGATCGCCGGCTTCGTCTTCGCCCTGTCGGCCAATGCGCCGCTGTGGGTCGGCGCGGCCATGACCCTGCCGGCCGCCTTCCTGGCCATACAGGTCGGGCGTTACCGGAAAAGCGCATGAACGTCTTTCAGGCCGCCTGGCAGGCATTTCATGGCGAAACCCAGCCCGTCGGCCACCTGCTGCGCGACGCACCCGGCTGGAACCTGGCGCGCTTTCACCTGCTGCCCGACGGCCGCGCCAACGCCCACAGCCACGACGAATTGCGTTCGCTGCTGATGCGCTATAACCGCATGGCCGTGGAGACGCTGGGCGACGGCGAGCCGTGCTTCATGATCATGCTGCAGACCGTCAACCAGAACGCGGTGCAGACGGCGCGGCTGGAGCGGCTGAAGCGCCGTCACCACCTGGAGTTCGCCACGTCGTTCTACAGCGAGGCCGACAACTTCACCTATGCCGCCTATGCGGGCGACAGCGCCTGGTTCTTCACCCGCTTCGACCGGGAGCTTCTGCACATCTACCAGCAGCAGCTGTGGGACGTAATGTGGATGAACAAGCGGACCGGCGCGGTCTTTCGTCCCTATGACGCCGGCGTCGACGTGTCGGGCGAGACGCCGCAGGCCCTGATGGACATCGTGTCGCGCTATTACGGCTGGCTGCCGGCGGATGGCAACGGCTTCCTGCATTTCGATCCGGCGCAGATGAAGGATGCGAAATTCTCGGTCAGCAAGCCGTGCGCCGAGGCGATCCAGCGCGCGATCAAGGCCGCCTGAGCGGCAGCAGCGGCCGGCGGTGCGCCAGCAACCAGGCATAGAGCGCCGGATCGGCATAGGTCCGCGTCCAGGCGTCGTGGCCGGTATCGGGATAGATGGTGAAACGGACATCGACGCCGCAGGCCTTGGCGCCGTCGACCACGGCCTGGTCCAGGGGCAGCGGCACGGTATCGTCATCGGCGCCGTGGAAGGCCCAGACCGCGATCCCTTTCAGCCGACACGGCTGCTTGACGTCACTATAGGCCGACACCGGCGCGATGGCCGAAAACCAGTGCGGATAGCGCATGGCGAAATCCCACGTGCCCTGGCCGCCGCGCGACAAACCAGTCAAATAGATGCGGCGGTGATCAACCGGCAAGCCCTTCACGGCCTGCTTAAGCCAGGCGTCGAGCCGGGCGGGCGGCCATTCGCCATCCTTGTCGAGCTGCGGCGCCAGAATGATGAACGGGAAATCGGGATGGTCGGCCGCATAATGCCATGGCCCGTTGGCCAGGACGGCGTAGGTGTCGCTGCCGGCCTCGCCCGAACCGTGCAGCAGCACGATCAGCGGCATGCGGCCGTGGGGGGGCGCCTTCGGCATATATTGCATGTAGCGCATCACCGAGCCGTCCTTGAAGGTGACGCTGAGCGGCTGGGTCTGGGGCGTGGCGTAGAGCATGCGCGGGATCGACACGCAGCCGGTCAGGGCCGCAGCGGCAAGGACAAGCAGCAGAACTTTCAGCGCGCGCATGACGTAAGTTTAGCAGAGCCGGGCGCGTTATCCAGCCGTTCCGATCATCTCGTTCCATCTGGCAGTCAGGACATCGTAGTCCGGCGGCTGGCGCTCATAGGCGATCTCGTCGGCGCCGATGGCGAAGAACGGCTGTTTCGAGCCGGTCCAGATGTGCCCGGCCGGCTTCATCCACGACCGGTCGTCGAAGGTCCCGCCCTTGATGTTGAAGCTGCCGGGCCGGATGTGGAACAGCCGCGTGCCGCAGGTGGCGCAGAACTCGCAGCGCATCCGCCCCTTGGTGCCTTCGCGCTCCCAGAAACGGCGCTCGCCTTCGACCGTGATGTCCTCCGGCCGCACGCGCACGCTTTCGCCGAAGGCCGACGACGACTGCTTCTGGCACTCGGTGCAATGGCACAGATAGAAGACGATGGGCGTGCTGCGCAGTTCGTAACGCACCGCGCCGCACTGGCAGCCGCCGGTCAGCGGAAATTCGGGAAAGGTGATCTCGGTCATGGACGCGCCTCCTGCTGACGGGCTTATAGCGATTCACGCCTTGCGCCGCTGCTGCTTTTCCTGTATCAGCCGCCGCTCTTGCAGGGTTGCTCTAACGCTTCGCTGCTTGAGAGCTTCCGACCCGCCGGGCCAAAAGGCATGCCTGGGCGGTGTCATAACCCCTCCAAGAAGGGCGGCCCCCAAACCGGCCGTACATGAAATGCCCAAACTGAAGACCAAGTCGGGCGCGAAAAAGCGTTTCCGCATCACTGCCTCCGGCAAGGTGAAGGCCGGCGTCGCCGGCAAGCGCCACCGCCTGATCTCGCATAACGCCAAGTACATCCGGACAAACCGCGGCACGCAGGTCATGTCGGATGCCGATGCGATCAAGATCAAGTCCTACATGCCGTACGCCTAAGGAGCAGTGACACATGGCCCGCGTTAAAAGAGGCGTCACCAGCCACGCCAAGCACAAGAAGGTTCTGAAGCTCGCCAAGGGTTTCTACGGCCGCCGCAAGAACACCATCCGCACCGCCAAGGCGGCCGTCGACAAGGCCGGGCAATACGCCTACCGCGACCGCCGCGTCAACAAGCGCAACTTCCGCAGCCTGTGGATTCAGCGCATCAACGCCGCGGCGCGCGTCGAAGGTTTCACCTATTCGCAGTTCATCCACGGCCTGACCGTCGCCGGCATCGACATGGACCGCAAGGTCCTGTCGGACGTCGCAATGCACGATGCCGCCGGCTTTAAGGCCATCGCCGACAAGGTGCGGACGGCCCTGGCTGCGTAATTCCTGACGGAATACAAATCAGAAGCCCCGCACCGGACCTCCGATGCGGGGCTTTTCTTTTGAGTTTTGGACATGTCACCTGCGCTTGTAGATATCCGCCTCGAAACGCGAACTCTCCTGGCCGTCGTGTGTGATGGTGCTGGCCAGGGCGAGATGGCGCGCATCCACGATGTGGCTGGTGGACAGGGTTTCGGTCGTCTCGCCGGCTTTGGTTTCGCGGCATGTCGAAGTCAGGGTCGCCGGACCGCTCCACACGGCGGCGTAGTCGCAGTAGCCGCCATCGCTGCCGACGGCGATCCAGTGCCCCTGGCCGGTGGCTGGATCGATGGCAAACAGATCGGTCTCGTCAAGTATGAAGCCCTTCGATCTGACGGTGAGATCGCAGGCCACCGCCGCGCCGTTCGCCGCCTTGCGGCAGGCCATGGTCATGGTCAGCGGCGCGGAGCTGCCGTCTGGAAAGCTGAACTGGCCCTTGCCCGACCAATGGCCGACAAACGGAAAGAAAGCAGACGCGGGCGGGGCATCGCCGGCTATCGCCGGGTTGACTCCGATGATGAACACGGCCGCGAAGACCGCCGGTATGTATGCCAGACACAGTTTCAACATGACCGCCTCCCCGATGGCCTTTTCGGGTCATACGCTGCCCGCGCACCAATGGATTTGCGCTGGGGCGATTTTGCCCTTTATGCCAGCGCCGCTTTCACCTAAACACCACCGCACCTTTTCGCAAAGACCGACATCATGACTGTCCATTCCGAACTGAAGGCCGATATCGAGCGCGAAATCGCCGGAGCCGCCGATCTTGCCGCGCTCGACGCGGTGCGCGTGTCGGCGCTCGGCAAGACCGGCCGCGTGTCCGGTCTGCTCAAGACGCTCGGCGCCCTGCCGCCGGAGGAGCGTAAAGTCACCGGCGCGGCCATCAACGCCCTGCGCGACGACATCCAGGCCGCGCTCGACGCCAGAAAGACGACGCTCGAGGCGGCTCACCTGGCCGAACGCCTGGCGCAGGAACGCGTCGACCTCAGCCTGCCGGCCGCACCACGCACCACAGGCGGCGTTCACCCGACCATGCAGGTTCTGGACGAAATGATCGCCATCTTCGCCGACATGGGTTTCGAGGTCGCCGAAGGTCCGGACATCGACGACGACTTCCACAACTTCACCGCGCTCAACTTTCCGGAAAAGCATCCGGCGCGCGAGATGCACGATACGTTCTTTTTCAAGCCCGACGAAAACGGCGTGCGCAAGCTGCTGCGCACCCATACCTCGACGGTGCAGATCCGCACCATGACGCAAGGCAAACCGCCGTTCCGCCTGATCGCGCCGGGGCGCGTCTTCCGCTGCGACTCGGACCAGACCCACACGCCGATGTTCCACCAGATCGAGGGGCTGGTCATCGATCGCGGCGCCCACATGGGTCATCTCAAGTGGGTGCTGGAGACTTTCATTTCGCGTTTCTTCGAAACGGACAGCGTGACGACGCAGTTCCGTCCGCACCACTTCCCCTTCACCGAGCCGTCAGCGGAAATGGACGTACGCTGCTCATGGGAAAAGGGCGAGCTGAAGGTCGGGACCGGCGACTCGTGGCTGGAAATCCTCGGCTGCGGCATGGTCCACCCGAACGTGCTCAGGAACTGCGGTATCGATCCGGATGAGTACCAGGGCTTTGCCTGGGGCATGGGCGTCGACCGGCTGGCTATGCTGAAATATGGCGTGCCGGACCTGCGCGACATGTTCGCCGCCGACACGCGCTGGCTTTCGCACTACGGCTTTGGGGCCTTCGCCGCGCCGAACAGCGCGTCCGGCCTTTCGTAAGATTTAAAGACGAGGAGGCACGGCCTCCTCGCCCTCAATACAAAGAAACCAGAAATGAAATTCTCCCTTTCCTGGCTGAAAGATCACTTGAAGACCGAAGCGACCATCGATCAGGTCGCCGCCTCCATGACCATGGCCGGGCTGGAGGTCGAGGACATCCACGATCCCGCCAAGGCGCTGGCCCCGTTCAGCATCGCCAAAGTCATCTCCGCTGCCCGCCACCCCAATGCCGACAAGCTGCAGGTGCTGCAGGTCTCAACCGTCGACGGCATGAAGGAAATCGTCTGCGGCGCGCCCAATGCGCGGGCCGGCATGACCTCCATCTATGCTCCCATTGGCGCCTATGTGCCGGGCCTCGGCGTCACCCTGGTCGAAAAGCCGGTGCGCGGCGTCGTATCGAACGGCATGATGTGTTCAGTGTCGGAGCTGGAGCTGGGCACCGACCACGACGGCATAGTCGACCTGACGGACGACTACGCCGTAGGCTTCCCCGCGGCCCAGGTCTTCGGCGCTGAGCCGGTCATCGACTTCGAGGTCACCCCCAACCGCGCCGACTGGCTGGGTGTGCACGGCATCGCCCGCGACCTGGCGGCCACCGGCCTTGGCGCGTTCGCCGAATCCATCGTTGAGCCGGTGCCTGGCCAGTTCCCCTGCCCGATCCAGGTCGTGGTCGACGGCGATGCCTGCCCCGTCTTCTCCGGCCGCGTCATCCGCGGCGTGAAGAACGGTCCATCGCCGAAATGGCTCCAGGACAAGCTGAAGTCGGTCGGCCAGAAGCCGATCTCGGCCCTGGTCGACATCACCAACTATTTCAGCCTCGACCGCTGCCGGCCGCTGCACGTCTATGACCTGAAGACTCTGTCGGGCGACACCATCACCGCCGGCCTGCCTTCCACGACTTCGGAAGCGAAGATGCTCGACGACAAGACCTATGCCGTCACGCCTGACATGTGCGCCATCATGGACGCTTCAGGCGTGATCGGTCTGGGCGGCGTCATGGGCGGAGACTCGACCAAGGTCGGGGACGACACCACCGACGTCTTCCTGGAATGCGCCTGGTTCGATCCGATCCGCACCGCCCAGACCGGCCGCGCCACCGGCATTACCTCGGATGCGCAGTACCGCTTCGCGCGCGGCGTCGATCCCGAGTTCATCGTGCCCGGCCTGGAGCTGGCGACGCGCCTGATCCTCGATCTGTGCGGCGGTGAGCCGTCGCAGGTAGTGGTCAGCGGCAAGGCCCCGGCCGGCCGGCCCGATGTCGCCTTCGATCCGGACTATGTGAAGCAACTGACCGGCCTCGACGTGCCGCACGATGAGACGAAGCGCATTCTGACCGTGCTCGGTTTCACGATTTCAGGAAATGTGCCGTGGACGGTCAAGGTGCCGTCGTGGCGGCGCGATGTCGAGGGCAAGGCCGACCTGGTCGAGGAAGTCGCGCGCATCTATGGCTTCAACGCCATCCCCGCCACGCCCCTGCCGGTGGTCGCACCGCGCCCCGGCGGCGTGCTGACGGCCCAGCAGGCGAAGGCGCGCATGGCGAGACGCGCCATGGCTGCCCGTGGCTATAGCGAGGCCGTAACCTGGTCGTTCATGCGCCAGGATTGGGCTTCGGCCTTCGGCGGCGGGGCGGATGCCCTGGTGCTGGCCAATCCGATCGCTTCGGAACTCAACTGCATGCGGCCGTCGGTCCTGCCCAACCTGCTCGAAGCCGCCGGGCGCAACGCCGCGCGCGGCCATGCGGGTGCTTGGCTGTTCGAGATCGGCCCGATCTACCAAGGCCTGGAGCCCGGCGACCAGAAACCGGTCGTCGCCGCCATCCGCGCCCCGGGCAGGAACCGCCACTGGCAAAACACGGGCGAGGACGCCCTGTTCGCGCTCAAATCCGACCTGATGGGCCTGCTCGAAGATCTCGGCGCACCGGTCGCGTCGTTGCAACTTGTCCAGAGCCAGAACGGTAATTCCAGTAGTTCTGGACACTGGCATCCCGGCCGCTCGGCGCGCCTGCAACTGGGGCCCAGGACGGTAGTGGCCGAGTTTGGCGAACTGCATCCGGCGGTGCTGAAGACGCTCGACCTTGATGGCCAGTACGTCGGCTTCGAGCTGCGCATCGACGCCCTGCCCGCGCCCAAGGCCAAGGCTGGCAAGTCGAAGGGCGCGCTTTCCCTGTCGCCCTTCATGCCGCTGACGCGCGACTTCGCCTTCCTGGTGCCTGAGACGGTGCCAGCGGGCGATCTGGTCCGCGCGGTCAAAGGCGCCGACAAGGCTTTGATCGCCGACGCGCGCGTCTTCGACCTCTATACCGGCCAGGGCGTACCCGACGGGCAGAAATCGCTGGCGATCGAGGTCACTCTCCAGCCGGTCGACAAGACCCTGACCGAACCGGAAATCGAAGCCGTCCGCGACCGGATCGTCGCCGCCGCCGCGAAATCCGGCGCCGTCCTGCGCACCTGAACCAGCTCAAAACCCCTTAAGGTTGAATGATACGGGTCATATAAAGCCGGGCTAGGATTCCGCTCAATTCGTGATACCTTAATTCAAAACAAGAAATTAAGGGGCACCCGATGGGGGATGACGGCAGGGCAGTGACGGACGCAGTATGTCCGGAGTCTGACATTGTCACGAATGATCGCGGAACGGCCGCCCGCGCCGCCGGCATGACCACGCTCGGCGCGCTGGCCGCGGCCTTGTCGGCATGCGGCGGTGGTGGCGGAGGCGGCAGCGGTGGAGGCAGTTCCCTTCCTTCCCCCCCGCCCCCACCAGTGCTCAGCTATACCGATACCGAGGCGGCGCGCTTTCTCCTGCAGGCACAGTTCACCGCCACCGACGCCGAAATCCTGTCCGTACGTACCCTGGGCTACAGCGCCTGGCTCAAGGCTCAATACAATGCTTCCATCGACGAGACCGGCAGCGCGTGGCTGACCTCGCGCGGCCTTAACATACCGACCGCGGCCGGTGAGTATTTCGATCCGACCATGGGCGACTTCATGGCCTGGCGGGTCACCATGACCGGCGCCGACCAGGTGCGAAAGCGCCTGTCGCTGGCCCTGTCCGAGATGATGGTCGCTTCGCTGTCGCCGATCGACGGCTTCTATCCGCCCTACGTCATCGCCGGCTACTGGGACATGCTGAACGCCAACGTGTTCGGCAATTTCCGCACCCTGCTGGAAAACGTGACGCTGAACGCGGCCATGGGCTTCTTCCTCAACACCAAGGGCAATCTCAAGGAAGACCCGGCGACCGGCCGCGAACCCGACGAGAACTATGCCCGCGAAGTCATCCAGCTGTTCACCGTCGGACTGTACGAACTGAACGACGACGGCACGGAAAAGGCCGACCTGCTCGGCAACAGGACCGAGACCTACAAGCAGTCCGACATCACCAACCTGGCCCACACTTTCACCGGCTGGGACTGGGACTACAGCAACGTCACCTGGCAGAACGTGTCATGGCTGCCCTATCCGATTCCGACGCCGCAGTTCGCCTCCAACCCGATGGCCTTGACCGAGGCCAACCACTCGACGCTGGAGGTCGATTTCCTCGGCACGACCATCCCGGCCGGTACCGACGGCAGGACGGCGCTGAAGATGGCGCTCGACACCATCTTCAACCACCACAATGTCGGGCCGTTCTTCGCCCGGCAGATGATCCAGCGTCTGGTGACCTCCAACCCGTCGCCGGCCTATGTCGGCCGCGTCGCCGCCATCTTCAACAACAACGGTTCGGGTGTGCGCGGCGACCTCAAGGCGGTGTGGACCGCCATCTTGACCGACACCGAAGCGCGGACCCTGTCGACCGATCCCAAGGCCGGCAAGGTGCGCGAGCCGATGATCCGCTGGATCCAGTGGGCCCGTACCTTCAACGTGTCGAGCACGACCGGCAAATGGGAAATCTATGACACGTCCGGCGGCGACTGGGGCCTGGGCCAAAGCCCCCTGCGCTCTCCATCGGTGTTCAACTATTTTCGGCCGGGTTACGTGCCGCCGCAGACCGCCATCGCCGACAATGGCGATGTCGCGCCGGAATTCCAGATCCATAACGAGACCACGACCGCCGGCTATATCAATTTCATGAGCTCGACGATCCAGGACGGCTATTCCGACGTCAAGCCGAACTATGCCGACCTTTACGCCATCGTCACCGACACCAAGGCGATGATCGACTGGCTGAACCTGCACCTGACGGCCAACCAGTTGTCGACCAACACGCAGGTGGCGATCAAGGCCGCGCTGGATGCCCAGAGCGTCACCGCCGCTTCGGCCGACACGGACAAGTACAACCGCATCTATGCGGCCGTGCTGCTGGTCATGGCCTGCCCTGAATACATCGTCCAGAAGTAGGTCAACGCGTCATGTACATCAGCCGCCTGAACGATCTTAACCGCCGCGCCTTCCTGCAGCGCGCCGCCGCCCTGGCCGGGGTCGGCGCGGGCGCCGGCCTGGCCATGAACCTGGCTGCCGCCGGCGAGGCCGCCGCCTTCGACGCCACCGACTACAAGGCTATCGTCTGCGTCTTCTTCTACGGCGGCAACGACTACGGCAATACAGTCATCCCTTACGACTTGCCGAACTATGATCTCTACAGCGCCATCCGCGGCGGCGGCGCGGGACGGACGCGCGGCGGCATAGCTCTGGGCCACGACGAACTGTCCGGCACCGTCCTGACGCCGCTGACCGCCCAGACCCTGACCGACGACCTGCAATACGCCCTGACGCCCGAAATGACCGGCCTGGCGTCGCTGTTCAATTCCGGCCAGGCGGCGGTTCAGCTCAATATCGGCACGCTGGAGCAGACGACGACCCTGGCGCAATACAACGCCGCCAGCGTCCCCCTGCCGCCCAAGCTGTTCTCGCACAACGACCAGGCCTCGGTGTGGCAGGCCCTGGGTTCCGAAGGCGCCACCAACGGCTGGGGTGGCCTGATCGGCGACCTGGCCCTGTCGTCCAACACCAGCTCGATGATGACCTGCATCTCGGCGGCGGGCAACGCGGTCTTCGTCTCGGGCAAGAACGCCCTGCAATACCAGATCAGCACCGACGGCGCGATCCCGATCTGGCCGGCCGGCGGCTGGCTCTACAACGCCGCGCCACCGTCCAACACCCTGCGCCAGCTGATCACCCAGACTTCGACCAACGTCATGGAGAACGAATTCGCCCGCGTCACCGCGCGTTCGATGGATCTCGAAGGCCTGGTCAACGGCGCCCTGTCGCCGGTAACGCTGACCACCGACTTCCACCCGTCGGGCAAGTCCAACAACCTGGCCGACCAGCTCAAGATCGTCGCCCGCCTGATCGGCGCGCGCGCGGGCCTGGGCTCGAAGCGCCAGGTGTTCTTTGTGTCGCAGGGCGGCTTCGACACCCACAGCGGCCTGATGGGCGCGCACCCGGCCCTGATGGCGTCGTTCAATGAAGCGATCACCGCCTTCTACAACGCCACGGTCGAGCTGGGTGTCGCCGACAAGGTCACGACCTTCACCGCCTCGGATTTCGGCCGCACGCTCAGCTCCAACGGCGACGGTTCGGACCACGGCTGGGGCTCGCAGCATTTCATCGTCGGCGGCGCGGTCAGGGGCGGACAGTTCTATGGCACGGCGCCGCATGTCTCGGTCGATACCGACGATCAGGTCGGCCAGGGCCGTCTCCTGCCATCAACCTCCGTCGACCAGTTGGCGGCCACGCTGGCGCAATGGTTCGGCGCGTCGTCGTCCGAGATTTCCGGCATCCTGCCGCGCATCGGCCGTTTCGCCACCGCCGACCTGGGATTTATGGCATAGTGATCATGCCTAACCAACGCTAACCATCTGTCTAGACGCAGGTTTAAACACTTCGGCGTATCGTGAAATTTCACGGGCCCTTCCGGCCCAGCGGAAGTATGCGTTATGTCGGCGATCACCACGGCCATGCAGGGCGTCACCAAAAGCCTTGCCCGTTTCGATACCGCAGCCAGCCGGGCCGCGTCCGATGCCGGCGGAGGCGGCGACATCCTGAGCGATTTCGTCAAGCAGATGGAAGCCCGCCAGGCGCTCAGCGCCAATATCTCGGTCGTCAAGGCGTCCGACGCCATGACCGGCCGGCTTCTCAACATCAAGGCGTGAGGCGCCGAAGCTTTCCTCCCCGCCTGTAAAAAAGCCCGCCGGTTCGTCCGGCGGGCTTCTTTTCGTCCAGAAACGGCGGGAGGTTCAGTCCTCGTCGTCCTCTTCGTGGCGGGTGCGCGTCGTGGCGCCGGCGCCGAACACGTCCTCGACCGACAGTTCCTGCTTGCGGGCATAGGGGCTGTCGTCCTCGTCCTCCATCGCGGGCTGGACGGTGACGGCGGGCTTCAGCGACGGATCGTCGAGCGGGATGCCCAGTTTCTCGGCCTGCTTGCGCTTGGCGTCGGCAGCCTTCTTGACGGCGGCGTCGAGTTCGATCTGGCCGATCAGGCCCAGCGTCACCGGATCGACCGGCTTGATGTTGGCCGTGTTCCAGTGAGCGCGGCTGCGCACCTGCTCGATGGTCGACTTGGTGGTGCCCAAAAGCTTGGAAATCTGCGCATCGGTGACTTCCGGATGGTTCTTGACGAACCAGGCAATGGCGTCGGGGCGGTCCTGGCGACGCGACACCGGCGTATAACGCGGCGCCTTCTTGTTCGGCTTCAGCAGTTCGGCATGGCGGCTCTTCTGCGCCAGCATGCGATAGGTTTCGTTCTTTTCGGCCTTGTCGAGCTCCTCGCGCGTCAGCTGACCGTTGGCGATAGGATCGGCGCCGCGGATGTCGCGCGCCACTTCGCCGTCGGCAATGCCCTTGACCTCAAGCAGGTGCAGGCCGCAGAAATCGGCGATCTGGCCGAAGGACAGAGAGGTATTGTCGACCAGCCACACGGCGGTGGCCTTGGGCATCAGGATGTCGGACATGGACGTTTCCTTGTCTCAGAAATGGCTACGCCCGGCTTTTGCAGCCGGGCGCGGGGTTGGGTCTAGCCTATAGTGCGATTTCGCATGGAAGGGAAGCGAAGATTGCCTTTGTTTCCTGACCCGGTCACCTTGTTACCGTCCCGAATTATTTCCCTTGCGAAATAGAGATTTGAATTAAAGGCTCCTTAAGCTTGGCCTGAAAATGTAGGCGGGTTCCGGGGTCAGACAGAAAGCTTCCGCATGGCCGATACTCAGGCCTTCCCGACGGAAGGCATGGCGCCGCCCGATTTCGGCGAGCCCGCCCGCGCCTTCGTCGCCGCTACCACGACCGTCGAACGCTATCACCTCGACGCCGTCGCCGGCCGCTGGCTGGTGCTGATGTTCTTCGGTTCCCTCGGCAATGAAGCGTCCATCGCAGCCCTGGGCGAGGCGCTCAATCGCCGCGACCTGTTCAATGAACGCGACGCCGCCTTTTTCGGCGTCAGCATCGACCCAGCCGACCGCGGCGAACGCGGCATCGCCTGCTCGCCGCCCGGCGTGCGCTTCTTCTGGGATTTCGACGCCGCGGCCAGCCGGCTCTATGGCCTGGTCGGCGACGGCATGCTCAGTCCCGCCGTTTTCCTGATCGACCCCACCTTTCGCATCGTCATGGCCGAGGACCTGGCTGGCATCGGCCAGGTCATGGACCGGCTGGAGCGTGAACTGGCCGCCACGCCCGAACCGGCAGGCGAGCCGTTCGCACCGGTGCTGGTCCTGCCGCGTATCCTCGAAACCGGGCTGTGCGCCGACCTGATCGCCTGCTTTGAGCATGGCACGCCTACGCCGTCAGGCTTTTCGGTCGATGCCGGCGGGCGCACGGTGCAGCGCCTCAACCCGGACCTGAAACGGCGCAGCGATGTGATGATCGAAGACGAAGGCCTGATCAATGCCCTGCGCACGCGGCTGGAAACACGGCTGTTTCCGATGGTCAAGCGCGCCTTCGGCTGGCAGGCTCGGCATATCGAACGCTACCTGATCTGTCGCTATGACGCCGCCGACCAGGGCTTTTTCTTTCCGCACCGCGACGACGTCACGCTAGGCACAGCGCACCGCAAATTCGCCGTTACGCTCAACCTCAATGCCGAGGACTACGACGGCGGCGAACTGCGGTTTCCCGAATTCGGCCGCCGCACCTATCGCGCCCCGACCGGCGGCGCCTGCGTCTTCGGCTGCAACCTGCTGCACGAGGCGACACCGGTGACGCGCGGCACGCGTTACGCCGTCGTGCCGTTCCTCTACGACGAGGATGGAGCAAAACTGCGCGCCGCCAACCTGGCGCACGTGGATTAGAGTTTCAGCACGCACTTGCCCATGTGATCGCCTTCCATCCAGGCGTGAGCCTTGGCAGCGTCGGCGAAATTGAACACCTCGGCCAAGACCGGCCTGATCCTGCCCGCCTCGATCAGAGGCCACACGCGCTCGCATACAGCGGCCGTCAGGCGCGCCTTCTCATCCGGGGACCGCGGCCGCAGCATCGAGCCGGTGATCACTGCCTGCTTCTGCATCACCCGGCGCAGGTCGATCAGCACCTCGGCTTCCTTGCCGTTGCCGACCTGGACCATGCGCCCCTTCATCTTCAGACACAGCAGGTGTTTTGCGACGAAATCGCCCGCCACGATATCGAGCACGATATCGGCGCCTCCGAAATCCTTGACCGGCTGCACGAAGTCCTGGACCTCGGTATTGATGACCAGGTCGGCGCCCAGCCGCGCGGCGAAATCGCACTTGGCGTGACCGCGCGCCGTGGCGATGACCCTGGCGCCGAAGGCCTTGCCCATCTGGATGGTCATCGCCCCGATGCCCGAATTGCCGCCGTGGACCAGCACGGTTTCGCCCGCCTGCAGGCCACCGTGCTCGATCAGGTTGGCATAGACGGTCAGAGCCGCCTCGGGCAGGGTCGCCGCCTCGGCCGGGCTCCAGCCGGCCGGTACGGGCAGCAGGTGTCGCGCGTCGACGACGACATATTCGGCATAACCACCGCCATTGACCAGGGCGCAGACCACCTGCCCGGTCGCCTCGACCACGCCCGACACCTCCAACCCCAGCCCGGGCGCGGCACCCGGCGGCGGCGGATAAAGACCGCGCCGTTGCAGGATGTCCGGCCGGTTCACGCCGGCAAAGCTGGTCCGTATCAGGACAGTTCCCGGTCCCGTTTCGGGCCGCGGCGCCTCCGTGACATAAAGATCGTCCGGTATCTGACCGTCTCCGCGGATGGAAATGGCTTTCATGGCGTCGCTTTTTCCTTGATGTCTTCGCGCAAGAGGCGTTTCATGATCCGTCGGCGGGGCGGCAGAATGAGCCATCCCTCGCCGCCATGCAAGGTTCGACCACGAAAGCCTGGGGGATCGCCGATGAACGACGATGATCTGCCGCTGTCCTTACGCAACCTGAGCCAGGGAGCCGCCGCCCTGGGCGGATTGGCGCGCGAGGACCTGGATCCCTACAGCGCCGAGGACCTGGACGCCCGCATCGCCGCGCTGGAAACCGAGATCGCGCGCACCCGCGACGCCCTGTCGCGCAAGAAAAATCGCCTGTCGGCAGCCGAGGCTTTATTCTCTTTTAAGGGTGGTTGAGGCTTATTAACCCTGTCGGGCCCGGACCATGGCACGGGCATTGCACGAAAGAATTCGCGCCACCGACACAGCATAAGGCTTTTTTCGATGTCCGACCGTACCGTTTCCTTCCTTTCCGCCCGCGCCGGCGTTGTCCGCGACTTCGCCTCGTCGGACCTGTTCGACCGCACCTTCAAGGAAGGCATGGCCCTGGTCGAGGAAACCGCCGCCTATCTCGACGGCGACGGCCGCAGGGACTCGCGCCTGCTGTCGCGTGAGGACGCCCTGCTCTATGCCGGCGAAAGCATGCGCCTGACCACGCGCCTGATGCAGATCGCCTCGTGGCTGCTGGTCCAGCGTGCCGTGCGCGAAGGCGACATGGAAGCCACGGACGCCTGTGACGACAAGTACCGCATCACGCCGCTGGCCGCCGACGGC
>OUNJ010000417.1_pt2 | contig 16874 bp, 9 predicted proteins | sample 1755361 | NCBI WGS metagenome assembly OUNJ01 (sample SAMEA3914825, study PRJEB12502) | metagenome | biome: forest; material: soil | place: USA | collected 2012-03-12 | depth 0.1 m
GGGATGAAGCTTTGGTGGAATTCGTCCGTCGCCGCGTAGACGGCGGATAACCCGAGCGCGATCGCTAGCGCTAAAGCCGGCGCCCAGCGCCGTCCCCGGCGGCGCACAAAGAGCAGCGGCGCCGTCGACCGCAGCGCGCGGAAAATCAGCATCGCCAAAATCGCGTATTCGGTCAGATGCGCGGTTTTGCGCACGAGGAAGTGCGCGCGGTCGATGTCGTCGGCATTCGCGCTCGGATTGAGCCATTGTACGAGTGGCCCAATCACCCGCGACGTGTGGGCGGCGGAGCCGACATCGGTCGACATGGTGAAGATAAACCCCATCCACAGAGCGACGTATAACCAAGATCTGAATACAGGAGAATCCGCTGACATGGCGGCTTTACTAGCAGACCTCACTCCGTCTTCAATCGATATCCGATGCCCGACTCCGTTTTGAAATAACGTGGACGATTCGGCTCATCTTCTAACTTCTGTCGCAAGTGCAACATATAGATTCGCAAGTACTGCGTCTGCTCTTCGGCGGAAGGGCCCCAAAGTTCGCGCAGAATCTGCTTGTGCGTGAGCACTTTGCCGCGGTGGACAGCGAGCAATCGCAACAGCGCATATTCTTTGGCGGTAAACTTCACCTCATGTCCGGCCTTCTTCACTTGGCGGTTGGCTAGATCGATGACCACGTCGCCAAACTGTAACGTGCTCAGCTCCTCATTAGGGGCAGGTCGACGCAGCAAAACGCGAAGGCGAGCCAGTAATTCTCCGCCCGCAAAAGGCTTGGTCAAATAGTCGTCCGCGCCTCCATCGAGCGCGGCGATCTTTTCGTTTTCTTCGCCGCGCACCGAAAGAATCAGCACGGGCACTTGGCTCCATTCGCGTAAACGCTGCAGCACTTGATGACCCGTTAAATCGGGCAGGCCTAAATCCAAAATAACCACGTCAGGCTTTTTCGCGGCGATCTCCGCCAGACCGAGCTGTCCAGTGTCGGCTTCACGCATTTTGAAACCATTCGATTCGAGCGTTACCCGCAAAAGGCGTCGAATTTGGATCTCGTCGTCGATGACGAGCACGTCGGCAGAGAGCGGGGTCATTCGGGCGGAAGTTCGGGCGGAGCGGCGTGCGGTAAGTAGATTGTGAATACGGCTCCGCCGCCAGGATTTTCGCCGACGACGATTTCACCTTGTTGCGCCACGACAAAGCCGCGCACGATCGAAAGGCCGAGGCCGAGGCCGCCGGCTTTAGCGGCGTCGCCGCGGGCGAATTTCTTAAAAAGCCTTTCGCGCATCGCGGGGGGAAAGCCGGGGCCGCGGTCCGCGATAGTGAAAAAAATGCGCTGTCCGCCACGCTCCAGGCCGGCGGCGACAAAGATTGGTGTGCTCGCCGGTGTGTGAAGAATTGCGTTGAGCAAGAGGTTCGCCAGCGATTGCTCCATCAAGGCAAAGTCGGCGCGGACTGGTGGCAAATCGTCGGGAATGTCCGTAGTCAAAAGATGACCGGCAATCGTATCGTGAACGTCCGCGAGGGCGGCATTGATCAGGTCGTGGACGTCACACCAGTCGAGCCGTGGTTTCAATGCGCCGCTCTCCAATCGCGTTTGATCGAGCAAATTTCCGACGAGCCGATTCAGACGGCGCGCCGCTGAACTGGTTTCATTAATCAAGGTCTGCCGCACGGCTTCGGTCGCGCTCGACATGTTTTCCGCCGCTGCAGTGATCACCGCCAGAGGTGTACGCAGCTCGTGCGAGACACTATCCAGCAAAACGCGATGGAGCTTTTCCGATTCCGCGAGGAGCTTCTCACGCTCGCTTGAGGCACGCAGTGCTTCGCGCTCAACCACCAGCGCGATCTGGCGAGCGAAAGCTTCGAGGAGATCGCGTTGCGCGAGTGTCAATGTATCCGTTTCGCCAACACACACACCGAGCACACCGAGAACTTGGTTCTCCAAAATCAGCGGCAGATAGAACCCTGTGCTGCTCGGCAGCGTATCGGTGAAACGCCCGGCGTTCTGACGATTGCGAAAGGCCCAATCAATCACGCCGCGCTCCCGGTCATCGAGCGTGTGGGAGCCGGCGAAGTGAGGAACAAGTTCCTCGTGTCCTTCGCTTTTTAAGCAAAGGCAGCTGCGCGCATGAAAAAGTTGATCGATCTGCCGAAGTGCGGCGAAGACGGCGTCGTCGAGCGTTTTCGCCTGCGCCAGGCCCCGGGTCAAATGGAAGAGCGCCGTGGCGCGCTGCTCGCGCAAACGCTCGTGACGGGCCTGCGCGCGCACACGAGCAGTGAGCTGACCGGAGACAAGTGCGACCGCGAAGTAAGTGACGAAGAGGAGAAAATCTTCGAGTCGGCCAATCGTCAGAGTGAAGCGCGGTGGAATGAAAAGGTAGTCCCATGCTACCGCGCTGAGAAATCCGGCCAGCAACACTGGCCAGCGACCGACCTTCAAGCTCAGCACGATCACTGCGAGCAAGTAGATCAAGCCGACGGTGACGTAATATGACTGCGGTAGAAGCAGACCGAGTAGCGTGAGCGATGCGATTACGCCGACCACGACGGCGGCCTCGGCGGTTTCTTTGCGGCCGGGCAGATCCCACTTTAACCAGCGCCGCGAGCGCTTTTCGGTCTCCGTGGGGACAAGTGAAATATCGATCCCGCTGCCTCGGCGAATGATTTGATCAACGAGCGTGTTGCCTCCGAAAAAGCCCCAGGCGCGTGTCGCGTGCGATTTTCCGACGATGAGCTGAGTGGCGTTGTGTTGCAGCGCCGTGCGCACCAACGCGCCCGCGATGTCGTCGTCATGCGTGTGAATCACTTCAGCACCCAGTTCGCGCGCGAGCGCAAGATTTCCGTCGAGCCTCTGTTGATCGATGGGGCTCATTTCGTGCGAGGTGCCGACGTGCACGGCCAGCCAGGGGGCGCCCAACGCCGCGGCTAGCCGGCGAGTCCAACGCACGAGCTGGGTGGAAAACGGACTCGGACCAACCGCAACCATCAAGCGCTCACCGCTGCGCCAAATCACGCGGCGAACACCGTGATCGCGCATACGGCGCAGTTGCACGTCGACGCGCTCGGCGGTGAAGCGCAGCGAAAGTTCGCGCAAGGCGGCGAGGTGAGTCTCGCGAAAAAAATTATTTTCGGCGTCAGCCGCGCGGTCGCGCAAATAGACTTTTCCTTCGCGCAAGCGGTCGCGAAGCGTTTGAGGAGTGACGTCAACGAGTTCGATTTCATCGGCGAGATCGATGATCGAATCGGGGACGGTTTCCTGCACGGGCGCTCCCGTGATTTGTCGCACCGTGTCGGCGCGACTTTCGATGTGTTGGACGTTCAGCGTAGTGTAAACGTCAATACCGGCAGCAAGCAGCTCGAGCACATCTTGATAGCGCTTCGCGTGCCGAGAGGTCGGCGCGTTGGTGTGAGCGAGTTCGTCGACTAGCACGAGCTGAGGCTTGCGCGCGAGAAGGCCCTCCAGGTCAAGTTCAGTTAATTCAATATTACGATAGGCGATGCGCCGCCGCGGGAAATTAGGCAGTCCCACGAGCAGTGCCTCGGTCTCGGCTCGGCCGTGCGTTTCGACGAGACCTACAACAAGATCGCGTTTTTCGCGTAGGTCGACCTGCGCGGCGCGCAGCATCGCGTAGGTTTTTCCCACGCCTGGACACATGCCGAAAAATACTTTCAACCGACCATGCCCGCGGAGTGTTTCCTCTCTTTGAAACGAGGCCAGCAGAGCATCTGGGTCTGGTCGCAAAGGCGAAGTCACGTCGGGAAAATAGCTCGGCCTGCGAAAGGCGGCGAGGCGATTATGGCTGGGTGGGCCAGGCGGAGTTTTTTTGAACTGGCGTATTTACGACCCATTCTCGGAACAGTGCGGCCAAGACGATTGCCGCCAGGATTAAGAGCATCATCCGAAAAGCGAGGTCGACCTGGTGGGGCGATTTCATCGGGCGACCCATTATTCAGCGACCCGCTCAATGAACGTTTGGGTTGTCGAGTGCACGGTTGAGCAACAGAACGTTCACGCCCGGCTCGCCGAGAAAACCGAGATCAGGACCATCCGTGTTTGCAGTGATCAGCGAGATCACACGGTCGAGCGAAAGTCCACGCACCCGGGCCACGCGACGGGCCTGAATTTGTGCGTTCGCGAGGCTGATGTGCGGATCGAGACCGCTGGCCGAACGTGTGACGCCGTCTGCCGGAACGGGTGAATTCGCGTCGAGTTGATTGATTGTTCGATAGGCGCGGATGAGATCGGCGATGCCGTCGAAATTATTCAAATCGTCAACGGACCGGCCATGCGTATCGGAAGCGTGAATACCCAGCGCAAGTTTGGCACTGGTCGGACCGAGATTGGAGCCGCCGGAATTGGCCGCGTCATAGCCGGCGCCGGCGGCCGAAGGGCGAGGCTGAAAATACTTTTCTTCGCTGAAGTTTTGCGCGAGCAGACGCGAACCTCGCACGGTTCCGTCGGCGTCGACGACGAGACTTCCATTCGCGCGATCGTGGAAAACGGCTTGGCCGGCGGCCCAAACTGCGAGCGGATAGGCCGCGCAAAGAGCGACCAGAAAAATCAAAGTAAGTGCAATCGATGAATGCAACGCGGAGAGAAACGCTTTCATGGAATGGTAAGGAAACGTGCGTTAAACTAAGTGAAGTCCGTTAATGATCAGATCGATCACCTTGATGCCGATGAACGGAATGATTACGCCGCCGCCCCCATAAATGGTTAGGTTGCGCAACAGCATGGCGGATGCGCCAATCGGCCGAAACGAAACACCTTTGAGTGCGAGCGGAATCAGCGCGATGATCACGAGCGCGTTGAAAATCACTGCGCTGAGAATCGCGCTCGTCGGCGAAGCCAGATGCATGACGTTGAGGGGAGCGATGGCGGGAAAAGCTCCAACCAGTAGCGCGGGAATAATTGCGAAATATTTAGCCACGTCGTTGGCGATGCTGAACGTCGTGAGTGCACCCCGCGTGATTAGCATTTGTTTCCCGATTTGAACGATGCTCAGGAGCTTCGTCGGGTTCGAATCGAGATCGACCATATTGCCCGCTTCTTTCGCGGCTTGCGTGCCGGTGTTCATGGCGACGCCGACGTCGGCTTGCGCAAGCGCGGGAGCGTCGTTGGTGCCGTCACCCGTCATTGCCACGAGATGTCCGGCGGCTTGTTCGTCGCGGATCCGTGCGAGTTTCATCTCGGGCGTCGCTTGGGCGAGGAAGTCGTCGACGCCAGCCTCAGCGGCGATTGCGGCGGCGGTGAGCGGATTGTCGCCCGTGATCATGATGGTGCGAATGCCCATCGCGCGCAGTTCAGCAAAACGTTCTTTGATCCCGCCTTTGACGACGTCTTTGAGAAAGATCACGCCGAGGACGTCGCGACCTTCCGCGACCACGAGGGGAGTGCCGCCTTGGCGAGAAATTTGGTCGGTGATTTCCGCGACTGCGCTCGGGTAACTGGCGCCCTGCGATTCAATCCACGCCTTGATATTAGCAGTGGCGCCTTTGCGAATCGCGCGGGCCGGTTCACTGGCGGTGGCGGCGATATCGACGCCACTCATGCGGGTTTGCGCGGTGAAAGGCACGAACGTCGCCTGCGGATGCATCAGCTCACGGGCGCGCAGAGAAAATTTTTCTTTGGCCAATACCACGATGCTGCGTCCCTCCGGGGTTTCGTCAGCGAGCGATGAAAGTTGCGCGGCGTCGGCAAGGCGCGCCGGGGCGACTCCGGGCGCGGGAATGAATTCGCTGGCCTGTCGATTGCCGAGCGTGATCGTGCCGGTTTTATCGAGGAGCAGCACGTCGATGTCTCCGGCGGCTTCGACCGCGCGCCCGCTCATTGCGAGAACATTTTGTTGAAGCAACCGGTCCATGCCAGCGATCCCGATTGCGCTGAGCAGTCCGCCGATCGTTGTCGGAATGAGGCAAACGAGCAGGGCAATGAGCGTGGTGATGGAAAACGCGACGTTGGCGTAAAGGCCGAACGGGCGGAGCGTGAGGACAACGAGAAGAAAAATCACGGTCAGCGCGGAGAGGAGGATAGTAAGCGCGATTTCGTTGGGCGTTTTTTGCCGCGAAGCGCCTTCCACTAAGCTGATCATGTGGTCGAGAAAGCCTTCTCCCGGGTTGGCGGTGATTCGGATCAGTAGTGTATCCGACAATACAGACGTTCCGCCGGTCACGGCAGAGCGATCGCCACCGGCCTCGCGGATAACGGGAGCAGATTCGCCGGTGATGGCGGACTCATCCACCGAGGCAGCGCCGTCCATCACTTCGCCATCACCGGGAATGAGTTCGCCTGCTTTCACGAGTACGATGTCGCCTTTGCGAAGATCGGGCGCGTCGACCGATTCGTACGAACCGTCTTTGCGGCGGCGTTGAGCCGTGAGCTGCCGCCGGGAAGAGCGGAGCGTGCGCGCTTGGGCTTTGCCACGACCTTCGGCGACCGCTTCGGCAAAGTTGGCGAAAATCACGGTGAACAGCAGCCACAACGCGATTTGCAGCACGTAGCTGAACTTTTCGGTCGAGGTGAAAAGCTGTTCGAAACTCAGCAGCGCGCCAAGCAGCGTGACGAACATGACCGGATTTTTGAGCTGGCGGCGTGGGTCCAGCTTAATGAGCGAATCGACGATCGCTTTGCTCAAAATCTCGCGGTCGAAAAGAGAAACCGATGAAGTAGCCATGGAAGGTGACTCAGAGTTGCGGTTAAAAAAGTTGGCCGACGTGCATCAGGAAATGCTCGACGATCGGTCCGACCGCTAACGCCGGAAGATGAGTCAGGGCGCCGACGAGTACGACCGTTCCCACGAGCAGAAGGACGAACGCCAGGCCCTCCGTCTGAAACGTGCCGGCGCTGACGGGCACGCGCCGTTTGGCGGCGAGGTTGCCAGCTAGAGCCAGAATGGGTGCGATCATCAAAAAGCGGCCTATCCACATCGCCGCCGCCAGAGTGAGATTCCAATGCGGATCACCGCTGGCGGGCGTGGCGGTAAGGCCGGCGAAGGCACTACCGTTGTTGGCGACCGCGGAGGTGTACGCGTAAAGCAGCTCGCTGAAACCGTGCGGGCCTGCGTTGTTGAGCCCGGCCGCACCCCAGGTCGTGACTGACGACCACGCAGTGAACCCGAGCAATGTGGCGGCGAGGATCATCAATATAACCATGACGAGTTTCACGTCGTAGGCTTCGATTTTTTTGCCGAGATATTCGGGGGTGCGTCCGACCATCAATCCGGCGATGAAGACGGCTAGAATCACGAAGAGGAGCAAGCTATAGAGACCAGCGCCCACTCCGCCGAAAATGACTTCACCGGTCATCATGTTGAACAGCGTGACGAAACCACCTAACGGCGTCAGTGAGTCATGCATCGTGTTGACGGCCCCGCACGACGCGTCGGTCGTGATGGTGGTGAATAGACTGGAGTTGAAGATCCCGAAACGGACCTCCTTGCCCTCGAAATTCCCGTCGGTCGCCGCGATTCCGAAATGTTGATGAATAGGATTTCCGCTCTGCTCGGCGTACCAGCATGCGAGGATGCCGGCAATGCACATCACGGCCATGGCCGACCAAAGCGCCCATCCGTGCCGCTGATTTTTAACGGTGCGGCCGAGATAGTAGGTCAGCGCGCTCGGGATTGCGAAGATCGCTAGCATTTGAAGGAAATTCGAAAGCGGGGTCGGGTTTTCGAAGGGATGGGCCGCGTTGGCGTTGAAAAATCCGCCGCCGTTTGTCCCCAGCATTTTGATCGCGACTTGAGAAGCCACCGGGCCCTGGGCGATGGTTTGCGTAGCGATGACTTGGTTTTCCAAGACTGGTTTACCATCGAGCCCGTTGACCGGATCGCCGGCTGCGTTCGTCTTTGCGACCAGCGTGCTAAACGGACTGACTGTTTTCGCGGTCGTGTAGGGCCGGAAGTTTTGAATGATCCCTTGCGAAACAAGTGCAAGTGCGAGAGCGAAAGAAATCGGCAGTAGCAGGTAGTAGGTTGACCGGATTGTATCGACCCAGAAGTTGCCGATAAATTTGGTGCTTTGGCGCGCGAGTCCACGCACGAGGGCGGCCGCGACAGCGATACCGGCGGCGGCGGATGTGAAGTTGTGAAATGTCAGCGCAACCATCTGCGAAAAATATGACATCGTCGTTTCACCGGCGTAGCTCTGCCAATTTGTGTTGGTGGTGAAGCTGACCGCAGTGTTGAAGGCGAGCGCTGGCGATAACGCAGGGAAATGCTGCGGATTGAGCGGAAGTTTGTCCTGCACGCGCAGGATCGCGTAGGTGACCGCGGCGCCGACGGCGCTGAAGATAAGGAGCGCAAGGAGATAGTGCGCCCAGTTTTGTTCGCGCTCTGGATCTACTCGGGTCAAGCGATAGGTGAGTCGCTCGAAGGGTTTGATCACCGGGTCTAGCCAAGTGCGGCCTTTCGCGTCGAGGACTTGGACGAGATAGAGTCCGAGCGGTTTTGTGAGCAGCAAGAGCACGCCGAAGAACGCGGCCAACTGAATCCATGCTTGTGGTTGACTCATGGTAGCGGTTAGAATTTTTCTGGCCGCACGACCGCGACGACCAGATAGATGAGGCACCCGAGTGCAATGAGGCCGATGAAGAAATTCTCCATAGTGTAAGCACAAAAGCTCGGCGAAGATCGCTGATCTGCGTGCGCTGAGAGAATAACGGATGCGGCGGGGGCGGGCTAATTAAGAGGCTGAGCGAAGGCATTAAAAAACTATTAACGGCGCATCGGCTGAAACGCCCTGGAGCGCGCGCTTCCGTCCGCCATCGAAAAAACTCGGCCGAAGGCCTCTCCTCCGATTTATGGCGTCAGCGCGCTATCGTCGCTCGTCCCGCGTTTGCGATCGGGTCCGGCGGAGATGATTTCCATGCGGGTGCCGCTAAGCTGATGAAAGAAAAACGGTGTGCCCCAGCGATCGCAGAGTTCACCGTGGCGGTTAATTGCTGGGTTCTTCGGCGAAATGAAGGCCACGCTCAAGGAGTTCTGGCCGGTCAGCGCTCCGGTGATTTCGGCATTCGTGCCGACAGGATTTCCAGTGCGCAGAAAGTTAGTTTGCCAAACGGCGAAGACGCCATCGAGCAATTGCAAGTCATCCTGGATGGTTTTGCCGGGAGCGTTCAATCCATTCGCCAAGTTGAGGTCTTCGACTTCTGCGTTGGGCGGTGAGAGGTCACGCTTCGGCATGTCGTTTTCTGACTCGGTCGCGCGGGTTGATCCCGTTGCTGCCTCTTGCCTAACCGATGAGATGAGTCGCGGTGATTCCGCAGGGCGCGTCGATAGCCAAATCAGCAGCGAGACGGCGGCGACGGCAAAGATGACCGGTGTGACCCAGCGTTTCATTAATCGCAGAAACCTAAAATGTTTCTCCGGGAGTTCATTATTTATGCATCTAACGATCTCTTAGGACCGATTTCCTGAGAACGTATAAACGGTCGATGTCTTAGAAGAGTGGAGCGTTTGATCGCCGACCTTTTACGAACTCATAAACCCAAGATCGCTGGTGGCGAAGCGGCCGATGTTCGGCAGGACGGTCGATAGATCGGTTGCGCTGACGCCGAACCATTTTGCGAGGGTGGCGCTATATTCATCCACGCTCGTGCTCGGCACCCAGCGGCCGGAGCCGGTGTCGTCGGGGCCGCTCAACGTCAGATCGGGCATCTTGCCATAGATGTCACCGCCCTTGACGGCGCCACCTAGAATCATGTGGTGGCTGCCCCAGCCGTGATCGGAGCCGTCGCCGTTGCTCTTCAAAGTGCGTCCGAAGTCGGATGCAGTGAAAGAGGTCACTTGGTTAGACACGCCGAGTTCATTGGTCGCGGTGTAGAAGGCTGCCATCGAGGAAGACAAATCCGCGAGCAGGTTGGCATGTGCACCCGTGCTGGGATCAGTCGAAGAGAGCTGATTGTCATGAAGGTCCCAGCCGCTCACGCGTGCGAAGAAAATTTGCCGATTTAAGCCGAGCTGGCTGCGTACGCTGATGAGTCGCGCAATCATTTTCATCTGCTGGCCGAGACTGCTGGTAGGAAATGTCGTTGCGAGCGCAGGCGCACCTGCGAGAACGCTCGATAGCATCGCGCTGTCGGAAACGGCGCCCGCGGTCATGCTACCGAATGCGGTTTCGAAGAGATTCGCGTTTGGGGATGCTAGAATGTCGGCTTGAGCTTTCGTTCGGATACCCGCGGCGCTTGTCGTACTGGTGGAACTACCAGAAAGCGAAACGGCCCCGGAAGGATTGACGGAGTATTGAACCACGTTCTGGCCAACCTGAAACGAGTTTTGTCCATTCAGGCTGATCGACATCGAAATCCGATTGTTCGAGTTAAACGCGTTTGTCAGATCTGCGAGCCGGCCGCCCCAACCGTTGGCGAATGGCTTGTCAGCGATGCTACTTTGCCATTCTACTTGCTGATCGTTGTGGGAAAAAAGTTGGAGTGGAAGCGGGACCGAGTTCGCTTTGTATTGGGCCAGCGTCGTGGGAACACTCAGCGTGCCGACGTTGCCCAGCAGCGCGAGCTGGCCGGAATCGAAAAGGCCTTTCAGCGCGGTCATCGAGGGATGAAGCCCCCAACTGCGCCCGTCGGTGGTCTTCGGCGCGATCCCGAGCAAGCTGGACTGCGGGAGGGCGAGCGAGGTGCGGCCCGCGGCGTAGGTGGCGTAACCGGCGGTATCGTTGGGCACGATTAAGTTGTTAGCATCGTTTCCGCCGAGGAGAAAAAGACAGACGAGGGCGCGATAGTCAGAGGTACTCGACGAGTTCGCGACTGCGCCGAGCACGCGCAACTGTGCGAGCGCAGAGAGCAAACCGGTTGCCGAGACCGCGGCGCAACAACTGCCGATAAATTTTCGGCGCGACCAATCGTGAGAAAGAGGAGACATGGGATAACTATTTTTGGACGGCGGCGGATTGCGTGGAGGCGACGAGGTAAATCGCGGAACGATATTTTTCAGTGGCAGCCGTTGACGTCGGCATCGCCTTCAATGCGGTGACGATGCGGTCGCGGACGGGGGCCGACATCGAGTTGGCGCAAAGCACAAGATTGAGATAATCGACCAGGGCGGACGGATCGCTCGGGTCTGGGGCGATGGTGTAATCGAGGCCGATCGTCGTGGCGCCGCGCGTCGCGTAGATCGTATTGTAGAGCAGATTTGGTCCGGTGATCGCCGTGCCTCCGTTGAGAATTTGATACTCTGGTGCGAACAGACCAGCGGCTGCGAGGTCTCCCGATGCGACGTAGTCCGGTGTGAAGAAGTTGAATACGGTGGTGGCATGGAGCGCTGATTGATCGAAAGCAGAGTCGGCGCTGGTGATGGCATAGCGGCCATTGTCGGCCGCGCCGTTGAACGCGCGAAGCAACGCGCTCAAACGCAGCAAAGGCTCTTTTAGTTTGCCGGCACCGATCGTCGACGAGACGTCGGACGAGCGTGCTTCGTAGTCAAGCAGGATGGCCCGCACCACTGCGCTCAGGTCGCCACGCACGCCGCTGCCATTATCGGCGAAGACTTTCGCCACGCGGTAAACATAGGCGGGACTCGGATTACTAGTAACGAGACGCTGAATGAGTTGGCGGCAAACGAACGGACCTGTGTTCGGATGATTAAAGAGCGCATCGAGCGTCTGCTTGAGATCGGTGGCGCCGTCTTGATTCGCCGGCAGAACCGTGCCTCCGATGATCGTTTTCGCGGCGGTGTCGTGATAGTAGGAGTTCAACGACATCGGTTGAACGTAGTCGTCGATCACGCTGCCGCCGCTGCGGAAATTACTCTTAGTCGGTGCGGCGTTGTGGAACTGCCAACCGGTGAAGACGCGGGCCATCGTGCTGACGACGGTTTGATCATAGCTCGGCATGGGCAAACCGGACGCGTCGAGTTTGAGCGAGCCGTCCGGCTGTAGTTGGTTTAGCCCTACCGTGAAAAGCTGCATGACTTCGCGGGCATAGTTTTCGTCCGGCTCAGTCGTGGCGGTCGCTTTGCTGTTCTTAATACTGCTGAGATACACGCCCATCATCGGACTGAGTGTGACATCTTCGAGCAGCGTGCGGAAATTTCCGAAGGCGTCAGTCGCGAGCACATCGTAGTAGTTGGCGGCGCCTTCTTCCCAATTGCCGACGGTTCCGTTTTGATCGGAAATCACGAAAATTTCTGAGAGTGCAAAGGCGACGCGCTGGCGAAGTTGATCAGGTGCGGTGGTAGCGATTTTCCACCAAGCTTCTTGGCGGTCCGTGCTGGTGGGTTTTGTCGTTGTGGCGCTCGCCGTGTAGGTTGTGAAGTCAGCCACCGTCTCAATACGATGGGATGTCGGGGTCAAGGCCATCTGGCTGGTGATCCAAGCGTCGAACGTGCTCTGCGAAAGTGCGTCGATATTCGCTTTCGTTGGACCGAAGGTGGACTGCATGAGGAAACGCGCGGCGTCTTGCGCGGAGGGCGCGCCCGCCGGTAGCGTGGGTGGAGCGGCGGGCGGCGTGAAGTTTTGCGAACCATTCGCGGACAAAAGCGAGGCGCTCAGTTCGCCGCTGGGATAGTTCACTGTATCCAATTCCACATACACATTGCCGGCTTTGAGCGCAGCCACGATTTGCGCGACGGAATAGCCGGCTGTGGCTTTGATCACCCAGGTCGTGGCTGCGGGCGTGCCCCCGGGAAGCTTGAAAAGATAAATGCCTGTCGTCGTTCCATCCTGCATGAACAAGTGCGCGTCTGTTTCCCCCGAACTGAGATTCGAGTAACTGAGCGTTGCACTGATGGTGGTTTCGTCGGAACTGAGCTGCACTGTTGCGGTGCCATAGCCGGTGGAGGCGGTGGCGGCGGGCGCGGTGCGCAGATTGCCGAAGTAGAGCGTGCCGCCGCCGTAGAAAAAGGTGACCTGCGTGGAAGGCGTTGAAATTGTATAGTTGCTGCTCGGCGTGAGTGTAAGCGTGGCGATTTTTGAACCGACATTCGTCGACGCGAGCGCGGTCAACGAAATCGACGCGGAGGCGGAACCGGCGTCCAAGGTGATCGAGCCGCTTGCGCCGTTATAGTCTGTTCCTGATACAGCGGTGCCGCTCGTGGTGTAGTTAACTGTCAGAGCTGCGCTGAGATCACCAGAACGCGTGACTGCGACCGCAGCCGGCAAGGGATTGCCCGGCGACGTTGTCGGTGTGGTCGCACTGATACTGACCACCTCGCTACTCGCGACGGGATTGCCCGGGGTGTTTGCGCCTGCCGTTATGTCATAAGCTTCGAGGAGGGCCACGCCCGTGGTGCCATCGACGCTGGTCACGTGAGCAGTGTAGCCGCCGGGCGCAAGGTCGAGTACAAGCGCGGCGTCTTTGCTGCCGGCGGGAAACGCGGTTGCTCCCGCCGCCGTAGTGGCCGCGCTGATACCGGAAGCATCGGTATCACCCCAGTTATCATTAGTTGCGATCACATTGCCCGCGCCGTCGTAGACGGTCAGCTTCGGATTGGCTAGCGGGTCATTAATCGAAAAATTTTTCAATGTCGGGCCCATTGCACGCAGGAGCACATGCCGCGTGCTGCCGGGGCCGACGATCAAACCGGAGATCATCACGCCGGCGCCCGTGCCCACTTGGGCGCGAGTGGAAATATTTATCAGGCGCGATGTGCCATCGATTTCGAAAACTTCGACCAACGCTATGCCCGTTGTCTTGTTCAGTCCGCTGACGATCGCGGTGTATCCGCCCGGTGGAAGCGTTTCCACGAGAACGGCATCTTTGCTGCCAGCGGGAAGCGGGGTGGCGCCGGCGGCGGTGAGGGCGGCATTGTCAGCGGAGGTCCAGTTGTCGTTCGTGTCGATGACGGTACCCGTGCTATCGTAAAGAGTGAGCACGGGATCGGCGAGAGTGCCGGTCACGTTGTAATTGGTCAGCGTGGGTCCGATCGCGCGGATCAGGACCTGTTTCGAACTACCGGGTCCAATAATAAATCCTGCGATCATGACATCGCTGCCGGTGCCGACTTCTGTGCGCGAAGATATATTGATTAATCGATCAGTGCCAGCCGCGTGAAGCGTTGCGCCGAAAAAGAGATATATCAGCGCGCCGAGCAGCGCGAAACCCGGGCGAAAAATGAAACGGGGCATGGGAGCGAGAGACGTGCGACTCTCGGCCCCGGTTTCATGGCGACCAAGCTAACAACCACCAATAAAGAGTAAAACTGTCTATTACTTGAGCTCGATTCGCAGGCAATAGGCGTCAGCGCACGGCTTCTGGGTAGGTAACCTTACCTCGAGACCGTGATCGGTTTGTTGCCACTCGAGCTTGGTGTTTGCGCCAAGCAGCGCGACCGCGCTGACTTGTTCACCGCTGGCTCCTCCGCGCAGAGAGGTGACATTGATTTGACCCGACTCTGGCCATCCGAGGAAATAGGCATAGAGGTGTCCTTCCTTGGTGGTGAACCGAATATCCTGCGGCCCGTAAGCGATTTTTCCTTCGTTGAACATGCCGCCGCTCATGTGCGCTGGGCCTTCGCCAAATATTTTCCAGGGGCGCGAACCGAAAATGCCTTCCTTGTTCACATCCATCCATTTGGCCAGATCTTGGAGAAAGGTGACTTCGCGGTCGTCGATCGTACCATCACCGCGAACCGGAATACTCAAGAGAAGATTGCCGTTTTTGCTAACGACATCGAGCAGCATGTCGACGACGGTCGCGACGGTTTTATATTTAATATCCTTTTTATAGTGCCAGTCGCCGATGCATGTATCCGTCTGCCACGGCAGCGGCTGAAGTTGATCGCTGCCGCCGCGCTCGTAGTCTTCCACTAACGCCGCACGGTGAGCCACGCCAAGATTTTTGGCGGTGACGACGACGTCGGTCTTTCCGTTATGAATATTGGCGCTGGCGTTGTAGTAGTGCGCAGCAATATCCAGGCCCGCTTGCCCGAGCGGCAGACCAGTGTCGTCGAAATAGAGAAAATCGGGATGATATTTATCGACTAAGTCCTGGCAGCGCAGGAACCATTTTTCGGTGTAGCCGTGATCGACGGGCGGTACATCTTCGTGCCAGACACCGTCGATTTTATTGTGCCAGTCTTCCGCTTCTTTTGCGGTGGCAAGCGTGGGCAACATCGGAATGCGTAGACCGCCGTAGAGATCTGCCGGATCGAGACCGTCCCACCATTTTCCTTTGCCATCGGCTTTCGTGAGCGTGGCGGCGTCATAGGGCACACCCGCTTGCGGACCCTCAATATCGTGGCCGTAGGCAGGTTGGAACCAGTGCCACGTGTGCGAGGAGTGGTTGCTCACACCGAAACGCAGGCCATGTGCGCGGGCGATTTTTTCCCAGGTGCCGACGATGTCTTTATGCGGACCTACATTGACCGAATTCCACGGCTGATATTTGGAATCGTACGTGTCGAAATTATCGTGGTGATTCGCGAGCGCCACGAAGTATTTAGCCCCTGCGCGAATATAGAGTTCCATCAACTTTTCCGGCTCCCAGTGCTCGGCCTTCCACGCGTTGTCGAGTTCCATGAAACCGAACTTGCTCGGATGGCCGTAGTGTTCGACGTGATATTTATATTGCGGGGTACCCTGTTCATACATGAGCCGGCCATACCAATCACCCTGTTCGGGGACACATTGTGCATCCCAGTGTGCCCAGATGCCGAACTTCGCGTCGCGATACCATTCGGGACATTGATAGTTCTGCACCAGTGAATCCCACGTCGCCGAATACGGCCCGGCGGCGATCGTGTGAGCGCGGATTAAAGGGACCGTCACGGCTGAGCTCAAAAGGGCCAACTTGAGTGAAGTTCGCAGGGGGCGCGGAATCGATCGTCGCATAAGGTGGGGATTTTGTGCGAATCCAGCGCGTGCGCCAGAGCTTTGGCAAGGCTGCGGAACGATGTGGAGCGCTCAATTTATGCGCGACGTTGCGCAACCGCGCGACTCGTGGACGCTCTCTCGCGGGCCGCGGATTTCGATGAGGTATGTGGAGGTGAGAGTGTCGAAAAGGATATTCCCAAAAAAGCTCCGTCGACAGGTAGGGCGATTTCCGCTCCGTGGACTAAAGTATGAGGGGAAACGAACTGGCACGGTCGCGGAGGGTCGGTGTGGGAACCCGCGGAAACGCGCGCACATGAAACTCGAAGACTACGGTTTTATCGGAGATCTCCATACCGCCGCGTTGGTCGGAAAAGACGGTTCACTGGACTGGCTCTGCCTGCCGCGCTTCGACTCGGGCGCGGTTTTTGCGCGATTGCTCGGCGACAAAAAAAATGGCGCGTGGCGGATCTCTCCGAAGGACGACTCGATTCCTTCGCGCCAGCAATATCGCCAAGACACGTTGGTGTTGGAAACGATTTTTCAAAGCGCCTCCGGTTCCGCACGCGTGGTCGATTGCATGAATCACCGCAGCGACCATCGCAGCGTGATTCGTGTGGTCGAAGGTATCAAAGGCGCGCTGGCCATGCATATGTCGCTGCGTATCCGGCTCGATTATGGTGCGATCGTTCCCTGGGTGAAACACTCTGACGGTGGCATCGCCGCACTCGCGGGCCCGGACGCATTAATGCTCCGCAGCGAGGTCGAAACGCGCGGGGGCGAAGACATGTCGACGATCGCGGATTTTGAGGTGAAGGAAGGGCAGAGCGTCGCGTTCGTGCTGACATATTACCAGTCGCATTTGCCGCCGCCGGAAGAAATCGATCCACGTCGAATTTTGGTCGGCGTGGAAGGGTTTTGGCGCGAGTGGGCTTCGCGCTATAAATACGACGGCCGGCATCGCGAAGCGGTGGTTCGCTCTCTGATCACGTTAAAAGCGCTCACGTATAAACCTACTGGCGGTTTAGTCGCCGCAGCGACTACGTCGCTGCCCGAACGCATCGGTGGAATTCGCAATTGGGACTATCGCTACTGCTGGTTGCGCGACGCGACGCTGACGCT
>OUNJ010002022.1_pt1 | contig 16779 bp, 14 predicted proteins | sample 1755361 | NCBI WGS metagenome assembly OUNJ01 (sample SAMEA3914825, study PRJEB12502) | metagenome | biome: forest; material: soil | place: USA | collected 2012-03-12 | depth 0.1 m
CCGAACTTGGCTTTGTACTTGTAAAAGGTCGCCTCCGACAGACCATGACGGCGGCATAAATCCGCCGTCGCCACGCCCGCGTCGTGCTCCCGTATGATCCCTATGATCTGCTCTTCCGAAAATCTGCTCTTGCGCATTCATCATCCTCTTCATCGAGGACTCTGCAAATTACTGGCCGGATTTCAGGGGGCTGGGTCACGTGAGACGTAATCCACAATCTTTGAGACAGACGCAAAATTATGAGACGAAGACGCAGATTGCTGGCAACAGGTCACAGAGGCAGGCAGATCAAACACGCCGGTTCAATAATAATTGCGTAGAATGAGATTTCGCACTTCCCCGTTGGCCAAAGTCAATCGCACCGACATGCGCGTTTCTTCATGTTTCCATTTCTGTGTTTCAGAGTCGGTGAGCGATGAGACCGGGATGCCGTCGATCTTGGCAATTTGATCGCCTTCTTTAAAAGAACTTTCGGCGCCAGGGCTACCAGGCGCAACAAAAACTACCTTAAGGATATCGTTCCGTCGTTCGAACGCTAGGCCGCTTCGTTCGCGTTCAAATGGGGCGCCCAGACCCTTTGGGGTTGCGGACACCCATAGTTTCCCTCCAGGAATATCCCAGAAACTTCTAAACCGCTCCAGAAAGGGTAAGCCGAGGTTGATTTCGTATGAAAGTTGGGTTTCCGAAATTTCGGCCGGGACGTCGGTGAATAGCAACGATCCTAAAGAAACGTGCTTCATTGTCGTCATTGCAATTGTATGAATGCCGGTAAGATCGCCACTTATCCAAGACGATAAGGCGCGGCTCTTCAAAAGGTCGTTATCGCTTGCCCACGACTTGCTGATCATCAATGGCGTATTGCTTCCTGAATCGAGGGAGGCTTTTGCCGACTTGCCCTCGATAAGAATATCTATAATCAGAGAGCCATGTTTTCCGACTGAAATGTCGATAGGTGTCATATCCGAGGTGGGTTTACTTTTTTGGAAGCTGGCGCGAAGATTCGGAGCATCAAGATCGAGGTTCGTCCCTTGGAGTATGTTCCGGCCTACCAAAAGATCGGCCCCTAAGCCTGCGGACTCTAGGGATGCGATAATTATCGGATATAGGAAATCTGCGTCACCTATGCGGCAGGTTATCGGGTCAGTGACACCGGCATTGAAGTCACCGTAAATGGCTTGGCCTATTAAAGGTTTGGCGGCCTTTATTCCCAAATTGGTCGCAATCTTTGTATCGAGGATGCAATGGCTGGCACCGCAGTCGAAAACGCCCTTCAAGGTGCTACCCATTAATTCGACCGGCATTATTAACCCATCATCAGATTGGATTAGCTTGAAGCCCGTTGCCGCCAGCGCTGGTCCAGCAACGCTCAGGCCAAGAGCAGTTCCCGCTTTTAGGAAATAACGCCTGTCCATAAATGCCCTCGCCCATGTAGCCATACCTTCAACCTGATATTTAGTATCGAAAGCAAAAATGTGGCGTAAGCATCACCTAATGTGCGCGTGGCGCGCGTTTCTGTCTCAATTAATTTGTGCCAAAACTGACCTTGAATCTCACGTCGAGCCGCTCATTATTGCGCGTCGCTACAACTAGGATTGAACGGTTTGCTCCGGGCGCCGGACTGCACCCCTCTCGTCACGAAAGTGACATCAAGCAAGGGGTGGCCAGATGTTCAAGTCTGCAAAGAGGGATTTTCGCAAGTACGGAACCGCGCTCGCGGCCGTTTGGCTGATTTCGGCGGGGTGGAGCGTCGCGGCGCAGGCCGCTGATCGCACCTTCGCCTTTCATATACCTGCCGAGGATACGGCGCGGGCGTTGAACGACTTCGCGCGCCAGGCCGACATCCAGATCATGTTCCCCTACGACGTGGCGGCCAGTCACCAGACGCCGGCGATCTCCGGACAATTCACCCGCGCCGAAGTGCTGACGCGACTGCTGGATGGCACGGGCCTGGAAGTGGCCGAGCAGTCCGAGGCTTCGATCACCCTGCGCATGGCCACATCGGCGTCAAACAAGGCCACGGCCTCCGCGGATGACGCGACAACGGAAGTGATCATCACCGGCACGCACCTACGCGGCGGAAATCCGACCTCGCCCGTGCATACGCTTACCCGGAAGGACATCGAGCGGAGTGGGTACAATCAGCTTGGTGACCTGATGCGCCGCCTGCCCGAAAACTTCAACGGCGGCCAGAATCCGGGTGTTTCCTATGCGGGCGGCGACGTTGCCAACCAGAACATTTCCAATGCCTCAACGGTCAACCTCCGCGGTTTCGGTTCCGACGCCACGCTCGTGCTGTTGAACGGTCACCGGATCGGCGGTGACAGCTTTTTCCAAGGATCTGACATTTCGTCGGTGCCCCTGTCCGCCATCCAGCGCATCGACGTCGTACCCGATGGAGCATCCGCGCTTTACGGCTCCGATGCTGTTGCGGGCGTCGTCAATATCATCCTGCGCCGGAATTTCCGTGGGACAGAGATCAGCGCGACGACGGGAACGTCGAGCCAGGGAGGAGGGGACCAGAGAGATGTGAGCGCCCTTACCGGCATTGCCGGCCATGGCAGCTATCTGGTTGTCGACCTCGACCTTTCGCAGCAGAATCCGATCCATGCGGGTACGCGCCGGGCGCTTTCCAACATGTATCCCATCACGACGCTTCTGCGGGGCGAGAAGAAGCATAGCGCCTTCGTCAGCGCGGGTCATGACTTCGGCGACATCGCCAAGCTGTCTTTCGACGTTCTCTACAGCGAGCGGCAATCCCTGAGCACGACGCGTCTGTCGCCGACGTCGCTGCTGAGCTACGGCACCCAGCGTACGCCGTCCCTGAACGCGGCGCTGACGCTGGATGTATCCTTGCCGTCAGACTGGCACCTACGGGCCTCGGCCTTGGGCGCCGGCAGCCGCAACAGCTACTTCGTGCGCTATCCGGCCTACAATCTGATTGCCCATACGATCTACAAGAACAGCCTGGACTCGTTCGAAATGACGGCGGACGGTCGGTTGTTCGAATTGCCGTCGGGGGATGTCAAGGCGGCCGTCGGTGCAGGTTATCGCCACGAAACCTTCCAGCAAGGATTTTCCGGCAGCAATTATGTGCGTGCGGGACGCCACATCACCTATGCCTACGGCGAGGTCAGCGTTCCTCTGGTCTCGCCCTCGGTGTCTCGCATCGGGCTTCACGAACTGTCGCTGGACATGTCGGCCCGCGCCGAAAAATACGATGACCTGGGAACCAGCACCAATCCGAAGATCGGCATCCGGTATGTTCCGGCCACCGACCTGACCTTGCGAACGACGTGGGGCCGGTCCTTCAAGGCGCCCTCGTTGCTGCAAATGTACAGCGCCAGTTCGACAACGCAGTCGCCTGCTTCCGAACTCGGTGGGTCCGACCCGGATACGGTCCTGATCAGCACGGGCGGTAATCCAAACCTGAAGCCGGAGAGATCGCGTTCGTGGACCGCCGGCTTCGACTATTCACCGTCCGGAATGAAGGGCCTTACGCTTTCGGCGACCTGGTTCGACGTCGACTACAAGGACCGCGTGGTGACGCCCCTGCCGGACTGGACGACGGCCCTGTATGACCCGCAATACGCGCCGTTTTTCAATCTCAACCCGTCGGAGTCTCAGCAAGCCGACCTGATTGCAAGCACCGACCTCTTCTATGACGATGTCGGCACCTATGACCCTGCCGCGGTCGTTGCCATTCTTCACGACCAGTACACCAACGCAACGGCGCAGACCGCGAAAGGGGTGGATGCTTCCGTCCGGGATACTTTTCCCGTCGGCGGAGGTGACCTGGATGTGTTCGCCAACGCGACCTGGCTGACTTTGAAACAGCAGACCCTGAGCACGCAACCGGTGCAGACCCTATCGGGAAATCTCTACTATGCGGCCAAGTTCCGGGCACGCGGCGGCGTATCGTGGCAAAGGGGCGGACTTTCTGCCTCCGGCATCGTCAATTTCCTGTCTCCGGAAAAAGATACAGCGGCGACGCCTTCCGCAACCGTTGCTTCATGGACCACGGTTGATGCGACCCTGGCTTACGCGGTGGGGGCGGGGCGAGGACTGCTTTCGGGCGTGAAGTTGTCCGTTGCAGCGACGAACCTTTTCGACAAGCTTCCGCCGCGAACCTATAGCCAGTCGGCGACCTTGCCGCATTTCGATCCCACCAATGCGTCGATTGTCGGGCGGTTCGTCAGCCTGACGGTTTCGAAGGCGTGGTGATGAAAGGGATATCAGCGGCTTCGATGATGGCGCTTTCCTTGGCGGGCGTCATGGCCACCGGCGCATGCGCGTTCGGGACTTCCGACCCAAGGCGAACCTGGACGATTCGCGATGAAGTGGAGGTGCCGGCGGTCATGGAAACGGCGATGTCGCGGGACGGCAAGGTGGGACTCGTCCTCGTGCGCACCGATCACCTCGACACCAACAGCCGCGAGTTTCGGCTTCTGGGTGTCGACATCGGCCGGAAGCAAATGCAGCCACGCCTTGCAGCGAAGTGGATTTCACGGATCGATGCCATTCCCAACAGCTCGGATTGGAGTCTGCTGGCCGATCTGGGTGAGGGCGTTCAACTGTACAGGCTGACTCGTGACTTCAGGATCAAGCCTATCAAGGTGCGACGGCGGACGGTTACGATCGGCGCGGATACCGCCGTCGCGGTGACCCCTTCGATCTATGATTTCGATCAGGCTTTCGGTGTGTTCGACTATGGATGGTCCCCGGACGGAAAATCCTACTGGTATTCCACGGCGCATGTCGTGTCGAAAGGCTACCAGAAGCCGTCCGTACAACTGGCCGCGTTTGTGCCTTATACGATCTTACCGAGCCAGGTTTCGGAACTGCATGTCGCCTCCCTGAACGGTGATGACAGGATCATTGCTTCGGCGCCTGGACGATCGATCCCGCATACGGTGGTGGCCTTTCAGGAGAGCGCGGCCTATTGGGACGAGCCGGCAAAAGGCGGCGCCCTGGGATTGAATTTCTCGATGCCGACGGGCGAAGACGGTAGCCCTTTCGAAACCGTGCCGAAACATTATGACCCAGCATCACGCCGCATCACCGACGGTAACGCGTCACCGGCGAATAACCTGGTCGGTAGTCATGGCGGCAGTCTTCACGAGACTTCGGCGAATGGTGTCACCCAGTTGTCGGAAGACCTCCCGGAGGGGCGGCAGCAATCCTACGGCCGGGTCGATTTTCCGATCGGCGGGTTCTGGTCATCGCGCGGCTGGTACTATCCCTCATTCGGGATGTCGATCCTGCCAACGCGCCACGGCATGCCGTACAGGTCGGACCTGGTGCGCCTCGATCGAGAGGGGAAGGTCACATCGCTTGAGCCGAGCGAAAGCCTTACTCACTGCGCGCTTGCTGAAAACCAACCGACCGGTGTCTGCATCCAGGAAAGCCTGAATGATCCACCTTCCGTCGTCACGGTCGATGCAGGCCGGTGGCGCGCGGAGCCTGTCGGACCGTTGGACGCCCGATATGCTGCCATTTCTCCCCTGACCTATGTGCAGAAGGTTTGGACCGTCGGCGACTTGTCTGCCAGCGGCTTCGTTGTTTTGCCCCGTGATTACAAACCGGGCGGACGGTATCCGGCCATCCTTCTGACCCACGGCTACGACGCCGACGACACCTTTGCCTATTGGGCCCTGCAATGGAGTTACCCTGTCCAGGTCTGGGCGGAACGCGGCTATGTCGTCCTGTGCGTCAATGACATTCCCGTCGGTCAGTCAGCCGAACGCAAGGCGGCTTATCTCCAGTGGGATGCCGGCCAGGGCGACATGTCTGCGGCGCAGGTGGCGCAGGTCGTGTGGCTCGATCAGCTCAGGATCTACCAGCAAGCGCTTACGGAATTGTCGGCGGATGGAACCATAGATCCGGCCCGCGTTGGTATAGTCGGTTACAGCCGTGGTTCGCAGATGACGAACGTCGCTGTTACACAGACGCGGATGTTCGCGGCGGCGTCCAGCGGCGATGGTTCGTATTTTGCGCCGTCGAGCTATTGGGTCGGCGACAACCAGGTGTCCTATCGCGGCCTTTTTAGCGGTGCGCCGGGTCACGCCGGTGCGGATGAACTCTGGCGAAGCCTGTCTCCGGCCTACCGGGCCGACCAGGTGACTGCGCCCGTCTTGTTCCAAGTCGCGTTTGAGAAGGCGGGCATACAGGATTTTTTCGGCGCGCTGCAGGAGGCGAATGTGCCGGCCGAATTCATGGACTTCCACAATGAGACCCATCTGTTTCACTATCCGCTTAACCGCGCGATAGCGATGGAGGAAAATCTCGACTGGTTCGACTATTGGCTAAGGGGCGTCCGTGACCCAACGCCGGCAAAGGATGAGCAATACAAACGTTGGGACAGCTTGCGCGCAAGATGGAAGCAAGCAGACACTGGCTCCGTCGTAACCGTATCTTCCCACTAGCTCGACCGGCTTGTTCGACTCAGCGCCGAAGATTGCTTTGAGACGGATCGATCACGCCAACCGCTCACCCAGGCTTCAGCTTCAGTCAACTCGAGGAAGCGCAGATGGTCGCCCTTGGCGAACCGGCTTGAATCGCGCAACGCGACTTCGAGTGCGGGGCGGTCCAGAAGGTTGTGGCTGGCCAGAACGCCTTCAAGGAGGGCTTCGCGGATCTGATCCAGGTTTTGCAACGCCACGTCATAGGCAAAACTGTCAGGCCCGCCCTTCGACTGCCTGTCCACGATGGATTTGGGCAAGAGGTCCGCAAATGCCTGCCGCGCGAGGGATCGGTTTACGCCGCCGGCGCACCAGGTCCAGGTGGGAACAGACAGGCAAAGCTCCACGACCGGTTGGGAGAACAGCGGTTGGATCTGTGGACCCGCCTGCGACCGCGGAAAGAGATCATTGGGGTATTGCAGACCGAGTACCCGGGCTACGTGAACGGCCTTGCCCGGAAGAACGGACTCGGGCGGCCAGAGCCAGGAACCAGGCTCCATTTCCACCTTGTGGCCTCTGAAAAAATCTGCATTCAGCAGCCGAGTATCCAGTTTCCATTCGTACGCGTTTCCACCGGCGCGTGCCCTGGTCCTCGCGGCGGTAATAGCGTCCCAGAGGCTGCATCGGGTCAGGCGGCAGATATCCTTCACGGTCCGCCATGTTTGCCCGGACAATCCGGTCCTGAGATAGCTATCGAGGATCGGCGTCGCGGACATTGTCAGGCAAAACACGTTGTCGCCGCCGATGCCGCTGAAGAAGACATCGACACCTCCTGTCTCGGCGATTGAGGCACGGGTGGCCAGATTGCTTTGTCCGAAAGCCGGTATGCCAGGGCAGGGCAGGTGAAGCGATGTCGATGTTCGTATGTTCACCGCATCCACATCGTATTGGCGCTCGATGAGGCCGATATCAAGGTGCTCGCACAGAATTCGGGCATAACCACGCTCGTCACCGAAGGGCTCATTGGTCGCCATTGTGAAGCAGGTAAAGTCGGCGTTCGCTTTCTTCAGACATGCCGCGACAATTGAAGAATCCAGGCCTCCCGATACGCCGAGCAACCCGTGATCAAAGGAAGTTCCCCATGCGCCGACACAGCCCGTGACCGCGGACCGCAGACGTTCGGTTAGAGCGGAAACGGACTGCATATTGTCATCGGTGTAGTCCCAGGGCGACCACCAAGGTTCGAGTTCGACCTGACTGCCTGCCCAAGACAGGCGCCATCCCGCCAGCAGTTCGGACACGCCGGCAAGGCCGGTTTCGCGTGCCGGCGGACCGTTACATAGCACTGTAGTCCCGAGGAAATTCCAATTGATCTCTCCGGAAATAAAGCCGGCGTCGAAAGCCGTTTCGACCTCAGATACGACGATCAACGCGCTTTCGAATTCGATGAAATAGCAGGGGAGTGCGCCTGAAGGATCCCTGAGGATGCTCCAGTCTCCCGGCCGCTTACCTTTGAGGATGGCGACGTAACCGCCCCAGACGTGCTTCAGAAGATGATCGCCCGCCGAGCGCTCAATGATTTCGCAATCGGTGTCGGAGAAGCTGCTAATTGGTACGGGACGGTCGGCTTTCGTGAACACATGCCCGAGCAGGCCGCCATACTTGCCGCAAGGGATGAAGCCACCTTCCTCGCTAACAAACAGAAGAGACGCAGCGTTGGCCACGAGGCTCAGTGAAGTGCGTTCCAGCACCCATGCTTCAAGCCGGCGGCGAAGGCCTTTGTTCTCGGTAAATATGGCAAGATACCGAAGCGCCATGTCAGACCACCAGTATCGGCGTATAATGAGTTACATGGTCCAGGTTATCGGAGAGCACCGCTTCGCCCTGCTGGACCCAAGCATGTGCGCTCCACGGCGTTCGCCGGACGCCAAGGATAAGGGTGGCGGCGATCCCCAAATCCATCAGGTAGTGCAACATGGCCAGTGACCAACTCAGGCACTGATCCTGGGTCGTCATCAGCATGCGCGTGTTATTGAAGGCTGCCGCAGCCACCCTGATGCAGACCTTGGGGACCAATCGCCTAGGGAAACGATTTCGTCGCTGGGCAATTCGCGCCAGGACTTGAGCCAGTGTCATATGCTTGACGTCACGGCGCATCCTAATTTGTGCCATAAGCGCCAAAGTCATCAGCAAGGGATGAAAACCAGGGACTTCGACAGACAGGTCGGATTGTGCCTGAGGGGCGGTAGTTGGTGCGAGTGTGCCGTCGGCCGCGGCCGAGCTTGTCAGTATGCCCGATGCTTCCAGAGTCATCAGAGCGTTCACATCCGCGTCTCCCAGTGGTTCTGCGGCCATGAGCTTGCGAAAGGCCTGCCCGCCCGGACCTGACAGGGCAAGATACCTTCCTGTGTTGGCGTCAAGAAAGGTCAGTTGACCGTTGGCAGTGCAGAAATGGATACCACTGGAAAGCCCGAATGCCACAGCGCGTCCCCAATCACGGCGAGCCAAGTTATTTGCTGAAGAGGTTTGCGCGGAAGGATCACCGCGCAAACCCTTCGGATCAGTCGGCCGTCAGCATGCCGGTGAGGGGAAACTTGCGGTTCGCGCCGACTTGACCGTCGTCCTGGATGTCGTGGTTCGAGGACCCCTTGGTTTCCTCGATGACGGCGCCCAGGTCGAGCAGGTCTTCGGAACGGTTGTCGGAATGCGTATTCATAACTACCTCCATGTGAAGTTTGAGACGTCATGACCATCATGACGGAAGGACGCTATCACCGGCGATCTGAAATCGAGCATCGATAACGCACGGATTTCGCGAAAGTTTTCGTGCAATTCCGACGAAATTTCAAAGACCTGATCGCTTGCGCGGACGCGCTCAGTGGCGATCCTGGTAGGACAGCCCTACGAGTTGCGGTGTCAGGTCCAACCGTCGCCGGTAGTAACGGCGGACGGCGTCGACCAGCGCCGGCCGATTTCCGTCTCGGCGAACCTGGTCAAGGCGGTTCAATTCGTCTTTCCCGTCGGAGATCAGGTTTTGCTCCAGGACGCGGATAGCGCGCAGCCGGTCGTTGCTGTTTCCTATGCTTCGCGTCAGCTCGGCGTTTTGTGCCGGTGTGGTGATAGCCAGGAACAGATGTTCGGTCGCCGCCACGACATCCGCCGGCAAGACGGTGTCTTCGGCCTGACGGTCTGCCGTCCCGAGGTGGAAATCCTTAGAACCTGTTGCGCACAGCCAGGAACTCCAGGACAGCAGGTCGCGCAGGCGCTGCTCATTGACCCAGGGAATAATGAAGCCGTCTTCGTGGGCATATTCCAGCACGCGTTCGCCGACGAGTTGCCGCATGGCATTGGTCACCGGCGATGTGCTTGCCTTCAGGATGTCGGCGAGCCCTCTTGCCTGAAGGCGCTGGCCAGGCTTGTGGCGGCCGCTCGTGACTTCCCGCTTCAGCTCCAGATATGTCCGTTCGAAAATCCTGGGCGTCATCGCGGCGCTCTCTTGTGCGGGTAAATCCTTTTTCGCGGTGCGGAGGGATCCTAGTGTTCCGCGTGATTGCCGCGGCACATTTAGGTAGCCACCTTCCGGTTGACTATCCTAGCACTTTACCGAAAGCAGGAAAACTAAAAGTTGTTTGAACGTTCCTAACTCGCCTTCAACGATTTTTAGGCCAAGGCCGGTTGCTGGCTTCATTACATGTCGATGCCCATCGATTTCGATCTGCCGAGGTCCCAGGTTACGGCGGTCCGTGATCGCATCTGGCCTGAGATTGCTTCGCCGATATGACGCTCGATCCTTGGCGACCAGGGAACCAATTGAAATCCCATCCCGTCATCGAGGACGGCGAAGCGCCCCGAGGCCAGATCCAGCCTTTGCCGATAGATTCCGGCGACGTGGTCGCCATCCTTCGGCACCGAAATCCGAGAAGCGCCCGTAGTGGTCAAAGCGGCTGACACCTGCTCAAGCTCCCTTTGCCTCAGGGTGTCGATGAGACTGCGGGCCGGGCGCCAACTATCGCCATGACCTGTCGCGAGATTCATCTCGACCAAGCGGTCTGAGCGTCGCGCCATTGCCTCCTGCGCCTCTTGTCCAAAGCCGGTATTGGCCATTGCCGGCCGATCGCCCTTGACCAGTTGCCTATCGAGCCAGGTGGCGCCCTCGGCGGTAATCTGAGCCTTCAGGTCCAGGTCACTTTCGACTCGGACCATGGTGTGCGCTTGGTCCGCTACGAAGGCCTTGGTGATGGTCACGACCGAGCCGGGTGGGCAATCCCCCGACTGCTCAAGGCTTGAGACACCGACATGGTGTGTCCGCCCGTCGATCCCGTCGACAACGACATAGGCCGTGCCCTTCAGTTCATCGTCGAGGCCGCGGGCGAGGAGACGGCCGACAACCGGTTCGCTCGGGTTGGCGCCGTCTAGGACGAAGGCGTCGGACGAGCGCGCCAGGCTGGCTTCCGCCAATCCCCGGTGAATGCGCTTGATGATGTCGCCGCGTTCGCCGAGTTCGCGAAGAACCGCTTCGGTTCGCTCCGAAATCACCCATTGGCCGGGCGCGAATTGATCCGCCAGGCCGAGGCTTTCCAGTTTGCGCATCCGCCCCGCTTTCAGGGCTTGGAATTCATTCGGTGGGTGGTTGGCATCGGGGGCCAGGTCGACAAACCCATCTTGCCTGGAATCCGCCATGATTTGCCGATCGAGTTGGGTGAAGCGCTCGGTATCGACCTGGCGATGAAGGGTCTGGTGAATTTCGAAATCGGTGCGCGGACCCAATTCATCGGTGACCAATCCCTGCGCGCGGGCGCGAAGCCCCGCCTTGATGTAGTCGCGGCTGATGACGAGGTCATCGCCGAGGTCAGTGACACCCCGGACGATGACATGGACATGCGGATGCTCCGTATTCCAGTGGATGACCGCGACCCAGTCCAGGGGCGTCCCCAGGTCGGCCTCAGCCTGTTTCATCAAGTCGCGTGTGAACCGGTTCAGATCTTCCATCTGGTCCGCATCCTCCGGCGAGACGATGAAGCGAAAATGATGGCGGTCATCGGCGCACCGCTCCGCGAATTCCCTGCCATCCGCGCCCTCGCGGTCCGGGCCGAACAGGACCGCCTTCTCGCCGTCACGGGTCACCCCTTCACGCTGAAGATAGCGTAGGTGCGCCTGCAGTGGCGTCGCTCGCCTGCCGTGCTTGACGACTCGTGCCTTGACGACGGCCAGCCGGCTGCGATTGGTAAGCAGCCGGTTGGCGATGTGGGCGGCTTGCCGGCCTCGGCCGAAATTGGAACGGCCCGCCGACAAGCGGCCGCGCCGGATCGTGGCGCCGGCCTTTTGTGCCGCGGCCAGGGCTTGATGGATGAACGGCCGTACACGTTGGGCGCTCTTCGAGCGGATATGTCCCGGCCGGATATGAAACTCATCTTGGCGCCGCATCGGGGTAAAACCTCTCGAAACCTGGTACGAAAACAACAACTTAGCTTGGTTTCGCCTCATAGATGGACGGGTAACCTCTCGTGTGGGGCGGCCAAGCAATTGAAAAATAAGTGAAATTCACTCCGACAAATCCCAGCAGCCTCTCGCCCTTTTATCCTGCCTCTCAAGAAAGAACCGCCGAGATGACCATGTGACCGACTATTGAACGGTCTTGTTGCCTGGGCCCGAAGTGGTGAGGGGAAGCGTGACGAAGGGAGAAGAGCCCGCTACGAAGACCGTGGGGGCTGCTTCGCCGACGTCGGCGGTTTGCGGGAACAAGGCGGCTTCCTTCCAGGACGGAGGTCGCGAAGAAACGGCCAAGGACTTCATGTTCAACGCGTCGGGACCAAGCTTTTGGGTTATGGCCGCGACATAGGCGCGTGTTTCAGCCGGCAGAGGCTGGCCGGTGTCCCGGTGATTTTCCCACCGGCCGGGGCCTGCGTTATAGGCCGCCAGGAAACCATCCGCTCCGTAAGTGTCGTACAGGGCTCGAAGATAGTAAGCACCGGCCAGGATATTGTCGTGCGGATCGAACGGATCGGTGCCGAGGTTGAACTGGCGTCGCAACGCCTGCCAGGTGGCTGGCATGAGTTGCATCAAGCCCATGGCGCCTTTCCGGGAGACGGCGCGCCTATCGCCGGCACTTTCGGTGCTCAAGACGGCACGGATCAGGGCAACGGGTAGGCCGGCTTTCTGCGCGGCTTCGTCGACATAGGCCGCATAGTTCGGAGCAGGGGCTTGCATTTCGATGGTCGGAACCGCGGCGGCGAGGACGAGAAGATAGTGCATGGGGCTATCCGGCCTCGTCGCTCTTGGCCACGCTGCTGGTGTTGCGCTTCCAGATCAGCACCCACTCCTTCTTGTCGGTGTCGCGCTGGAAAAGATTGGCCTTGATGGGCGCTGGCAGGGTCGGGTCGTCGAGCGCCAGACTGACATAGTCGCCGGCACGTTCGCCGGTTCGTTTCCAGGCGACGCCGACCTCAGGACCGTCCGCATCCTTGATATGTACGGTGTAGTGCGGTTGGCCCTGAACATCGGGCTGGTTGGTCGGAACAAGGACGACATGGCGATCGAACATCAACGTTCGAATGGTGCCGGTAAAGAGGCCGCGGATACGCGTGAACTGTCCGATCTGAGGCATGGATCGACTCCGAAAATTGCGATGGAAGAGATCGAGGCCTGCGCTTCAGGCGCTCGGTCGTCGCGCGAACGTCAGCAGCGGGAAGGCACGACCTTTGACGAGCACGCGCGCGATTGGACCGAAATATCGTCCGTCGAAGCTGTCGGCGACGGCGGGGTTCATGACGAATATTTCGGATGATGTGAGGACCCGGCAGCCCTGCCATTCGGGCATGGGTCTGTGCAGCCGATCTTCGAGCCGAGCGTCGGCGATATGCACGCCCTGGACATAGATTTCGGCACCGTGGCGGCAGATTTCTGAGCCACCGATTGCCGCCACGGGTTTGATCAGCAGGACATCGTGCGGCAAATACCGACGCTCGGCGGCCAGACGTTGTGTGTCGGGCGGGAGTCTGGCGACCGCCAAATCACCGACATGGAGCGAGGCATTCGGCTGCACGACGTAGAGGCCAATTGGTACGCTCGGCGAGGCGTTCCATAGAATGAAAGTCGGGCCGCGAACGATGAGTGAAGCGAAGATGGTGGTTATCGCCGTGAGGGAGACCGCCGCCAGCCAGCGTCGTCGTCGTGCCCAGTTCGATGACTGGTTCGCCGTCATGAGTTTGCGCCTGGCGGAGGCAATTGTGGACGGCGTGTCGTCGGCACGATCCGGCCGACGCCGGTATCATGTGTGGATTGCCGGCATCCCTGCGACGCCCAGTTGGTCAGCGCCTCCACGGTATAGACGACGCGACCGCCGAGCTTCAGAAAGGTCGGGCCGGTGCCGTAGACGCGGTGCTTTTCCAGCGTGCGTTCGGAAAGTCCGAGGAGCCGGGCGGCCTCCGGTGTACGCAGGTATCTCTGCGGAAGGGGTGCTGAGGACGTCACTGTAAGTCCCTCTCTTCGCCACCGGAAAGTGGTGGCCGAAAGGAAGTACATCCGATAATTGCGTTACGGGAAACGGCGAGCAACCTGTAATGGAAACAAGTCTTTGATTAGCATGAATTTTTGGCAGTGTGGGTGTAAAATCGCGGCAAAATCACATGATCGGGTGATGGCTTGCCGATCGTGAAAACGCCAGGTTTTGCGGGCAATTGAGCAAAAAAGAAGCCCCCGGTCGGTGTGACCGGGGGCTTTGGCCTTACGAGCGGCTGCGCGACCAGACCAGGCTGTATTCGCCGTCGTCGTCCTGAAACAGGTTGGCGAAGATCGGTGCGGCGAAGGACGGGTCGTCGAGTTTCAGGGACAGGTAGGCCTTGTTCTCGCGGGAGGTCTTCGACCAGGCGGCGCCGATTTCGGCGCGGCCCGCATAGACCCGGTGGGTCGGCGCTTCCTCGTTGGCCGGGGTATCTTCCCGGACGATCCGGACGTTCTGAAGCTGGACGTTGATGGTGAAGATCTCGCCGACGATTTCGCCGTTGGTGGTTTGGAACTTACCGATGACAGCCATGTTGGTCTCCTTGATAGTGGGGTTCCGAAGCCGCCCTGTGCGGCCTCGATGGCGCCGAGTTTCAGGAGACATGGCCTGCGTCATGGTCGATGCCGGTCTTTTTTGACTCGCGAGGAACTGACGGAAAGCAAAAAGACGCGCGCTCACGGCGCGTCCTGCGAAACCCGTCAGGGGGAAAAAAGCCGGCAGCGGCCATTGACGCAAAAGGACAGGGCTCATGGAAATGTGCGTCCGTCGATGGCTGTTCAGGGTTGCTCCGCGATCACTGCGCCAAGGAAACCCACATGGCTGTCATCGGTAAGTTCCGGGCCGCACTGCGTCGTCACTCACCGACTTTCTTTCTCCACGGTCCAGACTCACGACATCCGCTTCGGGCGTAGTCGGGCCGGTCGGACGACGTCCCGACCCATCGCATCTTCGTCGGCTGTACCGCCATCGCTGGCGGCTGGCCAGGAGCACCACGCGATCGGCCAGCCTGCCCGCGCCCGGAGCCTGCGGTTCGCTCATCCCGCCGTCGCGGTTCGACTTCCTGTTCAAGGACGGGGCGGCTAATACAGCCTGGTCTGGTCACGCTGCCGGCACCATCTGACAGAGCGACTGGTCCTCGATTGGTACTTGTTTGCCGTCGCTAGGAGTCTTTCAAAAACTCAGTCCAAGGCGCACGTTTGAGAAGGAAACGTGCATTGGCGACGTAAAGGTCTGCTTTCAGATTGCGGGCGACGCCAGCCACAAACGCCAGGGCCGCCTTATACGCCTTGTAAGCTTGGATCTCCGAAGGTGGCGAGGCCTGTCCGTAGCGTGCGTCCATCTGCGCGCGGTCAACCGGGATGTCTCGTAGTTTGGTACGCAGCCCGGCGGGTAAGTGGTCTTTAACGTCATCGAATAACTCGAAGAGGTTATGAATTTCGCGAAAGCTGCCGTTTTGCTGGAGCGCCAAAGCCTTAAGGACTTTTTCGCAGGCAATGTGCATGGGCCACATAGCGCCCTGCCTGCCGGCGGCGTCACGCTTCAGGATCAAATGGGCTGAGGCTTCGAGATCGGACACCACACCTCGCAGAAGTCCATGTATGACGTCGTTGTCTTTACCTGGTCCCATCAGAAATATCCTGATGGTGCGAATGTCTCCTGCGGCTTTAGAGATGTCTCGACGTATTTTAGCGATCGACTTTGCATCAAGGCCTGCCAAAGGCGGCGCGTGATGCAGCCATTTGAGAGGATTTTCGCACGGATCGACCTGGGCGGGAAAGATTAACCAAGCTGTCACGCCTTCTTCCTCAACTTCGCTTCTAGTCAAGGGAACACGGACCTCAACCACCGCGCCTCGCACCTCGGCCAAGACAACGGCGTTGCCGCCCGTGTCGAAATTTTGAAACGCTTCGCCATAGCGGTCCTTATACCATGCCGTGAAATGGGCAAAAATGACGGCGAACGATCTCGTTACCAGGTAATTCTCTTTCGGCGCTTCGGACAACGACACGATGAAATGGTCGACGAACTGTTGCGCTGCCATCATCGGACGTTGGTTCAATTCAACGCCGCGATTCCGTAGATCGGTATCGAGAAGATCGGCGACCCTTTCGATGTAATCCTTTAATTCGTCACCACTAAATGTGTCTACGTCCGCGTCCGCCATGTTGATCTCGTATCGTGCGCTATCTGCCCGTACTATACATGGTGTTGCCAAACGATCCCTTCCAGTAGGAGTTCTGCCTAACGAGCGCAGTGACGGCGAGGACAAGCGCCGATGAAAGTGATAGGGCAATCCGCCAGGCAGGGGCTGGCACGTTTGGGGCTATAAGCGTCTCTGAAAGCATGAAGACTAGCCAGCCGACCGGTAGCGCGACACAGGTCCGCATATCAAACGAATAGGCCAAAAAGCCATAGCGAAACCGAGGCGCAGGGCCGTCGATACCACTGCGAACATGAGCGCCGCGGCGGCTACAACTCCAGGCCAGCCGCCACCGGTGGCGAACGCCGCTCGGGCTGCCAAGACCGCGCAAACAAGCGCGAATAGATTTTCCGACAGGAAGATTATCAGCGAGACGGCGACGATGAGGCCGCTCGCGATGAGCATGAGGGCGAAGACAAGCATGGGCAATCGCGGCCGGGCCGCGCCTCCGACGATGTGAGGAAAGATGCGGCAAAAGGCGGCTAGGCGCCGCCTCGCCAGACCGGGATACCGATGGCTCGCGCCTTGTCGGCGAGATTGTCCTGCACGCCCGAGCCCGGGAAGAGCACCACGCCCGTCGGCATCATATCGAGGAGCGTGTCGTTCCGCTTGAAGGGCGCCGCACGCTTGTGACGCTGCCAGTCGGGCTTGAAGGTGACCTCGGTGACCTTGCGCGTCGC
>OUNJ010001773.1_pt2 | contig 16692 bp, 11 predicted proteins | sample 1755361 | NCBI WGS metagenome assembly OUNJ01 (sample SAMEA3914825, study PRJEB12502) | metagenome | biome: forest; material: soil | place: USA | collected 2012-03-12 | depth 0.1 m
CAGCACCAGGCCGAACAGGGTCAGCGCGTTGATGGTGAAGCCGAAGACATGCATCACCGCAAAGGTGCCGATGATCGAGACGGGGACGCTCAGCAGCGGGATGATCGAGGCGCGCCAGGTCTGCAGGAACAGGATGACGACGATGACGACCAGCAGGATGGCTTCGAGCAGGGTGTGGATGACCGAGTCGATCGATTCATGGACGTATTCGCTGGTATCGTAGGCGATCTCATAACTGACGCCTTCCGGCATGGCCTTTTTCAGTTCGGCCATGGTTGAGTGGACGTCGGCGGACAGTTGCAGCGAATTGGCGCCAGCCGTTTCAAAAATCGGAATGCCGACGGCGTTCTTGTTGTCCAAAAGCGAACGCAGTGCGTAGTCCGAGGCGCCCATTTCGATGCGGGCAATGTCGCCCAGGCGCGTCACGGCGCCGTCGGATGAGGTCTTGACGATGATGTTGCGGAAATCGTCCTCGGTCGACAGGCGGCCCTGGGCGTTGACCGACAATTGCAGCGTCAGGTCGGGGATGCCGGGTGAGCCGCCGATGACGCCGGCCGCGGCCTGGACGTTTTCCGAGCGGATGGCGTCGGCGACGTCGGACGGCGACAGGCCGCGTTCTGCGACCTTTTGCGGATCGAGCCAGACGCGCATGGCGTAGTCGCCGCCACCGAACATCTGGATCGGCCCCACGCCCTTGATGGCTTGCAGGCGGTCCTTGATGTGCAGCAGGGCGTAGTTGCGCAGATAGTTGACGTCATAGCGGCCGTTGGGCGAGGTGATGTGCACCACCATCGGCAGGGACGACTGGCTCTTTTGCGTGGTGATGCCCAGAGCGCGGACATCGGCCGGCAAACGCGCCTCGGCCTGGCTAACGCGGTTCTGCACCATCTGCTGGGCGAGGTCGGGATTGGTGCCGAGCTTGAAGGTGACGGTGAGTGTCATCTGGCCGTCGGCGGTTGCCTGGCTGCTCATGTACAGCATGTCCTCGACGCCGTTGACCGACTCTTCGATCGGAGCGGCGACGGTTTCGGCGATGACCGAGGGGCTGGCGCCCGGATAGGTGGCGTGGACGACGATCTGCGGCGGCACGACTTCGGGGTATTCCGAGACCGGCAGCACCTTGAGCGCCAGCAGGCCGGCGACCAGGATCAGCACGGATAACACACCCGCGAAGATCGGCCGGTCGATGAAGAATTTGGAGAGGTTCATGGCATCATGCCTTTGAGCGGTTTCAGGCAAAGGGGTGGCATCGCCGCGATCGGCGGAGATCGCGGCGGGCCCTTGGGGTATTCAGTAGATTTAAAACTTAGGCGTTGGGGTTGGTCGGAACCTTGTCCATGCGCACGACCTGTTCACTGACGACCGAGCCCGGGCCGACGTGCTGGATGCCGCTGACCACGACCTTCTCGCCGTCCTTCAGACCTGAGGTGACGATGCGCAGGCCGTTGACCGTGCCGCCGAGCGTCACTTCGCGATAGACGACCTTATGGTCGGCGCCGACGACGTAGACGAAGCGCTTGCTCTGGTCGGTGCCGACGGCGAGCTCGCTGATCAGCAGGGCGGGCACCGTCTTGGCGGCACCCATATGGACGCGGACGAACTGGCCGGGGATCAGCTTGCCGTCGGGATTGCTGAACACGGCGCGCGCCTTGACCGTGCCGCTGGTGTCGTCGAACTGGTTGTCGATCAGCTGAAGGTGACCGCTGATGGGGGCGTCGCCGGCCGTGCCGGTCTCAACGGTGACGGGGACCTGGTCGAGCGTCTCATTGCCGGCGGTGGCCTTGAGATCCGCCAGGGTGCGGTTGATGACGGTCTCATCGGCGTCGAAGCTGGCATAGATCGGGCTGACAGACACCAGGGTCGTCAGGGCTTGCGACGACGGACCGGCGGCGACCAGATTGCCGACCGTGACCTCGATGCGGCCGACGCGGCCCGAGACCGGCGCCCGCACCTGGGTGTAGGACAGGTTGAGATTGGCCGTCTGAAGCTGGGCCTGGGCGGCGGCCAGATTGGCCTCGGCGCCTTTGAGGTCGTTTTCGCGGCTTTCAACATCGCTTTGCGCGATGGCGTGGTCGTTCCACAGTCGCTGTGCCCGAGCTTGTTCGGAGGTGGCGAGCGTCAGGCGGGCCTGGGCTGCGGAAACGTCGGCGCGAGCGCGGGCGGCGTCGGCCTCGAAGGGGGCCGGGTCGATGGTGACAAGCAGATCACCGGTCTTGACCAGAGCGCCTTCATGGAAGTGGATGGCCTTGATGGCGCCGGCGACACGCGGGCGGATATCGACGCGATCGACGGCTTCGAGGTGGCCGGAAAAGTCCTCCCACGGACTGACATTCTGCTCCTGAACGACGGCGATGGTCACCGGGGTCGGGGCCAGCGCCGCCGATTGCGACGCGGCGTGCGAGGTCAGGGCGTGGGTGCCGATGCCGACGACGGTCAGGACGCTGACGACAGCGGCCGTGGCCAGCAGGGATTTGCGCGGGAGCCGCTTAAGAACGGACAGGGAATTGGGGGTAGTCATAACGGAATCCTTTGGGGGGAAAGGAAAAGAGGGAATACGCGTACAGGTCGCCGCGCCATTGGCGTTGCGTGCGGGCGTTGCAGAATGGCCTCTCAGGCTCTATTTCTGTGCGATGCCGCAGTTAAATAGGGCGAGGCAGCCATTTTGTAAACATAATTTTTTGCGACATCGCAAATAAATGCTTTTGAGGCTTTAAATATGCGACATCCGGGCGCATCTTCCGTGTTCGGATGGGTCTGGATTTGAGCGCCGAAAAGGATTAGTCTGCGACGTCGCAAGAAAATGACAGCAGGCGGGTAAGCGTAAAGGAAAAGGGTCGTCATGGACGATTTGACAGCTTTTGGACTTCCGGAAACCGGTACCTGCGGCGGGCAGGGCGCGGATGCGGGCGCCTGCGCCACAACGCGCCGTCGCGGCCGGCCGCGTGCCTTCGATCCAGACGTGGTGCTGGAGCAGGTGCTGGAAATGTTCTGGATGCGCGGCTTCGCGGCGACGTCGCTCGACGATATCGCGGCCGAAACCGGCGTCAGTCGGCCGAGCCTCGCTGCCGCGTTCGGCGACAAGGAAGCGCTCTATCTCAAGGCCATGGAACGCTATCGCGACGGCATCAATGAAAAGCTTGATCGCGTTCTGACCTGCAATGGCGCCGGCGATACCCTGCTCGGCATCGTCCGCCGCTATTTCGATATCATGCTCGATTCTTACACGGGCGTGAGCGAGGATTGCCTGGGTTGCGCCTTCACCTGCACCGCGCTGAACGAAGCGCCGCGCCACGATGCCATCCGCAGCGTGCTGCAAAACACCATCGAGGAATTCGACCTGCGTTTTGAGGCCTTCTTCCAGCAGGCGCGGGAGATGGGCCATATCGGGCCCGACAAGGACCCGAAGGTGATGTCGCAGATGATCACCGGCCTGACCTCGAGCCTGGCCGTGCGCGCCCGCGCCGGGGCCAGCCGTGAAGATCTGCAAAAGATCGTCGAGGCCAATACGGCGTTTCTGTTCGTCTAAATCTTAGGATGGAACCTATCGCACCCGCCGGCCGTCCTCCGGGACGGTGTCGAGATCGACTGCGTATCCGGCCTTGGACAGGGCTTCCAGCAGCAAATAACGCACCGTGACGCGGCGATGGACGCTGGCCAGCTTCAGCGCCGTCCACAAATCGTCTGAAACATCGAAGCGCAGGGTGCGGCTGGCCTCGGCGACGTCGGGCGTCGCCTTGGGTGCCTTCGCGGCAGGACGAGGCTTGGGCGTGGCGGGGGCTGCGCGCGGCGCGGAGGGCGGTTGCGGCGTGTAGCTGGATGGACGGCCGAAGCCGAGATCGGACGCGCCGTCGATCAGGCGTTGCGCGTCCTCCTCGCTGAGGCGGGGGCGCGGGGCGGGCATGAAGGCGGATTTGGTCATTTGCGTCTCGCTCAGGCGGCCTTGGCGTCGGCGGCCGCCAGGATTTCAAGAATTTCGACCATGGCCTCGCCGATTTCGCGCGCCGCCTTGGCATCGCCGCCGGGATGGATCGGGGTCTGGCCGGTGAAGTGGATGGCTTGATAGGCGGCGCGGTGGATCAGCTCGGTTCGCAGCACCGGCACGCCGGCGGCCTGGATTTCGCTGCGTGCGTGCAGGGCGACGCGCGACAGCAGCGGCGCCATCTGGGTGAAGATGGCGCGCGCGGCGATCGGACGGCGCAGCATCTTTTCGGCGCGGCGTACCACTTCCCAGGTGCGGAAAACCTCCTGCAGATCCATGCCCGATACCTTGGTCGGGATGAGGACGAGATCGCTTTCGGCGATGGCGTAGGTGACGGTCTGGGTGGCGGCGCCCTCGACGTCGACGAACACCAGTTGGTACTTGGCCGCGGCATTGGTGATGGCGTCGAGAATGGTGGTTTCATCGAGCCCGGAGATCAGCTCGACGCGGCAATCGTCGGGGGCGCGTTCGCGCCAGGCGCGGACGTGGCTATTGGGATCGGCGTCGAGAATGGCGACCGAACCGCCGCCACGGGCGAAGGCGTCGGCCAGGCAGATGACGGTGGTCGTCTTGCCGACGCCGCCCTTCGTGGAACACGCGCTGATCACTGCCATGGGGAACTCTACCGGAAAGACGATTGCCTAAAAGGCCTACCACCCGGACGGTAAAGAGTTCATGAAGCCACTTGACCGTGTGTTCGTTTGTTCGCGCGGCCTAATGGGCAGGCGGCCAAAGAGCCAAACGGTAGTTTGGCCGAAAGGACGCGGGCTCAACTGGCCCGGCGGACGATTTGCGCGGGCGTGATCAGCTTCAGACTGTCGGTTTCCTTGGCGCGCTCGCGGATATCGTCGGTAAAGCCCGAGCGCGCGAACAAGGCATAGGCCGGGTGAGGGTGGATGGTGGCGCCGGCGGCGGCTTCGCTGAGACGCGCCTGGCGGATCAGATAGTCGGCGCCGCCTGAGCCGACGGCGCGGGTGTGCCATTCGGAAGCGCCGAACAGCGGCCGCTGGTCGATCAGCCGTCCGGCGACGGCGATGTGATAGCCTTGCCCCCAGGCCTGGCCGACATTTTCCGCCGAGGCGCCGAAGACCTCGTCGCCGTGCAGGCGCATGAAATCCCGGCAGATGGCCTCGAAGCCCGGCAGCATATAGTCGCCCAGTTGGCGCTTGATCGTCGTTTCAAAGAGCTGATCGCCGTCGCCGGCGTCGATCGTTGCCCGATTGGGCTGCACGAACAGGTTCCAGAAGCGAAAGAGGGCATCGCTGACGGTGAAGCGGATATAGCGCGCCTTGGGGCCGGCATCGATCGAACGGTTGTCGCCGATGAAGCGCATCAGGCGCAGTTTTTCGAGATAAGAACTGATCGACACGCCGCTGTGGTCGCCCATAACGAAGCTGCGAATTTCTCCGCTTTCGTGATAACCATTTGAAATGGCGCGTAAAATGCTGGCGTAGACCTTGATGTCGCGCATTTCGGCGGCGAGCTGCCGTGACGGCTCGTCGATCAGCCGGCCGTCCGGCGACAGGATCAGGCGCACGATATTGGCGCGCAGAGGCTCGTCGGGATTGCAGGCCTCCAGGTGTGCCGGAACGCCGCCGAAAATGGCATAGGCGGCGACGCGCGCCTCATCGGTATAGCCCGGGAAGAATTGGGCGGCATCGCGCAGGGGAAGGGGCAGCAGGTCGAAGAACAGCGGCTCGCAATTGGCCAGGCTATGGGCGACGACGCCCGGCGTGCCGTGCGCCAGTTCGGTCATGCGGGTGATATTGGCGCCGCTGAGGATAAGCTTAAGGCCGCTCAGGGCCGGCAGGCCGGACAGCCAGAAGGTGCGGATAATGCCGGCGATCGCTTCTTCGGCGTCGCTCAAGGCGGTGAAATTGTCGAAAACGATGACCAGGCCGGGCGTCATCTTGGCCGCCATGGCGACACTGCTGAGCAGTCCCAGCCACTCGGTTTGCTGTTCGATATGGGGGTGATCGCCGAAATGGGCCAGGCAGGCGCGCTTGAAAGCGTCGAAAATCAGCCGGCCGGTTTCGTCCTGGGCGGGCAAATGAATGACGGTGCGGTCGCGGCAGGCCTCACGAACAAGGCGCGATTTCCCGATGCGCCGCCGCCCGGTTATCACGATCAGGGCAGCGTCTGGCGCATCAAGAGCGGCTTTGAGTGCCGCCAATTCCTGCGTCCTACCTATGAACATCCACACACAATTCCGATTAGCGTATTCGCGATTACGGTAAGCGGTGTTGTCCGGAGCGAACGGGGTACTCGTCTATTCGCTGCAGGGCCTTGCCCATCCTACGTACCCGCGATTTTTTGCACGAAAAGGTTGTGCTTGTCAAACTGGATGCGGCTACCGGATCATCAAAATAACACGAATTACGAGGCCGGCCAGATTGTTGAATAATTTAATTGACCATTCATTGAATTATTCGCGTTTCAACTGTGGTTATTATTTATATTGGCGCACTACAATTAATGTAATCGAGAATATAAACTGCTGATTTGTTTGAAATAAGGTTCCCATTAACGCTGCGTGGCGTATGTTTTGGCCAGGTTTAATCGCAGTGTTTATAAATGTACTTGGGGATTGCTTCCATATCACGCCAATATTCGCACGTAGTCGCAGGGCTTCGCGGCCTTATTACCTGTGCGTGTGTGGCTATGGCGATGTGGGTGCTGGGCCTTGTGCCGGTTCGCGCGGCGACGACCATTCAAAATACCGCCCATGTCTCGCTGTCGGTCGACGGCCATGTCACGGATCTGGCGTCGAATACCGTCTCGACCGTCTTGGGTACGGTGGTTGACGTCGGCAATACTGCCATTGCGGCGACACCCGACACGATCGATCAGGGCATCACCGGCTATTCCTATAGTTTCCGCGTCACCAATAACGGCACGGTCAGCGATGTCTTCGAGTTGTCGGCCGGGTTTAGCAATGTCTCCGCGCCGGTCGTCGCCCTGTGGCTGGATGCCAATAATGACGGCGTCGTCTCGGCGGCCGACACGCGCCTGAGCACGGATACGCTCACCCTGGCACCGGGCCAGAGCGTGTCGATCATCGTCACCTCGCAAGCCGCCGGTACCATGCAACTGACGGCGACCTCGCTGAACAGCGATCCGGATGCCGTGGTCCATCACCGCTTCGTCACGGCGCAGGTGACGCCGACCGCAGCCAAGAGCGGTGAGGGGGCCGACCAAAGCCCCAGCCTGGTCAAGACCCAAACGGTCGATACCCAGGGCGCCGCTCAGCCCGGCAGCGGCACGCTGATCACTTACAGCCTGACCTCGCATATTCCCGCCGGTTATGCCGCCAGCGATATCCGCATCGGCGACACCGCACCCGCCGGCACGACCTACGTGCCCGGCAGCCTCAGCCTCGATAACGCGCCGCTCAGCGACAGTGGCGCCTACGACGCCGCTTCTCATTCGATCTCGGTGGCCCTGCCCGGCGCCGACGGTTCCACTTCCGACACCCACACCGTCCGCTTCCAGGTGCGGATCAACTGAAAGGACAAGCCCCGTGAAAGCCTCACCGTCTAAATTCCCAACCTCCCTCGCCGGCAAGCGCCTGTCGTTGAGCCTGCTCGCCTTTTTGGGCGCGATTTTCTTGGGCGCGATGAGCCCGGCCGCCGTCCAGGCCGCCACGGCCCCCGTGATCTTGACCATCAAGGTCGCCAAGGAGGTCCGCAAGGCCCAGGCCGACGGCACCACGTCGATCGAAATGGTCCCGGCGGACAAGGCCGCCCCCGGCGACCGCCTGCTCTACACCCTGACCTACACCAATACTGGCCAGGCGCCGATCGCCGACCTCGTCGTCGACTATCCCCTGCCGGACGGCATTGCCTACCGCGCCGCCGCCGATGGCTCGCTGCCGCCGGTCAATGCCGGTGACAAGGCCGCCAAGGATCTGCGCTGGCAGGTGGCGGGCCAACTCGCCCCCGGCGCGTCCGGCCACGTCGCCTTCAAAGCCACGCTGAACTGATTTTCCTGAACGAAAAGGTACTCCCATGATTTCCCGTAAAACCGCCGCCGCCCTTCTGCTGGGCACGGCCTCGGCCCTGGCGCTGAGCCAGACGGCCCACGCTACCGCCACCGTGGCCGGCAGCTCGATCAACAATACCGCCACTGTCAGCTATTCGGTCGGCGGCTCGGCGCAAACCCCGGTGACGTCGAACACCGCGACCTTTGTCGTCGACCGCAAGGTCAATCTGGCGGTGACCGAGGTCGGCGGCACGGCGACGACCATGTCCTATGGCGACACGGCTCAGGTGACGACCTTTCAGGTCACCAACATGACCAACGCTACCCAGGATTTTCGCCTGTTCGCCTCGCAGCAGTTGTCGCTGGCCATCACCACCTTCGGCCTGACCGACAATCTCGACATGAATAATGTCCACGTCTACGTCGATACCAATGGCAATGGCGTTTACGACCCGGGCGTCGATACGGCGAGCTATATCGACGAACTGGCGCCGGACATGTCGAAGACGGTGTTCATCGTCGGCGACGCGCCGTCCAGCGGTCCGGCCAACGGCACGGCCGGGGTCGGCCTGACGGCGGTGGCGGCGGCCGGCGGTACCGCCGGGACGCTGGGCGCAGACCTGGTGGCGACGATCGGCGCCGATTCGCCCGGCACCGTCGACGTCGTCTTCGCTGACAGCAACGGTCCGCTCGACCTGGTTCACGACGGCCGCCAAAGCGCCCTCGATTCGTACGTCATCGCCTCGACGACCGTGACCTTCGCCAAGTCGGCGACCGTCATTTCCGACCCCATCGATCTGCTGATCGCGCCCAAGGCCATTCCGGGCGCCGTCGTCGAATATTGCCTCAAGGTCAGCAATACCGGCGCCTCCAATGCCACCGGCGTCAACATCACCGACGCCATCCCCGCCAACACCACCTACCTGCCGGGCTCGCTGGTCGTCGGGGGTAGCACCCTGCTCGGCGAATGCCTGGCTGACGGTACGCCGGAAGACGACGACGCGGTCGGTCCGGACGAAAGCGACCCCAATGGTGGTTCGTTCGACGGCACGCAAATCCACGCCATGATTCCCGTCATCCTGCCGGGCATTACGGCGACAGCGCGATTTCGCGTTACCGTGAACTGAGCGGACCGCGGCTGAAAGATGGCGTTCTTCAAGTCTCTTTGTCTTTTGGCCGCGGTGTTCACGCTGGGCCTGTCGCTGCCGGCCGATCCGGCCGTGGCCGCGACGACCCAGAGCGTCGTCAATACCGCGACGCTTAACCTGACGCACAACGGCACGGCCCAGTCCCTGTCGTCGAACACGGTCAGCCTGTCGTTCACGCGCGATCGCGTGCCGACCGTGCTGAAATTCTACGCCATGCCGGACGGCTTCGACTACGGCACCCTGACCTGCCAGACCACGCCGGTCAAAGGCATTCACGGCGCCCTGATTTCCCCTGAACAGCTCGACACCATGACCGAAGCCGGCGGCGTCATCGGCGATACGCTGGGCGCCGTGTTGTGGAACACGGCGGCCAATCGCGACCCCAATGTGCGCGAAACCGTCGCCATTCAGGCCAAGGCCTCGACCGGCCAGAGCGGCACGCTTATTCTGACCGAGACCGGGCCGGACACCGGTGTGTTCGCCGGCGGTTTTTCCAGCACGTCGCCAACCAGCCATGCCCAGGCCTGCCTGCCCGTCATGCCGACCGGCACGACCTATGACATTACGTTCGGCGGTGACGACAGCTCGCTGCCGAGCGACGACAGCATCCTGATCGACCCTTACGGCCACGTTTTCGACTCACAGACCGGCCAGCCGGTCGACGGCGCCACCATTACCCTGATCAATGACGACACCGGCCGGCCGGCCCAGGTCTTCGGCGACGACGGCATCTCGGCCTATCCCTCGACCGTGGTCAGCGGCCAGGACGTCACCGACGCCTCGGGTCACGTCTATGACTATTCCACCGGCGATTATCGCTTTCCCAATATTGCGCCCGGCCGCTATCACCTGCAGATCGTGCCGCCTCTGGCCTATGTCGCGCCGTCTCTGGTGGCGCCGCAGAACCTGCCCAAGGGACCTTTGGGCACCTATGAGGCCAACGACGCCTCCTATGGCCGGTCGTTCGACCTGGAAAGCATCGTGCCGCTCGAAGCCGATATCCCCCTCGACCCGGTGCCGCACGGCGTTTTGACGATCACCAAGACGACCTCGCTGACCGAAGCGTCGCCGGGCGATGTCATTCCCTACACCTTGCACGTCACCAATCCGGAAGCCGGCCTGATGCGCGGTATTCGCGTCACCGACACTCTGCCGACCGGCGTAAAGTACCGCCGCAGTTCGACTTCGGGCGTCGCTGAACCGGATATTTCAGCCGATGGCCGTACCCTGGTCTTCCAGCTGCCCGACATGGCGGCGGGTGCGGCCAGCGATATCCGCTATTCCGTCGAAGTCCTGCCCAATGCGCCGGTCGGTAATGCCGTCAATCAGGCAGCGGTGTGGATTCCGGGCAGCCCGTCAAGCCCGACGGCCTCGGCCACCGTGCGCATCGATCCGTTCCTGATGAGCGACGTCCTGACCATCATCGGCCGCGTGACAGAAGGCGATTGCGACGCCAAAACCGGCAAGGGCGTAGCCAATGTCCGCGTCCTGCTCGACGACGGCACCTATGCGACGACCGACCGCGACGGCCTCTACCACTTCGAAGGCGTGCGCAAGGGCCGCCACGTCGTCGAACTCGACACCCAGTCGCTCAATCCGGGCTATGCGCCGATCGCTTGCCACGACGATACCCGTTGGGCCGGCAGCGCCACCTCGCGCTTCGTCGAAGGCGACGGCGGCAGCCTGCATCGCGTCGATTTCGCGCTCAAGGCGTCGGGCCAACCTGCCGCCGTCGCGGCGGAAAAACTGCCGATCACCGTCATCGACGGCGATATCGCCGCCGGCGGCCGCACGGACTGGCTGCTCGGCCAAAAGCCGGGCATCGAATGGCTGTTTCCGGGCGTCGACCACAATCCGCGCGCCCCGGGCGTCCGCGTCGTCATCAAGCACGCGCCGGACCAGCGCGTCGCCCTGACCGTCAATGGCCAGACGACCGATCCGCTGGCCTTCGACGGCGTGCAAAAGACCGATACCGTCGCCGTCAGTGTGTGGACGGGTCTGCCGTTGAACGAAGGCGACAACGTCCTGCAGGCGCGCGTTCTCGATGCCTCGGGTCGCGTCGTGCAGACCCTGACGCGCAGCGTGCACTATGCCAATACCGCGCTCGTCGCCACCTATGTGCCGCAGCTGTCGCGCCTGATCGCCGACGGCAAGACGCGCCCGCGGATCGCCGTGCGCCTGACGGATCGCGACGGCCGTCCGGTGCGCGACGGCGCCATGGTGCCGTTCGAGCTCGACGCCCCCTATATCGCCGCCCAGGTCGCCGACATGACCCAAGCGCGCCAGTTGGCCGGTCTCGACCGCGCCGGCACCACGGTCCGCGTCAGCGGCGACGATGGCATGGCCTTCATCGCCCTGCAGCCGACGACGCAGGCGGGCCAGGCCCACGTCACCTTTTCGCTGACCGCCGACAAGACGACGCGCAAGAGCGACATCCGCGCCTGGCTCGAATCCGGTCAGCGCGACTGGGTCGTCGTCGGCTTCGCCGCCGGTACCGCCGGCTTCGACACCCTGTCGAAGAATACCCACAGCTACTGGCTGCCCAAGGATCGCGACCTCAAGACCGATGGTCAGGTCAGCTTCTACGCCAAGGGCCGCATCAAGGGCTCGTGGCTGCTGACCATGGCCTACGATTCCGACCGCCAGTTCGATCCGTCGACCGGCCTGATGTCGACGATCGATCCGGACAAGTACTACACCGTCTATGGCGACGGCAGCCGCCAGGCCAGCGACGCCGCGACCTCGGGCAAGCTTTATCTGCGCCTGGAACGCAAGGACGCCTACATCATGCTGGGCGACTTCGACACGGCGATGACCGAGACCCAGCTGACGCGCTTCAACCGCACGCTCAACGGTGTCAAGGCCGGCTTCCACAACGACCGCATCACCGCCACGGGCTTCGCCGCCCGCTCGGACCAGACCTATGCCCGCGACGAAATCCGCGGCAATGGCTTGAGCGGCCCCTATCGCCTCAGCGCCGGTTCGCTGATCGCCAATACCGACAAGGTGGCGATCGAGACGCGCGACCGCCTGCGCCCGGACCGCGTGCTCAGTTCGCAGCCGATGACCCGCTATATCGACTACGACATCGATCCGGACGCCGGCACGCTGACCTTCCGCAATCCGGTCCTGAGCCGCGACGCCGACCTCAACCCGATCTATATCGTCGTCGACTACGAAGTCGCCGGCACGACGGACAAGCGCCTGGTCGCCGGCGCCCGCGTCGCCGCCAAGGTCACCGACCATCTCGAAATCGGCGTCGCCACCCTGCGTGACGACACCCAGGATCACGGCACGGTCACCGGCGTCGACCTCAAGGCGCAGCTTAACGATACCACCGAGCTGCGCGCCGAAGTCGCTCGCGGCGGCAAGCAATCCGCCGGCGCCAATGATGCCTATTTGCTCGAGGTCGAGCACCACGGCAAGCACAATGACGTCCTGGCCTACCTGCGCAGCCAGGATGACGGTTTCGGCCTCAATCAGCAGAACATCGCCGATGCCGGTACGCGCAAGGCCGGGATCGATGCCACGCTGCGCCTGACTGACGCCGTCACCCTGACGACGTCCGTGTGGCAGCAGCAATCGCTCATCGGCGCCGGCAGCCGCTCCGCGGCCGACGTCAAGCTAGACTACCGCCACGATCAGGGCAGCCTGTTCGTCGAAGCCACCGATGCTTCGGACAACGGCCTGTCGCCGGCGGCGGGCACCGGTGAGCAGACCAGCCAACTGTTGTCCGTCGGCGGCACGCACGACTTCCTCGACCACAAGCTCCAGCTGAACGGGCAGGTTCAGATGGCGCTCGGTGGCCAGAAGGCGAGCCTGCAATTCCCCGTTCGTCAGCAACTGGCCGTGGCCTATAAGATCAGCGATACGGTGCGCCTGATCGCCGATCATGAAATCGCCGATGGCGCGGGTTACACGGCGCACACCTCGCGCATCGGTTTCGACGTGACGCCGTGGCACGGTGCCAAGCTCGCCACCACCCTAAACCAGCTGGCGCTCGGCGAAAACGGCATGCGCAGCTTCGCCGAGTTCGGCCTCAGCCAGTCGCTCGACGTCGGCAAGCGCTGGACGGTCGACGCCACACTCGACGCCAATCAGACGCTGAAGGGCAGCATCGATCCGGACGCCGTCGATCCGTTCCAGCCGATCGCCGCGGGCACGGCGATCAACAGCGATACCGCCAATGCCGGCTATACGGCGATCACTTTCGGCGCCACCTATCGCGCCAAGACCTGGTCGTGGAACGGCCGCGTCGAAGCCCGCAAGGGCGAGCGTTCGGACCGCACCGGTCTGACCAGCAACCTCATCCGCACCCTGGGCGAGGGCAAGACCGTGGCTTCGTCGCTCCGCCTCTACGACGTCAAGGACTATATGGGCCGCGTGGCGCGTCTGGGGTCGGCCGATGTCTCGCTGGCCTGGCGTCCGCTCGACAGCCACTGGTCGGTGCTGGAGCGGCTGACCTTCGTTCACGAACGCGCCGACGCCGGCGTCATCGGCGGCGATGTTCTGGGCATTCCGCTGTCGAGCGGTGAGACCCAGCTGACGACGCGCCTGCTCAACACTACGGCCGTCAACTATCTCAGCGATCTGCGCCAGGGTCACGGCGTCGAGCTGTCGGTCTATTACGGCGCCAAGCTGATCCACGGCAAGCTGGCCGACGACACCTTCCAGGGCTTTATCGACACCATCGGCGCCGATGTCCGCAAGAACCTGGGCGCGCATTTCGACATCGCCTTTTCGGTCAGCCAGCAGACGGCGCACGACACCCATGTCAAAAGCCTGGCCTACGGTCCATCGCTTGGCTTCTCGCCGAAGAAGGATGTGTGGATCTCGGTCGGCTACAATGTCTCCGGCTACCACGATCCCGATGCCGACGGCAGCCACTACACGCAGCAGGGCGCCTATGTCACAATGCGGGTAAAATTCGACTCAGCAACCTTCAGGGGCATGGCGCGATGAAAGCCGTTGCGTGGTTCATAGGCCTCGGTATCCTGGTTATGGCCGGTCAGGCGGGGGCAGCCGCCCTGACCGTCACCAAGACGTCGAGCCTGGTCTCCGATCCGATCGACGGCACGGTCTTGCCCAAGGTCTTGCCGGGCGCCATCGTTGGGTACGACGTCCTGGTCAAGAACCCCAATGTGGCGACGGTGGCCAAGAATGTCGTCATATCGGACGACATCAGCGATCTCGCCAGCCAGGGCGCCGAATACTACGTCGGCACCGGCGACAATCCGGTGACTTTTTCGGATGGCAATGTGCTGGGGCTCGGCCTGTTCGCCAGCGGCCTGACCTATACCTATACCAGCCTGTCGAGCACGACGGACAGCGTCGATTTTTCGAGCGATCACGGGGCCACCTGGACCTATGTGCCGCATCCCGACGTCGACGGCTATGATCCGCTGGTAACCAATATCCGGGTGTCGCCATCCGGTAACTTCGCCGCACTGAGCGGTTTCAACCTGCACCTTAAGGTGCGTATTCGCAAATGATCCGTGCAATTTGCCGTTGCATGGTTAATATAGTATCTGTAGGTGTGCGATGCGTCACGAAGATGGCGTCGGCCTCGACAGGCCAGTAAAAGGGCAAGCTTTTGATTTCCCAAAGTTATTCTGATGGCCTCGGCACAAGCGATGTCGAGTGGCTGCTTGGCCAATCGAGCGAGTTCCTGGCCCGGCTTAGCGGCCCGGGCCACTGTTTTGTCTATGCTAATTCAACCTGGCGGGACCTGACGGGTGCGCAGACGCTCGTTGGCAAAACCCTAGCCGAGGCATTTGCCGGCAGTGAGGGCCTTGTGGCCGTTCTGGATGCGGTTCTTGCCAAGAAACAACCCCTGTCGTGGGCCGGTGTCCTGTCGGACCGGCATCTCGAATTCGACTGCCAGCTTGACGGGGCCGGGGATGGCATTCGACTGCGCGGGCGCGATGTGACCGATCACGTCGTGGCGCAACAGGCGGCGTCGCAGTCGGAGGCCGAAAAGGCCGACTTCGTCTCGCAGATCAGCCACGATATCCGTTCGCCGATCACCGCGGTCGCCAGCCTGGCCGATATCCTGGCCTCGACCCAGCCTCTGTCGGTCGAGCAGAGCGAATATATCCGCATCCTGCGCATGAGCATCGATACCGTGCTGGGCAGGGTCACGAGCATTGTCAACGAGGCCCGCGGCATCGAGGCCGAGCCGGCGCCGGCCGACACCGATGAGACCGACGGGACAGAACCGTCGTCGCATCACCCGACCGAAGACCTGGCGCCGATCCTGGTCGTCGAGGACTACGAGCCCAACGTCCTGATCGCCACGACGCTGTTGAAACGCATGGGATACAAGGTCGACGTCGCCACCAGCGGCCGCATTGCGGTCAACAAGGCGCGGGACAACACCTATTCCCTGGCTCTGATGGACGTGCAGATGCCGGGGATGACCGGGCTCGAGGCGACGCAGCTTATCCGCCAAGGGGAGGCGGAGACGGGCAAGCCGCGCCTGCCGGTGGTAGCCATGACGGCGCATTTTCTCGCCGTCGATCGCCAGCGCTGCCTGGACGCCGGCATGGATGAGTTTCTGGCCAAGCCCTATTCCGCGGACGAACTCCTGGAGAAAATCCGGGCCGTCGCCTGAGCGCGGGCGCTTCAGTCTCGCCGTCAGATTTTCTCCGCTAAGCGATCGGAGGCAGGCGCGACATCCGGTTGCCAGCGCGCGCGGTAGCGAGCGTCGCTGGCGATGGCAAACTCGACGAAGCCCGGCGGCTCGTCCGAGGGGGATAGCGTCCGGCCGTCCTCACCGGCCAGGGTAAGCTTGACGTGTGACGTCGCGTCCTTGGCGATCAGGCGGATGCGCAGGCGGACACCGGGCGGTCCGAAGACGCGAAAACACAGGTCGTCGCCGTCGCATTCGGCCCTGAACGGATACTCGGCGAAGAGGCGGTAAGGCGTTCCTGGGCACTCGGCAAAGGCGCGCGACGCGACGACAAAGGCCGCGCCGCAGCCGTAGATTTCCTGACCGACCTGGCCGGCCTTCTGGCCATCGCCATAGAGGTCCTCGAGCGGAAAGGACAGGGTGCGGTCGATATGGCCGTTGCGCACGGTGTCGGCCAGGGCCTCCCGCGGCAGGGCGTCCGGATAGAACGACCACAGCACGTCAAGCGCATAGCGCCAGTATTCCGACAACAGCAGGCGCACCGGAACGGGCAGATCGCCGCCGCCGATTTGCAGATATTCGTCGAACGCCATGAAGCACTCGAAGGCCTCATAGGCCGCCATGTACGGCCCGTCGTGCAGGCAGGTGACACCGAAGAAGTTGGCGTAGGTGTCGGCAAAGCCGATGTGCGAATTCCACAGTTCGCAATTGTGCAAGAAGCTGGCGACGAAGACCTGACTCTGGTCGAGATAGTGCGGATCGTTTTCCAGCCGCCACATTTTCAGGCAGGCCACCGCCCCCCAGGCCGTCAGATTGGTCTGGTAGGCCAGCTCGAAGCGAAAATCCTCCAGCGTTTTCAGCGCCTTTTTGGCTTCCTCGACATAGCGCCCATCACCGCTCAACTGGTGGGCCTGCAGCATGACATAGGCGTAGATACCGCCGACGTCGGTCTG
>OUNJ010016746.1_pt1 | contig 16685 bp, 15 predicted proteins | sample 1755361 | NCBI WGS metagenome assembly OUNJ01 (sample SAMEA3914825, study PRJEB12502) | metagenome | biome: forest; material: soil | place: USA | collected 2012-03-12 | depth 0.1 m
TACATGGGCATGCTCGCGACCATCCTCAACGCACTCGCCATCCAGAACATCCTCGACCAGACGGGCATCGAAACGCGAGTGCTTTCGGCCATTGAAATGGACCAGATTTGCGAACCCTATATCCGCCGCCGCGCCATCCGCCACTTGGAGCGCGGGCGCGTGGTGATTTTCGCGGGCGGCATCGGCAGCCCCTATTTCACGACGGATACGACGGCGGCCCTGCGCGCGTCCGAAATGGGCTGCGACGCGATGCTGAAAGCGACACAGGTCGACGGCGTCTACAGCGCCGACCCGCGCAAAGACACGAGCGCAAGCCACCACGACACGCTCACCTACCATGACGTGCTGAGCCGCGATCTCAAAGTCATGGACGCCGCCGCGATTTCGCTCGCGCGCGAAAACCAGATTCCGATCATCGTGTTCTCGATCAACGAGCAGGGTAATTTCGCCCGTGTGCTTGCGGGCGAGGGGAAATACACGATCATCAAAGATTAAGAAAATCACAGGAACAGCGTTCAATACGAAGGAGAACCCTATGCTACCCGACCTCACCAAACGCATGGATGGCGCACTCGCCACGCTCAACAAGGAATTCGGCGCGCTGCGCACTGGCCGTGCAAGTACCAACCTGCTCGATACCATCCAGATCGAGGCTTACGGCTCGATGCTGCCGATGAACCAGGTGGGCAACGTCACCGCACCGGAAGCGCGCATGCTGCTGGTGAATGTGTGGGATAAATCCATGGTGAAAGCCGTCGAAAAAGCCATCCGCGAATCGGATATGGGCCTGAACCCGGCGACGGACGGCCAGACCATCCGCGTGCCGATCCCGGCGCCGAGCGAAGAACGCCGCAAGGAAATGGTGAAGATCGCCCATAAATATTCGGAAGCCGCGAAAGTCGCCGTGCGCAACGTCCGCCGCGACGGAATGGACGAGCTGAAAAAACAGGAGAAGGAAAAGAAAATCTCCGAAGACGAACAGCGCACGCAATCCGACAAAGTGCAGAAGCTCACGGACGATTACGTCAAGAAAGTCGACGAGCTGCTCGCCGCCAAAGAAAAAGACATCATGAGCGTTTAGGAAGCGAAAACGGACATGATGTCCCTCGCCCCCAAAGCCCAATCCGCCGCTTCCGGCCCCGCGTTGCCGGCGCATATCGCCATCATCATGGATGGTAACGGGCGCTGGGCGAAGGAGCAAGGCATCAGCCGCGTGCGCGGGCATAACCAGGGCGCGGAAGCGTTGCGCAACCTGCTCGAAAGCTGCAAAACGCGGCCCTTTATCCATTACCTCACGCTCTACGCGTTCTCCATCGAGAACTGGAAACGCTCGGTGGATGAAGTGAACGATTTGATGACCCTGCTGCGTCATTACGTGAAGCGCGAAGCACCGATTTTGCACGAGAACAATATCCGCATGCGCTTCATCGGTGAGATGGAAAACCTCGCGCCGGACATCCAGCAGGATTTGAAAGCGGTCGAAGAACTCACCGGGCGCAATACCGGCCTCACCGTCAGCATGGCGATCTCCTACGGCGCGCGACAGGAAATCGCGACGGCGATGCGCCGTATCGCGAAGGAAATCGCCGCAGGCAGCCTCGCGCCGGGAGCGGTGAACGAGCAACTCGTTGCGCGCTATTTGCACACGGCCGATACGCCGGACCCGGACCTGCTGATCCGCACTGGCGGCGAGGAGCGCCTGAGCAATTTCCTGCTCTGGCAATCGGCTTATACGGAGCTTTATTTCACCGACAAACTCTGGCCGGATTTCACCGCCGCCGACCTCGACGAAGCGGTCGAGGATTACAGCCAGCGCGACCGCCGCTTCGGCGCGCGGAACCAGGCATAGCATGGCCACGGAACTCACCCAACGTATCCTGAGCGGCGCAGTGCTTGGGGCGCTGGTGCTCGCCCTGACATGGTGGAATCTCTACAGCTTCACCGCGCTATGCATGGTTGCGGGCGTGGTGCTACTCAGTGAATGGCTGAATCTGGTCAAAACCCGCGCGCCGATGTGGATCGCCGTCGGTTTCATTTACATTTTCGCAGCGACCCTTAGCTTGCTTTATCTGCGCGCGATGGACCTCAACATCCTGCTCGCCGTATTTGCAATTGTATGGACGGGCGACATCGCCGCTTATTTTACCGGTAAAAAATTCGGTAAGCACAAAATCGCGCCCGCCATCAGCCCTGGCAAAAGCTGGGAGGGGCTGGCGGGTTCCGTCATCGCAAGTGCGGCGATGGGTGCCGCGCTCGGCCATGTCGCGCCGCTGCCGCATGCCGTGCTTGGTGCGGTGTTCGCCATACTCGGCCTCGGCGGCGATCTCTTTGAATCCGCGCTAAAACGCCGCGCGGGCGTGAAGGATAGTGGCCGCCTCCTCCCCGGCCATGGCGGCCTGTTCGACCGGGTGGACGCCCTGCTCCCCTGCGCAATTTTCGCGGGCGCGGCGCTATACATTCGCCTCAACATGCAGTAGCATCATGGCAATGCACCAGGCTGTCCGCACCTTTCCCACTCCTGCTACTGAAGCGCGCCGCGTTACCATCCTCGGCGCGACGGGCTCGATCGGCGAAAGCACCTTGCGCGTGCTGAAACAACATGCGGGCCGCTTCACGGTCGGCGTGCTGACGGCGCAGGAAAATGCCGAAAAGCTCATCACCCTCGCCCGTGAATTCCGTCCGCATACGGTGGCCATTGGCAACGAAGCGCATGCCGCAACAGTGCGTGAGGCGCTGAAACCGCTCGGTATCACGGTGCTTTCCGGCGCCAAAGGCATCGAGGAAGCCGCCAGCATGCCGAGCGACATCACGGTCGCCGCCATCGTCGGCGCGGCGGGGCTGTTGCCAACGCTGCGCGCCATCGAACAGGGCAACACCGTCGCGCTTGCCAATAAGGAAACATTGGTTTGTGCTGGCGAACTGGTGATGCGGCTCTGCGCAACGCATGGCACGCAATTACTGCCGGTCGATTCCGAGCATAATGCGATTTTCCAAGTACTGGCGACGGACCATCTCCAGCAGGTCGAGAAAATCACCCTCACCGCGTCCGGCGGGCCGCTGCTGCGCCGCCCGCTCGACACCATGGCGAGCGTCACGCCTGCGGAAGCGATCAACCATCCGCGCTGGAACATGGGCGCAAAAATTTCCGTCGATTCCGCGACGATGATGAACAAGGGCTTGGAGCTTATCGAGGCGCATTATTTGTTCGCCATGCCCGCGAGCAAACTCGACGTGCTGATCCACCCGCAATCTATCGTCCATTCGCTGGTGCATTATGCGGATGGCTCGGTGCTCGCCCAACTCGGCATGCCGGACATGGCGATCCCCATTGCCTATGCGCTGAGCTGGCCGGAGCGCATCGCCGTGGCAACGCCGCGCCTCGACCTCGCCAACATCGGCAAGCTGGAATTCGAGGCAGCGGATGAGGCGCGCTTCCCGGCGCTGGCCCTCGCCCGCGCCGCGCTGTCGGCGGGCCCGGCTCATCTCATCGCGCTCAATGCCGCGAATGAAATTGCGGTCGCCGCGTTCCTCGCCGAAAAAATTCCGTTCACGGCGATTGCGCAAACCGTCGCGCGCGTTGTAGAAGCGGTCGAGGGCGCGGATGTCACCACTATCGACGACGTGCTCGCTTTGGATGCCGCCGCGCGGCGCACGACCGAGGGAATGATCGCATGCATATCCTAGCCCAGCTTTTCCACTACGCATGGTCGTTCGCGCTCATTATCAGCGTCATCGTGTTCGTGCATGAATACGGCCATTTCATCGTCGCGCGGATGTGCGGCGTCGGCATCGAAGTCTTCTCCATGGGCTTTGGCAAAGAGCTCGTCGGCTACACGGATAGACGCGGCACACGCTGGAAAATTTCGGCCTTTCCGCTGGGCGGTTACGTCAAAATGACCGGGGATGCGAGCGCCGCCAGCACGCCGGACAAAGCCGCCCTCGCCAACATGAGCGAGGCGGATAAACTGCGCAGCCTGCACCACAAGCCGCTCTGGAAAAAAGCACTGATCGTCGCGGCGGGCCCGGTCGCGAATTTCCTCCTCACCATCGCGGTGCTGACCTATTTCATCTATACGGTGGGCATCGCTTCGACCGAGCCGGTGGTCGGCGAAATCATCGCCAAAACGCCCGCCGCAGCGGCTGGCCTCAAGCCCGGCGACCGCATCGTGAAGATCGACGCGAAGGAAATGCACACGTTCAACGACATCCCCGAAGCGCTGATTACGAACCTCTACACGCCGGTCACCCTTACCGTACTGCGCGGCGACAAAACCATGATGCTCAAGATCACGCCGATTGAATTCGAGGATAAGGACATTGCGGGCAACAGCGAAAAGCGCCCGCTGATCGGCATCCGCAGCCAGCAGATCACCCGCAAGGACGTGAATTTCCCCCAAGCCGTCGCGCTCGCCGCGGGCAAAACCTATGACATTTGCGCGACGAATTTGCGCGCGCTCGGCCAGATCATCCGTGGCGAACGCAGCAGCCGCGGCCTCACCGGCACGCTCGGCATCGCAAAGCTTTCCGGCGACATTACCCACCAGGGCGAAACCACGCGCGAAACGCTCATCACGGTGCTCTGGTTCATCGCGATGATTTCGGCGGGCATCGGCATGGTGAATTTGTTCCCGCTGCCAATCCTCGATGGCGGGCACCTGCTGTTTTACGCGATCGAGGCCGTCATCCGCCGCCCGTTGCCCGAGCGGTTTACCGATTACAGTTACCGCTTCGGCTTCGCCCTCATCCTTGTGCTGATGGCCTTCACCTTCTTCAATGATGCACGGCGGATTTTCTTTTCGTAAAAATCCATCCTGCATGCGGATAACCACGAAATTCGCTTGCTAAGCCCCGCGATTTCGCGCACATCTACGGCATGAAGCAACTCTCGCGTTTCCTTACCGTTTTCCTGCTCGGCGCAGCGCTCATCGGCGCGTCCGGCGCGCGGGCGGACGATGCGATCCGCGAGATCAAAGTCGAAGGCAACCAGCGCCTCGAAACCGAAACCGTCATCAGCTATCTCGGCCTCAAAACCGGCACCACGCCAACGCAATACGACCTCGATGCTTCGCTGAAAAAACTCTACGAAACCGGCTTCTTTTCGGATGTGGGCATCGACAATACCAACGGCGTGCTCACCGTGCATGTGGTCGAAAATGCGAGCATCAACGAAGTGCTGTTCGAGGGGAACAGCAAGATCGACAAAGACGATCTCGAAAAAGAAATCACGCTGAAAGCCCGCGCTGTCTACACGCGCACGAAAGTGCAGAAAGACCTGAAACGCCTGCTCGATGTGTATCGCCGCCACGGCTATTACTCGGCGGAAATCACGCCGCAGATCATCCAGCTCGAGCAGAACCGGGTGAACCTCGTCTATAACATCACGGAAGGGCCGAAAGCCTTCATCGAAAAAGTGTCGTTCATCGGCAATGACAGCTACCCGGCAGGCACGCTCGAAAAAATCATCAGCTCCTCGCGCGAGCGCTGGTACCAGTTCCTGTCCGACTCCGACAAATACGACCCGGACCGCCTGCAATACGACCAGGAATTGCTGCGTAAATTCTATTTCGAGAACGGCTATGCCGACTTCAAAGTGAAGTCCGCCATCGCGGAACTCTCGCCGCAGCGCGACGCGTTCTACCTCACTTTCACCATCGAGGAAGGTGACAAATACAAGCTCGGCAAAGTGGATGTGCAGACCAAATTGCCCAAAGAGCGCATGCCGGATTTGCAACCCTCGATCAGCACCAAAAGCGGCGACACTTATAACGCTACCGAGATCGAGGACAGCATCAACCGCATGACGGATGTGCTGGGCGATGCGGGCTTCGCGTTCGTTGAAATCACGCCGGATACCAAGCGCCATCCGAAGCCCGAACATGTGATCGACCTCACCTATAACATCGCGGAAGGGCCGAAAGTCTATATCGAGCGCATCAATATTTTCGGTAATGTCCGCACGCTCGATGAAGTGATCCGCCGCGAATTCAAGCTCTCCGAGGGTGATGCTTATTCCAGCAGCAAGCTCAAGCGCACCGAGCAGCGCCTCAACAATCTCGGCTATTTCGAGAAGGTGAATATCGACCGCAAGCCCGGCTCCGCGCCGGATAAAACCGACCTCGATGTCGAGGTGCAGGAGAAATCCACCGGCGAAATCAGCTTCGGTGCTGGCTTCTCGACGACCGACGGCCCGATTGTCGATTTCGGCATCAAGGAGAAGAATTTCCTCGGCGGCGGGCAGGAAGTGCATGCGAAAGCGGAAGTGGGCGGTGAGCGCCAGAATTACGATATCGGCTTCACCGAGCCGTATTTCCTCGGGCGTGAGCTGGAAGCAGGCATCGACCTGTTCAAAACCACGGAAACCGTGCAGGATAACGCCTCGTTCGACCGCGACACGATCGGCGGCACGGCGAAGCTCGGCTACAGCCTGAGCGAGCATTTGAAACACCAGCTGCGCTACACGCTCGAGCAGACGAAAATCAGCAATGTCGCATCGGATGCGTCGGTCTATATTATCCAGCAGGAGGGCCTCGATACCGTTTCCAGCGTGGGCCAGTCCTTCATTTACGACGCGCGCGACAACAAATTCAACCCGACCTCGGGTTATTCGTGGAAATTCAGCCAGGACCTCGCCGGATTCGGCGGGGACGACAAGTTCCTGCGCCATGAAATCCAGGCCGATTACTACATCCCCGTCGCCAAGAAATGGACCTTCGTCACCCTCGGCAGCGCGGGCAATATCTTCGGCCTCGGGCAGGATGTGCGCATCAACCAGCGCTTCTTCATCGGCAGTCAGGATATCCGCGGCTTCGCCAATGCCGGGATCGGCCCGCGCGACACCACGACGGACGATGCGCTCGGCGCCAACAGCTATTACGCGGGCACCGCCGAACTGCGCTTCCCGCTCGGGTTGCCGGATGATCTGGGCGTGACCGGCGCCCTGTTTACGGACGCGGGCAGCGCCTTTGGCATCGACACCAGCGGCCCGGGGATTGCGGATGACAGCGCGCTGCGCGCTTCCGCCGGTGCGGGCGTTGCGTGGGCATCGCCATTCGGGCCCATCCGCATCGATTTCGCGATCCCGATGCTCAAGCAATCCTACGACGATACCGAGTTCGTGCGCTTCAATTTCGGCACGCGGTTTTAATCACGATTTGTTACATGATGTTTCTATCATTTGGCCCCATCAGCGCTGGACAGCGCGGGGCAAATGGTGCAAATTGCGCTCGATTTTGTGTCACCTTAAAGAAAGTTGTATTGCTATGAAAAAGTTTCTCGTTCTTGCTGCCGCCTCGCTGCCGCTGCTGGCCGCTCCCGCTTTTGCCGATATGACCACTGGCGTCGTCAACGTCGCGAAAATCCTGCATGACTCGAAAGCCGCAACCTCCGTGCGTAACCAGATGCAGGCAAAACAAAAAGCCCTGCAGTCGGAAGTGAGCGACAAAGCGAAAGAGCTGCACGCGGAAGACCAGTCGCTGGTGAAGCAAAAAGATACTACGACGGACAAAGCCGCGTTCGACAAAAAAGTGAAAGATTTCCAGGATAAAGCCGGGAAAGAAGAGCGCGAAGTGCAAGACCAGAAAGTGGCTCTCGATAAAGCCTTCGCCGGTGCGCTTGAGGACATCCAGAAAAACGTGCTCGACATCACGAAACAAGTCGCGGCCGAGAAAAAGCTGAACCTCGTCGTGTCGAGTGCGCAAGTGCTTTACGCCGATCCGTCGCTCGACATCACGGACGAAGTGCTGAAGCGCCTCGACGCGAAATTGCCGACCGTTGCGGTAAAATTCTAAGTTAGCGACGACGAGTTCCCATGGTTGACCGCCGGTTTTTCAAAAATCACGGACCGTTTACTGCGAATGAAATCGCGGTGATCGCCGGGATTGCTTTGCCTGACGCTGCCGAGGGTGCGCGCTCCTTCACGGATGTCGCACCGCTCGACCGCGCCGGGGAAAGCGATGTCAGCTTTTTTGACAACGCGAAATACCTCGAGCAATTCACCAACTCGAAGGCCGGGGCCTGCTTTTTGCGTGCGAAATATGCGGCGCAGGCGCCCAAAAGCATGCTCGTCTTCATCACCGAAGACCCGTATCGCTGCTACGCCCTCACTGCCCAGCAATTCTACCCGGCGGGCACGTCTGGCAGCGGCATTGCACCGAGCGCCATCATCGACCCAAGCGCCGTGCTTGGCGATAACGTTTCAATCGGCCCGGGTGCCGTCATCGGTGCCGAGGTCCATCTCGGCCATGGCAGCTCCATCGGCGCAAATGCTTATGTCGGCCCCGGCGTCACCATCGGCGAGAACACGCATATCGGCCCGCTTTGCACGCTCACCCATACGCTCATCGGCAGTCGCGTCATCATCCATCGTGGCGTGCATATCGGGCAGGACGGGTTCGGCTTCGCGCTCGGCCGCGGCGGGCATGTGAAAGTGCCGCAGCTCGGCCGCGTAGTGATTGGGGACGATGTCGAAATCGGCTCCGGCACGACGATCGACCGCGGCACGGGGCCGGATACATCCATCGGCGACGGCGCGAAAATCGATAACCTCGTGCAAATCGGCCATAACGTGCAAATCGGCCGCCATGCGGTGATCGTCGCACAGGTCGGCATCTCGGGCTCGACCCGCGTGGGTGACGGTGCGGTGCTTGCGGGCCAAGCGGGCATTGCGGGCCATCTCAAAATCGGCGCGGGCGCAAAAATCGCCGCGCAATCCGGCGTCATGACGGATGTGCCTTCCGGCGCAGCGTTCGGCGGCAGCCCGGCCGTTCCCGCGCTTGACTGGCACCGCCAGACCATTGCCATTTCCCGCCTCATCAAAGCCAAAAGAGGATCCAACAATGAGTGAAATATTCACCATCAACCCCGAACTGAAGTCCTACGACGTGAAGGGCATCCAGCAGCTCATCCCGCACCGCTACCCGTTCTTGCTGATCGACAAGGTCGTGAACGTAGTGGATGGCCAGTCGGCGGTCGGCATCAAGAATGTCACCAGCAACGAGCCCTATTTCCCCGGCCATTTCCCGAGCCACCCGGTCATGCCCGGCGTGCTGATCGTCGAGGCCATGGCGCAAACGGCAGCCGTGATCGTCATGCACACGCTCGGCTCCGTCGCTTACGGCAAAGTGGTTTATTTCATGTCGGTGGATGAGGCGAAATTTAGGAAGCCCGTTTCCCCCGGCGATGTGCTAGAGCTACATTGCGAAGCACAGAAAAGCCGCGGCAGTGTCTGGCGTTTTGCCGGTACCGCGAAAGTTGGCGGCGTGAAAGTCGCCGAAGCAGTCTACACGGCGATGATCGTCGATGAGAAAGGCGCGTAATGGCTAGTCATATCCATGCGACGGCGGTAATTGCCGACGGCGCGAAGATCGGCGCGGATTGCGTCATCGGTCCCTATTGCGTCATCGGCAAAGACGTCACGCTCGGCGACCGTTGCAAGCTGCACAGCCATGTCGTTATCGACGGCATCACGGAAATCGGCGAGGAAACGGAAGTGTTTCCGTTCAGCTCGCTCGGCCATCGCCCGCAGGATTTGAAATTCAAGGGCGAAGCGTCGAAGCTCGTCATCGGCAAGCGCAACATCATCCGCGAGCATGTGACGATGAACCCCGGCACCGAGGGCGGCGGCATGCTGACGCAGGTCGGCGATAACTGCCTGTTCATGGCCGCAACGCACGTGGCGCATGATTGCATGCTCGGCAACAACATCGTGATGGCAAACCACGCGACGCTTGCGGGCCATGTCACGGTGCATGACAATGTCATCATCGGCGGCCTCGCGGCGGTGCACCAGTTCGTGCGCCTTGGCGTGAATTGCTTCGTCGGCGGCATGGCGGGCGTGACGAAAGACCTCGTGCCCTACGGCATGGTGACGGGCGACCGCGCCAGCCTCGAAGGCCTGAACGTCGTCGGCCTCAAGCGCCGCAACCTGACCCGTGAGCAAATCGCCCAACTGCGCAGCGTGTTCAAAGCATTGTTCTACGGCGAAGGCACGCTGTCCGAACGCGCGAACGCGCTGAGCGGCACGGATACCGGGCCGGAAGCGAAAACGATGATCGACTTTATCCTGAGCGATTCCTCGCGCTCCTTCTGTACCCCGTCGCTCGAAGCGCGCGAGGCGGCGTGAATGCGCCCGCACAGGCAAGCGCCGCGCAGCCGGGTCTAGGCATCATCGCGGGCGGTGGCGAGCTGCCGCGCCTGCTGATCGAAGCCTGCCAGCAAGCGGGGCGCCCCTATTTCGTGTTCGCGCTCGAGGGCAATGTCGATGACGCAACGTTCGCGCTTGCGGGCGAGCATTGCGCCCCCATCCGCTTCGGCGGCATCGGCAAGGCAATGGATCTTGCACGCAAACACCAGGTCGGTGAACTGGTCATGGCGGGTCCGGTCAAGCGCCCGCGCCTTACTACCATTTTGCCAGACATGAAAGGCGCGAAACTGCTCGCCCGCATTGGTGCGCAGCAGCTCATGGGCGGCGACAACGAATTGCTCTCGAGCATTATCGGCTTCATCGAGGAAGAAGGCTTCAAAGTTACCGGCGCCGAGGAAATCCTGCGCGACCTCATCACGCCCGAAGGCATGATCGGCAGCATTTACCCTGACAAGCGCGCGCAGAGCGACATTGCACTCGGCGCGAAAATCGCCCGCGGCATCGGCGCGCTGGATATTGGCCAGTCGGCCATCGTGCAAAACGGCGTGGTGCTCGGCGTCGAGGCCGCTGAGGGCACGGACGGGCTGCTCGCGCGCTGCACCGCCCTCAAGCTCGAAGAAAAAGGCGGCGTGCTGGTGAAAGTGAAAAAACCGCAGCAGGAACGCCGGGTGGACCTCCCCACCATCGGCGTCGCGACCGTCGAGCGCGTGGCGGAATGCGGCTTTGCCGGTATTGCGGTCGAGGCAGGCGGCTCGCTCATCATCAACCGCCGCGAAGTAGCGCGTCGGGCCGACCAGCTCGGTATTTTCGTCCTCGGTTTTTCACTCACGGAATAGCATGAGCGCCGCGCCGAAAATCATTTTCATGGCGGGCGAAGCTTCCGGCGACCAGCTTGGCGGCTGGCTGATGGCCGCACTGAAAGCCGAGCGCGCGGACCTGCAATTCGGCGGCCTTGGCGGGCCGATGATGGAAGCGCAAGGCCTCGTGAGCCTGTTCCCGATCAGCGACATCAACCTCATCGGCATCACCGAAGTGCTGCCGCACGTGTTCACGATCAAGCGCCGCATCCGCGATATGGTCGCCTATATCGAGCGCGAGCAACCGGACATCGTGCTCAGCATTGACTCGCCGGGCTTCGTGCTGCGCGTCGTGAAACAATTGCGCGCGCGAGGGAAAGTGCCCGGCACGAAATTCATCCATTACGTCGCCCCGACCGTCTGGGCCTATCGCCCTGAGCGCGCCAAAATCATGGCCGAGCGCTTTGATTATTTACTCTGCCTGCTGCCGTTCGAGCCACCATTCTTCGAGGCGGAAAATATTCCCGTCAGCTTCATCGGCCACGAAATCGCCTGGTGGTGGAAGTCGCGCGGGAATGGCAAAGCGTTCCGCGAAACCCACGCTATCCCGGCTGATGCGCCGCTGCTCGCTGTGTTTCCCGGCAGCCGCAACGGCGAAATCACCCGCCTGTGGCCGACCTTCAAAGCCGCCATCGAACTGCTCGACGCGCATATCCCGAATTTGCACGTCGCGATGCAAGTCACCCCCGCCATGTTATCGCGCATGGAAGCGGAAATCGCCGGGTGGAAAATCAAGCCGTTGCTGCTCACCAACCGCGAGAGCAAAAAAGATTTCTTCGCCGCAGCCACTGCTGCCATCGCGAAATCCGGTACGATCGGGCTCGAATGCGCGCTCGCCGGGCTGCCAAGCATCGTGGCCTATCAGGCGAATCCGGTCAGCGCTTACCTGCTGCAGCGGATGATCAAGATCAAATACGTGAACCTCGCGAACCTGCTCGCGAACAAGCTCATCATCCCGGAATTGATCCAGGAAAATTGCACGCCAGAGAGAATTTTTAACGCCATGTCGCCGCTCTTGCTCGACGAGCAGCAGCGCGACGCGCAACGTGCTGAACTCGCCAACATCGCCGATATGCTCGGCGTGCATGACGCGCAGTCGCCGAGCGAAAAAGCGGCGGGGATTGTGCTGCAGCATTTGCCGTAGGGTTGTGAAGTAGCCCCAAGCTCCGTCATTCCCCGAATTTTTGTCCTTCACAAAAATTATAGGGGAATCCAGCGTGGCGAGTCTTCGCCACTATAGCTCCTATTCATTTTAGAAAAGATGGATTCCCCTATAATTTTCGTAAACGAAAATTCGGGGAATGACGGAGTTTGGGGCACCCATATTGCCTCACTTAAACCGTTTTCAACTGCGCCATTGCCGCGTCATACTCGAACAGCGCGAGGAGCAACCGCAATGCTTTCCCGCGCTCACTCAGCAAATCCGGGTCACGGTGGAGCACCAATTTCGCGTCGTCATGTGCGATTTTCAGCAGCGGCAGATGATGTGCGAGGTCCGCCAGCACGAAATCCGGCATGCCGGTTTGCTTCGTGCCGAGCATGTCGCCCGCACCGCGCAGGCGCAAATCTTCCTCGGCGATCACGAACCCATCGTTCGTTTCACGCAGGATATTCAGGCGCGCTTTCGCAAGTTCCGACAGCGGCTCATGGTACAGCAACACGCAGCGCGAGGGCCGCGCACTGCGCCCTACCCGCCCGCGCAACTGGTGCAATTGTGCTAGGCCAAAGCGCTCCGCATGTTCCACCACCATCACGGTTGCTTCCGGCACGTTGACGCCGACTTCGACCACCGTGGTCGCAACCAGCAACTGCACGTCGCCATGCGCAAACGCCTGCATCACTTTCTCGCGATCGGGCAATTTCATGCGCCCGTGGACGAGGCCGACCTTGCCGGGAAAGCGTTGTGAAAGTTCGGCGAATCGCTCCTCCGCCGCCGCGAGGTCGAGGTTCAACGCCGCCTTCTCCTCCTCGCTCTGCGCCTCGATCAGCGGGCAAACCCAATAGGCTTTCTCCCCCGCCGCGAGCACACGGCCCAATCCCTCGACCACATCGTTGATGCGCGCGAACGGCACGGCGCGCGTGTCGATTTCCTTGCGGCCCGGCGGGCGTTCGGTGAGGCTTGAAATTTCCATATCGCCGTAGAGCGTCATGCCGAGCGAGCGCGGAATGGGCGTCGCGGTCATTTGTAATAGATGCGGCTGCTTGCCTTTGCTGGCGAGGCGCATGCGCTGGCTGACGCCGAAACGGTGCTGCTCGTCGATCACCATCAGCGCGAGTTCGCGGAATTCTACCTTGTCCTGGAACAGCGCATGCGTGCCGATCAGCACATCCACCTCGCCCGCGCTCGCCGCCGCGCGCATTTTTTCCTGCTCGGTTTTTTTCATTTTGCCCGACAGCAAGCCGATCCGCATGCCGAGATGATCCGCAAGCGGTTGCAGCGTTTCCATGTGCTGCCGCGCGAGCAAATCCGTCGGCGCCATGAGGCAGGCCTGGTGCCCTTGCGCCACCGCTTGCGCAAGCGCGCCGAAGGCGAGGATGGTTTTGCCGCTGCCCACATCCCCCTGCAGCAGCCGCACCATGCGGTGGCCGGATTGCATGTCATTGGCAATGTCCGCAAGCACTTGCGTTTGCCCGGCAGTGAGCGTGAAAGGCAGCGCCGCCTGCCACTTCGCTTCGATGGCCGCATCGTGCGGAATTTTGTAAGATTGCTGGCGCTGTACCATGCGCCGCGCGAGGGCGAGCGCGAGTTGGCTCGCCAGCAATTCATCATACGCTAGGCGCGAACGGGCGGTACTCACGGGCAAAATATCGCTCGCCTCTTGCGGCGAGTGTACGGCGCGCAGGCTTTCGGTAAAACCCGCAAAGCCGCGCTCGCGCAGGAAAGCCGCGTCAAGCCATTCGGGCAATTTCTTCATGCCCGCCACCGCTTGCGCAATCGTTTTTTGCAGCAGCCGCTGCGATAAGCCGGCGGTGAGCGGATAGATCGGTGCGAGTTGCAGCACCTGCGCCGCGCGCTCGATGGGCGCGACAATATCCGGGTGCGACATGGTCGGCTGGCCGTCATACATTTCGACACCACCGCAGATAATCCGCCGTTCGCCGACGGGCAGCATCCGCAGCGGGTAATTATCCTTCACATGGAAAAACGTGACGATCATCACATCCCCCGCCGCGTCCTGCGTCACCACGCGGTAGGGGATTTTGCGCTTCACGCGCGGCGGCGGCACATGCTCGATAATTTGCACATCCACACTCGCATAGTCGCCCGCTTTCAGCGCGGCCAGCGGCGTGACGATGCGGCGGTCGAGCGTCGAAACCGGCAAATGAAATAGTAAATCCCGCAGCACGGGCGGGCGACCGATCGCTGCCTCGACATCGCGCGTGACGCGCAGCAGCCGTGCGAAAGCTTCGGTTAGCGCCGGGCCGACGAATTTAAGCGAGGCGACACCGGCAAACCATGGCTCGATCTCGCGCGGGCGCATGGATTACGCGTGGCCGACTTCGACCAGCATGTTGCGCTCGTTCTTGTCGAGGGCGCCCATCGCGGCTTCGCAGCGCTCGAACACGCCGGTCACGTCTTCGAGGTCGAGCTGGTCGAAGCCGATGCAGGTCGAAATCGAGAAATCCGCCTTGCCGCCGAACGCGATACGATGGTTGCGGATTTTCCAGCGCAGCCGGTTCAGCACCACACGCGCCGATTCGTGGCTGATGTCGAACAGCACGATGCCGAGCGTGCTGTCGGACAGCGCAAAAATCATGTCCTCCGCGCGGAACGTGCTGCGGCAAATATGGCAGACATGCATGAGCAATTGCGTACAGGCTTCGCGGCCATAGCGCGCGACGGATTTTTCGTGGCGGTCCATCCGCACCATTGCGAAGACGATGCTGGTGCCGGTTTCTGCAAAATAATTCTTCAGCAACGGCAGGAATGCTTTTGCCGTTTGGTGGTTCGGCAGGCCCGTCGCGGGGTCCAGTTCCTTATGCCCATCAAGGTTGACGGCAATAAATTCGCTGAGCTTGCCGGAAGCCGCGCGCTCCTGCTCGTTCGGGATCACGATCTGGAAACAGGCGTTCTTGCCCTGCGACATCAGGCGCGAAAGCGTGCAGTTCACGCGGATTTCATCGCCATTGCGGCGGCGGAAGCGCATGTCGCGGATGCGCGGGAAAATATCGCCGAAATCCGGCGCGGCGTCGTCATATTCGAGGTCGTCGTCGATCGCTTCGGCCTCACGGCTGCCGAGGATCGTTTCCACCCGGCGGCCGAGGATTTCGCCTTTCGCGTAGCCCAGCAGCGCTTCGAGCGCCTCGTTCATGCTACTGATGGTCAGCGTTTTTTCGTCATTGTTCTGCACCACCAGCAGCAGGCCTTCGCCCTTGCGGGCGGTCGCGCCGGGCTGCGCCGGGCTTGTCGCGTTTTCGGTGGTCATCATCCAGCTCCGCACTTGCGCATTACATTCAGAATACTATGTTGCGTAGCCATTCACCGAGTCAAGCAGATGATGAGCGCAACCGACCTGAACCGACCATTACCGCGTGAGCTGTGGCTCAAGCGCCTGACTTACCGTAGCTGGCATCGCGGCTGCAAGGAAACGGATCTGGTGCTCGGCACCTACTGCCAGCGGCACATCGAAGGGCTGGATGCCGCACAATTGCAGCTTTTTGAGGCATTCCTCGACGAGGATGACGCCGAAATCTGGGCGTGGCTGACCGAAAAAACGCCCTGCCCGAAAGCGGAATACGCACCCCTGCTCGACGCATTGCGCGCGCTGAAGATCCATTAAATGCCCCTGCCTGCCCCCCTCATTCGCGGCTTACAGCAAGGCGCTGGCGGGCTTACCGTCGAAGCGCCGCTGCCATCGCACGGCTATGTATTGGCGGAAATCCTGCGTGCCACCGGCCAGCCCATCATCCACGTGCTGCCGCAGGACAAGGATATGGAGGCAACCGCAGCACTCGTCACCTTCCTCGCGCCGGAAATCGAGGTGCTGCAACTGCCCGCGTGGGATACGCTGCCATATGACCGCGTGAGCCCGAGCGCGGCGGTGACGGCGCAGCGCCTCGCGGCGCTCAGCAGGCTGGCAGTGCGGGAGAAAAACAAACCCTACCTCCTGCTCACCACCGTCAACGCCATCACGCAGCTCCTGCCGCCGCGCGAGCAATTCGCCACCACGCGCTTCGCCATCCGCCGCAGCGACACGCTCGACCGTGAGGCGCTGTTCACCTTCCTTTCCGCCAACGGCTATAGCCGCGTCGGCAAGGTGATGGAAGCGGGCGAATACGCCGTGCGCGGCTCGCTGATCGACCTGTTTCCCTCGGGCTATGAGGATGCCATCCGCATCGACATGTTCGGCGATGAAGTCGAGTCGCTCCGCCGCTTCGACCCGCTGACGCAGATCAGCGACGCCAACGTCGACAGCCTCGAACTGGGCGCGGTGAATGAAATTCTGATGAACGCTGAAACCATCTCGCGCTTCCGCACGCGCTACCTCGAAATGTTCGGCGCGGTGACGAAGGACGACCCGCTCTACGCCAGCATCAGCGAGGGCCGCACCTATTCGGGCATGGAGCATTGGCTGCCGCTATTCTACGAGCGGCTCGACAGCATCGCCGAGTATTGCGAAGGCGCGATTTTCAGCGTCGACCATCGGCTGCAGGCGCTCATCGAGGAGCGGCAGGAAGCGGTGCAG
>OUNJ010002359.1_pt1 | contig 16567 bp, 6 predicted proteins | sample 1755361 | NCBI WGS metagenome assembly OUNJ01 (sample SAMEA3914825, study PRJEB12502) | metagenome | biome: forest; material: soil | place: USA | collected 2012-03-12 | depth 0.1 m
GGCGCGATCTGCACGTCGGCGACGTTGTCGCTGTAATGCAGTTCCATATAGCCGGTAGCATGGTCGTTGAAGTCGTAGTGAGCGAAGACATTGCCCATCCAGCGCCGCTGCGGCGTGACGATGTAGGACAGCGGGCCCAGGTCATAGGCATCGGTCGGCGCTACGTAGGGGCGGACCGTCTTGCCGGTGCTGTCGAAGATGGCGCCCAGCGAGGTCATGTTCTGCAGGCCGGCGGCGATCAGGGCGGCGTCGAGGCCGGGATTGGAACTGGACGAACCGACGGTCGGCAGGTTGCCGATGCGGCCGTCAGGTACGGTCGAGGAGCCCGAGAAGATCAGGCCCGGCTTGCCGCCCGCCGACAGGCAGGTCTGGCCCGACGGCACGGTCATAGGCACGCCGGCATGGTCGTCGGACCATGAGGCGGCGGTGACGCAGCCGTCACCGAGCGAGGGCAGGGCCCAGCCGCCGCGATCGGCGCGGGTGTAGCCGTGGCGGTCCATGTAGTCGAGCGACACGACCATGTTGCCGCGGCCGTTGTCGAAATTGCCGCCGAAGGTCAGGTCGACGGTCGAGGTCGGGGTGTTGGTGTGCTGGTCCCAGGTCCGTTGCAGGTTCAGGTCCACGCCCTGGAAGTCGTCGCGCATGATGAAGTTGACCACGCCGGCGATGGCGTCGGAACCGTAGACCGCCGACGAGCCGCCGGTCACGGTCTCGACACGCTTCACCAGCACGGCCGGGATGGTGTTGATATCGGTGGTGAAGTCGGGGCCGGTGATGGCGAAGCGGCGGCCGTTGACCAGGACGAGGTTGCGGGTCGGGCCCAGGTCGCGCAGGTTCAGCGTGGCCGTGCCGATCGGCTGGCCGGCTTGGACGGTATTGGCGGTCGGGCTGTTAAGCTGCGAGCCGGTGAACTGCGGCGTGTCGCTGAGCATGGTGTCGAGGTTCTGCGCCCCGGTCAGCTTGATGTCCTTCTGGTCGACGATGGTGACCGGGGTCGGCGCCTTGAAGCCGCGGTTGGCCAGGCGCGAGCCGGTAACCACGACCACCGTGTTGTCGTCGGTCGTCTTTGCCGTGCCGTCCTGGGCGTTCGCCGCCGTGGCGAAGCCGGCGAGGCAGGCCAGAGCCAGGGCCGTCTGGCCCAGCAGGTGCCGCTTCATCGTGTTCCTGTATCCTGTCTTGCCCTTCATCGAGGCCTCCTGTTCTATATTGCCAAGTTGCGTGTCGGACTTTGGGACGCCGGAGGCGCCGTGCCTGCTCCGGGTGGCGCCGGAGGCCGGGAAACCGGCGTGAGGACAAGGTGTTACCGGTGTCATTCCAAGATCGTCTGCCGTGCGGAATTGTATGAAGAATAAAGCCGCGACGGAGTTGGTACGGTCGTAAGGCTGGAGTTGTGCTTGCGGTGTGGTCCCTGTGGTACCGCTATCGAGCGGCTTGTCATATTCTGGAATGAAGTATTACAAGATGAGAACAGTGGTGTCAAACCGCAAACCGTCACCCTCCGGCCACACTTCGGGACGAACAATTAGCGATACGGCTAAATAGCTGTGGGTCCATGACGATGAGGGCCGTTCAGGTTGGCTGCCAGTCCGGTCGGAATATTGCGACGACGGTGCATTCGATTCGTCGCTGCGGCCATCGTCGATGACCCAGGCGGCCGGCACGGGTGGGACGATCGGCGGCAATGCGATCGTGTTCGGCTACAACAGCGCCGACCAGCTGACTCTATGAGATTGACTGCGGCCGAGGGCCCTCGCGGGCTCCGGCGGAAAGCATGTCGCGCCGGTGCTGCGGTTTAACACATTACCCGATGGTTCCGGTTACGGTTCCGTTGTTGGTCACGGTTACGGTGTTTCCATTCTTGCGGACAGCATAGCCGGCGGCACCGGCCGAACCGCCGGCGCCCGTGGCGGTCGTACCCGCAGTGCCTGCCTGTCCGGCGCCGCCACCGGCGCCTCCGGGAGGGCCGCTTTCGCCGGCCGTGCTGCCGCCACCGGCGGTAGTGCCAGCGCCTCCGGCGATGGCCTGGTCGTGAACGGTACCGGCGGAACCCGCACCGCCGGCTCCGTTCGGAAATCCGCCGCCGCCGCCGTCACCGCCGACAGTGCCCTGGCCGGAGTTATTTTGATAACCGCCGCCGCCGCCGCCGCCGCCGCCGGATTTGAGCGAAGCGCCCGTGTTGACGGTTATGGTGATGGGGGCCTGGGCGTAGACGGCATCTCCGCCGGTCCCGCCGCCTGAACCGCTTCCGGTTGCGCTGCCCGCGCCGCCGGTACCGCCGCCGCCGTAGACATTTCCTGAAACGACAAGCGTAAGGGTGGACCCTGTCGGCCAGGTGCCTGTATCGATGGCCCGCCCCGCATTGGCCCCGCCTGTGACGGTGACGCCCGACGCCACATCAAATTCATAGTTTCCGGGCGCGGAGCCGGTATATCCGGCGTTGTTGGCGAGGGTGCGCAGGACGGAGGCGGCCGTCACCTGGATGATGGTTGCCGAGCTTTGCGACTGGACGGTGACGCTGACCGTGGCGGTCGCCGTATTGCCGTGGCCGTCCGATATCGTATAGCTGAAGCTGTCCGCGCCGGAGTATCCGGATGCCGGCGTATAGGTCACGGATGTCGCTGTCGATGTGGCCGTTCCATGCGACGGCGTCGTGACGGCGGTGATCGACAAGGCATCGTTTTCAGGGTCGGTGTCGTTGGCGCGGGGATCGAACGTCGTGGCGGTCTGGTAGGCCGTCGTGATCGTGTCCGCATTCGCTACCGGTGCGTGATTGACCACCATGGCCCGTACCTGCCGGACCCGGTTGCCGGCGCTGTCGTACTGATAGGTAATGGCGCTGCCGTCCGGCATGACGACCTGGGTGATGCGCCCCAGCCCGTCATAGGCATAGGTTGTCGGCGGAATCGCCCGCGCGGCTCCGGCCCAGCCGACCAGCAACGCCACCGCCAGACTTGCGCCGGAGACCGCAGAAGCCGACCCTTGGCGGCGACCACCGATACGTCGATCAAGCATGAAGCCAGCCCCCCGCCAGTGCCCTCTTGGATACGATATTTTGACGCTAAAATTGAAATCCAGACAAGCACAATTTTTCTTTTCAGGATTTGCCAATTCAATCAATAAGATGAATCGTGCATCGTTTCCGATTGCGCGCAAGGCGGGAGTGTACGGCTTGTAAAAATTTACAGCATATGCTTGCATCGCCCCCAAACGAGGGAGGCGAGGGGGCAATGTCGCTATCGGCATGTGGCGCATCGGGTAAGACCGGTGCGGGCTTCGTTGGGTTTTTCAACACGGGCGAATCGGGGGTGGGACGAGCCAGGCGAGCGGCAAATCCCGGGGCTGGATTGCGCGCGCTCTGGGGGCTGGCGGCTCTGGTCGCGATGCTGCTCGTGCCGAATTGCGGCCTTGCCGATCCCGCGCCGCCGACCACGAAAATGCTCGACGCCGACCTTGTATCACCGGCTGGGATATTCAGCGGTAATCCCGTTTACGGCACCGACACGACCCATAGTGTCAGCCTCACGGCGGCCTCGACGGTGTCGCCGGAAGTCAAGGACCTGGCGCAGTCGCTTCTCGGCGGTCGCAACATCGCCGTCGCGGCGGACAAGAACGCCTTTATTCAGCGCGTGCTGGAATATGTGCAGAACAACATCAATACCGAGTTCAGGTTCGGCCTGTCCAAGGGCGCGCGCGGCGCGCTGATCGACCAGTCGGGCACGCCATTCGATCAGGCCGAGCTCATGGTCGCCCTGCTTCGGCAGGGCGGCGTGACCGAAGCCACCTACAAGGTCGGGACCATAACCCTGACAGCGGCGCAGTTCGGCCAGTGGACAGGACTGGTCAAGGGACTTAACCCGGGCAGCCAGAGTTTTACGGTCGATGCAAGACAGGCCTGCCTTCTGCTGGCCGACGGCGGTATTCCCGCGACAGTCAATGGCGCATCGTCCTGCGCCAGCCTGACCAGCGACCTGACGACAGTCACCATGGCGCATATCTGGGTCGCCGTGGGATCGAATGCCTATGACCCCAGCTACAAGGTATATACGCTCAAGGCTGGCATCGACCTGCCGTCCGCCATGGGGTGCGGGACGGAAACAAGTTCGACATGCGGCAGTTCGGTCAGCAGCGCCGCCATGACGGGCGCGACGCCGGGCACGCAAAGCGGCATGCCCTATGTTCAGAACTATAATGCCGGCCAGGGGCAGCTCCAGGTCATCAGTTATGGCACCGCGATTGAAAACTATATCAAGTCTCATGATCGCACGGCCGGCGTGACCGACATCGTCGGCGGCAAGGACCTCAATCCGCAGGCGTCCCAGGCCAGCCTTACCCGTTCGGTCCAGGCGACATGGTCCGGCGATATCCCCAATCCATACCGCACCCTTTATGTTACCTCGGTCATGGACGACGGCAATACGACGCCGCAGACCTATTATTTTTATGCGGATGAGCTATCCGGCCGCAAACTTGGCTGGGCGCACGTGGAATTTATCGATGGCGTGGCTGTCGGCAGTCCGTCGGGGTCTTCAAACTATACGCCCGCGGCGCACACGACCCGCGCTCAAACTCTTATCGGTATCAACGATCTGTCGCTGATCGAGGTCATGGTCGACCATCCTTATGCCGCTCCGGCGACGACCGGAGGAGCCGCGGGGACCTACGGTGACGACGACGAGGTCTTCAAACGCGTCGACGCTCCGACGTTCGAGCTTTCGGTGTACCGCCATTTCGATGCCGTCAACGGGCCCCAGGGCGGGGAAAGCGCCGATACCTATAAAGGATCGGATTATCCGGAGAAAAGCATCGCCGGCATCGATCCGGTTGTTTTCATTCACAGCTTCGGCCAGGCCAGCATGACCGCGCAGAAGAATGCGGCGGACCAGAATGCCCTGGAACCGATGAACAACATGCCCTGTATGCCGCAGAGCACGTCCGATGTTATTATCGTCACCTGCGGAGACGATAATGAAGGCGTGCTTGCGGAGACGGTCAATCCCCTCAGGACGCTGACCGACCACCTGGTCGACGGGGTCAGTGGCGCCGTGACCACGCGCCATCACGACGTCGGTATCGTCTATGCCTCCCGCACGCCCGGAAATGCCCGGATTACGCTGCAGGAATCGCTGAGCGAAGCGGCCAAGACAGGCAATGACGCCGATCGCCAGACGGCCTACAACATGCAGGCGATTACGCTGTCCGAAGTCGAGGGAGCGGTGGCGCCTCTCGACAAGGGCAAGCAATTCAGCTTCGCGTCGATGTTTTTCTCAACGACGGAAGGCGGATTTTTCCCTTGGTGTCCAAATTTCTTTCCCTGCGGACAACAGTGGGGCGGCGTGGTCGGCAACAAGATATTCGACGTTGCCCCGACCAATATGAGTGCGTTTCTCGCGCTGCAGACCGACGCCACACCCGGAACGGGAACGGTTTATCCGCCGGGCCTGTCCTGTGTCGCGACGGCGCAGGGCTGCTGGCGCAAGACGCAGCTGCAGAACATCGCCAGCCAGGGCTACTCGACCATCATGATGGTCAACGGCCAGTCGGAAATGTTCTATCAGGGCGCCAACCAGCGCGCCTATACCATCTGGGAGTACATGAAGGGCGGCGGCGCCGTCGCCGACCCCTTCCATTCGGTGATGCAGTCGACCGAGGTTGTCGATGCCGCCTCCAAGGCGCGCAAGGAACTGTCTGTCTCGGCGGCGACCGGCGCGATGACCTACCAGGCTGAACCGGACATCGTCAGTGGCGCCGGGGACTTTCCCTACAGCCTGCCGTTCGTCCGGACCTATACGGCGACGTACAAGGAACGCAATGAGACCTTCGATCCGTTGACGCCGCCTCGCGGCAACTGCGGGACCTCATGCACGCCCGCCCACCATAAATACGTACAGTCCATGAAATCCGGCGGCGATTCGCAATTTCATGACCGTCTCGGCGGCGGCTGGTCGCATAATTACGAGGTCATGCTGGCCATAAGCCCAGACACCAGCCACGAGTTCGGCCTCGACTACGCGCTCGACGCCTCCATGGCCCTGGCGCAGCTGCGCGTCATGCGCGATATCGCCAGCAACACGGATCTTCAGTCGCGGCTCGCCACGATCGTTGCCGCCATGAACTTCGGCTATTCCGAAGACGCGGTCGTAAAGATGGGCGGTGCCACCGATTCGTTCCACGTCCTGCCCGACGGGTCGCTTTTCTCCGATCAGAATCCGAGCGCCAAGCTGACCGTCAATCGCACGGACACCCCGGTAACCCTGACCTATACCGGGCCGAAAGGCGACAGTATCCACTTTTCGTGGTATTATCTTACGTCCGAAGACTATAACGGCAATACCGGACAGCCCACGGGACCTTCTCCCGGGTCATCCATGCCGCCGCTCTACAAGGCCGACAGCTGGACCTTTCCCAACGGCGTGCAGTTGACCTTCAACTATAACCTCGTCTGGATGCCGACAGGTTATGAAAATTCTCCGCTTGTGTGCGGAAACATGGGATGTGGCATTCAGTCGATGCCCATCGGCTACGTACTGCACAGTGTCAGCAATAACCTCGGGCGCTCCCTGACGTTTCATTCGACGGAGCTGACGGCGCAGGATTCGATGTCGCTTGGACAGGAGTTCCGCATCGACTCGGTCACCGATGAAAACGGCCGCACGGCGACCTTCAGCCTGTCGGGAGACTGTGGCGACGTTTCATACAGCCAGGGCGTGGCGACGTGCAATGTCTTCACGGCGACGGACGCCAATGGCTTGGCGACTCGGTACGAATACATGCCGTTGGCGGGAAGCAGCGATCCGGTTCCAAACCGTAATAACTATCAGCTTCGGCGGATTTATACGCCCGGCAACCCGACGGCGCCGTTCCAGTCGATCCTGTATGATGATCTGTCGCGCGTCTCGACGGTGACCGATCGCAACGGCCACGTGACGACCTATTATCCGGCCGGCATCAACGGCGCCGAACTCTACAAGAACTCGGAAATCCTGGCGCCATGCTCCTTGCTGGGGGGTACGGCGTGCGAGGCGGGCCTGCCCGAGCGGACGGACATCGTCTACAATGACAAGAACTCGGACATCAAGACCGTCACGGCCATGGGCCGAACGACGCTGAAGACCTATAACAATGCCGGCTGGTTGCTGACGGCGACCCTGCCGGAGGGCAACGGATCACAAAACACGTATGATCCCCGGGGCAATGTTCTCTCGGTCCGAAACTTCGCCAAGCCGGGTTCAGGTCTCGCTGACATCAACACATCGACCACCTATGTCGAGCCGGCCACCACGCTGATCTGTTCGAATCCGGTGGTCTGCGACAGCCCGGCCAGCGCAACCGATGCCCGGGGCAATGTCACCAATTATACGTGGAACGCCACGACGGGCGATCTGACCCAGGTTCTGCTGCCGGCGGACCGTACGGGCACCAGACCACAGACGGACCTTGGCTACACCACACTGGCCGGCATCAGTTTCATGACCTCGAAGACCGAAAAGATGAGTTCGTCGAAGTCGGTGGTGACCAGTTACGCCTATAATTCCGCCAACTTCTACACGCTGCAATCGGTCACGGTCGATTCCGCAGGGCTCAACCTGAAGACCGGACTGACTTTCGACAGTGTCGGGAACCTGACGGCGGTTGACGGGCCGCGTGTCGATGTCGACGACGTGACCCACTATGAATGGGACCCCGGACGCCGCATCCGTGCCATCATCACGCCCGACCCGGATACCGGCGGTGCCATGCAGCGCAAGGCGACGCGTTATACCTACGCCAATGACCCTTACGGCAACGATGGCCTGGTCACCAAAACCGAAACCGGGACGACCAGTGCGACGGATGTCGTGACAACGCCGTCCAACCTGGCTGTGACCAATTACACCTTGCCAGCCTACGACTCCATGGGCAACAAGACGCAGGAAAAGGTATTCGACGGCTCGAACAATGTCCTGAGGATCACCCAGACCGCTTTCGACGCTGACGATCGGCCGGTGTGCAGCGTGCTTCGGATGAACCTGGCCAGTACGGATACAGACGCCTGCAAGCAGACCGGTCCCGAGGGTGGGTTTGGCAAGGATCACGTGACGAAGACCGTCTATGATCCCGATGGGGCGGTGATCGAGATTCACCGTGCTGTCGGCATTACCGGCTCCGAACAGCTTTATGCTACCTATACCTACACCAAAAATGGCCAGAAGGCCTCCGAAGCGGATGCAAACGGCAATGTGACGCGGCTCACCTACGACGGTTTCGACCGTCTGGCCGGACTTTACTATTCCGATCCTTCGGTCACGCGTACCGCGCAACCGTGCGCGGCGACGGCGGAGACCTGGACCGGTCCGACATTGCCCTCGTCATGCAGCAATCCGCAGTCCTATACCACCCGCAGCACCAGCGGCGGCGGCATATCGCCTTATCTTGGCCTGGTCAGCGCCACCGACTACGAAACCTTTGGCTATGATGCCAGCGGCAACAAAACGTCGTGGCGCCGGCGCGACGGACTTTCGCACACTTATCAGTATGATGCGCTGAACCGGCAATATCTCGACGATTTGCCGGCCTATGCCGGCGACGGCAACAACGCCACGGCGGCGGATGTCTATACCGGCTATGACCTGCTTGGCCACATATGCGACAAGATCTTTGCCACGGATACGCAAGGTACGGGAACCAGCGACGATTGCGATGCGCGGTTCAGCGGTTCGACCGCGGGCCTGCGCAATACCTATGACAAGGCCGGGCGCCTGCTCCAGGCCAAGGACGTCAACGGCCGAATCCTGACCTATGCCTATAATGTAGCCTCGACACGGGCCAGCATGACCTTCCCGGACGGCGTGGTCCAGGCCTACAGCTATAATGCTGGCAATATGCTGACATGGACCGGAATCAACGGCACGTCACTGGGCGTTACACCGGGCTACGACCCGCGCGGACGCCTGACCACGCTGACGCGGTCCAACACGGCCGTGACCACGCTGACCTATGACGGTCTCGATCGCGTCCTGACCATGACGCATGATCTGGGCGGCACGACCTATGACGAAATGTGGACGTTCGCTTACAATCCGGCCTCCCAGATTGTCAGTCGCACCACGACCAACACGCGGTTCGATTATCAGGAAGTCCACACAGAGCCTGATCAGAATCCGACCTATGACGGGCAGAACCGGGACACGACCGTCGTCAGTGTCAGCGGTTATGATGCAAACGGTAATCTCACGCGCGAACCCTCACCGGGCACAAGGCAATTCACCTATGACATGGACAACAGGCTTCTGACGGCTTCGGGCGGGACGCAACCGATTGCCCTGACCTATGATCCCGTGGGGCGCCTGGCCAGCTACAGCGTCAACGGCGGTACGCCGACGACTTTCCTCTATGATGGTGTCAACCTGGTGGCAGAATATTCCGGCACCAGCGCGACTGCGGTGCCCACGGCGCGTTATCTGGATGGCCTGGGTACCGACCAGCCGCTGATCCAGTTTTCAGGCTCGGGCGTCACCGCTGCCAGTGCGCAATGGCTGATTGCCGACTGGCAGGGTTCGATCATCGCCGACACCGACCAGTTCGGCAACGAAAGCGCGATGTATCATTACGACGCCTATGGCATGCCGGCCAACGAAAGCAATGCATGGACCTGGACCGGTGCCCGCTTCGGCTATACCGGTCAGACCTTCCTGCCGGATGCGCAGCTGTACTATTACAAGGCCCGGGTCTATGATCCCAGGTATGGACGGTTCCTCCAGACCGATCCCATTGGAAGCAAGGATAATCTCGATCTATATGAATATGTTGGAGATGATCCGATGAACCGGAGTGATCCTACGGGCTTATATACCTGCGAAATGGAGAAAATGTGCAAGGACTTAGAAGCTGACATTCAAAAACTTCGCGATTCGCTCAAGGGCAACAATCTTACCAAAGAAGAGCGTGGCATGGTCACGACAGTGGTAAACGCCTTTGGTGCTGCAGGAGAAAAAAATGGCCTCGACGTCAAGTTTGGCTCCCTCGGAGATACTGCTGACGGCAGTGGCCACATTGGTGGTTTGACGAGTCAAAATGATGATGGCACCTTCACAATTACCATTGATTCCAGTAACTATTTTCGATCCAAAGGAACGGGCCCCCTGCATGCGTCTCTTGTTGATAGGCTGTCAGTAATTGTGCACGAGGGCAGTCATGTTTCATGGGAGCGAGATCCCAACAACGCCTACACTTATTACGATGGGGCTCCTAATTATAAGCAAGTCTACAACAATGAGTTAAACTCATATACAAATCAGAATATATTACTGAAGATGTACCGTAAGGATCAAATAGACGTGGATGATATGGCTACGGACAGTGCAAACCAAGCCTGCCATGAAAGCCCAAAAGATACGCATCCGGTATCTTGTTGGTGATGGGAGGGAGAGGTGGTGTTCAAGAACAAGCTTTTTATGTTTTTGGTTACGCTGGCGGTTTTTTCAGTGATTGCTACAAGCATATATTTTGTTCGCTTTTCGCCTTTGTCGATACCTTATCAACTATCCCCCATTTCGAAGCTAATCGAGGTGCGATTTCAGGGCTACCTACAGAAGACCGAAGTGGGGACGTATGTGATATGGGATGCCACTTGTAAGCATACGACAGTCGTAGCCGTGCCGGATGACGCCAAAAAGCAAAACCAGGCGACTTTTAATCAACTGAGCATGGATATGGTGCCGATGAAGGACAGGCATATAGCGTTGGCTACTTTCGATGGATATATGAAAAGGCGCGATTTAATTGCTCGTGGAAGGAAATCAAATTCTCAAATGTATTTTGATTTGAAAGGTTTAAAAATAAAAAAAATAACAACTATTTCTGCTGAATTTGAAACATATAATGATTGTGAGTTAATAAATTGATCATTATTGAAGCTCATTTGTGATCATTGAGCGTCTTTATTTTATTGAGTAAGGCCAACGGTAGCAGGTCAGCAGGGTTGGTACGAAATCGGACGGCTGTATGCGGCGTCGTATGCAGTTAAATAGGCGAAAGTTGCATGCGTTATGAGCAGTGTCAGTTAAAGGGTGCCGTGACAGATAGACCTGGTCAGAGCCTCAACTTTAAGCCGGATTGGGAAAATTCACCTTCACATCATTCTGTCCAAACGCCATCAGGTATGGCCCACACTGCGAGAGAGCGGTGATAGCCAGGTTTTCGGAGCGCAGTTGCTGATCCGTGATGGGCGTGTTCGAGTCCCGCAGGATGAGTGGTGGTCTGGACAAGTTGCCGAGCGGCGAGAAAGAGACGCTCAGGGTGACGCCCAGGGTGGTCTTGTCGGCCAGACGCTTCCAGCACGGCTCGATGGCTTTCCATAAATCGTTGCTGGTTGCATTGTTGCGATCATTGATCGTGATATGCGCTTCCTGGGCGCTGGGCGCCGTGGCCTGCGGTGACGACGCGTTCGCCGGATGACCGAAGATGTCGGCAAGTGACGTTCCCGGCTTGGGAGCGTCAAGCGGTTGAAGGCCATCTGCTGCCGGCGCTGTCATCTGGCGGAAGGCAGCCATCGGCGCCGAAGTTTCGGGTGGGCGTTCGGACCAATCGGGGCTCATCAAGTCGACATTGACGCCGGTTTGCATCGGCCCGTAGAGGCTCTGGTCGAGACCGGCCATGCGCGAGGATGACGGCGTGAGCAGCATCCACAGGATAACGCCATGCAAGACCAGTGAACCACCAACCGCCAGGCTTTTGCGATGTTTACGGATAAGCCGGATAAAGGGGGAGGACATGGTTTGGATGCAGCGCCTGATTGCGGTGTGGTATGTGATCAATCCACCCTGCAACCTAAAGGAAAAAGGGCAAATGGGGTAGGGGGCGCGTTGCGCGCCGGCCGCATTCGGACGAACTGCCTGGGTATAGGATGGAGGGGTAGCACAAGCCGTCGTCAGGGCGGCGTTGTCACGGTTTCTTTGTTTTTGTGGTCGCATGCCCTGTCGCGGCAGGGCTGGGTGAGGATGATGACGAGGCCGCCGACGCCGAAGACGAGGACATGCCCGCATTCGCAGCCGAAGCGTCCTTTGGCTTGAAAAGGCCGCTCATCATGCTGCCAAATCCCGAGCCGCCGCCGGCGGATGACGATGAGGACGATGATGTGTCGCCGCCATCGTCCTTCGGAAGGGGGGAGCCATCCAGGCTCAGCCCGACAAGCGCCATGCACTGGCTGCCCATGTCCAGGTTTTCGCTATCCCGGCACGCCTTGGCGGCGGCTTCCGCGTCGGCCTGGCGTTTCAGGGCGAGCAGGGACTGGATCTTCTGTATGACATACTGGTTCCCGGGAGGTGCCTTCACCGAAGCTTCGTCGATGACAGCCAGGGATTCGGCCAGCGCCTTGGTATTCTGCAGAACGGTTATGTATTGCAGGTAATAGTAAGGTGTACGGCTTTTGCCTTCGGCTGCCGCCTTGGCCGGCACGACGGCGTCACTCCATTGCGACTTGCAGATATAATAGTTGGCAAGATCGTAGTCTTCTTTCTGGTTCCGGGTCTTGCTGTGCTTCAGGGCGTCGATCGTCTTGAGAGAATCGCCCGAAAGGCTGTCACAGCCGTGGACCGAAATGTCCTTTTCAAGGTCTTCATCCGCCCGGATCGGTGCGTAGTCCTGGCTGAACTTGCCAAAAAAGGCTTTTCCCGTTGAACTTTGCGCATGTGTTTCGGGGTGGTCCTGTTCGTATTTGGAGATGGTCTGCATGCGTTTGTCGGCATTGTCGTGGACATGGGTAATGCTGGAGTCGCGCCATTTGGCATACAGCATGTAAAGCACCTGGGTGCTCAGCTGTCCGCGGGCGTTATGCGACTGCGCGTTGCTCTGGTTGAAATCAATGAAGGCCAGGGCGGCGGTCGACCCCAGGAAGCTTTGCACGAAGGGCGGCTCGGATTTGCGGCGCTGCTCTTCCAGCGCTTTTTCGCCGGCCAGCAGTTCCGGGGCGCCACCGCGCGACATGCCGGCTTCCTGGAGCAGGTCCAGTCCAAGTATGTCTGCCTGGCGCTCCTGGATCAACTGCCAGTGCGGGCCCTGGACGACGTTGGTGAATTCCTGCATGGCCACGTCGGCGAGGAACAGTTGACTGATGTTCTTGGACATCTCGGGTGTCGGCGTCATGATGATCTGATTGCCGGAACGCGTATATTTCGAGTTGACCACCGCCGACAGCAGCATGCCGTCCGTCACCAGGGCCGCGATCTCCTCGCTTTGCCGTTGCAGCTTTTCCTCGCGCTCCCAATGTCCGAGGAGGATGTGCGACAGTTCGTGCGCCAGTATGAAGTTCATTTCGTCGTCGCTGTCGTCCCGCGAGGCGACATTTTCCAGGAAGGCCGTTGTGCAGTAAAGCTCGAGCTGTTTCGGCTGGGCGGTCGTGCTTTCCGGGGCGGCGCTGGAGGCGCTTGCCGAACTGGACGCATTGCCGGCCACGGCTTGCTGCGCCTTTTTCAAAAAGCCGAAAATGCCGAGAGAGGAGTCCGCTGTGTCTTCGGTTCCGTCGTTCACCGGCGTCACCATGCAGTTGGGGTCGTCGCTTTCGACGATGTAGACCGGTACGTGCTGAGGTTTGGGACCTTTGGTGTAAGATCGCAGAAGGTCGTCGACGATGGATTCCGCCTTGCGGGCATAGCCATTGATGCGGGGGTCGTCGATGATGACGAGGTTGCGCGGGTCATAGCGCGGACCGTCGCGAAAACGCAGGGCCATGTCATTGGCCGTGGGCACGGGAATCAGGGTGCCGAGACCATCGATGAAGCGGCTGCCCGGCGCGATCACGACATCGCCATTGCCATTGAAAAATGGCAGGCCGGCGCCGACTTGTCCGGGGCCCAGCAGGCCGAAGGCCAGGACACCGGCCAGGACGATGTTCAGCGCGCGCCGATCCGGATTGTTCTGTGTCATGGCCCCCGCCGTTTCCGCCAGCCGCTACGACGGCCCGTGCTTGCAGTTCACGTCGCCGTCGAAGGCGCCGTTGCCGCCTTGCTTCACCAGATCCCGTGGGTTGGATGCGGGCGCCGCCTCACAGATTGTCTTGTCGATTTCGACGTCGGTCCTGGCAACCTCGGCGGGTATGTTGTCAGGAAGCATGACGAAGAAATATTTGTCGTCGCAATCCAGGACGGCGATATGCAGGCTGTTGTCGGCGGTCTTGCCCTTGTAGGTGGCGACGACCGTCGTGCCGTCCTGACCATAGAACTTGAGAACGGGATTGATCGAGCGGGTAATGAACCTGCCATCGCAGCCGGCGTGGGCGGATGCCGCCAGCGCCAGCCCCGCCGCCACAAGGCTAAAAGCAAGCCCGCATTTTTGCCAAATGTCCCAGCCGTGCACGTCGCCCCCCCGCAGCCGTTAACGATATCACTCAACCTTAACTACACATTAAGTAACCAAAGCGGAGAAAAAGGGAAGCGGAATTTTGTGATCGCGCGTTTTGGGTCCTGAAGGCTTATGGGCCGTGTGTTCTCAGACAAAGGCCGGCGATGACGATAGCCGCAATGATCAGCATAAGCGGCAAGGCCACCGATGCAACACGCATGGAGGTCTTAAGATCGAGCCACTGCGCGAACAGCTTGTCCTGCTCGGCGATGACATGAATAGCCGAGACAATCACCAGAACATAGAGCGGATTGATCGGAACCCAGTGCAGGCCGGCATACATCCAGAGATCCAGTATGTAGGCCAGTGCGAAGATAATCAGAACCGAAACAAGAAGCGCGTAGGGCGTATCGTCTTTCAGGCGTAGCCGTCGCATGTGCAGGAGCCAGGTCATTCGACGCGCGATCTTGTCGAGTCTTTCCACCAGTTTGTCGGCCCATTTCAGGATGTCTTCAAACTTGAGGGTAATCCAGATTTCGAAGGCCACCAAAAACCATTCGACCAAGAAGTTGAACTGCATGGTCATATTCAGCGGGTGCCATTCGAAAGGCCAGCGGATATAGCCCCTGCCGTCCGCGAGCAGGTTCTGGAGGGCGAAGGCGTGGTGGAAGACGCCGGGAATCCTGCCGTGCTCAGGAGTATCGAAATAGTCATCGAGGCCGTCGCCGATCATGACGATCTTGCCTGTCACGTACTGTTTCAATAGCTCGTCGTCCGGTCGGTGAAACGCGGCAAACGAGAAGACGCGGTCGAGAGGGAAGGCGCTGATGTACAGGCACTTGTCCGGTCCGAAATGTTCCGGATCCGTCAGATTGTACAGGATATTCCTGGCGGCGCCCTTCATATAGGCGCCCAGGGCGCTGGTGGGTTCGCCGCTGCAGGCTGGCTCCTCGCTGTAAAGCTCCTGCGGCCGGCGTACGAACTGGTGCCACTGCACGACCATGGGTGCAAGCGCCGCGTCGCCCGTCTGGGCCGGAGACGGCTTGAAATCGCAACGAAACAGAGGGTTTTTTTGCGGGCCGGCGCAGACGTCGTTATAAATGGCCGCCGCCGCCGTGAGGGTCGTCTGCCGGCTTGGATCGTCCAGGACGCCGTCGCCGACGAAGGGATAGTCGAGGACGTGGCGTCCTCTTGGCCACTCGTTGCTGACGACATCCGCAGATCCGCCCAGGGCTGCGAACTTCTGTGGGTCGGCGCTGAGCCCGACGAACACCTTGATCCCGGCCTGGCGCGCGTCGGATAAGGCCTGGGCGAAATCATCGAAGCCGTCGCCCGTGGACCTGCGTCGGTAGGTGAAGTCCAGAAATATGACCCTGGGTTTGTAGGCGGCGATCTGCCGGATATAGGCGGCCTGGAACGCATAGGGCATGAACGGAGTGTCGAAGGCATATACGCCGCCATCCTTGCGATCGCTTTGGGTGTCGCGGTCGATGATGAAGACGGTGATGGCCTTGCGCGCCGCTTCGTTGCGTTCGTTCGCATGCGTTACCAGATCGAACAGCGGCTCGACCATGACCTGCGCGGTTTCGGCGCTGATTTCACGGTGCAGGCTTATCTGGTGGAAAGGATCGAACAGCTCCGTGAACAGGGCAACGAGAAAGGCAAGAAAATACGGAAATATAAATCGCATCCGATGCAGGGTCTTATGGCTGACCGAATCCGTATGCGCCTTGCCTGTTGCCCCCACCGCATTGCCCTCCGGTTGAACGGATATGATATGCGCGTAACGATCAAGATGGCAAGTCGGCGCCGGTCGGCCCATGAATACTCAAAGATTCAACCCGATAGTAAGGGGGCAAAAAAGGGCTTTGTCGCACTGCAAAATATCTGGAAATGTGATCGCTTAAATGGTTAACTCGACGATAATAGGTTGAGGGGACACCACCATGGCGATAATTTCTGGCACAAGCGGAAGCGATACGCTTCAAGGCACTTCCGGCAACGATGTGGTGAGCGGGGTTGGGGGCGACGACGACATCGAGGGCAATGCGGGTTCGGATACGCTTGACGGGGGGGACGGCAACGACCGTCTTTACTCGGACCACGAGGATTACTGGAGCCACGGAGCGTGGGACACGGGCACGGAGGCGGACACGCTGAAGGGGGGTACGGGGGACGACATCCTGGTGGCGGGGATCGGGGACAGCGTCGACGGGGGCGCGGGCAGCGACACGCTGTCCCTGTCGTTGCTGGG
>OUNJ010003109.1_pt1 | contig 16538 bp, 17 predicted proteins | sample 1755361 | NCBI WGS metagenome assembly OUNJ01 (sample SAMEA3914825, study PRJEB12502) | metagenome | biome: forest; material: soil | place: USA | collected 2012-03-12 | depth 0.1 m
TCCATGAACACGTCGATATGCGGAATGACGTTGAACGCGATGCGTTTGCTGAATTTCTTCGGCTCTTTATGATCGTGTACGAACAGGCCTTTGGTTTGCTCGTACAGTTCGTCCATGCCTTCTTTCCCGGCGCCGGAAACGGACTGATAGGTGCTCACTACCACACGCTTAATGGGGTTTTTCGCGTGCAGCGGCGCGAGGGCTACGACCATCTGGATGGTGCTGCAATTCGGGTTCGCGATGATGTTCGTTTTACGGAAATCTTTCAGCGCGTTCGCATTCACTTCGGGCACGACGAGGGGGATGTCGCTTTGCATGCGAAAATGCGAGGTGTTGTCGATCACGACGCAGCCCGCCGCGGCCGCGCGCGGGGCGTGGATTTTGCTGACCGCCGCACCCGGCGAAAACAGCGCAATGTCGGTGCCTTTGAAATCGTAATCGTCGAGCGCTTGCACTTCGAGGATTTTTTCCTCGCCGAAGCTGACCTGTTTGCCGGCCGAATTGCGGCTCGCCAGCGCGACGACTTCACGCACCGGGAACTCACGCTCCGACAGGATTTCGAGGATTTCGCGCCCGACATTTCCGGTAGCGCCGACAACTGCAATTTTATAGCTCATGGTATATCTTCTTTTTCGTTAAAAATGGCCGGGATCGAGCGATTTATTGCGTGAAAAGCGCTGGATTTTAGGCAATACGCGCGCTCATTACCGCAATGATGCAGGAAATGCAACTGCCGAGCAACAGCATTCACAGGGTTTGTGGCAGGTTTCTGCGACAATAACCGATTTATTGCTGGGGCTGCGCCAGCGGCTGCGTGGTTGCGGGCGCCGCGGCAGGCTTCATGTTACGGCAGACATCCGACTCTTTCAGCTCTTTTTCCGCAAGGCCGGGATTACGCATCCAGCGCGCGTAATTCGCTGCATCCGTTGCCATGCGTTGGCCGCCCATGGCACTAATGTTAGCAGCCTGTTGGTCGTAGCAAGTAAGCGCCGATTTCACGACTGGGCTGTTCTGGTTCTGGTTGACGGTAGAAAGGATCAGCGCGCGCGCTTGTGCCGCATTGCCTTGCTTGCAATAGCCCTCGACAGTTTTGCCGACTGCCTGCATTTGCTGGTAAAACGCATCGGTCGCTTCCTTACCCGCTGTTTTTTGCGTGCAGCCGAGCAGTGAGCCAATGACCACGACCTGGCCGAGATTCTGCTGCGAGCCGCCTTTTTTGCCGAGGATGCCCTGCAATTGCGACATCATGTCGGTTTGTGCGGGCTGGGCGCTCGTCACCGGCGTCATATCCGGTGCGGCGGGCGCAATCGGCGCGCTCGGCGGGGTGATCGTCGCCGGGGTGACGGTGACTGGGTTGGCGGTTTGCGCCTGCGCGGCAGCGGCGAAAAGCAAAATCGAAACGCTGAGGAATTTTTTCATATCAGGCCACTTTCTGTTGCTTTGCGAGTATGTCGAGCGCAGCGAGAATGGCATCGCCCATTTCTTTCGTGCCGACTTTTTTCGCGTTCGGCTGCATGATGTCGCCCGTGCGCAAGCCTTGTTCGAGCACATTCGCCACCGCCGCATCGATGAGATCGGCTTGCGTGTTCATCGCGAAAGAATAACGCAGCATCATGCTCACCGAGAGAATCGTCGCAATCGGGTTGGCGATGCCTTTGCCCGCAATATCCGGCGCGGAGCCATGCACGGGCTCATACAGCGCCGCGCGCTTGCCGTTGATTTCCGCGCCGAGCGAGGCCGAGGGTAGCATGCCGAGCGAGCCGGTAAGCATCGCCGCACAGTCAGAAAGAATATCGCCAAAGATGTTGCCGGTGACGACGACATCAAACTGTTTCGGGCTGCGCACGAGCTGCATCGCGGCGTTATCGACATACATATGGGAAAGTTCGACATCCTTATAGTCTGCGTCGCGCAGTTTTTGCACTTCCTCGCGCCACATTTCGGTGGTTTCAAGCACATTTGCTTTATCGACCGAGCAAAGTTTTTTGCCACGGGCGCGGGCGAGATCGAGCGCGACGCGGCCGATGCGGGTCACTTCCCAATCGGCGTAAATCATCGTGTTGCGCCCGACGCGGTGGCCGTTCTCGACCGTCACGCCGCGCGGCTGGCCGAAATAAATATCGCCCGTGAGTTCGCGCACGATGAGGATGTCGAGGCCGGAAATAATTTCCGGTTTCAGCGAGGATGCATCCGCGAGTGCCGGAAAGCACATGGCGGGGCGCAGGTTCGCGAACAGATCGAGGTCCTTGCGGATGCCGAGTAGCCCACGCTCCGGACGCACCGCGTAATCGAGCGCTTCCCATTGCGGGCCGCCGACGGCACCGAGCAGGATCGCATCCGCCGCTTTGGCTTTCTCGAGCGTTTCGGCCGGATAGGGCGTGCCGGTTTTGTCGTAAGCGCTGCCGCCGATGAGCGCGCTGTCGAAGGCAAAATTCACGCCCGCGTTTTTGCCCGCCCATTCGAGCACACGCTGCGCTTGCCCGACCACTTCAGGGCCGATGCCGTCGCCGGGGAGGAGGAGGATGTTTTTCGTGGTCATGATGCTCTCGTCGTTAGCGTAAAAACTGGCGCATCTATGCGCTATTCTCGCGGTAAGAGCAAGATGGATATTGCCGATTGCTTGGATTTTCTTCTATAGTAGCACCGTCTGTTTTTGTGAGAAGGCTACCGATGAAGCGTTTCACCCAAAGTGCATTTTTTGTGGTCCTTGCGGCGCTCTTCGCGCTTCAGCCCGGTGCCGCGTTAGCTGTTGATGAGAGCTTTGGCGGTCGCGATATTATCCTGACTGTGCCCACCCATTTGCCGCCCGAGGGGCAACGCGCCATGGTCGTCGCGCTGCATGGCGGCGGTGGCAATGCACGCTTCATGCAAAGCCATCTCGGGATGGATGCGGTCGCAGAGAAAAATGGCTTCCTCGTCGCCTACCTCAACGGCACACATGCGGCGCGCCTGCTGCCTGGCGGCATGCATGCGTGGAATTCCGGCGGTGATTGCTGCGGCGAACCATTCGAGCAAAAAATCGACGACGTAGCCTATATCCGCGATGCGGTCAGCTACCTCACGCAAAAATACGGCATCGACCCCGCGCGGATTTATGTAACGGGCCATTCCAACGGCGCGATGATGGCGCAGTTGATGCTGTGCGAAACCGATCTGTTTCGCGCGGGCGTGACCATGTCCGGCCCAGTGAATCCGGATGTAACGAGTTGCCCGGCGGCACGAGGAAAAAAGCTGCTGTCGATCCATGGCGAGCAGGATGAAAACGTGCCGATCGCGGGCGGCAAAGGCACCAAAGGGCCGATGCATGTACGTGAGGATGTGCTCTGGCGCTCCGAGGCTTCGGCGCAGGCGCTGTTCGAGCAATCCGGCGCGAGCTACACGCTGTTCGTCGTGCCGGGTGCCGACCATGGGCTGGAACATATGGATGCGGCGATTCAGAAAAGCGAAGGCATCAGCCTCGCCGAAAAAGCCGCACGATTTTTGGGATTGGCGCCTGCGAATTAGTGTGCGCTGGCGAGCAGCATCGGCTGCACGATGAACCAGATGATCGCGGTGATGACCGGAATTTCGATGTAGAGAATCGCGATAATCAGCCCAAATTGTTTCGCTTTCGCTTGCCCATCCGTGCTGGCGGTATCGAGCGCATCACGCTTTTTCTTCAGGAACATGATGGCCGTGGTGTGGCTGATAACCAGCGCCGCCATAAGGAAATACGCGATATTCTGCATGGGCTACGACGCTTGCATGAAGGGACGGGTGGCTTTCAGCTTCGCCTCGTAATCGGCGATGGCGGCGGATTTTTCGAGCGTGAGGCCGATATCGTCAAGGCCGTTGAGCAGGCAATGTTTGCGGAACGGATCGAGCTCGAAATGGAATTCATGGTTGCCCGCTTTCACCGTCTGGCTCGGCAGGTCGACCGTGATTTGCTGGCCGCCGCTCGCAACCTGTATCAGGCTATCGACCGCCTCGCGCGGCAGGGTAACGGGCAGGATGCCGTTCTTGAAGCAGTTATTGTAGAAAATATCAGCGAAGCTCGGCGCGATGACGCAGGTGATGCCGAAATCGGCGAGCGCCCATGGCGCATGTTCACGGCTCGACCCGCAGCCAAAATTCTCGAGCGCAACGACGATCTGTGCATGCGTGTAGGGCTCGCGGTGCAGCACGAAATCCTCGATTTTTTTGCCATCGACCGTGTAGCGCATTTCATAGAACAGGCCGTCCTTCAGCCCGGTGCGCTTGATGGTTTTGAGGAATTGCTTCGGGATGATCATGTCCGTGTCGATGTTCTGGATCGGCAGGGGGGCTGCAATCGCGGTGAGGGTAGTGAATTTTTGCATGGGTCGCTTTCTAAAACAGGCAATTTTTGAAGCTTTTTGCGTCTTTTTATCACGAAAAGCAAGCTTTTTGCCTGCGTTTTATGTGGCCGACTCCCGCATCACCACCCGTGTATGGCAGATCATATCATGCGGGGCGAGCTTTTCCTTGCTCCAGAAAATGGTGATGCAGGGCACCATTTCGGCAACAGCGGAGATGCCCGTCATCGCGTGGCGCAGTGCGGATTGCTGGAGGGTAAGGCGGCTACCATCGGCGTTGACGACCTTGCAGTTCAGCCAATGTTTGCCCGGCGTGGCCTGCCATACGCTGTGCACGAAGAAGATGTTGTAAAGGGAAGAAAGCACAATCATCAGGTCCGTATCCGCGCCGAGAATGGAACCGCCGGACATGGAGTCGGTCAGGCTACCGACCAGCGTATCCCCCAGTTCCGGCGTGAGCGTGCCGCTAAGCAGGGCACCGAACACGTGGAACACTTGCTGGATACCCGACATATCGCCAGCCAGTATTTGCAGGACGACGCAGACCACCCAGAGGATCGAAGTGTCGATGCCGTAAGCGTTGAAACGCCGCCAGAAGCCAGCGTATTTGGGTGGGGCGGGTGTAGCAACGGTGAGAGTATCCATCACCTGTAACCATACACGAATTCGCTGGCGGCAACAGCGGTAACTAGCCGATGGCAGCGCCTGCCTGCGCGGCATTCGCCGGTTGCGCCTGTTCGGCCACACGGCCCGCCCATTTCGGCTTCGGCGCGGCCTCGAGGCTTTCTTCGCGCTTTTCCATGCGCTCAATGTCCTGATCGTTCACGCCGAACAATTTGCCGACGGCTTTAGTTGTCGGCTTAATAACGAATTTGCTGTCGAGCTTATCGAACTTCTCGGCAATATCGGGTGCCAGCGCCCGACCGCCGAGCAGCATGCCGTTGCTGATGAGTGCGCCGATGGCTTTCAGGCCGACGATTTTCCAGATATTTTTCTCATGTGCATGGCCATGATCATGGTCATGCTCGGGCAGCATATATTGCACCACGACGCCAATGGGGAATGAAAACACGTTCCACATCGCCGCTTGTGGAAGGTGTTTGATTTCATGATTGTAAATTCGTTCGGCTCGGTCGACCACTTCCTGATTATCGGCAGCAAGGCCATGCTTTTTACCCCAATGTTCCGCCGCGTGCTTTGCCCCCCCACGGAAGAATGGCGCAGCGATGGGCTCGAGGAATTTGCTCATGCCTTCCATGAAATTCGGAAACAATCGCTGCACGCCGACAGTGAGCGGCACGGCGAGGAAATCGCCTGCGACTTCGCCTTGGAAATAGTGGCCAGCTTCATGAATGTAATGTTTCCAGCCGAGTTTGCTGGTCGAGCCGCTGAAGGCGGCTGAAATACTCGGTGCGACGAACACATCCGTTGTCAGGCAGGAAATCGCGTGGTTGATGGTATAGGCGATGTCAGCCGCGCGCTCGTCGCGGGTTTTTTGCGATTCAACGGCACGCATGTTGGTAGGCTCGGCGGCAGCTGGCGCGAGTGCTGCTGCCCCCACGATGCCCATACCAACCGTGGGCAGGGCGACGATCGGATGCGGCGTTTCGTGGCGTGCAAGGTCTGCCCGGCGCATGGCTTCGCGGTATAGCGGCGCGTCCTGCTTCAGGTTATCGGCAGTGGCCTGCGCGGCATCGTACCGCGCTTTGAGCCAGTTGGTAGCGAGTTGCGTGCGCTGTTCGGGCGTCGATTCCGGCCAGGCTTTGGCGAGTGCGGCTTCGAGCACGGGGCGCAACCCGCCCACTTCCGGGCGATAGACATTGGCGAGCGCCTGGTGCACCAACTGATGGCCGAGCGCCGCCGCCGCGACATGGATGCGCGGCTCTGCGCCTTCGGGATCATTCGATTGCACGAGGCGGCGGATCATTTCCTCCTGCTTCACGGCGGGCAATGCGTAAGGCTGCGGCGCGGGCGCGGGCTCTTGCGATTTCAGTTCCGCATCGGCCAGGAAATGGGGATTGGCAAGCAGCAGCAAAAAGCCGTGCGCATCGTGGATGCGGTTCTGCAGGATACCGTTCGTTTCCGTGCCGACCAGCGCCATGTTGGGCGCATAGGTGGCGTTCGGTTCTTGCTTGGCAAAATCGGCGGTGTAGAGGCTAGCGAAAGTTTGCGAGAAAGCTGGATCGTCGAGCGCTTGTACGAGCGCTTGCTGCTCGCGCACTAAGAGTGCAAGCGTCGTTTTTTGCTCAACACCAGCCGCCTTGCCGTCGCGCATGCGCGCAGCCACCGCATCGCGAAACGCTTCGATGCGGTAGGCGGGCATATCGGACAAAAGCGGCGCGAGTTGCGCCGCCGTAGCGGGGGTGGTTGTCATGCAATTCCCAAGGGATTTTGTTGCTTTGTTACTGTTATTGATAATCACTCGCAACAAGTAAAGTGACAGTTTCATGACAGTAAAGTAAGCAACTGAAAAGGAATTAGAATTATTTTGCCGTTACACTCGGGAACCCCTATTGGTGCAAAATCAGGCTTTGCATTCCGCCCGCGTTCGCGGCTATGAAAAGCCCTCGCATTTTCAGGAACGAACCATGCCTTACGAAGACCCGATTGAAGCCGCATTACGCTCGCTGACCGATGTGGAGTGGCGCAAGCGCCAAGGCCGTTTCGAGGCGCGCATTAATTCCACGCACCTGGTCGGCATCCAGCAAATGCTCGAAGATCATGGCATTACGGTCGCGGGTGAGGTGAGCAAGGAGCGTAGCGGGCGTTATATCGCAACGGTGGATGCGGCGGACATGCCGAAAATCCTGAAAGCGGTGAAAGCAACGGGCGCGCAAGTGAAGCCGCACCGGCGTAAATGGCAATCCTAGGTTAAGCAGTCGCGGTTGCGATTGTTAGCTCATCCCAATCCGGGCCTTTGAACTGCTTGAGGCCGTGCGTCACGAAATCGCCATCGAACGCGCGGTGCTGCATGACATGGGTCGCAGGTAGTTCGCGCCACGGCACATCCGGATTGGCATGATGGGTTTCATGATAATTGCCATGCAGCATCAGCGCAGAAACCAGCGGCGGCAATGAGAGCTCCTTGCCGAGCTTGCTGTTATCCGTCGGCGTGTCGAAATGGTAGATATTATCCATGAAGGAAATCACTATCGCACGCAGAAGGACGAATGCGGCGAGCCATAAGAATTGGCCGCCCGAAAGCGCGAAAGCGAGGCCGTAAAGCACGAGGCCAATCGCGACATCCGTGCGCGTCTCGTGAATATTCCCGCGCACATAGAAGAAGCGCTCGCCAGTCGCAGCGACATGTGGCGCGTCATGCAGGAAGGTGCGGTGGGCTAGCCACATGAATTGCGCGCGCGGCAGGAAAAGGAATAGCCAGCTCGCGACGACTTCCATTGCATACACACCGAGCAGCAGGTGGGCATAATAATAGATGCGGCCGGTGAATGTCGGCGCAATATCACGCTCGGAATGGAATTGGCGATTCCATTGATGGTGCATCAAATGCCCGAAGCGCAGCACGTGGAAGGAGGTGCCCATTGCAATTGCCAGCGCGCGGCCGCCCAGTTCGTTGGCGCGTGCATCCGGGAATAGCAGCTTGTGGATTGCCTCATGGATCAACCCCCAATGCACGATGGTGAGCCATAGCATCGCGGTGAGTAGTGTGAGCCATACAATCGGTGCGGCATGCAAGGCGGGCAGGGCGAATAGCGCTGCGGCGTGGAGCAGCAGCAGGGCAGAAAAAATCGCGCGATTGGTGGCAAGCGGAATGGCATGTTTCATAGGCTACTAAACTTCGGCAATCCGCACTAAAGATTCCATGTGGTGCATATTTGCGGACTATAAAAAATGCATGACAAGCGTGCATATTTCTCACCGCGACAGGCAAAAATTTGTTATGCGTTGCTGGAAACGGATTTCGGAGCTTGTATGAAATACATGATTGTCGCCGCACTGCTGTTGCTCACCGCCTGCAATACGATCACTGGTGCCGGGGAAGATGTCATTTCGGTGATTTAGCGAGCCGCTAGCGCAGCAAGCCGTACCCGTTCAGGAATAAATGCACGGCATCCGTGGCCCATTCGGCAAGTGCTTCAGGGCTCATCGGCACACCGAGCCCAAGTGCGCGGCGCTGGGGAATCGACACCACCATTTGCATGAATTGCTCGGCCGCCATCATCGCTTTTTCGTGGCCAATACTGGTGCTTGGCGCATGTTCTTCAAGCAGTGCGGCAATGCGCGTAATCGCTTCCTGCCGTGCGCCTTGTGCATCGAGAATGGCGGTGAGTTCCGGGAAACGATGTGCCTCGGCAATCATCAAACGGTGCAATGCGAGCGCATCCGGCATCAGCGCGGCGCGTAGCAAAATAGCGGCGAGGCGCAGCAATATTTCCTCGAGCGTGCCGCCAGTGAAAAGCGGCGCGACCTGCTTCGGGCGCAACTGGGTGACGAGGCGGTTCACCACGGCTTTGAACAAATCCGCCTTGTTGGCAAAGCGCGCATAAAACGTGCGTTTCGAGATGCCCGCCTGCTGCGCGATGGCCTCGATGCTGGTCGCGCCATACCCCTCGCTCAGGAACATCCGCATCGCGATGGTGAGGATTTCCTCGCCGATCTGTTCCGCCCGCGCTTGCGATGGCCGCCCACCTTTGCCGGGCTTGGCCGCTTTTTTTACGCCACTACCTGACATAGTACCCGCGACCATAATACACCGGCGGGGCCGCGTAATATTGCGGCTGCTGGTAATACATCACCGGCGGTGCATAGACCGGAGCCTGCTGTGCGTAATATTGCGGCGGGGCTTGGTTATAGACAGGCGGGGGCGGTTGGTTCGCGGCCTCATTGAGCGCGACAAACGGTGCCGACAGCAATTCCGCCGTGCCGACCACGAGCGCCGTGCCCACTGCCGCAAGGCCGATGATCGGACCCGCGCCATGGTGCCAGCCGCCGCGACCATGCGCGAAAGCCGGGGTTGCCTGGGCCAGCGTGAAAGATGCTGCGACGACGGAAACTAACAGTGATTTGCGGTTCATAACGTAACCTTTCTTTTGTTACGCCTTCACTATAGCAGGAAATAAATAAAACGCAACGGTTTCGTTTCATTTATGCAGAGCGGTGGAAAAGTGAGAGTATTCGCGACTAAAAATTAATAATAACAATAGGTTGATAATTTTGCAATGCTGGCTGGGCAGGAGAAACACATAAACGCTTGTGCGTTGCGCGGCAATTGGCGATAGAGAAGCGATGCTGCGCCTCACCGAAATCAAACTGCCGCTCGACCACCCACCCGAAGCCGTTGCGAAAGCCGCAGCGGCGAAGCTCGGCATCATGGCGGGCGAGCTACTTTCCTGTACCGTATTCAAGCGCGGAAATGATGCGCGCAAGAAAAGCAATATCCTGCTGGTCTATGCGCTCGATGTCGAAGTGAAAAACGAAGCGGCGATTCTGAAACGTTTCGCGAACGATAAAGATGTGAAGCCGACACCCGACACTGAATATCAATTCGTCGGACATGCACCGGCGAATTTGAAACAGCGTCCTATCGTCATCGGCGCCGGTCCGTGCGGGTTGTTCGCCGCATTACTGCTTGCGCAAATGGGCTTTCGCCCGATCATCCTCGAACGCGGGAAGGTCGTGCGCGAACGCACGAAAGACACTTGGGGGCTGTGGCGCAAGTCCCAGCTTAATACCGAATCGAACGTGCAGTTCGGCGAGGGCGGCGCGGGTACGTTTTCCGACGGCAAACTCTACAGCCAGATCAAAGACCCGCGGCATCTGGGCCGCAAAGTGCTCACCGAATTCGTGAAGGCGGAAGCGCCGCCGGAAATCCTCACCGAAGCGCACCCGCATATCGGCACATTCCGCCTGGTAAAAATGGTCGAGAATATGCGCGCCACCATCGAATCGCTCGGCGGCGAATATCGCTGGCAAAGCAAAGTAACGGATCTCGATATCGAGGAGAAAAACGGTGCGCGCCAATTACGCGGCGTGGTGCTGGAAAACGGCGAACGCATCACCGCCGACCATGTCGTGCTCGCGGTCGGCCATAGCGCGCGCGACACGTTCCAGATGCTGTATGATCGCGGCGTGTATGTCGAAGCCAAACCTTTCTCCATTGGCTTTCGGATCGAGCATCCGCAATCGCTGATCGATGTGGCGCGGTTCGGTCCGTTTGCGGGCAATGAAATCCTCGGCGCGGCGGATTATAAGCTGGTACACCATGCGAAAAACGGGCGGGATGTGTACAGCTTCTGCATGTGTCCGGGAGGCACGGTGGTAGCTGCGACGAGCGAAGAAAACCGCGTGGTGACGAACGGCATGAGCCAGTATTCGCGTAACGAACGCAACGCAAATGCGGGCATCGTCGTCGGCATCACACCGGAGGTGGATTACCCCGGCCATCCGCTCGCGGGGATCGACTTCCAGCGCCAATGGGAATCAGCGGCGTTCGTCGCGGGTGGCAGTTCTTATGCCGCGCCCGCCCAGCGCGTCGGGGATTTTATCGCGGGCCGTGCATCGACCACGCTCGGCAAAGTGATTCCGTCCTACAAACCGGGTGTGACGCCGACGAATCTCGCAAGCTGTTTGCCGGATTATGCGATTGCAGCGATCCGCGAGGCGCTGCCTGCCTTCGGCCAGAAAATCCGCGGCTTCGATATGGCAGATGCCGTGCTGACGGGCGTTGAAACGCGCACCTCCTCACCCATTCGCATCAAGCGCGACGAGAATTTCCAAAGCCTCAACACGCGCGGGCTTTTCCCAGCCGGCGAGGGTGCGGGCTATGCGGGCGGCATTCTCTCGGCGGGCGTGGATGGCATTAAAATCGCGGAAGCCGTCGCGCAGAGCATCCTCGCGAGCTGAGTGCAACGCTTCTGAAAAAAGAGAACGGCTAAAGCGACCCACTCTTAGCGGTGATCTCCGCCCTCATGCTCGCCACGGCGCTCGCCGCCTTCATGCCCGTTGCCATGTGCTGGCTCGCTTTGCGGACGTGCTTCCTCATGCGGCGCATGTTGCGCACGCGCTGCTGGTTGCGGCTGAGCCGCTTGTGGGCGCGGTTCTTCACGTGCCGGTTCCGCAGCCGGTGCATAGGTATAAGGCGTGTTGTGGCGGTGCGAGGTCGCCGTGCCAATCGGGCGCGGTGCTTGCACTTGCGGCGTGCGCTCCGCTTCCGGCGGCATGACGTTATGCTCCACTTCGGGAGTTTGCCGAACCACCTGTGCATCATGCGCTGCGGCTTGCGCATTACGTGCACCAGCCGAACGCGCGGCCACCACGCCCGCATCGAACGCACCCGCGCGACGCGTCGCTGCAATCGCCGGACGGCCATGGTTGACGGTCGCAACCAGTTGCCGGTCGTGGCTTGCGGCCTCGGCATGGGCGATTTGGTCGCGCGTCGGCGCTTCATGACGTTCATGATCGAACCGGCGCTCATCCGCGCTTTCCGCCGCGCGCACGCCACCCGGCCCGCCATGGAAGCTGACCGTGTTATGCACATCCGCGATGTTTACGATATTGACGACGCCGCGATTGACCACATAGCGCCCGCGCTCCCAGCCGCCGCCATGGAAACCATAGCCGTCATAGCCGCCGCCGTAATGGATGCCGCCATAATAGCCGACATGCGGGCCCCAATAGCCCTCATGCCAGAAGAAACGGTCTTCCTCCCATGCCCAGTAACCAGGCGTCCAGAGCAGGCCTTGCTCCGGCGCTTCGACCCAGGTGCCCGGCACCCAGAAATAAGCATACCCATCCCAGCGCCAATGGCCCGGCATCCAGACAAGGTCATCCGCGGGCGGCGGCGGCACGACATAGACCGGAAGCGCTGGCGGTGCGACGACAACCGGAGGTGCCGAGTAGAAATCGAACGATAGCGAAACATCCTGCGCGTGAGCGAGCGGGCTGAGGAGCGTGACGGCCAATAAACCAGCGGTGAGTAGGGGAGTGAGGCGCATGGGCTTTCCTATAATGGGTGGCGGTTGAACGCGATTTGCCACGATCTCTAGCCGATTTCCAACCATGAAGCAACCAACGCTGAAAAAACATATTCTAATGGATGAATTCCGAAAATGCGAAGCATTGTAACCGGCGGTGGATGGTGCTATGCAACGAAACCAGAGGATACGATGAAAGAAATTGTTGGAAGGGAAGCGCCGCAGGCACGCATCGAAATGCCGCCTGCCGATGCCGATCATTTTCGCGAAGCGCGCGCATCCTTAGCGATGCGCAGTACCATCGTCTGGGGCGAGCATTGTTCGGAATGCGCATTTCCATCCTGCTATGCTTCGTGCGAATTTTACACGCCGCGCAGTGATCTGCATTGCCGCCGTTTCACCAACGGCATCGAAGCGACGCAACTGAGTAATGCGCCAGATGTAGCGGGTCTCACCCGCATTCAGTTCCGCCGCTGGGGGAAACTCGAAGGCTCGGGCGTGCCCGTGTTGCAGCCTAAAAGCGCCGCTGCACGCAAAGAAAAAATGGCGATGATGACGAATGCTGCGCTCGCGGCGTTGCCCTTGTCACGGCATTGGAGCAGCAGCCTGGCCCGTCGCCTGAATGCACAACGCAAGCAGCAGGCGATCGACAATACGAAGCCGCTCGCATCGGAGAGTGTCTTCATCATCGAAGGCTGGCTCGAGCAACCCGAGCCCATCACCATGACGGTCGCGATGATGCCGTGGGACAAAAGCGCCGACGGGTTGTTCCAGAAGCAATTCACTTTCCGACAAGGCTATAACCGCGAAATCATTCCCACGGCGAACATTCGTCAATCCATGTCGCTTGACCAACCATTTTCCATCCAGCTTGAGGTGGTGGGCGAGGTGCCTTCGCAGCCGGTTATTTTTGGGTTGATCGATTTCGCGCAATTGAACGCACCATTGCCGAATATCAACGGCGCGGCGGCATCTGCGCCAACGGCAAAATCCAAAACCGCCAAATGCGTGGTGTGGGACCTCGACGATACGGTCTGGACGGGCACACTGGTCGAGGATGGCATCGAAGGCGTGAAGCTCAACGAGACCGCAGCGGAAGCGATGCGCATGCTGGATGCGCGCGGCATCCTCAATTCCGTCGCCTCGAAGAACGACGAGGCGTTGGCGCTCGCCGCCCTCAAGCATTTCGGCCTCAGCGAGTATATCCTGTTCCCGCAGGTCAATTGGGGGCCGAAAAGCGATTCCATTCGCCGCATCGCGGAAGCGATCGATATCGGTATCGATACGTTCGTGTTCGTCGATGACCAGCCGTTCGAGCGCGGTGAAGTCGGCGCGTCGCACGCATCCGTCACGCTCATGACGCCGGAAGATATTGCAGGTTTTAGCACGCATGCATTGTTCGATGTGCCGGTGACGGAAGAAAGTAAAAAACGCCGCTTGCTCTATCGTGACGAAGAAAAGCGCCAGAAGGCGGCCACCTCCGCAGGCACGGATTACCTTGGGTTCCTGCGCTCCTGCGCCATTGAGCTTGAGGTCGCAGGTGTCACGAAAGAATCCGCCGAGCGCGTGTATGAACTCACCCAGCGCACCAACCAGCTTAACGTCACAGGCGCAAGGTTCACCCGCGAACAGGTGCAGCAATTCGTCGATGGTACTTCGCCGAATGCGGGCTACGTACTGCGCTGTAAGGATATCTTCGGCGATTACGGCATCATCGGTTTCTGTGTATTGAACCACGCGGAATGCAACATCGAAGCATTCTTCATGAGCTGCCGCGTGCAGCGGAAAAAAGTCGAAAACGCTTTCTTTGCATGGCTTGCGCAGGACCTGTTGGCGAGCGGTGCAAGTGCCCTCACCATCGACTATCGCAAGACGGCAAAAAATGGCGCCGCCGTGAAATTGTTCGTCGATCTCGGGTTCGTTCTCACCGAATCCGCACCCGGTGAAGGTCGCTTTACCCGCACACTTGCTGATGTTTGGCCAGAAAGCGATATCGTACAGGTACGTGCTGGTGCAGCAGCAAAGGAGCAGCCATGATCCACGCACTCCTGCCGCGGATATACAATAAACTGGCGGTGATGGACCGCTCGCAATCCATGAAGCTGCATTTGGATGCGCCCATTGCGAGTTTCACGTTCGATGATTTCCCGACCAGCGCTTATACGGTCGCCGGGAGAATGTTAGAGGAGGTTGGCGCGCGCGCGACCTATTTCGTCTCGGCGGAATTCATGGGCCGCACGATTGACGGCATCGAGTATTACAGTCCGGAACTGGTGCGGGAAGCCTATGCCAAGGGCCATGAAATCGGCTGCCACGCCTTCGATCATACCTATCTCGGCATGAAAGGTGCTGCTTTCGCGCGCGACACTGCTGACCGCAATGCCGCTGCGATGCGCGGGGTGCTCGGTGAGCAATGCATGCTGACCAGCTTCGCCTATCCTTATGGCGATGTTTCACCGCGCGTAAAATGGGCCATGGGGAAAAAATTCGCCCTCTGTCGCGGCGTGCAACGCACGTTGAATACAGGCGTGGCCGATCTCGCGCAGCTTGCGGTCATCAGCCTCGAAATGCGGCATTGGGATGCGCAGATGTTGGCCGCTACCATTGCCGAGGCCAAGCGCCAGAAAAGCTGGATCGTCTTCCTGACGCATGACATCTCCAACATGCCGACGCCCTATGGCTCCACACCCGAGATGGTGCAAGCGACGCTTCGCGCATTGGCGGATGCGGGCATCGCTATCCTGCCCCTCAAAGCCGCCGCCGCACAAGCGATCTATGCAGGAAGCGAGTTGGCAGGGAAGTAGGCATGGCTTGTCGCCACGCACTATCGCTGCACGCTTGGTTGATTTCGGAAAAAGAGGGATTGGTGGAAGCTACCACCGAGTTTACAAACCAGTTTTTGGGCTATCTTAATGATTGGTCTGGCATCCTGTCCAAGCAATGTCAAGACGTTGCCGCAAATAACGTGCTGGTAGCATGATTGCGGGAGTGTGCGGCGCTGTGCAGGAATGCACGGCGCTGCAATTTCGAAATAGAGTAAAAAGGGGCGGCATGTGTCGCCCCTTTTTCATTCGATGATCGAAGCACAGTCATGCAGTGATTGTGCGGGTGATACATGCAGCAGTGTCGAGCATGTGCCTTCGCTGCTCACATATAGTGTAGCCTGTGCGCTTGGATACAAAGGCGATGCCCATTGATATTGCTCGTTCTTTTGAGCGGAATGGCTTGGCACGATGTGATGGTGCCCGGCCTCTTAGGTTCTTCCTGCGCGCGTCGTATGCGGGCGACAATGGCCCGGCGCATTTCTAGGCATTGAAAAATAAGGCATTTCGTTTCGCTTTGGGTAAAAATGATGGAAATTATTTGCATCAGTATCGACGAGGTAATCCCGTATGCACGAAATCCCCGACGCAATGCGGACGCGGTCGAGAAAGTAGCGGCGTCGATTCGGGAGTTTGGTTTTCGTCAGCCCCTCGTTGTCGATGCACATAACGTGATCGTCGTTGGTCACACACGTTACTTGGCTGCCAAGAAATTGAAGATGGCGACCGTGCCCGTGCATGTCGCAAAAGATTTGAGCCCGATCAAAGCGAAGGCATATCGCCTTGCTGACAACCGCACGCATGATGAAGCGAAATGGGACGATGAATTATTGGCGCTTGAGTTGGGCGAATTGGGCGAAAAGAAAAGCGGTATCGACATTGAACTGACAGGGTTTGACCTGTCGGAAATCGAGCAGTTCCTAAGCCTCGATACGGATGGTGATGGCGTGGATGAAAACGAGGAAAGCACCAAAGAGCAATACGGTGTGATGATCGTGTGCGAAAGCGAAGCTGAGCAGCAGCAGGCTTACAAGAAGCTGGCGAAGCAGGGTTTTAACTGCCGAATGGAAAGCGCGTGAGAGAATAGACTTTAAGCGGGATTTGGCCTATGTTGGCACATCCCATGAAGTCAGAAACCTACAGCCTCCTTTCGGCGGGCCTGCGTTGGCTATACGTCGATTTTAACAGCTATTTCGCCAGCGTTGAGCAACAGCTGCGCCCGGAATTGCGTGGCAGGCCCGTGGCTGTCGTGCCGGTGGAAACGGATGCGACATGCGCCATTGCTGCCAGTTATGAGGCCAAAGCATTCGGCATCAAAACAGGCACGCCGATATGGGAAGCAAAGAAGCTATGCCCCGGTATCGTGTGCGTACTGGCCCAGCACGAGCGTTACGTTGAATTTCACCAGCGGATTTTGGAGGAAATCAACAATCACATTCCCGTCACGGCGGTGTGTTCGATTGACGAAG
>OUNJ010000048.1_pt1 | contig 16491 bp, 26 predicted proteins | sample 1755361 | NCBI WGS metagenome assembly OUNJ01 (sample SAMEA3914825, study PRJEB12502) | metagenome | biome: forest; material: soil | place: USA | collected 2012-03-12 | depth 0.1 m
GCCGTCGCGCCGCAGGACGTGCTGGGCGGCAACATGGTGCGCACGAGCGCCCACAGGCCGCGCCAGGGCCTGCCGCTGACCTACGTGATGAACTACCGCCCGCTGGGCGCCGCGCGTGGCCTGGACGGCAGCGTGATCGAGGGCGGCGTCGGCCAATACCGATCCTGACGTAACGCTTCACCCGCAAGCGGTCACGACCGCAACCAGAGTGGCATCCTCCCGATGCCAGAAACGGCCACCCAGACGGGTGGCCTTTCGTTAACCTGTTAGAAAGGGTCATCATGACCGATTCCACGATGTCTTCCGAGAACACCCAGACGACCGATCCCGAGACCGAGGTGCTGCGCGAAGCGCTCAATCGCACGGCCGAGGCCAACAACAACCTCTATCGCACGCTGCGCGAGACCGAGGAGCGGCTGCGCGACCTGCAGGACGGCATCGACCAGCAGTTCACCGCGAACGCCGTCGCCGAGGAGAACAACAACGCTCTCCTGAACATCGTCCTCGACAACGTCATCGCCGGCCTCACGGCGCGGCTGCGCGCCGTCGAGACCGACAAGAACATCGACCCGGACTGGCTGGAAGACGGCCTGCACGTCGACATCTTCGCCGGCTCGCCGCATGTCCCCAACATGATGCTGAACAGCCTCAAGGCCTGGATGGTCACCAAGATGGCCGAGCGTCGCGTCAGCGGCGTGCCGGGCACGCAAGCGGTGGGGCTGTGATGGTCCCGGCGCAAGTTCGCACCATCTCCATCGCCCTGCGCGAGAAGAACCTCGCGTTCAACAACCCGTTCGGTGCCACGGGTCACGTCGTCGACTGGGAGCTGATCCGCCGTCAGGTGGGCAGCATCGACAGCGAGCGCAAGGAGGTGCAGGAAGGCTTGGACGAGCAGAACGTCATCAAGGTGATCGACGGCCTGATCGACATGGTGGTCTTCATCGAAGAGACCTTCCACAAGCAGGGCTGGGACTTCGACTCGTACATGATGAAGGTCGTGGACTCGCTGTTCACGCGCTTCTGCAAGAACGAGGACCAACTGCGGCGCACCGAGATCGCCTACGCGGCCAAGGGCGTCCAGTACGTCGTCGAGGGTCAGTTCCCGACCAAGTGCCTGAAGTCGGCCGTCGACCAGTGGCTCGGTGCCGACGGCGCTGTCTACGACAACGATCCGGGCGAAGGCTCGACGTTCGAGTGGCCTGCCGGCAAGTTCCTGAAGTGCGTCGACTACGAGCAGCCTGACATCCGACTTCCCGAGCCGCCCCTGCATCTGCAGGGTGAGCAGAAAACGGTCTAGACCGTCTAAAGTTGGGGATTCTCAAAAATCCGCAACACCGCCAAACGCGCCAGCCACTTTCGGCTGGCGCACTTCATGGAGCAATGATGTCCAATCATGAATCGAAACAAGAAGTCACCCAACAATCCGAAGGGTCCACGCCTGAAGCGTCGAGCGATCATGCTCCGCGACAGCGCGCTCCTGCGTACCGAGTCGCCCTCGGCAACGCGCTCCTCATCGAGAACCGCAACGGCATCGAAGTCTGCCGTTGCACCAACGCGGGGACGGCGCTGACCGTCTGTCGCATGCTCAACTATGCGCAGACCGCTGCGCAAGTGGCCGCTGGCCTGGGAGGGTTCTGACATGAGCACCCTGCAGACAATCGCCGAGAAGGAAATTCCGGCCACCCCGATGATCGAGCATGGCTCCTGGGGATCGCGGCCCATCGGCACCTACACCTCGTCGCTCACCCTCTACAACTGGGGTGATCCGTTCTACTACCAGATCGAGTGGATCATCGACAGCGACGACGAGATGGTCGAACACATTGGCCTCTGGTTCGAGGTCTGCCAGCTCACGCCGCCGCACACGATGCCGCCCAAGCCGGGTGAAGGCAAGAGCCTGATCGACTACGACGGCATCATGGCGATGCCCGACATCGCGGTCACGTTCCTGCGTGAGCAGGGTTTCACCATCCCGGAGGAGTTCGAGTCATGAAGCGTGTCTACCTCACGGATGAACAGCACCAGCAAGTTCTGGACGCGCTAAGGCAGCGCGCCTATCAACTAGCTGTGTTTGGCCCCTTTAGGCCGGATCGCAAGGCGCTCTCTGCGTATCTCGACGGTTTGCGCAAGATGATCGAGCAGGCGCCTGATCTCCCGCTGGCGCATCAGACTGACGCTCAACCCACCGCCTGCCGCTACCAGTCTGGTGGCGCGCCGTGTGTCTACTGGTGCGGCAACGAGGAGTGCATGAAATGACCACCGAACCCAACTGGATCGAGGTCAACATCCCCTTCGGTCCAGACTACAACATCACCGGCCATGGCGACAGCGAGGACGGTCGGCCCGAGTACGAGAACTCAGGTCAGGCCGACAGCATCAGTGCGCGAGGCTTGAACAAGGCCGGCGTGCTGCTGGACCTGGGCGAGCAGAAGCCCGACGCGTTCCGTCGCGACTACACCCCGCCTCGTTACCGGCTGATCGGCCACGTCAACGAGTCCAACGGTGGCTGTGGATGCTGTAGCGGCATCGACAGCGACGCCATCGTCATCCGCTACGCCGTCATCTGGGAGCAACCGCAATGACGAACCAAGAACGCTTGGACGAAGCCTTCAAGGGCTCGTTCATGAAGCCGCAGATCGAGAAGACTGACTACTGGGAGGTCGAGACCACCCAGGGTACGTGCATCATCCCGACGGAGGTGCACGGCTCGACGGCGGTCGCACTCGATCCGCAGGAGCTGGGCGACTACTGCCTGGGCGACATCCTCAGCGAGGAGCCGCTGACTCGCAAGGAGGGCTGGCTGGCACGCATGTCGGCGCCGGGCTACATGGACTGCACGGACTGGTCGGCTTTCGAGACCGAGACCGAGGCAGTCGAGTACCTGCTCAACGGCTGGGGAGACTAGCCATGGCAACTCACAACCAGTACGAGGTCTGGACCACCGGGGACGGCAGGCGCATCCACCTCGACGACATGACCGAGGCCCACGCCAAGAACATCATCCGCATGGCACTGCGTCAGCGCTTCAGAGGCCGCTTCAGGATTGCTGTGCGGCGACTCAACAAGGAGAACCAACATGCACGTTCGACTCGTACCTAAGACGTGGAGTGTTGAGGACGCCGGCAAGACTTGGACAGGCGTCCCTGGCGAGACAATCGGTCAAGCACTCGTCATCCTCGGTCTGCACTGTGACCTCAACAACTTCACCACCGACGAGATCACCGAGTTCGTCAAGCACTACCTCGTGGCTGCACTTTGGTCGTCGACCTATTCCACCGATGATGACCCTCAAGGCAACCATCCCAAGCCTATCGACGACGACTACGACGTTGACGACGTGGCCGAGGAGTCGGTGTACTCGGCACGTGAGGACTGTTTGGACTTCATCAACGAGTGCACCAAGGCGGGTATCGACCTCAAGAACACCGAGCTATTCCCACAGCGCAGCATCGAGTGGTCTGTGATCGCCCAGCACGGTCATGACCTGTGGCTGACCCGCAATGGTCACGGCGCTGGATTCTGGGATCGTGGCTACGGCGAGGTCGGAGACAAGGTTTCCAACATCGCGCGGGCCATGAAGGAGTGCAACATCGACGTGATCGGCGGAAAGGTGGTGCTGTCATGAAGCCCAAGGGTGCTGTCAAGATCAAGGAGAAGGGCATCGCCAACCTCCTGAAGGGACTGCCGCTGCCGCAGCCCGTCATCGAGAAGAACATCCTCGTGGTCGTCGCTCGGCGTCGCATCGACGACAACGTGCCCGAGCTGTTCTTCATCGCAGGCAGTCCTGGCAGGTCGTCCCTCATGTGCTACGCTCATGTGGGTCAACACAGCGAAACGAGCTGGGACTACTACTGGCAACGAACCAAGTCTGCGAGCATGCAGGACGCTGACGTGGCGGCGCTGGTCAAGGAGTGGGGCAACCAGCCGCCGCTCACCGAGTTCGAGGTGCACACGGCATTCGCGCCGTGGGGACACAAGATCGCCTGAGAAGGCGCAACCGACCCTACCCGTCAATCCAAGCGGTGGGTCAACTAGGAGAAGTGAATGAGCTACGAAATGTTCAAAGGCGGTCATCGTTCGGTCGTCGAGTGGAAGGGCGATACGCTGTTCTGCTACCACGAAACGGTGATCGTCGCCAAGCTGAGCGATGGTGCGATCCAGCTCAACACCGGTGGCTGGGACACGGTCACCACGTGGAAGTACATCGGCATCGCCCTGCGCGAGTACGGTGGTCTCGTCGGCCGTCGCATCGAGTTCAAGCGCGACAAGAAGACCGGCGCCAAGATCGTCATGTTCGACGGCAACGAGTTCGCCTTCAAGGACAACATCGTCATCGGCCGTCGGCCGGGCTGGGACATCGACGTGACCGAAGTCAACAGCGACTATCGCGGCTGCCCGCGCTACGTGGTGCACTTCACCAACCTGCTGACCGACATCGAGCGCAAGCGCGCCGACGTTGATGCCAACTACGCGCTCGCCCTGCGCCGTGCCGGCGCCATCGGCGGTCGCAAGTTCCACAACAAGCAATTCGGCGGCGGCGTCGTGTTCGCCGAACACCTCGACAAGAACCAGATTGCCGAGAAGATCGCCAAGCTGGTCGCCGAGGCCGAGCGTCAGGGCAACTAGCCATGAGCCGCAACGTTTTCGAGGGCATCGTGCCCACTCCGGGTGAAACACTCCCGGAGTTCACGAGGCGCCTCATGAGCCACGCGGCGTGCGACTATCCGACGGCCTTGAGAGAGGCCCGTCGGCAACTGACCGCACGCCAGATCGACAACGCCCGTACCGTGGATGACCTGAAACCCATCCTGAAGTACCTGCTCGAACTCAACGGAAGGAACTGACATGCCCCGCTTTTTACGTGATGACCGTCAGGTCATCGAGATCAACGATCTCGACGGCCTCGACCAGACGGTCTCCATGGAGGTTCGCCTCAAGGTGGAAGACCTTGACGAACTCGTCGCTCGCTACGACGACGAGACCTCCAAGGTGACGCTCGGCTACCTGCTGCCCGACACCGACGCCCAGAATCCGCTGGAGTTCAACGACGCCATGGGCAAGATCATGTTCTGGGGCGGCAGCAACGACCGCGACCAGTACAACCATGGCTACGCCAACACGCGCGAGATCATGCGTCACCTGGGCCTGGAGGACAACGACGGCTACGTGGACCGCGAGATCGAGTACGTGCCGGACATCGACAAGAAGTTCAAGCACAACGACATCGAGACCACGCTCTGGGACATGGCCTGGGAAGCATGGAGCAACACGCTCTGCGTCGATCCCGTGCGTGTCCGGCCGTACCTCGAAGCCCACGATCTCCAGTACCTGATCGAAGGCCGGTATGACAACTACGCGGCGTGGCTGTCCGAGAACATGGACAAGATCAAGGAGGACGCCCAGGACGTGAACGGCGTCTTCTACGAGGAGCTGACGCAGAAGGCCCGCGAGCTGTACAAGCTGCACTGGCGTGCCTTCCTCGAACCGGGTGTCGTCATCATCGAGCCGGTGATCAACCGAGACTCCATCGCCATCCGCGTCACCGACGACTGGAACGGCGACTACACCGACGGGACCGACCTGCCGTCGCTGTGGGTCGCCGACGAGAACGCGATGGCGAACCTCACCTACGAGGGCAAGCCCTACGAACACGCCGAAGCGGTCAAGTACGCCGAGGCCACGTGCAGCGAGTACGTGAAGTGGAGCGAGGGCGACGTGTGGGGCGTCATCGTGGTCGAGGCCGTCGTGCCGCCCTTCTACAAGGGCGGCGTCATCCCCTACGACGACAATCTCAACATGCACGGCGAGTGCTGGGGCTTCGTCGGCCACGACTACGCCAAGGAAGAACTGATGTCGCAGTGCGGCTTCGGGGAGAAGACGCTGTGAAACAAGCCTACACCCACAATCGCAAGTTCAGCGCCAAGTCCAAGTCGCTGATCTCCATGATGAACGAGCTGCTCCAGAGTTATTCGGACAGAGGCTTCGTTTTGACGGTCAGACAACTCTATTATCAAATGGTCGCTCGCGGCCATATCGACAACAACCAGAAGGTCTACAAGAGTCTCGCGTCGCTGATCAACGACGCCCGCATGGAGGGTCTTCTGGACTGGGACGCGCTGATCGACCGGACTCGCGAGATCACCAAGAAGGCGAACTGGACATCGCCGGCCGACATCGTCGACGCCGCTGCCAGCTCGTTCCATCGGGACCTGTGGCGCGGTCAGAAGACGCGCGTCATCCTGATCGTCGAGAAGGAAGCGCTGGTCGGCGTGCTGGAACGTGCGGCCGAGGAGTTCGACCTGCACATGCTGGCCGCACGGGGCTACCCGAGCGTGACCGTGGTGCGCCAGATGGTGCGCGGCGTCATGTGGCGTGCAGCGCGTCAGGGCCAGCGGATTAAGATTCTCCACTTCGGGGATCATGACCCGTCCGGCCTCGACATGACCCGAGACTTGAAGGAGCGCATCGCCATCTTCAACGAGGGAAGCTGCCCGTGGGAGCTGAAGCGCATGGCGCTGAACATGGATCAGGTCGAGGAGTACAACCCACCTCCCAATCCGGCCAAGTCGGAGGACAGCCGGTTCGAGGAGTACGTCGCGCAGCACGGCGACTCATCCTGGGAGCTGGACGCCCTCGAACCCGAGGTGCTGCTCAAGCTGGTCAGCGACGAGATGCAGGTCACCATCGACTTCGACAAGTGGGAGGCGGTCAAGGCCCAGATCGACGAAGAGAAGGAACGCCTGCGCGAGGTCGCCGCCAACTTCCGCCAGCGTGAAGAAGACGAAGGCAACGACACCGAGTAACCCGGGGTCATCCACGAGGCGGTCTTGACCGCTTTGTGGTATGATTCCAAACCCAGGAGATTCAACATGAAGATGAAGATCGAGTTCGAGCTGGACAACGACGCCTTCGGCGACGGTCACGACGACCCGCAGTTTGGCTACGCCATCGAGACCGCCCTCAAGCGTGTGGGCAAGTCCTACGCTGGCGCCAGTCGCCGGCAGGTCGGCGAGGACCGTCACGACGGCGACCGCGTCATCTACGACAGCAACGGCAACACCGTGGGCACCGTGGAATTCACCGGCTACGAGCCGCCCGTGCTGACGCGCGACGAGAAGGTCCTCAAGTTCTTCGAGGACCACAACCACGCCGAGATCATCGAAGCGCTGGCCGAGTGCCTGCCTGACCTGAAGGTGCCCATGGGCATCCTCAACAAGACCGACGCGTTGGCGAATTTCGTCACCAACTCGCGGACGCCCGACGAGGACATCGACGCTCTCGTTGCGCACTACGACTGATCCCTCAACCAGCCTTGAAAGGGCTAACTCACCATGACTCTCAAATCCGCAATCATCGCCGCCAACAACGGCCTATTCCTGGCGGTGCCGGACACGTACACCGGCCCGACCATCGGCGTCGACATCGCGTCGCTGCCCACCGACGGCGTGCTCACCCTGAACTCGACGGCCCCGGAGATCGAGCTGGCCGTCCGGCTGGTCGCCGACTCGACGACCGTCCCCGTGGCCGTCATGGGCAACGAGGTCGCCGTCAACGTGGGCGAGCGCGCCGTCGGCGTGGACCCGACCGTGCTGGTGGCAACCGGCGCCACGCTCAAGACCATGCTGATGAACGCTGGTGCACCCGAGAACTACGTGGACTCGCCGCGTAACTTCGGTGGCCCCACGATCCTGTCGTTCCTGACCGATCCGACCGACGACCTCAAGCGCTTCGTCATCGCCCTGTGCAACGGCGACAGCGACTACAACGAGGCCTACCTGGGCATCGTGCCGCCGGATCGCCGCACCATCGGCACCGGCAACGACGGCCTCTACGCGGTCTACACCGACGCCCAGGCCACCGAGGCCGCATCGGCGGTCGCCGCGACCCGTGTCGAGACCCTGCTGGGCCAGACGCCGGCCGTGCTGCACGAGTTCATCAACGAGACCAGCGTCATCAACAGCATGCTGCTGCCGGCCAACGGCGGTCGCGGTGGCCTGCTGGCGTCCGACGGCGAGGAGCACAAGGTGACCATCACCGACAGCTCGGGCACGCCGACCGACTACTTCGTCTACCTCAAGGGCTGATCGAAGTGCCGCGCGACCTCAGAGCGCGGCTTCATGACGAGATCGCGGAATCGCAGAACAACGTTCTCACGCACGTTCACGAGCGTGAGACCGCCGAAGCGAACCGCGATCTCAACATGAAGCGCATCACGCGAGCAAAGCTCATGCTCGCAGCCCTGGACGGCGAGGAGAACGAATACTCCTCCATGCTGATCCAGCTCCCGGAGCTGACCACGACGGTCGAGGTCACTCGTCCCTGGTGGAAGTTCTGGCAACCCAAGCCAACGAAAGGAGCCACGTGTCCGGCGCCCAGCTACACCTCTACTCCCCCCAGCCATACCGGGATTACGCCGCTGCCTTACCGCCGAGGCACGAAGTCCGCTCACTAGAGCACACCGGTGTGCGTTTGCAGACAGCCGTCTGGAACGCATACTGGATGCTCAGGCAGAGCGACCTTCAGCGCATGATGAACGGCGGCTTCAAGCCTGACAGGCTGCCCGTCATCCACGGGCTGCTGCCAGCCATCATCAACGACATGAACAGCTACGCTGATCGGTTCGTTGACCATCCGATTCGCCTTGCAGATTTCCTGCTGTGGGGTCAGCCGAAGCTCAGGCTACACCAGTTCATCGGTGTGCATGGCGTCGGCCACCTCCCGCTGTGGGATAGGGTGATTCTGGTGAGTGACCGGTATCTTCGTGACAAACCGTTTGCTGTTCGAGTGGACGAACGCATCATCCTGAGACAACACCTGTGACTCCCTACGAGACATTCCTCCAGAACTACCAGTGGCCTGACGAGGTGGCCGCTGGCGTGAAGTTCGTCCCGCATCCTCTGCAGATCGGGACGATCAACACCCTCGCGCCTCACCCGACGCACGGGGAATGGCTTGCCATGGGTGTGGGTAAGACGATGGTCGCCACGGCCATCGCCTGTATCCGCAAACAGTGGTTCAAGTCGCGAACCATCGTGATCCTGCCACCCAGCCTTGTCCTTCAATGGGTACGCTGGCTTGGCAAGGTCATCGACAAGGCCACGGGCAAGCCCTTGAAGGCTATCGGCTACCGTGGCTCGCCCAAAGAGCGCGAGCTTCTGAGGGCTCAATTCCCGAGCGCTGACTTCGTTGTCGTCGGCGCTCAGATTTTCCGCAAGGAGATCGACTTTTTCCGGGCTGAGTTCAAGGCTGACCCGCTTCAGGTCATCATAGACGAAGCGACCCTCATTGCCTGGATCGGCACCAAGCTGCATGACGCAGTGTTCGATTACACGCGAGGTGTCGACGTGATGGTCTTGACTGGAACGCCGGCTGGCAAGCCGCTCAAGGCCTACGGGCTGTGTAAGTTCACCAACCCGGATGCCTACCCGAGCTACGCCTTCTTCAAGACGCAGCATGTGACCGAGTTCGACCAGTACCAGCAGCCGGTGGACTTCAAGCACCTTGACGTGCTGCAGCAGAACCTCATGCTCAACAGCGTGCGACTGCTGTTCTCGGATATGTACAAGGGCGACGAGGAGCCGCTGTTCGACGCGTGCTACTACGAGCTGGCTGGACACCATGAGTCGCTGTATAAGCGTGTGGCTGAGGAGAAGATTCTGGAGCTGGTCAACGGCGACAAGTTCGACGCGACCACGCCGGGCAAACTCAACCACATGCTCAACCAGATCATCTGCAACTGGGAGCACTTCAACCCTGACCCGAGTAAGCCGGTGCGCTCAGCGATCCTTGACCAGATCGAGGACGTGATGGACGAGGTCCCCAAGCTGGTGATCTTCGCCCACTACAAGATGACGGTGGCCGCGCTCGGTCGCGAGCTGGCGAAGTACGGTGCTGTCACCTACAACAGCGAGACCACCGGTAAGCAGAAGGACGCGGCCAAGGATCGCTTCATCTCGGACCCGAGCTGCCGCATCATCATCATCCAGTACAAGTCAGGCGGCTACGGTCTCGACGGTATGCAGTATGTCTGCCACAACATCATGTGCGTCGAGTCCTGCCGGGACCCTGACACGTTCGCCCAGGCCATTGCGCGCTTGAAGCGCACCGGTCAGAAGAATCGTGTGCACGTCAAGCTGATGATCGCGTCTGGCACCACGCAGGTTCGCTCGTTCAAGGCCTTGCTGACCAACGACGACATCGCGTGCCAGACAATCCGTAACCCGTACCAACTGAGGGACATGATCTACGGTCGTGTCAAAGGACTATGAGCCAGAAGCTGAATCCAAAACTGACCACCGTCTACATGCTGGTGGATGCCGCGTTCTCGGTGCTGGAGCGAACGCGTCGAGGCGACGAGGTGTTGGAGTACGAGTTCAAGGACGCGGTCGAAGCACTGAAGTGCTACGTCGATGTCTCGAAGCCGGCACTGCAGCATGCCAAACCCTCCCTGGTTGATCGGGCGATCACCGCGTTCATGCTGTCGCAGCTTCCGACCTCGGGTTCGCCCGGGGGCGACGGAAACACCTTGCCACAGCCGCCGCAGGGCACCTAGAATCCATCTCCACGCGGCGCCCGGTCTGGGCGCCGTTTTCACCGAGAACAGCATGCAGAAGAACCCATGGGGGCCGCGCGGCCCCCTGCCCGTTGGGGCGTTGCCACTGTCTAACTGCACCGGTCACTCGCAAATCTAAGGGGGTACTATGTCCGCATGGTACTTCCACTACCAGAAGCAGAGCAAAGAGTCTGCCTGGACCATGACACTCGCCGATCAAAGGCAGGCTGTGCTCGAAAGCAAGCCTGCCTTTGTCACGGTGTTGGACCTGAGTGCGGTCCCGGAAGACAATGACTGGTCCAAGGTCCGCTATCGCGGGCCTCTGTACTTCGACTTCGACGCCGACGGCGACCTTGACCTCGTGATCGGCCAGACGATGGCCTTCATGGGCAAGCTCGTCGACGAGTTCGAGTTTGACCTGAGCCAGTGCCGCATGTGGGCGTCTGGCGGCAAGGGCTTCCATATCGAAATCCCGATGGAGTGCTTTATCCCCCGAGTGAGTCCGCAGGGCTATGCATGGCTGCCCGCGATTTACAAGGAGATGGCACAAAAGGTGATCGTCGATACGCTCGACTTGTCTGTCTATTCGGGCAAGAAGGGTCGTATGTGGCGCACGCCGGGTGTCCAGCGTGAGTCGGGCGCCTACAAGGTGCCGCTGCTGGTCGACGAGCTGATGGGCATGACGCCCGAAATGTACGTGGAGCTGTGCTCCAAGCCGCGTGCGCCCATCGAAGCGTCCGTCCCTGTCTGCAATTCCAAGCTGGCCCTGCTCTTTGACCAATCCAAGGTCAAGGTCACGGACATGCTCAAGAACAAGAAGCGCAAGAGCGCCGCCGCCAACGAGAAGCTGGCACCCTGGAAGAAGGCCGGTCAGCACATGCCGTCCATCCTCTCGGTGATGAACGGTGACAACCTGCGCTCGGACGTGGGCTTCCAGCGGATCGCGATGCAGCTCGCGATCTATGCGGTGTCCATGGGCCTTGGTGAGGATGACTTTGTCATCATGTGCCAGGGCCTGTGCGCCAACCACAGCAGCGATTCCTACCGCTACAACTCACCTGAGAAGCGGTCGATGGAGCTGCGGCGCATGTGGGAGTACATGAGCAATGACTCGCTCTACGACTTCGACCCTGCGCCCATCCTGTCCATGCTCACGCCGGGGACGATTGCCCCTGACCTAGGCATCGCCGACACCGGCACCGACGCCGTGGGCGAGGCAGCCGTCGAGATCAAGCAGGGGTCGTCGGCTGAAGAGATTCAGCAGGCGATTGACCACAAGCAGTTGGCGAACATCCGCCGTGGGTTCTACATGAACAACACGGGCATGTTCCGGCAGCAGGGTGAAAAGACCGAGACCATCTGCCGGGCCTACCTGACTGACATCCAAAAGGTGACCTCGATCAACACCGACGACAGCACGCAAACGCGTGAGTTCGTCGGTTTCAACTTCACCTTGAACGTGCCGAACGTGGGATCGGTCTCCTCGACGCTGTCACAGGAAGCGCTGACCTCACTCGCTGCCGTCAAACGCTACTTCGCCACTCACGCCGTGTCTTTCCAGGGGCTGGACGCCGACGTTAACGCACTCTTCGACATCATGGCAACCAACTCGCAGTCTGAAGTCTCTACCCTCCCGCGCGAGGGCATCCAGGTCATCGACAACCCTGTCACACTGCCCAAGCGCAAGCCGGTGGTGGTGTACGCCACCCGCACAGGCTTCGTCCTGAGCCGGCGCGTGCCTGACGAGGAGAAGTTCGAGCTGAAGTACGGCGCGCGGGGCGCACTCAGCGCCTACAACATCGACATCCACACGGCGCCGCGCATGAAGGCCGAATACGGCGATGTCTACGACAACCTGTTCACCTTCAACAAGGTGACGGCGGTCGCTGACCTGCTGGGATGGTTCACCGCGTGCCACTTCCGGTCGGTCTACCAGCGCTTCTTCCGCCAGTTCCCGCTGCTGCAGGCCTACGGCGAATCCGGCGCTGGTAAGACCGCGACGGTCATGGCCCTGTCCAAGCTGCACTGGTACGTCCAGACGCCGCCGCTGAACTCGGCGATGGGCCTGACGCCGTTCGCCCTGGAGACCATCGCGTCGACCAGCACCAGCGCGCCCATGGTGCTGGACGAGTACAAGCCGCGCGAGCTGGCGAAGGCCGGCGCGAACAAGCTGCCCAAGATTCGGGACCTGCTCAAGGCCTCGTACAGCGGCGGTCAGATCGCCAACAAGGGCACGCTCAACAAGAGTGAAGGCGGCGGCGCCACGGTAATCCGCATGGATGCCACGGCGCCCATCGTCTTCATGACTGAAGGCTTGGAAGGCGAGACCGCCATTCTGGAACGGTGCGTGCCGGTCAACTTTTCCAAGAATGCCCACACGGCCGACCGTGAAGCGGCGATCAACGTGCTCAAGTACGACGAGGAGGCCTTGAGTGCGCTGGGTCGTGAGATCGTCGAGTATGCCTTGTTCATGGACTTAAACGAGTTCAAGGCCGACATGATCGACGAGATCAAGCTGCAGGAGTCGCAGGTCGCTGCCTTCGGTGCGGCGACCAAGCGTGACGCGCCCCGGATCATCTTCAACCGTGCGGTGATCAACCACTCGCTGAAGATTCTGGAGCGCATCCTGAAGTCGGTCTTTGGCATGCGCTACAACGAGCAGTTCGAGCGCCTGCTGGATGACTCGCTGCGCACCGAGGAACGCAAGTCGCTGCAGTCTCACACCAAGTCCGAGATCGGCAAGGTCGTGGATCGCCTGCAGCAGCTCTCGTTCGAGGATGACCTCAGCTACTGCCTGCGCATGGGCATCGACTTCGCGGTCTACAACGGCTTCATGGAACTGAAGGTCGAAACGTCGTATGACCGGTATCGCATGTGGTGTGTCCGCATGCATGACGTGCCGCTGTTCGACAACGTCGAAGCCTTCCGTATCGCGCTGAGCAACTTCAGCCCGATCATGGAGAACAACGTCCTCAAGTCCAAGCTGCGCGATGACGGGTCGATGGCGACCATCGTCAAGCTGGACCTCAACCGACTACGCAAGGAGGGGATCAACTCCTTCAAGCTGTAGGCTTGACATGACCCAGCAAAGGGTTATAGTCAGCACCCTCGGCGCAGTTCTCTGGCAACAGAGTCGCTGAAACCTTTGACCTTCAACCACACTGATAGAGGTATTGAAAATGGTACTCCGTGCAACCGACGTGACCGACGCCCGCCCCACCGAAGCCGCCGCCGCTGCTGCCAGCGCGACGCCGCCCGTGGCGCCCCAGCCGCAGACCGTGACCGAAACGCCGGTCGTCCCCACCACGAACCGCCCGGCCGCGACCGGCGCCGTGTTCGAGGCCGACGAGGACGGCGTGATCGAACACCCCGACAACACCGACGGCGACGCCGCCGCCGTGCATGTCGCCCAGGCCCTGACCAGCGAGGCCCAGGCCATCGCCGCCGAGTCCAAGGCCGCGCCGATGTCCGAGGAGCGCTCGCTGGCCCTGGCCGAGGAGCGCAAGGCCACCGACGCGCTGATCGAGAAGAAGCGCCAAGCCATCACCGCCGGCCTCGTGCGCCGCGACATCGGCATCCGCGTGCTCAAGCATGCGATTCCGGTCGAGGACCTGAAGGCCATGAGCATCGGCACGTTCCCGCGCATCACCGTCGACAGCGGCGGCATCGTCCTCGACAAGGTCGGTGAGCTGGGCAAGTGGATGGAGTTCGAGCTGGTGTCCTGGGCGCCGGTGACGCTGGTGGTGTCGGGCGAGCAGAACGACCCCGAGGCCAACAAGATGATCCGCTCGTCCTACGACGGCATCATGCTCGACGACCAGACCTACACGGTCCAGAAGTACGTCGAGTACCTGCGTGACGTGAAGAAGTACCCCAAGGCCAACGCCAAGGGCTACACGCAGATGATCGTCATGCTGATCGCCACGGCCAACAACCCCAAGCCGATCCCGTCGGACGAACGCAAGCTCTACGAGATCAGCCTCGCGCCGACCTCGGGCTCGCAGTGGCAGAAGTTCATGCTGGAGTCCGGCATCCGCGCGGCGCGCGGCGGCCAGGACGTGACGATGGTGCGCATCGAGCAGGTCAAGAAGGTGAACGGCGCCAACACCTACGGCGTCATGACCTTCGACCAAGCCAAGACGGTCGACGGCAAGGGCAACCCCCTGACCGGCGCCTGATCCCAGGTTATGGGTGGTCACCCAGGACTCAGTTGGTAGCATCGCTTCGGCTCCGCAGAACCCAACGAGTTCCCGGGTTGACCACCCACCATTTCAGCAGTGTTCTCCATTGGTGATGGATTGACGCCGATAAGCCCGGGAGTGTGGCGGCACACGATACTCCTAGGGCACCGAGTTCAAATCCCGGCACTGCTACCCATTGTCTCCCTGGCGCTGTGCATGCGCCAGTTTAGAGCCCTCCTCGTGAGGGCTCCTCTTTTAGTAGGAGCACCCAATGTCCCACACCGTGATCACCGTCGCCTTCCACGTGGTCGTCCTGCCTTTGATGCTGGCCTGTGCGTACTGCATCGGCAGGGCACATGGCATCCTGAAGGGGAAGTAGCATGGCCCACATGAAGCTCGTATTCGACCGTGGCGCGACCGCACTGCGGGCCTTGATCGAGGCCTATGCCGAACGCACTGCGACCGAGTTCCAGCAGATCGGCGTCGCCATCGTCGGTCCTCGGATGAACTACACCGAACTGCGCTGTCAATCTGTCCACGACGCCATGAAGATTGTCGGTATGATGGCCGACGAAGGCGATGACTCCCTCATTTCCGCAACCCGCTTCGACTAGCCATGCAACCCACCGACCGCATTTTCTTCATCGACACCGAGACAGCCGGGATCAAGATGCCCGCCTGTGAGATCGGGATCATCGAGACCGATCACCAGCTCAACATCGTGGCCGAGTGGCAGCACGAGCTGGACCCCGAGGTGCCGATCAAGGCGAGCGCGTCGGCGGTGCACGGCATGCGCAACGCGGACCTCGCGGACAAGCCTACCCTGGCGCAGTGGTCGATGATGACGCCCAACCCCATGCTCTACAGTGGTGCCGTTGCGCCCTGGATCGTGGCCCACAAGGCGCGCTTCGACCTCGAAGTCCTGGCAACCGAGGTGCCGGCCGACCATCGGGCCTGCTGCACCTTGAAGATCGCCCGCAAGCTCTACCCGGGTCTGGCCGAGCAAGGTGAGAATCACCAGCTCCAGACCCTCTGCTATATGTTCGACCTCTTCAGCATCGAGCCGCTGAAGGGGTTCGTTGGCGAGGCGCACCGTGTCAAGTTCGACATCCGGTGCACCATCGCCTTCATGAAATACGTCATGCAGGCCCACGGGCTGAGCATCGACGAGGTCTTGGAGCTGGGCAACACGCCCTACTCCGCTGACCAACCCATGTGGTTCGGTAAGCACGTTGGCACCCCGCTCAGGGATGTCATGCGTGACACCGGATACATACGCTGGTGCCTCGGGGCAAAAGATATGGACCCCGATTTCCTCGAAGCACTTGCGCCGCTCCGCAGAGTCTGATAACCTGCGGTCCTCGCTTGAGAAACCCAGTCCCAACCAACCGATCCAAGGAGATCATCATGAACGACGCCACGAACCAAGCCCAATCGACCGACACCACGACCACCGAGTCGACCACGACCAAGCAGAAGCTGGTCGCCCTGCAAGCCTACCGCACGACCGACGGCAAGAACTTCTTCGACGCCGACGAAGCCGCTGCGTGGCAGTCGAGCCTGGACAACCGCGACGCCATCGAGGCGTTCCTGGTCAAGGCCAACATCGGCAAGGCCCAGGCCGGCATGCTGCGCAACATGCTGCCGCAGTTCCTGGCGTTCCACGCCGAGGTCGCCGACGGCAAGGACATCAGCGACCTGCTGAAGATCGTCGCCGACAACGAGGCCAAGGAGAAGGCCGACGCCAAGGCCAAGGCC
>OUNJ010006581.1_pt1 | contig 16426 bp, 9 predicted proteins | sample 1755361 | NCBI WGS metagenome assembly OUNJ01 (sample SAMEA3914825, study PRJEB12502) | metagenome | biome: forest; material: soil | place: USA | collected 2012-03-12 | depth 0.1 m
ATAGACGAAGGCGCGCCACATCACCACGCCGCCGTGCGGTTTCAGCGCGGCCGCCAGCATGTTGGCGCCCTCGGCGTGGTTGCGGCCGTAGTCGCCCGGCCCGGGCTGGCCTTCGGAATTGGCCTTGACCAGGAAGCCGCCGAAATCCGGAATGATCGTATAGATTTCGTCCGCCTTGGCCTTCCACCACGCCGCCACGTCCGGATCGAGCGGATCGGCGGTCTTCAGCCCCGACAGCTCCATCGGCGCCGTCCAGCGCGCCGACAAATAGACCCGGATGCCGTAGGGTCGCATGACGTCGGCCAGCGCCTTCAGCTTGATCAGATAATCGTGCGTCAGGCTGTCCGACTTGGCGCCGACATTGTTGACGACCACGCCGTTGACACCGATCGAGGCCTCGGCGCGGGCATAGTCGGTATAGCGCGGATCGACCACGTCGGGCAGCCGCCACCAGTCCCAGATCGAGAAGCCGGCATAGCCGCGCTCGATCGTGCCGGTCAGATTGTCCCAATGATCCATGACGCGAAGCTTCACCTTGGGTGCATCGGCGATATCGATTGCATCCAAGCCTTGCCGCGTCTGGATTTCACGCAGGTAGCGGAACGCGCCGTAGAGAACGCCTTTGTCGCTGTTGCCGGCAATAACCGTTATCCGTTTTCCATTCTGTTCGGCCTGGGTAATGACAAAGCCTTCGTCGCCGGCCTTGCCGAGATCAACCTTCAAGCCGTGCATGTCGGCAGGTGTCGCCAGCACCACGGCGCCGTCGCGGAGGCCGGCGTTGACCGGCGTGTCCTGCGACAGCAGGCCGTCGAACCCGCGTTTCAGTTCGCTCTCTGCGGCCTTGAGCGTCGCACTGTCGCCGCCGACGATCGCGGTGGCATAGCTGCGGTAATAGGCCAGGCGCGCGGTCTCGATAGGTCGATAGCGCAGCCACAGGTCATAACCGTCCTCGCCCGGCATCACCGCCGGCAAGGCCGCTGGCTGAGCGGCGTGGTGGACATGGTGCGGCGCGGCCCGCGCGGCGGTAGCGAGACAGATGACCAAACAGGCGGCAACAAAGATGCGCACGGAATCCTCCTTTAACCCCCTCTCCCCGTTCACGGGGAGAGGGCCGGGGTGAGGGGCTTTTTTCCTTCCGAAGGCCCCTCACCCGGCCTTCGGCAACCCTCTCCCAATACGCGGGGCGAAGGGTTAGAGCTTGTACGCCCGCCTGGCCAGCTCATAGGCCAGCAGATAAGCCAGCTCATGCGCCTCGTCCTCGTTTAGGCGGTGCTCGGCCACCAGCCGGGCCAGGAAGCCGCAATCCATGCGCCGTGCCACGTCGTGCCGCGCCGGAATGGAGAGAAACGCCCGCGTGTCGTCGTTGAAGCCGACCGTATTGTAAAATCCGGCCGTCTCGGTCGTCTGCTCACGGAAACGGCGCATGCCTTCCGGGCTGTCGTTGAACCACCAGGCCGGCCCCAACTTCAACGCCGGATAATGCCCGGCCAGTGGCGCCAGCTCGCGCGCATAGGTCGTCTCGTCCAGCGTGAACAGGATCAGGCTCAGGCGCGGATCGTTGCCGTGCGCATCGAGCAAGGGTTTGAGTGCGCGCACGAATTCACCGGGCAGCGGAATGTCGGCGCCCTTGTCGCGGCCGAAGCGCGCCATGACCTGTGGGTTATGACTGCGATAAACACCGGGATGCAGTTGCATCACCATGCCGTCGTCCAGCGACATCCGCGCCATTTCGGTCAGCATCTGGCCGCGGAACAGCTCGGCCTCGGCAGGCGTGAAAGTCCCTGCCCGCACCTTTTGATACAGCGCCTCGCACGCGTCGGCCGGCAGGTCGGCGGTCGTCGCGGACGGATGGCCATGGTCGGTCGAGGTGGCGCCAAATTCGCGGAAATAAGCCCGGCGACTACGGTGTGCCTTGAGGTAACCGGTGAAGGTCGAAATATCCTCGCCGCTAATCCGGCCGAACTCGTTCAGGTTCTCCGCGAAACCCGGATGTTCCGGATCCATCACCGGGTCCGGGCGATAGGCGGTGACCACCCTGCCCGTCCAGCCGGACTCCCGGATCGCCCGGTGATGGCGCAGGTCATCAAGCGGGCTTTCGGTAGTCGCGATGACCTCGATGTTGAAACGTTCGTAAAGGGCTCGCGGGCGGAATTCCGGCGTCCTGAGCAGCATGTCGATGCGGTCGTAATAAAGATCGGCCGTCTCGGCCTCCAGCCGCACATCGAGGCTGAAGACCTCGGCGAATACCCAGTCGAGCCACATCCGGGACGGCGTGCCGCGGAACAGGTGGTAATTCCCTGCGAACAGCCGCCAGATCCGGCGCGGATCGCTTTCGACGAGTGTACCGTCGCTCGTCGGGATGCCCAGGGCCTCCAACGGAATGCCCTGCGAATAGAGCATACGGAAAACATAATGATCGGGAATGATCAGCAGGCTGGCCGGGTCGGAAAACGGCACGTCGGAGGCAAACCATTCCGGGTCGGTATGACCGTGCGGGCTGACGATCGGCAGGCCGGCGACGCGGGCATAAAGCCGGCGCGCTATGTCGCGCACGGCGGGCTCCGCCGGAAACAGGCGGTCGGGATGGAGCGTCAGCGGCTTCACGGCATTTCCTTGTTTATCCCTCTCCGTTGCGGCGAGAGGGTTGTATAGGCAGGCGCCCTACCAGTTGAACATCGTTCCGTCGCGCAGGCGGTTCACCGGCAGGTAGGCGCGGCTGTAGGGATATTTCGCCGCCTGGGTCTCGTCGATATCGACACCAAGCCCCGGCGCTTCCGAAACGTACAGGAAGCCGTCGCGGAAGTGATAGCCGTGCGGGAAGACCTCGTCCGTCGCCTCGGTGTGGCGCATATATTCCTGGATGCCGAAGTTCGGGATCGACAGGTCGAAATGCAGCGCCGCCGCCATGGTCACCGGCGACAGGTCGGTCGCACCGTGGCAGCCGGTGCGGACATTGTGCAGATCAGCGAAGGCGGCGATGCGCCTGAGGTGCGTGATACCGCCGGCATGGACGACGGTGGCGCGGATATAGTCGATCAACTGGTTCTGGATCAGTTCCTTGCAGTCCCAGATGGTGTTGAAAATCTCGCCCACCGCCAGCGGCGTCGTCGTATGTTGCCGGATCAGGCGGAAATTGTCCTGGTTCTCGGCCACCACCGCGTCCTCCATCCAGAACGGACGGTAGGGTTCGAGATCGCGGCCCAGACGCCCGGCTTCGATCGGCGTCAGGCGATGGTGAACGTCGTGCAGCAGGTGGACGTCGTCGCCCAGCGCCTCGCGCGCCGCTTTGAACAGGTCCGGCACCACGCGCATATAGGCCGGCGTGTCCCACAGGTTTTCGCTCGGCAGATCGCCGTCGGCCGGTTCGTAGAACATCTTGTCCTTGGAAACGCCATAGGTCGAACTCAGGCCGGGCACGCCGCATTGCAGGCGGATCGCCTTGTAACCCATGCGTTTGTAGTCCTGGGCGACGGCGACCGTGTCCTCGATCGACTTGCCGTTGGCATGGCCATAGACCATGACCCCCGACCTGCAGGCTCCGCCCAGCAACTGGTACAGCGGCAGGCCGGCGACCTTGCCCTTGATGTCCCACAGCGCCATGTCGACGGCGGCGATGGCCGACATCGTCACCGGCCCGCGCCGCCAGTAGGCGCCGCGATACAGGAACTGCCAGATATCCTCGATACGATGGGCGTCACGGCCGACCAGAAGCGGGCAGACGTGGTCCTCCAGATAGCTGCTGACCGCCAGTTCCCGGCCGTTCAGCGTGGCGTCGCCCAGACCGTACACACCTTGGTCGGTCACGATCTTCAATGTGACGAAATTGCGTCCCGGACAGGTGACGATAACCCGCGCTTCGCGGATGGTGAGCGGGGAATGCCCGGTCTGCATGTCCGGAGCGGGCCTGCCGTCGGAAGGGTAGTTGGAATCCATCATAAAACTCTAGCCCTGTACCGTGCCGGCGCGCCCGGACTCCCCGCGACCGCGCCGCAACTTCACAATTGGTCATACCAATGTATTATTGTGATCTGATCCTCCCTCACATTGCAAGCCCTTTTTTGACTCGGCGACGTCCACACCCGTCAAATCCGGCCAGCCGATCATCGACTGTTGTAGCATAAGGAATTTTCTGGTTTCTACTGCAATCAAAGCTGATGCCGGGCGCCACCGCTACATCCTCACCTGCTGCCGTCGCAAAAATGGCACATCTGACCAATATCTAAACAGACAATTGCCAAAATAAATAGACAACGCTGTCACCGCGCACCGCCTTGAATCTCAATAATTTTAAGGCATTCGACTTTGCAAAATCGTCATTTTGACATGCCCCTCCGATCACAGGCCGTGCTGATTTCGGTGCCGCTTTCGCGCTCAAACCACCTTCAATGCGGCATATTGGTCTGGCCTTTATTGACAAAATAACTCTGGCCAATTACGACTTGCCACATGTGACCGCTACCAAGACGGCGTCACGATAACAATTGCAAGCAATGCAAAACCCCAACAGGGAGAGGAAAATTCAATGTCTGACTCACGGGTGAAATCTCGCCGCGTTTCGCGCAGCGCCCTGCTCTGCGCCTCGGTGCTGACCGGCCTTCTCAGCCTGACGGCCTTTGCCGCCGTCGCCCAGGACGCCACCACGCCGGCCGCCGCACCGGCGCCGGCCGATGACAACACGGTCGTCGTCGTCACCGGCTACCGCGGCTCGCTGCAAAGCTCCGCCCAGGCCAAGAAGCGCGCTGTCGGCTTCCAGGACTCGATCTTCGCCGAAGACATCGGCAAGTTCCCGGACAACAACCTGGCCGAATCGTTCAATCGCATCCCCGGCGTCGTGATTTCGCGTGAAATCGACGGCGAAGGCACCACCCTGTCGATCCGCGGCCTCGGCCCCAGCTTCAGCCGCGTCCTGCTCAACGGCGCCGCCGTCGAAGTCGCCTCGACCGGCGATGTCAACACCAACGATTCCAATCGTGAAGTTGACCTCGACATCTTTCCGCCGGAGCTGTTCACCCAGCTGACCGTCTACAAGACCCCCAATGCGGCCCAGCTCGAAGGCGGGGCCGCCGGCGTCGTCGACATGCGTCAGGCCCGCCCCTTCGACTTCAAGAACGACCGCATCCAGTTCTCGCTCGAAGGCAGCAAGAACAATCTCGCCAGCGGCGACGGCTACAAGGGTTCTCTGGTGGCGTCCCATCGCTTCGGCAACTGGGGCATCCTGGCCGGCGTCGCCAAGCAGCACAGCGTCATCAATGTCGAGGGCTTCGAATCGGTCGGCTGGACAAACCCCGCCCTGACCGCGGCCCAGGACGCTTCCGGCAGCCGCAACTCGACCGGCGGCGGTAACTGGACTATCCCCGCCACGGTTCCGGCCGGCACCGGCAACGGCCTGACGGACGGCGCCACCATCGACCAGGCCTTCCTGCTGGCCCACAATCCCGGCGTGACCATCGACGATATCGACAATGGCATCATCCCGCGTCTGGGTCGTCCGATGCACTATTACGGCACGCGCGACCGGACCAGCGCCATCATCAGCCTGGAGTACAAGAACGACAATTTCCACTTCTGGCTCGACACCATGGCGGCCCAGAAGGACAACGACCAGCAACGGACCGATATCGACTTCGTCGGCCGCAGCGGCCAGGCGATCCCGCTCAACATGAAGGTCGACCGTTCGGACTGTTCCGCCGGTTGCGTGGTGACCAACGCCACCTACGCCAACGCCCAGTTCTTCCTGGAATACCGGCCGTGGTTCGAAAAGGACAAGTTCTTCTCGGTCAATCCTGGCTTTGAATGGAAGCTCAGCGACACGCTGACCTGGACCTTCAACGCCAACTACACCATCAGCAACTTCCGCCGCGACTCGCCGACGGTCCTGGTCGTCACCAAGCCCGGCGATACCGCCACCTACACCAACACCGACGGCGACCCGGTCATCACCTCGTCGATGGACCTGAACGATCCGAACAACTTCCAGTGGAATGGCGGCCGCGTCAACCTGCAGTCGGAACTCCGCCAGACCCAGACCCGCGGCCTGCATACCGACATCAAGTGGGGCACCGGCGACTTCAACGTCCAGTTCGGCCTGGCCTATGACGACACCCAGCGCGAAATCACGCCGCTCGACAACAGCCAGGCGTGGCAGAACGCGACCTGCGGCGACAACCCCAGCGTCTATCTGCCGGCACCGAACTCGCAGCCGGCCTGCAAGGGCGATAACCTGGCCACGTCCGCGGCACTTGCCGCCGGCTACCCGGCCTATCCGGGGTACGGCACGGCCTACACCGCCGGCCAGACCGGCGGGGTCACCTATTCCGGTTCGCTGATCCCGCAGTCGGCCCTGGCCAGCTACCTGACGGCTGGACCGTTCGGCTATATCAATGTCGATTGGGACAAGCTCGCCAAGGCTTCGAACTACTATACCTATCTGGCCAGCGCGCCGGCGGTCAGCGGCTCGAACATATCCTCGCCACGGTCCTTCATCCGTGAAAAGGTCGGCGGCGCCTACCTCCAGTTCGCCGGCCGCCACGATTTCGGCGCCCATGCCCTGCGCTGGGATGCCGGCCTCCGCTACGCGACGACCGACCAGATCATCGCCGGTCAGAACTCGGTCCCGGATCCGCGCAACACGCCGCCTTCGCCGGCCGTCGCGCCGGCCGACGGCGGCAAGTATCCGAACATCGTCACGGTGTCGTATACCAAGACGCACTATCATGACCTGCTGCCATCGGCGAACCTGGCGTACAACCTCAGCGACAACCTGATCCTGCGCGGCGCCCTGTCGAAGACCATGACCCGCCCCAACCCCAGCAGCATGCTGCCGGGCCTGAGCTTCGGCGATCCATCGGCGGCGCAGGGTTCTCTCGGCAATCCGTCGCTGACGCCGTACATCTCCAAGAACCTTGACCTGGGCGTGGAGTGGTACACGGGCAAGGAAGGCTATGTCTCCGTCACGTCGTTCAAGAAGCGGATGACCGGCTTCACGCTCAACCAGAACATCAGCCATCCCTTCTCTTACCTGGCGCAGTACGGCGTGACCTATGACACGCTGAACCCCACTCAGCAGACGGCCCTCCTCCTGCGGTGCGGATGTACCTCGACGGACACGGCGGCGATCAACAGCCAGAATGTCGTCCTCAGCGAACCGGTCAATGCCTCCGGCGTCCTGTCCATCCACGGCCTCGAAGTCGCCTGGGTGCAGCCCCTGGGCCAATGGTGGAACGTGCTGGATGGCTTCGGCTATAACGCCAACTTCACCCAGATCCACCAGAAGGGCACGGGCGCCGCGCCGGCCATCGCGCTCGGCGTGCCGAACCGGACGTGGAACTTCACGGCGTACTATGAAAAGCACGGCTACTCGATCCACCTGTCCGATACCTATCGCGACGGATCGCAGGCTGCCCTAGCCAACCAGAACGGTATCGGTGCGGCAGCCCTGTACAACGAGAAGTACGAGCAGGTCGACCTGTCGGCCAGCGTGGACCTTTCGGAGGCCTTCAATCTGAGCCGGAAGATCTCGCTGACGCTGGACGCCACCAACCTCGGCAACTCGACCATGCGCCAGGACTTCCAGTTCACCAACGCGCCGAACTGGTGGTACAAGCCCGGCCGCACCATCATGGTCGGCGTACGGGGCTCCTTCTAGGTTCAAGCGTAACGGCGGATGACCTACGGCCGTCCGCCTCCCCATGGTTCCTCCGCACTTCGGGACCTGATCTTCCTGCACGGCGGCATGTTTCCCGACATGCCGCCGTCTTTTTCTTTCCACCGTGCCTGCGCTATACTGCCTCGCCTTTCCCCGGAGCCGTCATGCTTTCTCTCCGCCCCCTGACAGCCTGTCTCGCCGGCCTGTTCGCCGCCTCAGCCGCCATAGCGGCTCCCGTCGCGCCACCGCCGCATCTGGCGCCGCATGGCACGACGCGGCAACTGATCGTCGACGGCCAGCCGTTCCTGGTGCTGGGCGGCGAGTTGACCAATTCCGCTGCCTCCAGCCTCGACTATCTCGCCAGGCAGTGGCCTACCCTGCACGCGGCCGGCCTCAACACCGTCATCGCCCCGGTTGAATGGGACCAGCTGGAGCGCCAGCGCGGCCAATATGATTTCACCATGGTCGACGGCCTGCTGGCCCAGGCGCGCCAGAACCACATGCATCTGGTCCTGTTGTGGTTCGGTGCCTGGAAGAATTCGATGTCGACCTATGTGCCCGCCTATGTGAAACGCGACGCCACGACCTATCCCCGCGCGCTCGACGACAAGGGCGTGGCGCAGGAAATCCTGTCACCATTCAACGCCAATACCCTGGCCGCCGACAGCGCCGCCTATTCCGCCTTGCTGGCCCACCTGAAACAGACCGACAGCCAGCATACCGTCCTGATGGTGCAGGTCGAGAACGAGATCGGCATGCTGCCGGTCGTGCGCGATTACGGCCCGGAAGCCCAGGCGGCGTGGAATGGCCCGGTACCGCAACAGTTGATTACTTACCTCCAGGCCCACCGCGACCAGCTCAACCCCTATGTCCGCGACCTGTGGGCGTCGCAGGGTTTCCGCGCCTCTGGCACCTGGGCCGAGGTCTTCGGCGCCACCATCCCGGCGCAGGAGGTCTTCCAGGCCTGGTACTTCGCCACCTTCGCCGACGCCCTGGCCAGGGCCGGGAAACAGGCCTACGACCTGCCGATGTACGTCAATGTCGCCCTCAACCGGCCGGGCAAGACACCAGGTGAATACCCCTCGGCCGGCCCGCTGCCGCACCTGTTCGATGTCTGGAAGGCCGCCGGCCCCGACATCGACATGATCAGCATCGACATGTATTTCCCGAACTTCAAGGATTGGGCGGCAAAGTTCAAGCGCCCGGACAACCCGTTCTTCTCGCCCGAGGACAACCAGGCCGGCCGACCCGACGCCGGAGCCAACGCCTTCTATGCCGTCGGCGAACTTGATTCGATCAGCTTTTCGCCCTTCGCCGTCGACACCCTGACCTCCGACACCCTGCCCAATGTCGCCGGCCCCTACGACGTCCTGCGCCAGCTTTCGCCGCAGATCCTGGCCGCCCAGGGCACCGGCCGCATGCGCGGCTTCCGCTCCGACATTTCCTATGACGGCATACCATCCGACCACGCGACGGTGTTCGACCTTGGCGGCTATCGCTTTACCGTCAACTATGCCGACAAGAACGCCGCGGACGCCAACGCCGCCCTGACCGCCGCCGGCGGCATGATCATCCAGACCGGCGACGACAGTTTCATCATCGCCGGCCGCGGCGTCACCCTGACCTTCGCCGACATCGCCGACCCCACCAGGGAAGTCGGCATCGAGCAGGACATCGAAGGCCGCTATGTCGACGGCACATGGACGCCAGGCCGGTGGCTGAACGGTGATGACACACTCGAAGGCCGCCACATCCATCTGCCCGGCGACGGCTTCTCGATCCAGCAGGTCAGGCTCTACACCTACCCATAGACACCGAACGGCTTGCAACTCAACCGTTTCGGGGCCATACCTTTTCCAGGGAATCACCATCAGGGCGGCCATGTCCGAAACCAAGAAGCTTTACCGCCAGATCGCCGACGCCATCGCCGCCGAGATCGAAAGCGGCCGCTATCGTCCGGGTGACCGCCTGCCCACCGAACGCGACCTGGCGCTGCAGTTCGGTGTATCGCGCCCAACCCTGCGCGAAGCCCTGATCGCGCTTGAAATCCTCGGCCTGATCGAAGCCAAGCACGGCCACGGCATCCTGGTCACCGGCAATACCGGCAAGGCGGCGCCGATCACCGATTCCGAGATCGGCGCGTTCGAACTGATCGAGGCGCGCCGCCTGTTCGAGGGCGAGGTTGCCGCCATGGCCGCCACCCTGGTTCACGACGACCAGATCGACGAACTGGAAAAACTGCTGCGCAAGATGAACGACAAGGACCCGGTCAAGGCCGAGAAGGCCGACCGCGAGTTCCACCTGCAGATCGCCAACATCACCGGCAACGGCGCGCTGATCGCCTGCGTCGAGAACCTGTGGGACTGGCGCTACCGCTCGCCGCTGGCCAAGAACATCCTGGCCCGCGCCGCCGACCTCGGCATGAAGCAGCGCATCGACGAACATTCCGGCATCCTAGACGCGCTGAAGAAGCGTTCGTCCTCGGCCGCTCGCCAGGCGATGCACGACCACATGGACCGGGTCATCGACCATCTGCTCAACGCCACCGAGGTTCTGGCGGTCGAGTCGGCCAAGCAGGCAACCCATGAACGCCGCAAGGCGATGACCAAGCGTCTCAGGGCCCTGTCCACCGGCACCTGACCGATCCAATCCCCTCTCCCCTCGTCGAGGGGAGAGGACGAGAGCCGAGCGTAGCGAAGGCGATCGGGTGAGGGGCCAGACTTCGGAGACTCACAAAAACCCGCGATAGGCCGCCTTCAGCGCCGCCACGATACGCGCATCCGCCGCCAGGTCCTGCGGAAACACGGCGCGCAGTTTCAGGAACAGGTCGACGTCGTCCTCCTGGTCCGTCATCGCCCGCCCGACGACCGCCAGTTCATCACCCAAAGGATCGGTGATCGCCTCGTTCTTCCGCGCCTTCATGCGTACGAAACGCATCCACGCCGCCATCACGGCGGCAAGCCGGTCGAGGTCATGCCCGCGCTCGACGGCCTCCGCCAGACTCGACAGGATGCGGATCGGCAGCTTCTGCGATCCGTCCCAGGCGATCTGGCTCAGCAGGTGCCGGATGGCCGGATTGCGAAAGCGCTTGAGGATGGCATCGCAGTAACCCGGCAGGTCCATCCCGGCCGGCGTTTCGAGCAACGGTACCATGTCCTTGATCATCAGGTCGCGCACGCGCTGCGCAAGTTCGGCATCACCGATAGCGTCGGCCACCGTCTCGTAACCCTTCAGCGACCCGGCATAGGCCAGCCATGAGTGCGAGGCGTTGAGCAGGCGCAGCTTGGCGCGCTCATAGGCCGGCACGTTGTCGGTCAAGGTCACGCCCGCCGCTTCCCAGTCCGGCCCATCGGCGTGCTCATGCCGTTCGATCACCCACTGCGTAAAGGCCTCTCGCCGGATCGGCCAGGCATCCGCAAGCCCCGTCGCATCGGCGGCCAGCGCCCGCAGGCTTTCGTCGGTCGCCGGGGTGATCGAATCGACCATGGTGCCGGGACAGGCCAATCCCGCCTCGATCCATGCCGCCAGTCCGGCATCCAGCCGCCCGGCGAACGCCACCACCGCCGTCTTCAGTCGCTGGCCGTTCTTCGACAGATTGTCGCACGGGATCAGCACGAACGGCGCCGCGTGGGACGCCCTGCGCCGCCGCAGTCCCTCGACCAGATAGCCGATCAGCGATTTAGGCGCCTGCGGCCGGGCCAGATCGTGGACGATGTCGGGGTGGCTGAAATCAAGTGTGCCGTCGACGCTGAGACAATAGCCCTTCTCGGTCACTGTCGTGGTCACGACCCCCGCCGTGTCCAGCCGCGCGAAGACGGCGTCCGGATTCTCCGGCGCCACCAGGACTTCGCGCATGGCGCCGATGATGCGGTAGCTTATGATCTCGTCCAGGATCGCCAGGGTATAAAGCCCGTCCTGCGGCGCCAGCGCATCCCGGACACCGGCCGAATGCAGCGACACACCACAGATGCCCCAGCGCGGATCGTGCGCGCAAAGCGTATCAAACACCGCCGCCTGGTGAGCACGATGAAAGGCGCCCGGCCCGAAATGCACCACACCGACGGCCAAGGTGGACGGATCGTAGGCCGGCCGGACAACCTCCGGCCTGGCGTCATTCAAGGTAGCAAGGGACAGGCGCATGGCGGGCTCCGCGAAAGGTCAGACCTTCTAGCACAATCCCCTCGCCTCGCCAGTGCCCGGGACACCGGTGTCGGCATTTATGCACATTGCGCCCTTACCCTCGCGCGCCTACATGCAGCGCAAGTGAGGAGACACCCATGGTCAAGGCGATCCGCGTCACCGCCAATGGCGGCCCCGAAGTGCTCGTACCCGGCGACATCGACATCCCCGCCCCGGCGCCCGGTGAGATCACCGTTCGCCACACCGCCATCGGCGTCAACTTCATCGACACCTATTTCCGCTCGGGACTCTACAAGACCGCCCTCCCCTTCACGCCGGGCCAGGAAGCCGCCGGCATCGTCGAGGCCACGGGCGACGGCGTCACCGACTTCAAGCCCGGCGACCGCGTCGTCTATCTCCACACGCCGGGCGCCTATGCCGAAAAGCGCAACGTGCCCGCCGCCAAGGCCGTGCCGATTCCCGCCGGCGTTACCGACGAGGCGGCCGCCGCCTCGCTGTTGAAGGGCCTGACGGCGCAATACCTGCTACGCCGCACGTTCAGGGTTGGACCGGAGCATACGATCCTGTTTCACGCCGCCGCCGGCGGGGTCGGCCTGATCCTCGGCCAGTGGGCCAAGCACCTGCGCGCCACGGTCATCGGCACGGCGGGCGGCCCTGACAAGGTCGCCGCCGCCTTGAAACATGGCTACGACCACGTCATCGACTATCGCGCCGAGGATTTCGTCGCGAAAACGCTGGAGCTGACGCATGGCGCCAAGGTCGACGTCGTCTACGACGGCGTCGGCAAGGACACTTTTCCCGGCTCTCTCGACGTGCTCAAGCCACTCGGCCTGTGGGTCAGCTTCGGCCAGTCATCGGGACCGGTGCCGCCGTTCGATATCGGCATGCTCAACGCCAAGGGCTCGCTGTTCGCCACCCGCCCGACCGTCTTCGCCTACAACGCCACGCGTGAAACCCTGCTGGCCTCGGCGAAGGAGATGTTCGACCTGGTCGCCGCCGGCATCATCACGGTCGAGGTCAACCAGCGCTTTCCGTTGGATGAGGCCCGCGCCGCTCACGAAGCGCTGGAAAGCCGCGCCACCACCGGCGCCACCGTCCTCATTCCCTAAAATTCCCGCGGTGCCGTTGCAGCTACGCCGCCCTCATGTCGGCGTTGTCACTCCCTTACGAAACACTTACAATAAGACCGCTGGAAGGACAAAATGCGGGCGGAAAAGCGCCTGAAAAAGGCGCGATTTCCCACCCATGCGCCTCTTGTCCCTGACCGCCTGTCTTGCCGCCCTCGCCCTGCCCCTGTGTACAGCGGCGCGCGCAGATACTGCCGATGACGGCATCCACAAGATCCGGCACGTCATCATCATCATGCAGGAAAACCGCTCGTTCGACAGCTATTTCGGCGCCTATCCCGGCGTCGACGGCCTCTTTGACAAGGATGGCAGGAGTTCCATCTGCGTTCCCGACCCGGCGGCCCGCGACTGCGTCGCGCCCTTTCACGATACAAGCCTGTACAGCCCCGACGCCGGCCACGGCCAGGGCGACGCCACGACCGACATCAACGGCGGCAAGATGGACGGTTTTATCGGCGATGCCGAAAGCCTGGCCAAAAATCCCTGCGACAACCTCCAGCAGCCGGTGTGCAGCCTGAACCAGGATCCGCGTTCGGTCATGGGTTATCACAATCGCAGTGAACTGCACGACTACTGGGCCTATGCCGACAATTTCGTGCTGCAGGATCACATGTTCGAGCCGAATGCGTCATGGAGTCTGCCGGCGCACCTGTTTGAAGTTTCGGAGTGGGCGGCGGCTTGTCCCGTACACGACAAGCCGCAACGCTGCGTCAACCAGCTGCAGTATGACGGCTTGCCCCCCGACTTTCTGCCTCCCGGCAAACGCAAGACACCCCCGATCTATGCCTGGACGGACCTGACGTGGCTGCTGCACAAGGCGCACGTCTCCTGGGGATACTATGTCTTTCCCGGCACCCAGCCCGATTGCGACGACGACGAACCCGGGTGCAAACCGGTCCGGCAGACCGCCCGTACGCCTGGCGTGTGGAATCCTCTGCCCTATTTCGACACCGTTCGCGACGACGGCGAGTTGAAAAACATCCAGTCACTGCGCAAGTTTTATATCGCGGCGAAAAACGGGACGTTGCCGGCTGTGTCATGGATCGTACCGTCGTCCGAGGTCAGCGAGCATCCGCCCTTCTCCATCCAGGCCGGCCAGTCCTATGTCGTCAGCCTGGTCAATGCCGTCATGTCCGGCCCCGAGTGGAACTCGACCACCATCTTCATTGCCTGGGATGACTGGGGCGGCTTCTACGACCACGTCGTCCCGCCGAAGGTTGACGGCAACGGCTACGGCCTGCGCGTGCCGGGCCTGGTCATCAGCCCCTACGCCCGACAAGGCTATATCGACCACCAGACGCTCAGTTTCGACGCCTACGCCAAGTTCATCGAGGACGATTTCCTCGGCGGCCAGCGCCTTGATCCGAAAAGCGACGGCCGTCCTGATCCGCGCCCGACGGTACGCGAAAACGTCGCCATACTGGGCGATCTGCGACAGGATTTCGATTTCAACCAGGCGCCGCGTCCACCGGTTCTGCTGCCGACCCGTTTCGTCTTCGGCGTCCTTGAGCCCTCGCAGGTCATGCGCGCCCCCGCCAATCACAGGTGCCCCGCGCGCTTTGCCTTGAGTAAGGACGGCAACTGGTGTTTCATGACCGGCCACAAATGATACCGGGGAGAGGCTGGCATGGCGCGGCAACAGGGTTCCGGAACATGCATATGCCGCTGATGACATGCTGAAAAAGACAGGCCTCCGCAATCTCCTGGCCGGGCTCCAGTTTCTTGTCGTCCTGGCCGCGCCCGCCGTCCATGCAAGACCCGCGCATGGCTATGACGGCATCCATAAGATCAAGCACATCATCATCGTCATGCAGGAGAACCGCTCCTTCGACAACTACTTCGGCACCTATCCCGGCGCCGACGGTATCGTCGGGCCGGACGGGCGGATCACCTTGTGCGTCCCCGATCCGGCGAGTGGAGCGTGCGTGCAGCCCTTCCATGCCGTGTCGGCCTACGACACTGATTCCGGTCATACCCAGACCCAGGCCATCGCCGACATCGACGGCGGCAAGATGGACGGCTTCATCGCCCAGGCCGAGTCCATGCTCAACAAGGACTGCAAGGATCCCAACGACCCGGAATGCAGCACTGACAGCAATGTCCACGGCGTCATGGGCTACCACGACCGCAGCGACCTGCCCGACTACTGGGCCTATGCCGACAACTTCGTCCTGCAGGACCGCATGTTCGAGCCCAATGCCTCGTGGAGCCTGCCGGCGCACCTGTTCGCCCTGTCGGAGTGGTCGGCGCGCTGCCACCATCACAACCAGCCGTTCAGCTGCGTCAATGACATCGACGCGCCGGGCGAGCCGCCCGATTATCGTACGGCCAAGGCCCACCCCGCCCCGTTCTTCGCCTGGACGGACCTGACCTGGCTGCTGCACCGGGCGCACGTGTCGTGGAAGTATTACGTCTTCCCGGGCACCCAGCCCGACTGCGACGATGACAAGGCCGGCTGTGCCCCGGTCCGCCAGGATGCGCGCACGCCCGGCATCTGGAACCCGCTGCCCTTCTTCGACACGGTGCGCAATGACGGCGAGGTCAAGAATGTCGTGCCGGTCGAAACCTATTACAAGGACGCGCGCGCCGGCACCCTGCCGGCCGTGTCATGGATCGTCCCGTCCGGAGAAGTCAGCGAACACCCGCCCTACTCCGTCAAGGCCGGCCAGGCCTATGTCGTCAGCCTGGTCAACGCGGCCATGTCGGGACCGGAGTGGGATTCGACCGCCATCTTCGTTGCCTGGGACGACTGGGGTGGCTTCTACGACCACGTCGTCCCGCCAACCGTCGACAACAACGGCTACGGCCTGCGCGTACCGGCCCTGGTCATCAGCCCCTATGCCAGAAAGGGCTATATCGATCACCAGACGCTCAGCTTCGACGCCTATGTCAAGTTCATCGAGGACGATTTCCTGCAGGGCCGGCGCCTGGACCCGAAAACCGACGGCCGCCCCGATCCGCGTCCGACGGTGCGCGAAAACGTCGCCATACTGGGCGACCTGCGCAAGGATTTCAATTTCGGCCTGACGCCGAACCGTGTCCTGCTGCTGCCAACGGATTTCGACCCGGGCAAGACCATGCCGGAACAGAACCTGCCTGCCACGGACGGCACATGTCCCACCGGGTACTCGATCAATGCCGACGGCAAGATGTGCTTTCTCGACGCCGATCGCTGATCCTACACGAACCCGAAGTCGGTTCCGTGCAGGGTGACGCCATTGTCGAAGACGGCGATCGAGGCGGCACCCGTCGGGCCGGTGCCGTCGGGGTCCCAGTACAGTGTGTGGGTCGCGGTGTTGTAGATGAACTGACCGTTCGTCCCCACCCGTCCTCCGACATGGAACTCGTCCGCCGTCAGGTGATGACCCGCCGTGAAACCGAAGTCACTGGCGTGGAAGATCAGCTTGTCCGTCCCCGAGACAAAGTCGGTGATGTGGTCGAGACCATTGTTGCCGCCCGGCGCCTGGAACACGAAGCTGTCGTTGCCAGCGCCACCGGTCAGGGTGTCGTTGCC
>OUNJ010000054.1_pt2 | contig 16383 bp, 16 predicted proteins | sample 1755361 | NCBI WGS metagenome assembly OUNJ01 (sample SAMEA3914825, study PRJEB12502) | metagenome | biome: forest; material: soil | place: USA | collected 2012-03-12 | depth 0.1 m
CGGATCCTCGATCATCTCTTTCCACTGCGCGACCCAACCCGCGGTGCGGGCGACGGCGAACAGCACGGTGAACATCGCGGTCGGGATGCCGAGCGCGCGGTAGATGATGCCCGAATAGAAATCGACGTTCGGGTAGAGTTTGCGCTCGACGAAGTACTCATCGTTGAGGGCAATCTTCTCGAGTTCCATCGCGATTTTGAGCAGCGGTTCGTCCTGCTGGCCGAGCTCGGAGAGCACTTCATAGCAGGCTTTGCGCAGCACGGCCGCACGCGGGTCGTAGTTTTTGTAGACGCGGTGACCGAAACCCATCAGGCGGAAAGAATCGTTCTTGTCTTTCGCGCGCTTGATAAAATGCGGGATGTTTTTCGCATCGCCGATTTCTTGCAGCTGCAAAATCACCGCTTCGTTCGCGCCGCCATGGGCCGGGCCCCAGAGGCTCGCGATCCCTGCGCCGATGCAGGCAAACGGGTTCGCGCCCGAGGAACCGGCGAGGCGCACGGTCGAAGTCGAGGCGTTCTGCTCGTGGTCGGCATGGAGGATGAAGATTTTCTCCATCGCATCCGCAATCACCGGGTTCACTTTATACTGCTCGCACGGGGTCGCGAACATCATGTGCAGGAAGTTCTCGGCAAAACCGAGTTCGTTCTGCGGGTACATGAACGGCTGGCCGACCGAGTATTTGTAAGCCATGGCGGCGAGCGTCGGCATTTTCGCGATCATGCGCATCATGGCGAGTTCGCGCTCAGCCGGATCGTGGATGTTGAGCGAATCGTGGTAGAACGCGCTGAGCGAGGCGACCGCGCCGACCATGATGGCCATCGGGTGTGCGCGACGTGGGAAACCGCGATAGAGGAAGTGCAGTTGCTCATGCACCATCGTGTGGCGGTTGATGGTGTGCTCGAACCATTCTTTCTGGCCGGGGTTCGGCAGGTCGCCGTAGTTCAGCAGGTAGGCTGTCTCCAAGAAGTTCGATTTCGCCGCGAGGTCCGCGATGTCATAGCCGCGATAGCGCAGGATGCCTTTGTCACCGTCGATATAGGTGATTTCGGAATCGCAGCTCGCGGTCGACATGAAGCCCGGGTCGAAGGTGAAATGGCCAGTCGAAGCGTAGAGCTTGCTGATGTCGATAACGTTCGCGCCCTCGACCGCTTTGTAAATCGGGAATTCGACCGGTGCGCCGCCCTGGACCGAAAGCTGCGCGGAACCGACGCGCTTGAAGCGGCTCGATTGTTCCTTGCGCGCGGCTTGCAATTTGCTCGGGCGCAGGGGAGCGCCGCCGACGCGGGCTTTTTTGGCGATTTTCTTTTTAGCGGGCTTTGCTTTGCTTTTCGATTTAACGGCGGCTTTGGCCATGACGAATTCTCCTAACGTAAAGCGTGAGTGCGTGACGTGGGGCCACGCTAAGCCTCCCACAAATCGGCTGTCAACGCGAATGGCGGGGCGGTGGCGCTTTCCCCTTTTTCTTTTGCGGACTGTGGCAGTTCTCCACCAGTGCGAGCGCTTTGTGGTCGACTTTCGATAGCGGCAGGGCGGCGATTTCCTCACGGCTGTGCCAATCGGCGCTGTTGCTGCGGCTTGCCACACGCTCATGCATCACATTGCCGATGAGCTTGAAATGCGAGTAGACATGCGTGACGGTGCCGAGTTTCTCCCAGCCTTTTTTCGCGGGCGTGGTGAGCTGCGGAAAGCCGTAGAGTCCGCCGAGCAGCGCGGCGTCGCGCTTTTCGAGGTAAAGTTTGCCCGCCGCATCCTCGCGCACGAGCAGGATGACTTCGCGCACGGGCACCTGTTTTTTCGCTTTCGGCGCGGGATAATGTTCGGGGTCGCTTTGCCCGAGGCAAATAGTGTTGGCCGGGCATGCACCGCATTTCGGATTTTTCGACAGGCAAATAAGCGAGCCGAGATCCATCATCGCTTGATTGTAATGGAACGGTTCGGCGCGGTTGAGCAGCATTTCCGCCGCTTGCCAGAGTGCATTATCGCTCGGCGTCGAGAGCGCAAAAATCCGCGCGACGATGCGCTTCACGTTCGCTTCCATGATCGCCACCGGCTGATGGTAGGCGAATGCCGCCACCGCATGCGCCGTGTTTTGGCCGATGCCGGGCAGGGCGAGCAACCCCGCAATGTCCCTCGGCATGCCCGCGCGCGCTAGCTTCGCGGCCTCATGCAAATTCCCGGCGCGACGGTAATAGCCAAGGCCCTCCCACGCTTTCATCACGGCTTCGCGCGGCGCATCGGCGAGCGCCTGCACGGTCGGGAATTTTTGCAGGAACGGATCGTAAAATCGCGCAAGCACCGTGGATACCTGCGTTTGCTGCAGCATCACCTCGGAAAGCCAGATGCGGTAGGGGTCATCCGTCTGCCGCCAAGGCAGGTGATGGCGGCCATGGGTTGCATACCACCCATGCAGCCGCTGATGAAATTGGCGAATTCCTGCCGGTTTTATTTGCGGCAGCGCTGCTTTGCTGGTAGTTGTTCTGGCCATTTTGACGTTCTAAACACAAACCAAGGAATTGTCATCCTGAACGCTCATGTCCGGGATGATGAACGAGAGGACCGCATGACACCCCCAAGCACCGCAACCGCTGCCAAAACCGAAACCGCGAATCATGGCGAAACGCCGTTCACCGTGACCACTGGGTCGCTGCCGGGCTCGGCGAAAATCTACGCGCAAGGGTCGGAATTGCTGCAGGGCGTGAATGTCGCGATGCGGGCGATTTCTGTGTCGCCGAAAGCGGGCGAGCCGCCGGTAGTGGTGTATGACCCGAGCGGCCCGTACACGGATGCGCAGGAAAAAATCGACATCGCGAAAGGCCTCTCGCCCATCCGCGCGGCATGGGTGGAATCGCGCAATGACACGGAAAGCTACGAAGGCCGCCCCGTCCGCCCGGAGGATAACGGCTACAAAGAATACCAGAAAATCGAGGTGATGCAGTTCCCGAACCAGCACCGTAAACCGCGCCGCGCGCTGAGCGGCGGTAACGTGACGCAGATGCATTATGCGAAGAAGGGCATCATCACCGCCGAGATGGAATATGTGGCGATCCGCGAGAATGAAGGCAGGCAGGAAGCGGCGGAAGCGATGAAGGGCGGCGAGAGTTTCGGTGCAGCCATTCCGCGTTTGGTGACGCCGGAGTTTGTGCGCGACGAAGTGGCACGCGGCCGCGCGATCATCCCGGCGAACATCAACCACACGGAACTGGAACCGATGGCAATCGGCCGCAATTTCAAAGTCAAAATCAACGGCAATATCGGCAACTCGGCGATCAGTTCCTCCATCGCGGAAGAAGTCGAAAAAATGGTCTGGGCGACGCGCTGGGGCGCGGATACGATCATGGACCTCAGCACCGGAAAGAACATCCACGCGACGCGCGAATGGATCATCCGCAACTCGGCAGTGCCGATCGGCACGGTGCCAATCTACCATGCGCTCGAAAAAGTCGGCGGCATTGCCGAGGACCTCAGCTGGGAAATTTTCCGCGACACGCTGATCGAGCAGGCCGAGCAGGGGGTGGATTATTTCACCATCCATGCGGGCGTGCGCCTGCCGTTCATTCCGCTGACGGAGAACCGCGTCACGGGCATCGTTTCGCGCGGCGGTTCCATTCACGCGAAATGGTGCATGGCGCACCATCAGGAGAATTTCACCTACACGCATTTCGAAGAGATTTGCGAGATCATGAAAGCGTATGATGTGAGCTTCTCGCTGGGGGATGGGTTGCGCCCGGGCAGCATTATGGATGCGAACGATGCTGCACAATTTGCGGAGCTGAAGACGCTCGGCGAGCTGACGCAAATCGCGTGGAAGCATGATTGCCAGGCGATGATCGAGGGGCCGGGCCATGTGCCGATGCACCTCATCAAGGAGAACATGGAAAAGCAGTTGGAGGCGTGCCATGAAGCGCCGTTCTATACGCTCGGGCCGCTGACGACGGATATTGCGCCGGGGTACGACCATATCACCAGCGCGATTGGCGCGGCGATGATCGGCTGGTTCGGCACGGCGATGCTGTGCTATGTGACGCCGAAGGAGCATCTCGGTTTGCCGGACCGCGACGATGTAAAAGAGGGCGTGATTGCGTACAAAATTGCTGCACATGCGGCGGACCTTGCGAAGGGTCATCCGTCTGCACAAATTCGCGACAATGCGCTGTCGCGCGCGCGGTTTGATTTCCGCTGGAACGACCAGTTCAATCTCTCGCTCGACCCCGATACGGCGCGGGAATACCATGATGAAACGCTCCCCGCCGATGGGGCGAAGGTCGCCCATTTCTGCAGCATGTGCGGGCCGAAATTCTGCAGCATGAAAATCAGTCAGGAGGTGCGTGACTTCGCGAAAACGGAGCGCGCGCTCGGTCAAAATGCTGCGCAGCAATTGGACGACGCCACTGCACAAAAAGAGATGGATAAAATGAGCGAAAAGTTCAAGGCTGAGGGAAGCGAGATTTACCAGAAGGTGGGATGATGACTTCAGATTCTGATTTAAATCATAAAGTTCGCGATCAAAGTATAGAGCACTTTGTTCAGCGCGGTAGCGCCGCTCATCAGTATGTTAGGGATATAAGTATATTTAATCAAAAATTGGTAGGAACGTTGGCGGCTGGTGCCATCGTAACCATTCTAACGCTTATCGCAAATAAAGATACTAACAAAGAAATTGTTAGAGCCGCATCTGGTTATTTATTGAATTATTTGCTGGTTTTATTTTTAGCCACATTAAATGCAGGCTTATCGTATATTCAAGCGTATGCAGTTGCAGATGAATTTGAGCATACGCAATCTGAACTAGCAAAAGCTACATTTAATCCAACATTAGAAGTTACTACGAAGTCTCAAGAAAGAATCGTAAACATTCTTACTGTTATCATGATTATCATTCATATTCTGGTCTTGGGCATTTTCTTTATTTCCAGCTTTAAACTAATGCTTCAAGTAATAAAATAGTTATGACCTTCTCCCGCATCCCCTACACCTCGCCGCCCTATGCCGAAATGGCGCCGTACCTCATGAAGGGGACGACAGAAGCGTCGTACAATGCGAGTGTCGCGAACCTTGCGGCGCTTTCGGGCATGGACGTGTCGGCGATTACCTATGACAGCGATGGGCTCGCGGTCACGGGCATCGAAGTGCTCCCCGATTTGCAGCCCAACGAAAAAGTCCCGCTGATGATTTACAACCGCGGCGGCAGCGGCGATTACGGGCGCTTGAGCCCCGGGCAAGTGACAGTGCTAATGGCACCGTTCGTCAACGCGCTGCGCGTCGGCGTGCTCGCGAGCAATTACCGCGGCAATGGCGGCAGCGAGGGCCGCGAGGAATTCGGCGGCGCGGATGTGCGCGACGTGCTGAACCTCATCGCACTTGGCCGCGCGCAGCCCTGGTGGGACGGCAAAAACATTTTCATGCTCGGCTGGTCGCGCGGGGGGATGATGGCGTACCTCGCGCTGAAAGCGGGGGCGGAGCTGAATGCGGTCGCGATCGGTGCGGGCATTACGGACCTCATCGCGGGCAATGCGCGCCGCCCGGAAATGGAAAAGCTCGGCGAGCGGCTGATCCCGGATTATGAGGCAAACCGCGAGGCGGCGTTGCGTGAACGCTCGGCGCTGTACTGGCCGGAAAAGCTCAACGCGCCGCTGCTCATTCTGCATGGCGATGCGGATGAAACGGTGGAGGTGAGCGAAGCGCGCGAGTTGGTCACGAAGCTCGAAGCGCTCGGCAAAGAGGTGCGTTATGTCGAGTATGCGGGCGGCGACCACGCGCTGAAAAAACACTGGAAACAATGGATGGACGAGGCGGTGCGCTGGTTTGCGGCCCATCGCAGTTAGTTGCCGTCTTTGCGGAAAAGAAGCATCGATTGCTGCATCGACTTATCGTTTTTTTATAGGTCGGCGCGTAGGGTCATGAGCCATTATTTTCATCAGGAGAAGTTCATGAAACCCATCATCCGATGCGTACTGCTTGCCACCGTGGTCGTCGCCGCCCAGCCAGTGTTGGCCTATGACGCCGATTACGACAGCGACCGCAGCAATTATTACAACAGCCAGCATGTGACCGATGAAAACGGCCAGCCGGTCAATGCGGCGGATGCGAAGGAACAGCGCCGCATGCACCATCACTGGCGCGAAAAACACGAGGCACGTTGCAATGACATCCGCAACGATGTCGCCAATGGCGGCGATAACGATGCGAACAATCGCGGTCGTCACAGCTATATTTTCGGCGATGGCGATTTCCGTGAGGGCACCAGCCACGTCGTGAAACATTGATGGAGCATACGGACCCCATCCGCCTCGCCCATACGGTGCGCACTATTGCGCTGGTCGGCGCGTCGGATAAGCCGGAGCGGGCCTCGTTCGAGGTGATGCGGTTTTTGCTGCAGCGCGGCTACCACGTCGTGCCGGTGAACCCCGTGTTGGCGGGCGATGAGATTCACGGGCAGCTAGTTTATGGGTCGCTGGCGGAGGTGCCATCCCCCATCGATATGGTGGATATTTTTCGCAACACGGAGAGCGCGGCGGAAACGATTCGCGAAGCGATCGTGCTGAAGGAAAAATTGCAGCTCAAAATCATCTGGTGCCAGCTCGGCGTGACGCCGCATGTGGCGGCAGCACATGCAGAAGAAGCGGGGCTGATCGTGGTGATGGATCGCTGCCCGGCGATTGAATGGCGCTGATTTTGCTGCAGCAAATCCTGCAATAAAAATTGCAAAAAACCGAGCCCGAAAATAAACGCTATGAGTACTTAGAAAACAAAAAGGCAGGGATCGCTCCCTGCCTTTTTTATTGCGCAGCATGGCTGCAGCAATTTAGCGGTGCCAATGCTCGTCATGGTGGGCGCGTTCTTCTGCAACGCGGTGCTCCTCGGCGCGGCGGGCATCTTCACGGTGCCAGTAATCCCAGTCGTAATGGCGGTGGTTTTCGTTGCGGTACACGACCGTCGGCGGATAGTAAGCTGGCGCGGGCGCGTAGACCGGTGCCGGTTCGACATAAGCCGGTTCGTTGATGCCGATGCCGAGCGAAATTTCTGCATTGGCAGCGCTTGCGCTCAACGCGATCAGCCCAGCCATAAGAAGACGTTTTTTCATTGTAGCTCCTTCGTATGCCTATCCGAAAAGGCCGGATAGTGCGGTGACGAGAACGACCATAATCCTCGGGAAATAAAGAATCCATAAGACTTGCCTATTTTATTTTTGCGCTTTCAGCTTCGCATCAGTTTGGTGTAAGATTGGCATCACCTCGCGCTGGTATAGATTGAGTTACTGAAGCGATTCAGCGAACGAAAAAACATCAACCACGACAGACTCGATGAGGTCTTTATGAAAAAGCTTTTGATCGCCGCGACATTGTCGCTCACCGCGCTTGCGGCCACCCCTGCCATGGCGCATAGCAGTTTCGATTTGAACCTCGGCATCGGTGGACCGGTATTTGCCGCGCCAGCCCCGGTCGTGTATGCGCCGCCGCCGGTCGCTTATTACCCGCCCGCGCCGGTAGCTTACTATCCGCCGCCACCGCCGCCCTACGTGGTTTATGCCCACCCGCATTATTACCGCAATTATGCCTGGGCCGGGCCGCGCTATTACTGGCGCTAGATTGAATTCAGTTCCCATGAAAAAGGCCAGCATTTGCTGGCCTTTTTTTGTGCGGTAGAAAAGTGCGAGGCCAGTAGGCCGAGTCAGCCATGAGCTGCGAAGCACGTGCCATGGATTTTTCAGGAGAAAAATCCGGGCGCAAACATTATTTCTTTAATGCATCGCGAATCTCGCGCAGCAACAGCACATCTTCCGGCGTTGCAGCGGGCGCAGCGGCTTCTTTCGCGAGCATGCGGTCTTTCAGTTTATTGACATATTTCACCAGCAGGAACACGACGAACGCGACGATGAGGAAATTAATCACCGAGTTGATGAACAGCCCGATTTTCAGCACCGGCGCGCCTGCTTTGACCGCTTCGTCGATCGAGTCGAAATGCTTGGTGGGGTCGAGGTTGATATAATAGGCCGAGAAATCGAGCCCGCCCGAGAAAATCCCGATGATCGGGTTGATGATGTCCTTCACCAGCGAGGTGACGATGGCCGTGAATGCCGCGCCGATGATGATGCCCACCGCCATGTCCATCACGTTGCCTTTGGCGATGAATGCTTTGAATTCGTTCAACATAAAATTCTCCTTGGTTGCTCGCGGATTCAAGGAGGGTGGGGCGTTCTTGTCAATTGCTAAATTGGAATGGATGGTTGCTAAGCGCATCGCCGGTTGCGTTGGCGGAAGAATCTGCTAAAAGCGCAGCCGCGCGGGTGTAGTTCAATGGTAGAACGAAAGCTTCCCAAGCTTTAGGCCAGGGTTCGATTCCCTGTACCCGCTCCACGCTTCGCCCGTTTTGCCCGCGCATTTGCGCGGTCTTGCAAAACGGAGCGCCCGGCATAGCTCGCCAGAGCGACGCCTGGGCTTAATCCAGCACCGCTTTAATTCCGCGCCCGTCACACCCGAATATCCACCGAAACATCCTTGTAATAATCTTTGAGCACGCTGCGGAACGCCTCGTCGCCAAAATCGGGCCAGTTCGCATTGTCGAAGCCGGGGGCCTTGCGCAGGAAATCCTCATCGACATTGAGGATGTAATCGACGTCGCTCACGCTCGTTTTCATGGCGATGGACTCGAACGGCACGGCGAAACGTTTCTGCAAATAGTCCGGCCCGAAATTATCGGGGTAGGAAAGCACGAAATAGGCCACGTCGCCGTGCAATTTGTCGATCATCACATCGCTGATGACGCCCAGATGCTCGCCCTCCCAATTTTCGACGTGGGTGCCGCAAATGGTCGAAGCGCGGATGGTGTGGTGTGGCATGGCAACCCCCAAATGCTGCACGGTAAGGACGGCAGCATAAAAAAGAGATCGGGAGTTAGCGGCGGGCTATTCCCAATCCGCCTCATCCTCGCTGATGATCTCCCCAAGCATCGACGGGCCTTTCGTATGCACCAGCGTTTTATCGCCCGAAATCAGGTGATGCCAGCTTGGTAGCTTTTCGCCGTAAGCCACCAGCCGATAGGCGCAGCTATGCGGCAGCCAGGTGAGTTCGTGCACGTTTTCCGGCGTGACTTTGATGCAATCGGGCACGTTCTTCTGGCGGTTCGCATAATCCGTGCAGGCATGGCTGCTCAGGCAGAGATAGCGGCAGGCGACGTTCGATAGCGCGATCTCGCCCGTATCTTCATCCTCCACGCGGATCTGGCAGCACAATCCGCAGCCGTCGCACAGCGACTCCCATTCGGTTTGCGTCATCGCCGCGAGTGGCTTTTGCAAAAATGCCGGTTGTTTTTTCATGCAGACTGTCTTACCTCAGGCAAGCGGAAAAAGGAACCTTCACAATATCCTTATCGCGGTTTCATGGAACAAGTATGCGCCTCGCCCTTTATCTTTTCATCGTCAACCTGTTGACGTATTTTTTCTACTGGTACGACAAGCGCGGCGCGATTCGCCGCAGCTGGCGCGTGCCGGAGTTCAGCCTGTTGCTGATGGGCTTTCTCGGCGGCAGCCCGGCAGCATTTTATGCGCAGCGCCATTTGCGGCACAAAACCTATAAACCTTCGTTCCAGTTCCAGTTCTGGGCGCTGGTGATCGTCCAAGGCGCGCTGATCTTCTTCCATCCCGGCGCCTTGCCGCAGATTTTCCATCTACTTTTCGGTTGATTTTTGCATGCCGATTGCCCCGAGCGCGCAATAGCGCGGGAAATCTGCCACATCTTGAAAATCAAGCGTTAACTTACGCCGCATTGCACAGTAAGTTGCTTCTAAATCCATGATTTTTCTGCCATAGTGGGTTCCAGTCAAGGTCATGTATTGGAGCAATTATGTCAGCCGTCATTGTCGGTTACCTGCGTTCCCCCTTCACCCCCGCGCATAAAGGCCAACTCGCTGGCACACGGCCGGACGACCTCGCGGCGGAAGTCATCAAGGCGCTCATCAAGAAAACGGGCGTGAAAGCGGAAGATGTCGAGGATGTCATTCTCGGTTGCGCGTTCCCGGAAGGGGAGCAGGGCTTCAACATCGCCCGCATGGTCGGCCTGCTGGCGGGGCTGCCGATCACGACCGGTGGGCTGACGGTGAACCGCTGGTGCGGTTCCTCCATGGAGGCGATCCATATCGCCGCCGGGAATATTGCGAGCGGCAAGGGCGACCTGTTCGTCGCCGCCGGGGTCGAATCCATGAGCCGTATCCCGATGGGGGGCTTCAATCCGCTGCCGAACCCGGCTTTGTTCAAAACTATGCCGGAAGCCTATATCGCGATGGGGCTGACCGCCGAAAACGTCGCGAAGAAATTCAAGATCGACCGCGAGGCGCAGGAAGTGTTCGCGCTCAGTTCGCACCAGAAAGCCGCGGCGGCGGATTTGAGCGGCGAGATCGTGCCGATCACGACCAAAGCGGGCGTGGTCGATAAGGACGGCACCATCCGCGCCGGTTCAACGCGCGAAGACCTCGCGAAACTCAACCCGGCATTCGATGTGTATGGCACCGTTACGGCGGGCACCAGCAGCCCGCTGACGGACGGCGCGGCGGCGGTGATTGTTGCGAGCGAAGACTATGCGAAGAAAAACGGATTGCCGATTCTCGCGCGTATTAAATCCTGCGCCATAACCGGTCTCGACCCGGCGATGATGGGCTTGGGGCCGATCACCGCCTCGCAAAAAGCGCTGAAGAAAGCGGGCCTCACGATCAAGGACATCGACGTGGTCGAGCTGAACGAAGCGTTCGCGGCGCAGTCGCTGCCTTGCATCAGCGAGCTTGGCTGCGATCCGGCGAAAGTAAACCAGGAAGGCGGGGCGATTGCGCTCGGCCACCCGCTCGGCGCTTCCGGCGCGCGCATCACCGGCAAGGCGGCGTTGCTGCTTTCGCGCAGCAAGGGCAAATACGCGCTCGCGACGGCCTGCATCGGTGGCGGGCAGGGCATCGCTACGGTGCTGGAGAAAATTTAATGCTGCGCGCCGCCTTGTTCGCACTCGCGATGGCAACGGCTTTGCCCGCTCATGCGTATACGGAAGCCCTGCATGAGGGCGAGCACTGGCGCGACTGTGCGGACGATAATGACTGCATCGCGGTGATGGGCCGCTGCGGGCTGACCGGTGTCAATATCGCTTCGCGCGAAGAAGCGGCGCATTATTACCGGCTGGAAGCGGCGAAAACGCAGTGCGTCGACCAGTTCTGGAAACCCAAGGCGGAAGTGCCGCGCTGCTATCTCGGCCAGTGCGAGACGATCCCGAAACAGGCGGCCAAACCAAAATAATCGGCGTGAAGCCCAAGGAGTTGTGACGTGACAGAGATTCAAAAAGTAGCGGTGCTGGGTTCCGGCGTCATGGGTTCAGGAATTGCGGCGGTGCTGGCGAATGCGGGTATTCCCGTGCTGTTGCTCGACCTGCCCGCGAAAGAGGGCCCGCGCAATGCGATGGCCGAAGGCGCGATTGAAAAACAACTCAAAGGCGGCACACCGGGTTTTGCGCATAAAAAATTCGCCAAGCTCGTCACCCCGGGCAATTTCGAGGATGATCTTGCCAAGCTCGCCGAGTGCGACTGGATCGTCGAAGTCGTGGTCGAGAAGCTCGCGGTGAAGCATGACGTGTATAAAAAGATTTGTGCGGTGCGCAAGAAAGGTTCGATCGTTTCTTCGAACACCTCCACCATTCCGCTGCATGAATTGCTGCAGGGCATGCCGGATGGGCTGGCGGAAGATTTTATCATCACCCATTTCTTCAATCCGCCGCGTTTCATGAAGCTGCTCGAGGTCGTTCCCTCGCCGAAATTTGCTGCAGACCGTTTTGCAGCATTTTGTGCCTTCGCCGACCGCAAACTCGGCAAGGGCGTGGTGCTGACGAAAGATACTCCGGGCTTCCTCGCCAACCGCATCGGCGTCTACTGGATGACGGCGGGGCTCGTCGAGGCGCTGAAGCTCGGCATCACCGTCGAGGAGGCGGATGCGGTGATGGGCAAGCCGCTCGGCTTCCCGAAAACGGGGATGTTCGGATTGTACGATCTCATTGGCATCGACCTCATGCCGCTGATCGCGCAGGAAATGCTGAATACCCTGCCGCCGGAGGATGATTTTAGGAAGTTATATGCGTTGCCGGACCTCGTGAAAAAAATGATCGCGGAGGGCTATACCGGCCGCAAAGGCAAGGGCGGGTTCACGCGCATGGTGCCGGATGCGAACGGCAAAAAGAAAAAGGAAATCATCGACCTCAAAACCGGTGAATACCGCGCAGAAAAAAAGGCGAAACTCGAATCGGTCGATGCAGCAAAAATGGGGCTCGCCGCGCTGTTTTCGCACCCGGATATTGGCGGGCGTTATGCTGCAGCGGTGATGCTGAAAACGCTGCATTATGCTGCAAGCCTCATTCCCGAAATTTCGGACGATATTCATAGTGTCGATGCGGCGATGGTGATGGGCTATAACTGGAAATACGGTCCGTTCCAGATGATCGACAAGCTCGCCGCACAAGGTAAATCCGGCACAGAAATTTTTGCGGGCGCGCTGCAGCAAGCAGGCATGTCGATCCCGCCGCTGATTGCGAAATCGCTGGGCAAAAAACTCTACGATGTGGCGGATGGCAAGCGCCAGCAATTTTCTATCGGCGGCAAGTATGACATCGTGCCGATTCCGGACGGTTCGTTGATGCTCGATGACCTCAAAGTCGCGGGCAAAAAACCGGTGAAGAAAAATGCCAGCGCGCAAGTGTGGGACCTTGGCGACGGCGTTGCCTGCCTTGAGCTTACCAGCAAGCAAAATACGTGGGACCCGGAGAACCTGAAAATGGTCGCCGAGCTGCCTGCACTCGTGAAAGAGAAGGGTTTCCGCGCGGTGGTCGTCGGCACGGATGCGGATCATTTCAGCTTCGGCGCGAATATCGGTTACTTCCTACTCGCCTGCAACACGGCGAGCTGGTGGGCGATTTCCGACATGGTGAAACAGGGCCAGAACGCGTTCATGGGCCTGAAATACGCGCCGTTCCCGGTCGTGACTTCGCTTGCCGGCATGGCGCTCGGTGGCGGCTGCGAACTCAACCTGCATGCGGATGCGGTACAGGCGCATATCGAATCCTATATCGGCCTGGTCGAGGCGGGCATCGGCGTCATCCCCGGCTGGGGCGGGTGTAAGGAACTTTTGCTGCGCCATGTTGCAGCGGGTGAGGCTGCACAAAAAGCGATTGCTGCGGGCAAAAAACCGGAGCACCTGATCGGCGGCGGGCCGATGGGGGCGATCAGCAAAGCGTTCGAATATATCAGCATGGCGAAGGTGGCGGGCAGCGCGGCGGAAGCGCAGGATATGCTCATCCTCAACGCGAAATCCGGCATCACCATGAACCGTCGCCGGGTGCTGGCGGATGCGAAAGCGCGGGCACTCGAGCTTGCGCAAAACTACCAGCCGCCGGAGCAACGCACGTTACGTTTGCCGGGGGAAGCGGGCTACCTCGCGCTGAAACTCGCGGTCGATAATTTCCGCGCGAGCGGCAAAGCAACGCCACACGATGAAGTGGTTTCGCTGCACCTTGCCCGCGTGCTGACCGGCGGTGATACGGACATCACGCAGGAAGTGACCGAGCAGCAATTGCTCGACCTCGAACACGAGATGTTCATGGAACTGTGCAAAACCACCGCCACGCGCGACCGTATTGCCCACATGCTCAACACCAGCAAACCTTTAAGGAACTAACATGCCTGTTTATTCCGCCCCACTCAAAGACTACGAATTCCTCATCACCAAATTCCTCGGGCTCGAGAAGCACGCGGAGGTTCCGGGCTTCGCGGAAGCGCAGGAGCTGGTGAGCCCGCTGCTCGCCGAGAGCGCGAAGCTTTGCGAGGAAGTGCTGTTCCCGCTCAACACGGTCGGCGACAAGCAGGGTCTGAAATATAAGGACGGGGTGGTAACGACGCCGGAAGGCTTCAAAGAAGCCTACAAAGCCTATGTCGAAGGCGGCTGGCCGACGCTGACCTGGCCGACCGAATTTGGCGGGCAGGGCATGCCGGAATTTTTGAACATGCCGATGCTGGAGATGGTCTGTTCGAGCAATCTCAGTTTTGGCCTCACGCCGGGGCTGACGCATGGCGCCATCCATGCGCTGCTGCTGCACGCGAATGATGAACTCAAAAAAACCTATTTGCCGAACATGATTTCGGGCAACTGGTCGGGCGTGATGTGCCTCACCGAACCGGTCGCGGGCACCGATTTGGGCCTGCTCAAAACCCGCGCAGAACCGAACACGGATGGCAGTTATAGCATCACCGGCAACAAGATTTTCATCTCGGCTGGCGAGCAGGACCAGACGGAAAACATCATCCATCTCGTGCTCGCACGGTTGCCCGGTGCGCCCAAAGGCAGCAAGGGGATTTCGCTGTTCGTCTGCCCGAAATTCCTCGTGAATGCGGATGGCTCGATCGGCGCGCGCAACCAGTTTTCCTGCGCTGGGTTGGAGCATAAAATGGGCATCCATGCGAGCCCGACCTGCGTGATGAATTACGACGGTGCGACGGGCTGGCTCGTCGGTGAACCGCATCGTGGCTTGCCTGCGATGTTCACGATGATGAACACCGCGCGGCTGTATGTTGGCGTGCAGGGCTTAGGCGTCGGCGAAGCAGCCTACCAGAACGCGCTGGCTTATGCCAAGGAACGCCTGCAGGGCCGCGCGCTGACGGGGCCGAAATTCCCCGACAAACCGGCGGACCCGATCACCGTCCACCCGGATGTGCGGCGTATGCTCTACACCATGAAATGCTTCACCGAAGGCGCACGCGCGCTCGCGCTCATGACCGCGCTCGAGGTGGATGTCGCGCACCGCCACCCGGACGCGAAAGCGCGCGAAGCGGCGGATGATTTCGTGCAGCTCGTCACGCCGATCCTGAAATCTTCCCTTACCGATGGTGGGTTCGAGACGGCCAGCACCGCGATGCAATGTTTCGGCGGTTACGGCTTCATCGAGGAATATGGCGCGAGCCAGTACCTGCGCGACGCGCGTATCGCGATGATTTACGAAGGCACGAACGGCGTGCAGGCGATGGACCTCGTGGGTCGCAAATTGCCGCACGATACGGGGCGCTACCTCAGCCGCTTCTTCCACCCGGTCGAGGCATTCATCAATGAGAACCGCACCGATCCGGCGATGGCGGAATTCACCAAGCCGCTCAAAGCGCACCTCAAATATTTGCAGCAGGCGACGATGTGGATCGGCACGATGGGCTTCGTAAACCCGAACCATGCGGGCGCGGGCGCGGTGGAATACCAGAAGATGTTTAGCCTCGTGCTGTTCGCTTATATCTGGGCGCGCCAGGCCAAGCTCGCGCTCGCCCACCAGTCCGAGGACGCGGAGTTTTACGGCGCGAAGCTCGCCACCGCGCGGTTCTATTACGCGAAGATCCTGCCGGGCACGCTGTCGCTGCTCAGTTCCATCACCGCCGGGGCCGATCCCGTGATGGCGGAAGGGTTTTAGGGCGGGGCCAGGGTTTAGGGTCTAGTAAGTATTTCATATATAATAGATATTGCCGCCAATTGGGTCAGGTGAGGCTGTCCTCACTAGCCCCTAGACCCTTACCCCTAGCCCCCTTTTTTGTCACACAATCTTCACATTCCTTTTCGTGATGCTTTGCTATAGTGAGCATGAAGGATTGTCCGGCGCGCTGCCGAATGGTTCGAAAAATTTAACGAATTATTTACCGGAAAAGCATTAAAATCGGTAAGTTTTAAGGAGTTCGGCAATGAGTGACCTTATTGGTGGTGTATTGGGCTTCGTGAACGGTGGTTCGGTCAAAGATGCGAGAGCCGCTTATTACCGCGAAGAGACGACCTACGACAATGCCCGCACGTTAGGCGCAGACCTGACCATCGTGCGTGAGGCCAAGGCGATCGGCAATGAATTCGGGTTGAACACCAATTCCAGCCAAGTTGCCTACCACCAAAGCGTGGCACCCAATGCTGGCAATAACCAGCGCCAAACCCCGGCGGATGCGCTGGTGACGGCGGTGACGCTTGCCGAAATGCACCCCGAGAACCAGCAATTCCAGGAAAACGCCCAGCGCGCTGCCGATAGCCTGCGCGGGCAGGACGGCCTGATCCACGTATCAGGTTCGGTGAATAAATTTATCGATGGCCGCCGTGTAAGCATCAATTTCGGCAATAACGCGACCTATTCCAGCCCGGATATCGCCATCAGCGCCATTGCCAATACGCTCGGGTTCGCCCAGCAGCCCACCGTCGCCATGGCGCCGCTATCGCCGGTCGGCGCGCACGGCCCGAACAACCCGACCGGTGTCGCGCCGGACGAAGCGCAATCGCCGCTGCCGCGCGTCAATTATACCGGGGAGAGCGTCACGCCTGCGAATCAGAATGTATCGCCACCGCCGCCGCCCGCACCG
>OUNJ011015256.1_pt1 | contig 16374 bp, 13 predicted proteins | sample 1755361 | NCBI WGS metagenome assembly OUNJ01 (sample SAMEA3914825, study PRJEB12502) | metagenome | biome: forest; material: soil | place: USA | collected 2012-03-12 | depth 0.1 m
GGCGGCGCGGTCGGCGGCCGCCAGCGCCCGGGCGGCATAATCGGCATCGAAGCGCCCCGAGCCGATATCGGCCAGGGTACCGGTCATCGACCGCACCTGGCGATGCAGGAAGGAACGCGCGGCGAAAACCAGGTGGATTTCGTCACCGAAGCGTTTGACGCGGGCGATGTCCAGCGTCTTGACCGGCGACTTCGCCTGGCAACCGATAAAGCGAAAGGTGGTGAAGTCGTGGTTGCCGACCAGATCGCGCGCCGCCCTGGCCATGACATCGGCATCCAGCGGTTTCTTGACATGCCAGACGCGGCCCTGGTCGAGCGCCGGCGGCGAACGCCGGTTGAGGATGCGGTAAAGATACATCCGTCCCGTCGCCGAGAAGCGCGCCGAAAAGTCGTCGTCGGCAATGGCGGCGTCGAGCACCGAAATCGGCTCGGGCAGCAGAAACGCGTTCATGGCGTCGCGCACGACCGCGGGCCTGAAAGTCTTGTCGAGATCGAAGGTCACCACCGCGCCAGTGGCATGGACGCCGGTGTCGGTGCGGCCGGCCGTGGTGATGCGCAGGGTTTCGCCGCTGAACTTCAGGATGGCGGCCTCAAGCGAGGTTTGCACGCTCGGCAGGTCGCCCTGCGCCTGGAAGCCGTTGTAGGGGCGGCCATCATATTCGACCAGGAGGCGGTAGCGCGGCATTATACTCCCCCACTTGTGGAGGAGGTGGATTTTGCGAGCTTGCTCGCAAAAGACGGAGGGGGGCCTTTGCCCGTCATTGAAACCGGTCGCCCGGATGCAGGTCGGTGCCGTTGAGGAAGTCCCACGCGTCCTGGGCCGTCTTGCCTTCGCGCTGCAGGCGTAGCACCTGGACGACGCCGTCGCCGGTGGCGATCTTCAGCCCGCCGAGCAGGAGCGTGCCCGGCGTTTCAGCTGAATTTTCATCGGTCAGGCGCGACATCAGGATCTTGACGCGCTGCTCGCCCTTGCCGGTCACCATGGTCGTCCACGCGCCCGGAAACGGCGACAGGCCGCGAATGTGGCAATCCAGTTCACGGGCCGGCCGCGACCAGTCGATACGCGCCTCTTCCGGTGTAATCTTGCGGGCATAGGTCGGTTCGCCCACCTGTTGCTGCTCGACCGCCCCGCCGCGCTCGATCGCCGCCAGGGCCGTCGGCAGCAAGGATGCGCCAAGCGCCGCCAGCTTGTCGTGAAGCGTACCGGCCGTGTCTTCCGGGGTGATCTCGACGCGGCCGGACAGGATGATCGGCCCTTCGTCGAGGCCTTCGCTCATGCGCATGACCTCGATGCCGGTAAAGGCGTCGCCGGCCATGATGGCGCGCTGGATCGGCGCGGCGCCCCGCCAGCGCGGCAGCAGCGAGGCATGCAGATTGAAGCAGCCAAGCGGCGGATGATCAAGCACGGCAGCCTTGAGTATCTGGCCATAGGCGACGACGATGCAGGCGTCGATATCCAGCGCCTGGAACTCGGCGATGGCGTCCGGCGCCTTCATCGATTTTGGGGTACGCACGGCCAGGCCCAGGCCTTCGGCAAAAGCATGGATCGGCGACGGGCTCAAGGTCTGGCCCCTGCCCTTCGGCGCCGGCGGTTGCGAATAGACGCACACGATGTCGTGGCCAGCCGCGACCAGCTCGGCCAGCGCCCTGACGGCAAATTCCGGGGTGCCCATGAAGGCGAGACGCATTGGCCCTCTTTTTACTTACGCTGCACGAGTAATCCGCTGTGAACCGGCGAAAATGGCTGGCTTGCGAGAAACGAAGCGGAGCGTACTCGAGTACGTGAGCATCATATCGCAGCAAGACGGCTGTCTGCAGCCGCTCGCAGCAGGATTAATCATGCCGCTTCGTTTTTCTTGGCTTTCTTGACCTTGGCGACGGCACGATCGCGCTTCAGCTTCGACAGGTGGTCTATGAACAGCACACCCTCCAGGTGATCCATCTCATGCTGGATGCAGGTGGCGAACAGGCCATCGGCCTCTTCCTCGACCTGTTCGCCCTGATAGTTCAGGTAGCGCAGGCGGACGCGCGCCGGACGCATCACCTCGTCGTAGATTTCCGGCACGCTGAGGCAACCTTCCTCATAAGGTGCCAGGTCCTCGGATTTCCATACGATCTCCGGATTGACGAAATAGCGCGGCTGTTTCACCGGCTCGGCCTCGGGTTCGCCTTCGGGGCGCTCCTGCAAGTCCATGACGATGACGCGGATCGGCTCGCCAATCTGTACGGCGGCCAGGCCGATGCCCGGCGCGTCGTACATGGTTTCCAGCATGTCGTCCATCAGAGCGCGCAGGGCGTCGTCGACGGTGTCGACAGGTTTGGACACCTCTTTAAGGACGGGGTGAGGTACGGTCAGGATTTCACGAATAGCCATAGCAGCGATGTAATCGCCGAACCTTAAAAAATCAAGATTGTAGCGCATCCTCCTGCGACGGTGCCAAGGCGGCCAGTTTGGCCGTGGGCCGGGGCCGCGTCTCGATCGGCGTCTGTTCGGGGATCGACTTGCCCTCGTGATCGACCTGCAGGTCCTCGAACCGGCGCGCCTGGGTCAGGACCTTGGTCTCCAGCGAACCGACAAAGGCGTTGTACTTGTCAACCGCACGGCCCAGGGCGTCGCCCATCGATGAGACATGCCCCCCCATGACCGACAGGCGGGCATAGAGTTCGCGGCCCAGGTCGGCGATTTCGTTGGCGTTCTTCATCTGGTCCTCGACCCGCCAGCCGTAGGCGACCGCCTTGCACAAAGCGAACAGCGTCGTCGGCGTGACGATGATGACCTTTTTGTCCATGGCCTCGGTCATCAGGTCCGGCGCATGCTCGAGCGCCGCGGCCAGCAGGCCATCGCCGGGAATGAACATGGCGACGAAGTCGGGCGACACCTGGTCCTTGAACTGGTCCCAATAGGCCTTGGCGGACAAGTCGCGGACATGGTTGCGCAGGCCCTGCGCATGACGGCGCAGATGCGCCTCGCGCGTCAGGTCATCCGTCGCTTCGGCGGCTTCAAGCCACGCCGAAAGATTGACCTTGGAGTCGATTACGAAGACGGCGTTGGACGCATCGCCTGGCAGTCGCACCACCACGTCTGGCCGCCGGCGCCCTTCGTCGGTATCGAGGCTGTGCTGTTCGACGAAATCGAAGCGCGCCGTCAGGCCGGCCGCCTGCAGGACATTGCGCAGGACCTCCTCGCCCCATCGCCCCTGGACGCCGGCGCCGCGGCGCAGAGAGTTGGCCAGCTTGTGCGTCACGTCGCGCATGGCGGTCGAGGCGGTCTGCAAATCGGCGATCTGGCGCGTCAGCCCGCCGGTATCCTTGGCGCGCTGTTCCTCCATCGCCTTGACCTGGGCCTCGAAGCGCGTCAGCTGCTCGGCCACAGGCTTGAGCGTATTGCCGACCCGCTCCAGAGCCAGCTTCTCGCGCTCGGCGGTTTCCTTCAGAATCGTTTCGTTCGATGCCTTCAGCGCCGCTTGCGACACCGCCTGGAATTGCTCGCTCATCAGGTTGCGGGCCTCATCAAGCCCGCGCACCCGTTCCTGTGCACTGGCCAGATCGGTCGCCCCCTTCAAAACCTGGGCGTTCAGCTCGTCGTTGCGCGCGGCCAGCCGGCGATTGGCCAGCACGGCGATCCACCAGCCGGCCCCCAGCGCCACGGCGGCGAGCCCCAGCAAGATCGCAATGACGGTTACTATGTTCATGAATTGTTCCATAAGCGGATTCGAAGCGCTTGCCAAGGCGGAATTTCGCTGACAGTCTCGACGGATTGCAGGAGGGCAAGGCGTGGATTTCAGCAACTTTATCCGGCGTACCTTCACCGGCCGCGCGCCGTGGACCTATCTCTACCTGTTCCTGATTCCGTTCATCAACTGGTGCTTCGACCACGTTCCCACCTTCCCCCTGCCCGGCCACGGCGACTGGAATCCGATGACGGTGGTGACCGGCCTGATTCTGGTGGTGCGCGACTTCGCCCAGCGCGAAATCGGCCATTTCATCTTCATCTTCCTGGCTGTCGGCCTGCTTTTGTCGGTGTGGACCTCCGACCCGACCATTGCCCTGGCCAGCGCCTGCGCCTTCGCCATTTCCGAGACCATCGACTGGGGCCTGTTCACCTTCGCCAAGCTGCCCCTGTCCAAGCGCGTCTTCGTCTCGGCCGGCATTTCCGGTCCGATCGACGCCGCCGCCTTCCTGTGGATCGCCAGCTATTCGATCCCCGGCATCTTCAACTGGTGGTCGCTGATGGGCTCGGTGGTCAGCCGCTTCCTCGGCTGTGCCGTCGTCTATTACTTCATGAAACAGCGCGAGAAGAAGCAGGTCACAACGGCGGCGGCGGATCAGGTTTTTTAGCGCCTTGTCTTAAACGCGTGGGCAATGGTCCCGTCGTCGAGCCAGTCGAGCTCGCCGCCGACCGGCACGCCGCGCGCCAGGTAGGTGACAACCACCTGATTATCCAGGCCTTTCAGGCGGTCGGCGATGTAATGCGCCGTGGTCTGGCCCTCGACCGTCGCCGGCAGGGCCATGATGATCTCGCCCACCTCTCCACCGCGCACCCGCGCCACCAGACTCTCCAGCCGCAGGTCCTCCGGCCGCACGCCATCGAGCGCCGACAGCAGCCCGCCCAGCACATGGTAACGGCCGGAAAAGGCCCCCACCCGCTCCATGGCCCACAGCGCGCTGTCCTCCTCGACGACGCAGATCATGGTCGTGTCGCGCGACGGATCGGCACAGACGGCGCACGGGTTCTGCGTCGACAGCCGGCCGCAGACGCGGCAGGTGGTGACACGATCGGCGGCGTCCTGCATGGCGCCTGTCAACGGGATCAGCAGTTGCTCACGCTTCTTCAGCAGGGCCAGGGCGGCGCGGCGCGCCGAACGCGGACCCAGGCCAGGCAGCTTCGACAGCAGCGCCATCAGGCGCTCGATCTCGGGGCCGGCTCCCCCCATGACCTAGATGAATCTCGGCATATTAGGCAGGCCGCCATTGACACCGATCTCGCCGCCGACCTCCTGCATCACCTTGCTGTTGATGTCCTCGAGCTTGCGGCGCGCATCGGCATGGGCGGCGCGGACCAGATCCGCCAGAACCTCGGCATCGCCATCGGCCAGCAGGCCGGGATCGATGCTGAGCGACAGCATGTCGTGCGTGCCCTTCAGCTCAAGCCTGACCAGTCCGCCGCCGGCGCTGCCGTCGACCACGGTCGCCTGCAGCTTCTCCTGCGCCTCGTGCAGCTTCTTCTGCACCAGTTGCGCCTGCTTCATCATCTCGGCGAAATCCATCAGTCGTCGTCCTTTTCGTCGTTTGTCTCGTCCTGAGGCGCCTCGGCCGGTTTAGGCCGGGCGCGGATGGCGGTGATCTCGGCGCCGGGAAAGGCGTTGAGCACCGCGGTCACGAAGGGATGCCCCTGGATGCGCGCCCTGGCTTCGGAGGTTTCGCGCCGGTCGCGTTCCATCAGCGATTCCGCGCCGCCGGAACCCTCCGTGGCGATCAGCCACGGCCGGCCGGTCCACTCCTTGAGCCGCAGCGACAGGCGGCGGATCAGGTCGGACGGCGCGCCCTGCACCAGCTCGAAGGTGATCGAACCCGGCTTGAAGGCAATGGGACGGACATACTGGCGCACGTCGGTATGCAGGCCGATATCGCGGCGGTCGGCGATCATCTGGACGACGTCGTCGAAGCTTTGCGGCTCGGGCGCCTGCACCGCCTGCGGCCGCATGGCAACAGCCGTGGCGCCGCCCCCGCCCGGCCCCTTCGGCGTCACCGCGCCCGGCGGATTGCCGGTCAGGGGTTCACCGGTCTGCAAGCGTTTCAACAGCACTTCCGGCCCCGGCAGGTCCGACGCATAACACAAACGCACCAGCGCCATCTCGAACGCCGCAGCGGTGTCCGGTGCGCGGCGCAGTTCCTCGAATGCCTTCAGCATCAGGGTCCACAGCCGCGACAGCGTGCCGGCGGACAGTTGCGAGCCGAGAGCGGTCACGCGCATGGCCTGGGGCCGCGGCAGGCGGGTGGCTTCGGAACCCAGCACCTTGGCGACGCTGGTGGCATGGCAGTATTCCAGCAGGTCGCCCATGATCTGGGTCGGATCGGCGCCGTAGCCGTAAAGCGTGCGGAAAGCCAGCAGCGCCTCCGGCATCTGGCCGGAGATGATCGATTCGAACAGGCCGAGCGTCGCGGTGCGGTCGGCCAGGCCCAGCATGTCGCGTACCACCTCGGGGCCGACGGTTTCGCCCGGCTCACCCTGGACCAGGGCCTGGTCGAGCAGGGACAACGAGTCACGCACGGAACCTTCGGCGGCGCGGGCGATCAGGGCGACGGCCTCGGCGTCGATGCGCACGCCCTCGGCGGCGCAGATGCGTTCCAGGTGCGGGATCAGCACCTCCGGCTCGACGCGACGCAGGTCGAAACGCTGACAGCGCGACAGGATGGTCACCGGCACCTTGCGGATTTCCGTGGTCGCGAAGATGAACTTGGCGTGCGGCGGCGGCTCTTCCAGAGTCTTGAGCAGCGCGTTGAACGCGCCGGTCGACAGCATGTGGACTTCGTCGATGACGTAGACCTTATAGCGCGCCTCGACCGGGGCATAACGAACAGAATCGAGCAGGTCGCGCATGGCGTCGACGCCGGTGCGCGAGGCGGCGTCCAGCTCCAGCACGTCGATATGGCGGCCTTCGATGATCGCCTGGCAGTGGATGCCGGGCGTGGTCAGGTCGATATTGGGCGCATGGACGTCGGCACTTTCGTAGTCGAGCGCACGCGCCAGCAGGCGGGCGGTCGTCGTCTTGCCGACGCCGCGCACCCCGGTCAGCATGAAGGCATGGGCGATGCGACCGGCGTGGAAGGCGTTGGTCAGGGTCCGGACCATGGCTTCCTGGCCGATCAGGTCGGCGAAGGTGCGCGGACGGTACTTGCGGGCGAGAACGGTATAGGCCGCCGATTTTTCGGGCGCCTTGGCGACAACAGGTGCGGCCGGCGGCGCGTCGAACATGTCGTCGGTGTCCGTATCGCGCTCGGGCGCTTCGGCAAAGGGATCGTCGAAATCGGCGGTGTCGGACATGGAGCCTATATAGGAGCTTTTCGGCGGGCCGTCAGCCACGAACCACGATTCGCTCACAGGCAGGAAAGAGGAAAAGCTTTTATGAATTTCCGAGGCTGAAAGCCGAGGCAAGCGCAACTGCGCGCCCGAGCTTATGCGAGGAGAGCCATGCGGCGCTTGAGCTATAAGAAAAGTGAGGCGGCCGACCCGAAGGTGAATTCGTTGTGGCTGCTGCCTTCCGGCCCTGACCAGGTTGGCGAGGCCTTCGCCCGGCCGCCTCGGGGCCTATATGCGGATTTTGGCGGCGGCTTGCAAGGGGAAAAGAACGGGTGTTTGCTGGCCGCCATGAACCAGACGGTCAACGGCTATACCCGGCGATGGTGGAAGGAGGCGGTGGTCTATCAGATCTATCCGCGCTCGTTCATGGATTCCAACGACGATGGCATCGGCGACCTGCGCGGCATCATCGACCGGCTGCCGCACATCCGGGGACTGGGCGTCGACGTCATCTGGCTGAGCCCGCACTTCGACAGCCCCAATGCCGACAACGGCTACGATATCCGCGACTATCGAAAGGTGATGGCCGAGTTCGGCACGATGCAGGATTTCGACGCCCTCCTGGCGGCCGTCCACGCCGGCGGCATGCGGCTGATCATCGACCTGGTGGTCAACCACACCTCCGACGAACACGCCTGGTTCGTCGAGAGCAGGAAAGGACCGGACAACCCTTACCGCGACTACTATATCTGGCGGCCTGGGCATGGCGATCGGCCGCCCAACAACTGGCCCAGCATCTTCACCGGCCCGGCGTGGAAACGGGACGGTGACAACTGGTACCTGCACCTGTTCGCCGAAAAACAACCGGATCTCAACTGGGACAATCCGGCCGTGCGCGGCGAAGTCCATGACCTGATGCGCTTCTGGCTCGACAAGGGCGTCGATGGCTTCCGCATGGACGTGATCCCCTTCATTTCCAAGGCGCCCGGTCTGCCCGACCTGACGCCCGAACAGCTCAAACGCCCTCAGGATGTCTATGCCAACGGCCCGCATGTGCATGATTATCTGCAGGACATGCACCGCGACGTGCTGGCGCATTACGACGTCATGACGGTGGGCGAAGCTTTCGGCGTATCGCTGGAACGGACGCCGGACCTGGTCGATGAACAGCGTGGCGAGCTCGACATGATCTTCCAGTTCGACGCCGTCGACATCGACCGCGCGCCGGGCGGGCAATGGAAGCCGTGGCGGCTGCAGGATTTCAAGGCCATCTTTACCCGCCACGAGCGCGCCTTGGACCGGCATTGCTGGCCGACCGTTTTCCTCAGCAACCACGACAATCCGCGCATCGTGTCGCGTTATGGCGACGACAGCCCACAATGGCGCGAAAAGTCGGCCATGCTGTTCGCCACCCTCGTGCTGACCCTGAAGGGAACGCCGTTTCTCTATCAAGGCGACGAACTGGGCCTGACCAACTATCCGTTTGAACGCGTTGAACAATTCGACGACATCTGGGTCAGGAACAGCTGGCGGGCCGGCGGTGGAGACGAGGCCCCCTTCGTCGCCAACCAGAACAAGGTCAGCCGCGACCACGCCCGCATCCCGATGGCATGGTCGCACGGTCCAAACGGAGGGTTCAGCACGGGGCGTCCGTGGTTCCTGATTCATCCCGACGCCGCCCGCATCAATGCCGAAACGCAAAAGCCGGTTTACGACCATTTCGCGAAGCTGATCGCGTTACGCCGCCGGCACTTGTCGCTGATCTATGGCGACTATCGCGATCTGGCGCCCGATCATCCGCAGGTCTTCGCCTATGAGCGCGCCTTGCCGGAAGAAACACACCAGATCGTCCTGAATGTCTCCGGCGAGCCAGTGGCGTTCGACCTGCCCGACCATGCGTGGATTGCCGGCAATTACGACACGCCGTCGCCAGTTCTGCGCGGCTGGGAAGCGCGGGTCTACCGCCTTTAGGACACCCAGGTATTGCGGCGATCGACGATGGTCCACTGACCGTCGCGCAAGGTCGCGGTCAGTTCCTCGCCATGTCCGCACAGGCGCGGACAGACATAATCCATCTTCACCTTGACCGTGGCGCCGTCAACGCGCGTGATCGGGCCCAGCCGCGTGATGTGGTCAAGGCCTGGTGCATCCGCCGGATCGCTAGGTGTTTTCAGGCCCAGCATGGGAATCCCGGCGGCGCCGAACTCCGCCAGGCAGTTCCCGCCTCCGGTCAGGGCCGGATCGTAATTGTCGGCGGCCAGAACGCGGGCGATGTCCGCCGCCACCTTGCAGCGCGCCCCGCCGACCTTGGCCGGATCGGCATATTGCGCTTGATCGGCAAGGTTTTCACTGCAAGAGCTGAGTAACAGACCGGAGACGAAGGCAAGGCAGGCATATGAGAACTTTGGCATGGCGATCCTCGCTTGCTGGGCGAGCCGTGACAAGGATTTGCGATTAAAATCGCTTAATGGAAGGACGGATGCGCGTCCAGCCAGGATTTGGCCCTGGCATCCGCTTCTTCGGTTTCCGCGTTGTCATACGGAGTGCCCAGCGAAAAGGTGGGATTGTTCAGGGTAAGATAGCTTTCGTAGGCCGTGACTTGACCGGCATAGTAGGGAGTCGCCTTTGACACACCGCACCAGAAGTAGAATTGTCGCACATCCTTGATTGCTGCGTCATTGGATTTTGTCATAAGCGCACCTTCACACAGACGCATCTGGGCCATGCCATAGCCCTGATTTGCCGCCAGTACCTGCCAGTTGTACGCCACCTGCTCCTCCGCGAGCTTTTGGGAGGTAGAGAGATCGGGATTGAGATATTGCAACAATACGGCGCCGTAGGTGGATTGACTGTAAGGAAGGCCTTGTTCCGCCCCTTTTTGCATCCATTTTAGTCCGGCTTGAGCATTAGCCGGATCTTTGCGCAATAACATAAGGCCCAGCCGCGTCTCCGCGGCTGCATGGCCCTGGTCGGCGGCTTGCTGGCAGTAGGCCTCAGCCTTATCGCGGTCCGACTCGACGCCGATACCATCGCCATATATCCAGCAAAGGGCGTACTGCGCCTGAGCATCGTCATGGTCAGCTTCCTCTTGGAATTGCGCGATCAGACCGGGAAAAGTGGTCGATTTCGGATCACCGCTATAGATTGCGGCCATGGCCATGACGGCGTAACTATCGCCCAGGCTAGCGGCTGTGGCGGTCCATTGATAGGCGAGAGCATAATCTCCGTCGCTGACGTCGTCACCAGCGTAAAGATGGGCCAATCCAGATGCCGCTTCGGCGCTGCCGTCCTTGGCCGCCAGCAAATACCAGTTGGCGGCTTCTTTCGTGTTGCGCGCCGGGGCGCTTGTATAGACGTCATCATAAGCCTTGGCCATGGCGAGTTCGGAAGTTGCTTCGCCCGAGTGCGCGTCCTTGAGAAGAAATGCTGCAGCGGCTTTCATATCGTGGCCGCCGGCTTTAGCGGTTTCCGCCGATATCCGCGGCCAGATGGCGCCTTCCGGCGCAAGCGCATAAGAGGCCAGTTTGAGGTTGGTTGCCGCCGAAAGGGCGTAATCCTCGACCGCCTGGGCATGGGCGGGCGTAATTGGGACAGCCAACCCAAGTCCGCACATGAGCCCGACAATCAACCTGATAGTCATGCTCCTCTCCTCAATTTTGGAGCAGGTTAATCCACCATGCTTCGCGTGGCAATCACGCCGGACGGGGCGAGGCGAGCGCGGTATAAAGCTCCGGCCGGCGGTCGCGGAAGAAGCCCCAGGCAGCGCGGTGGGTATTGAGATAATCGAGATCGAACCCGGCGACCAGAACCCCCTCCTCCGCCGTCCCGAACTCGGCCACCTTGTCGCCGCGGTGGTTGGCGATGAAGCTGTGACCGTAGAAGGTCTGGGCCTGGCCGTTCTGCGGCGCGATCAGGCTTTCGGTGCCGATGCGGTTCGACGCCACCACCGGGATGACATTGGCCACGGCGTGCCCCTGCATGACGCGTTGCCACGGCGCGGCGGTATCCAGCGACGAATCGTGCGGCTCCGAGCCAATGGCGGTCGGATACATCAGGATTTCCGCCCCCATCAGCGCCATGGCACGCGCCGCCTCCGGATACCACTGGTCCCAGCAGATGCCGGCGCCGACGCGCGCGAACCGCGTATCCCAGACGCGAAAGCCCGTATCGCCGGGGCGAAAATAGTACTTTTCCTGATAGCCCGGCCCGTCGGGAATATGGCTCTTGCGATAGACTCCCAGCAACTCCCCGCCGGCGTCGATCATCACCAAGCTGTTGAAATAGTGCGGGCCTTCCTTCTCGTAGACCGAGGTCGGAATCACGACATTCAACTCCGCCGCCAGCGTCTGCATGGCAAGCACGCACGGGTGTTCGCGCCATGGATAGGCCGTGGCGAACCAGCGCTCCTCTTGGCTGACGCAGAAATATTCGCCCTGGAACAATTCGGACGGCAGGATGACCTGCGCGCCCTTGCCGGCCGCCTCGCGCACCAAAGCTTCGGTGCGGGCGATGTTGGCGGCCATGTCGGGGCCATAGGCGGTCTGCAGGGCGGCGACGGTAACGGTCCGGGTCATGACTAATCCTGTGTCATCCTCCAAATCCGCAAGGATTTGGCCAAAGCGCAATCCGATAAAGTGAGCAACGCTTTTCAAGAAGATTGCGCGATAAAACAAAAATTCAGTGCGACCGCACGCCCGAGCCTTTGCGAGGAGCCATGCGGCGCTTGAGCTGAAAACAAGCCTTTAATTAAAGCTAAGCTTTAATTAAAGGCACCTGCTGGCTGATGCAATGGAACGAGCCGCCACCGGTCAGTATGGCCTTCGACGACAAGCCGACGACGCGGCGCTCCGGGAACAGGCTTTGCAGCGCCTCGACCGCCAGTTCCCCCGGCCGCTCCTTGTAGATCGGCACGATGACGCAATCATTGGCGATCAGGAAATTCATGTGCGAGGCGGGGATGATTTCGCCGTCCTCGTCCGTGAAACGGCCGGGCGAAGGAATGCGCACCACCTGCAGCGCCACGCCGCGCGCATCGGTCTGGCTGCCCAGGAGACGCGCCGTATGGTCGTAGATGCGCGTATTGGGATCGTCCAGACCGACCCCGACGGGACAGGCGACCACGCCCGGCGCCACGAATCGCGCCAGGTTGTCGACATGGCCGTCGGTATGGTCGTTGGCCAGGCCGTCATCGAGCCAGATGACCTTGCGCGCGCCCAGCGTCTCCGCCAAGGCCTGTTCGGCCGTGTCCTGGCGCCAGCCGGGATTGCGGTTGGGATTGAGCAGGCACTGTTTCGTGGTCAGGATCGTGCCGTGGCCGTCGTGGTCGAGCGCCCCGCCTTCGAGGATGAAATCCTGCGGTACGGGCGCGAAACCGTCGCGGCCGCTGATCTGGCCGGCGACCTCGTCGTCGTGCGGCAGCTGGTACTTGCCGCCCCAGCCGTTGTTGCGGAAGGCCACCGGCACGGCGCGATGGCGGTCGTCGGCGTCCTCGTCGCTGACATAGATCGGGCCGGTGTCGCGAAACCAGATATCGCCGAAGCGGCCGTCGACGATCTCGAGCCTTTTGACGTCACCCAGCAGACTTTCGGCGGCCGCGCGGGCATCAGCCCCCATGACCATCAAGCGCACCTGCTCGTCACCCATCTCGGCCAGCACGCGCACCAGGGCGGCGACCTCGGCCTGGGCCGGGATCAGGTCGTCCTGCCACAGGTTGGCGTGGCTGGGGAAGCCGACCCACATGGCGGCGTGCGCTTCCCATTCGGCGGGCACGATGCGTGTCATGTCCGTACTGGTCCTCTGTTTCGTGGCCGCCTCTTAGCACCCGGGGCACGCATTGGCCACTACGGCCGACGGCGGCACACAAAAAAACGGCCCCCGGTGTTCTGCCGGAGGCCGTTATTGTCTTGAAAAAACCAGGCTCGCTTAGAACTTGGTCTTCAGCGTGAAGTAGGCCGTCATCGGCGCATTCACGTAGTAGAAGGGCGTACCGGCCGTGTACGTACCGACCGAAGTCGTGACGTTCTGCGCGGCGCTGACCGTCGAGACGCGCGGGAAGTACTTGGCGCCGAAAACGTTGTCGACGTTCATCTGGAACACGGTATTGGCGCCCAGATCGGTCAGCGGGTAGGTCAGGTCGAAGTTAGTGACGATGTTCGCCTTGATCGAGGCATCGTTCATGTCCGAGATGAAGCGCTTGCCGGTGTACTTGGTTTCGGCGCCGAGGACGACACCGCCAACCGTGTACTGAGCACGCAGGCCGTAGGTTTCTTCCGGCGTCATGACCAGGGTCTTGCCCTTGACCGGCAGGAAGGCGGCCTTGCCACCGACCGAGACGGCATAATTGTCCTGCAGCTTGGCGCTGGTGAAGGCGGCCGAGCCGTAGAGGGTGAAACCGGTCGTCGGATGCCAGCCGGCTTCGATATCGAGGCCGTACAGCTTCACTTCACCGACGTTGCGGTCGATCGACAGCGTCGCATCGTTCGGATCGATGGACTGGACGATGTGGTTATGCCATGTCGCCGCCCAGGGATTGACCGAGGCCTGGAACTTCGAGACCTTGAAGCGATAGCCCGCACCGTACTGATCCGAGGTTTCCGGCACGACGGTTTCCGGCGACGACACATAGAGGTCGTCGGTCTTCGGCGCCGAGAAGCCCTTGGCATAGGTAACGTAAACCGAGTTGTTGTCGTTGAAGGCATAGCTGGCGCCGGCGTTCGGCAGGGCCTTGTTGAAGTGGTAGGTCTGCTTGAACGGCGCGCGGATGTTCAGCGTGCCATTGGCGTTGACCGACGGCGTGATGCCGAGGTCTTTCTTGACGTTGGTCAGGTTGTTGGCGGCGATATCGGCGGCAACCTGGGTCGGGTTGAAGCCGTCGCAATATTCGGTGCTGCCGTTGTAGACGTAGCAGAACTCGTTCAGCTTGCGCGTGAAGTGCGGGTTGCGCAGGCCAACATTGACGTGCAGCTTGTCATCCATGAACTGGCCGACATAGTTCAGCGAGATCTGGTTCAGTTCGGCGATCGAGTAGCGGTTGCGCTTCTGGAACAGCACGCCGTCCGCAGTTTCGTAACCCTGGCCGCCGACGCCCTTGATGGCGCCGAAGAAGTTGCCCGGCATGCCGGTCTTCGGATCGATATAGCCGTATTCGCCGGTCTGGCGGTGGCGGCCATAATCGAGCGTGTAGGAAACCTGCAGGCGCTGGGTGTCGGAGAAGTGGTAGATCAGCGACGAATTGACGCCATAACGGTGCGTGCGGGTGTTGCTCGGCGAATAGAGCATCACCGTATCCTTGACGTCACCGTCGCCGTTAAGATCGACACCGTTGCCCTTGCCGGTGCCGCAGGTGCCGTTGCTCAGATATGTCGTGCCGGCGAGACGAACGTCGCATTCCGACACGTTGGTGGCGCCGCCGCCATTGGCGACGGTATAGAAGAAGTACGGATCGACCGTCAGCGTCGCCGTGTCGCCGAAATTGAACTTCGACTGGCCGCGGATATCGCCGAAATCGACGGGGTTCGGGTGCAGGCCCCAGAAGTTGGTGCCGGCGCCGGCCTGATAGTCGGGCGAGCCCGGGATGGTCGGAGTCGAAGGAACCGAGTCGGCCACGCCCGGCGTAACGGTTTCCGGGATCCAGACGGTGTTGTAGTCGAAATTCTTGCCGTAGGTCGCCAGCTGGGCCTGCGAGGCGCTGAAGTAGAAGTACGGACGGTTCGACGCCCAGGTGAAGGCGGCGCTCAGGAAGCCGTTGTTGTCGAGCGGCTGATAGACGCGGCCGTCGAAGCCTTCACGCTTGATGTCGCCTTCGCCCTTGTACTTGTTGGCGTCGGTGTAGTTGGCGCTGAGGTAGGCGCGCAGGCCCGTCGGCCCGATGGCGCCGGTTTCGACGCCGACATAGGCGCGCTTGTAGCCGTAGCTGCCGCCCGAGACCGAGCCTTCGAAGCCCGGCGTCGCCGACGGCGTACGGGTGATGATGTTGACGGTGCCGCCGATGGCCGAGGCCGTCGGGCTGTCGACTTCGGTCTGGCCGAGGTTGACGGTCAGGTGATCCATCGACTCGGCGACGGCATATTCACCCGGATAGACGGCGTAGTTGCCGGTGTCGTTGACCGGCGTGCCGTCGACCGTGATCGAGATGTGGGCGCCGTCAAAGCCGTGCAGGCGAAGTTCCGAGCTGCTCAGAACGCCGGTCGGGTCTTCGTTGCCGTAGTTGACGCCCGGAACCAAGCTGATCATCTGGGCGAAGTTGCTGGAACCGACCGTATGGGCGATATAGTCCTTGTCGACGATCGACTGGTCTTTCGCCTGGGAAGTCTGCACGCCAAGACCGCCGATCGACGGGCGCTTGCCCTTGATAACGACTTCGATCGACTGCGAGCCGGTCGACTGGGCGAGCGCGGCGTTGGCTACGAAGAAGCTGGCGAGCGCCGTGCCGGCCAGGATCAGATTCTTGTTCATTTTCATCGGGAGTATCCCTCTCCAGGTTACAAAAAAAGCAAAACTCGCCTGCCCGGACATACGCATGTCACGTCATACCGAAGCCTGAACCTTCGGGATCTGGCTGTGTGTGAATGTCTGGGAGGATTAAGACGTTAATCCTTTAGTCGGTTTCAGGCCGTTTTTTGAGTGAAAAGTGCGAAACAATTGTGACGGTGGTGACATCCGCAACCGGATGCAGCCATAATGCCACACTTTTGCTGCATGGCAGCATGACCAAAACGCTCGAAAATATTGCTGTTTTTGGACAGGCCTACAAAATCTATGGGCCGCAAAGCCTGACCTTGCCTACATCTAGACCGACACGGCGAATGTGGCGCTGAACGCGGGAATAGGCCTTAAAAATAAAAAATCACCGGAGTGGACACTTTTTGTTGCATTGCGGTAACACTGCTTCGCAGCCCAGGACGCAACAAAAAGCCCGGCCTGACCGAAGTCAGACCGGGCCATTTTATAGATATCGACCGTTCCGGACTTAGAACGAAATGTCGATGGTCGAACGGCGGTTGAGCGGTTCCTTGACGCCGTCGCCGGTGGCGACCGCAGGCTCGGATTCACCCTTCCAGTCGACAGCCATCTTCGACGGATCGACACCGAGGCCAGCCAGGGCGTCAGCCACGGTCTTGGCGCGGCGCTCGGACAGGCGGATGTTGTAGGCCGCCGAACCCGACGTATCGGTGTGACCCACGACCACGATGCGGGCGGCGTTGCCGGCCTTGGCGTAGTCGGCAGCGGCTTGCACCACGGCCTGGGCGTCGGAGGTGAGGTCCGACTTGTCGAACTCGAAGTACACGATGAACTCGCGCGCTTCCGGAGCCGGGGGCGCTTCCGGGGGAGGCGGCGGCGGCGGGGGAGGCGGCG